>WNGE01006959.1_pt1 | contig 12450 bp, 23 predicted proteins | sample 5400651 | NCBI WGS metagenome assembly WNGE01 (sample SAMN13153370, study PRJNA577476) | soil metagenome | isolation source: 60 cm soil or saprolite under grassland replicate 2 | place: USA:California | collected 2016-06-15 | reverse complement strand
CAACGCGCTGCCGATCGCCAACATCCCGCTTGGCACGACCATCCACAACATCGAGCTCGTACCCGGGCGCGGCGGCCAGATCGTCCGCTCGGCCGGGGTCTCCGCCCAACTCCTGGCCAAGGAGGGGGAGTGGGCCCAGGTCCGGATGCCCTCGGGCGAGGTGCGCCGCCTGTCGGTCAGGTGCATGGCCACGGTCGGCCAGGTCAGCAACCTCGACCACGAGAACCAGAACCTCGGCAAGGCCGGCCGGGCCCGTCACCTGGGCCAGCGGCCGGAGGTCCGCGGCGTCGTCATGAATCCGCGCGACCATCCGCACGGCGGCGGCGAGGGCAAGTCGCCGACGGGGATGCCACCCAAGACGCCGTGGGGCAAGCCCGCGATGGGCTATCGAACGCGCCGGGCGAAGACCACCGGACGGCTCATCGTCCGCAGCCGGCACCGGAAGTAAGGGCGAGGGCGAGAAGCGATGTCACGTTCGGTCAAGAAGGGCTGGTTCGTCGAGGAGCGCCTCAAGGGGCGCGTCGAGGACATGAACAAGCGCAACGAGAAGAAGGTCGTCAAGACCTGGTCCCGTGCGTCCGTCATCTTCCCCGACTTCATCGGCCACACGATCGCCGTCTACAACGGCAAGAAGCACGTGCCGGTCTACGTCTCCGAGAACATGGTTGGCCACCGGCTCGGTGAGTTCGCTCCGACCCGCACCTATCGCGGGCACGGCAAGCACACCGAGCGGTCGACGGCGCTGAAATAGGAGCGATGGACCAGATGCGCGTATCCGCCACCGCCAGATACCTCCGCGGCTCGACCCGCAAGGCACGCCTCGTGACGGCGGCCATCCAGGGCAAGCCGGTGGAGGAGGCTGCCGCCTTCCTGCAGTTCATGCCACAGCATGCGGCGCGGGATGTGGCCGCCGTCCTCAAGAGCGCAACCGCCAACGCAGAGAACAACCACAACCTGTCCGCGGAGGATCTGGTCGTCGTCGAGGCGCGTGCCGACGAGGGGCCCACGATCAAGCGCTACCGCCCGCGGGCCCAGGGTCGGGCCTTCCCGATCCACAAGCCGATGACGCACATCACCGTCGTCGTCGCGGACCGGGAGGTCTGAGCGCATGGGACACAAGGTCCATCCGTACGGCTTCCGGCTGGGTGTCTCGCGCACCTGGACGGCCAAGTGGTACGCCGACAAGGAATACACGGCCCTCCTCCAGGAGGACATCGCCGTCCGCAGTCTCGTCGAGAAGCGGCTGGCCAACGCCAGCGTGAGCGGCGTGGAGATCGAGCGCGGCATCAACCACGTGACCGTGACGATCCACACCGCCAAGCCGGGGATCGTCATCGGCAAGGGCGGCGCCAACGTCGAGATCCTGCGCAACCAGATCGGCGCCCTGACGCGCCGCAAGGTCAAGCTGGAGATCAAGGAGATCCGCCAACCGGAGCTCGACGCCTACCTCGTGGCCATGAACATCGCCCAGCAGCTCAGCCGGCGGATCGCCTTCAAGAAGGCGATGAAGCAGGCCATACAGCGGACGATGAAGGCCGGGGCGAAGGGCGTGAAGATCGCGGTCGCCGGCCGTCTCGGCGGCTCGGAGATGGGCCGCCGGGAGTGGGACCGGGAGGGTCGGATCCCGCTGGGCACGCTGCGGGCCGACATCAGCTACGGCCAGGTCCACGCCCACACCACGTACGGCCGGATCGGCGTCAAGGTCTGGATCTATCGCGGTGACGTCCAGCCCGAGCGCACGCCTCGCGAGCTTGCGGCGGCCGGGGCGCCGGCCGGGGCAGCGACCCTCGCCGGGCCGGGAGCCTAGCCATGCTCATGCCTCGGCGGGTGAAGCACCGCAAGGTCATGCGCGGCCGGATGTCCGGGGTGGCCAAGGGTGGCCATTCGGTCGCCTTCGGCGAGTACGGCCTGGCCACACTCGAGCCGGCCTGGATCACGAGCCGCCAGATCGAGGCGGCCCGGCGGGCCATGACCCGCTCGGTGAAGCGCGGCGGCAAGATCTGGATCCGGATCTTCCCCGACAAGCCGGCGACGAAGAAGCCGGCCGAGACCCGGATGGGCTCGGGCAAGGGCGCGCCGGACCACTGGGTCGCGGTCGTCAAGCCCGGTCGGATCCTGTTCGAGATGGCCGGCGTCGGCCACGAGGAGGCGGTCGAGGCGATGCGCCTGGCAAGCCACAAGCTGCCCGTCGCCACACGGGTGGTGCAGCGAGATGGGGTGGTGGAGGCCTCGGATGGACATCGCTAAGGTCCGAGCGCTCTCGGACGCCGAGCTGGACGCCGCCCTGCGCGAGGCGAAGCAGGAGCTGTGGCAGGCACGCTTCGCCCTGTCCACGCGCCAGCTCAAGGACTACAGCAGCATTCCCGAGGCCCGGCGAACGATCGCCCGGATCCTGACCGTCCAGCTGGAGCGGCGCGCCGGCCGCGCTCGCACGGCCTGACGGGGAGATCGCGCGATGACAGGAGCGAACACCAACGTGCAAGGCAAGCGGAAGACGAAGGTCGGCCGGGTCGTGAGCGACAAGATGGACAAGACGATCGTCGTTTCCGTCGAGCGACTGGCGCGTCACCGGCTCTACAAGCGGGTGGTCCGCCTGACGACCCGGTTCAAGGCCCACGACGAGACCAACGACGCGCGCGTGGGCGACACCGTCCGGATCGAGGAGAGCCGGCCCCTGTCGGCCACGAAGCGCTGGCTCCTGGTGGAGGTCGTCGCCCGTGCCGGTGACGCCGGACAGGCGGGCGATCTCGTGTCCGAGGAGGAGGCCACCACCGAGGCCATCCATGCCGCCGCCCATCCCGGCCGCGATCGCACCCATGAGTCGGCCCAGGGCGAGAGCGGGGCCGAGGCCGGAGTCGAGACTGACGCGGACGCCCGGGCCGAGAGCGGGGCCAGGCCGTGATCCAGCCCCAGTCGCGGGTCAAGGTTGCCGACAACACCGGCGCCCGGACCATCCAGTGCATCCGGGTCATGGGTCGCTCCCAGATGACCACGGCCGGGGTCGGCGACGTCATCATCGCCAGCGTCAAGCAGGCGATCCCCAACGCCGCGGTCAAGAAGGGCGACGTCGTACGCGCGGTCGTCGTCCGGACGTCCAAGGAATATGGCCGCCCGGACGGCAGCTACATCCGCTTCGACGAGAACGCAGCGGTGCTCATCAACAACCAGGGCAACCCGCGGGGCACCCGGATCTTCGGACCGGTGGCCCGCGAGCTCCGCGACAAGAACTACATGAAGATCGTGTCCCTCGCGCCGGAGGTGCTCTAGATGGCCCGCGTCGAGGCGCCCCGCATCACAAAGGTGCCCGAGATTCGCAAGGGCGATACCGTCGTCGTCCTGTCCGGCAAAGATGCCGGCAAGCGCGGCGTGGTGGAACGCGTGCTGCGCGACCCGCGCGGCAAGATGCTGGGCTCCCGCCGCATCGCGCCGTCGGTCACGCCCCTCGCCCAGACGGCGGTGGTCGTCACCGGGCTGAACATCGCCAAGCGCCACACCAAGCCTCGCCAGACGCAGACCCGCACCGACCGGATGCCGCGAGTCCAGCAGGGCGGCATCCTGGACATCGCCCAGCCCCTGGCGTTGAGCAAGGTGATGCTGGTCTGCCCTCGCTGTGAGAAGCCCACCCGGGTCGCTCACGCTCGGCTCGAGAACGGCCGCCGAGTGCGGGTCTGCCGCAACTGCGGTGAGCAGCTGGAGGCGAAAACATGACCCAGCGCCTCCGCGAGCGGTACAAGACCGAGGTCGTCCCGGCCCTGGCCAGGCAGTTCGAATACAAGAATCCGATGCAGGTGCCGCGGGTCAGCAAGATCGTCGTCAACATCGGCCTGGGCGAGGCGCTCACGAACGCCAAGGCGATCGACGCGGCGACGGGCGACCTGGCCCTCATCACGGGCCAGCGGCCGATCGTCACGCGCGCCAAGCGGTCGATCGCCCAGTTCCGGCTGCGCACGGGCAATCCGGTCGGAGCCAAGGTCACCCTCCGCGGCGAGCGGATGTGGGACTTCCTGGACCGGCTCACGGCGCTTGCCCTGCCGCGCATCCGGGACTTCCGGGGCACCCCCAGCCGCTCCTTCGACGGCCGGGGCAACTATTCGCTCGGGTTCCGGGAGCAGCTCGCCTTCCCGGAGATCGACTACGACAAGGTGGACCGTCTCCGCGGGCTGGAGGTCAGCATCGTGACGACGGCGAAGACCGACGAGGAATCGAAGCGCCTGCTCGAGCTCCTCGGCATGCCGTTCGCCGGATGAGCCCGCGTCCGCCGATGTTCGCTCGCATCTCATCCGCTCGGACGGTTCCGACCTGCGTTGCCACCTTCGCGGGCTCGTTCACGCAATCCTCGGACCGATGGCTCGCAGGAGCGTCGCCTCGGCCCTCGGAGAGACCCTGCTCGGTACCGCCTTGTGCGGAGCTCGCTCGCGCAGCGACCTGCTTCACCCAACCGGCGGACCCGGGCTAGAGGAGACCCATGGCCAAGAAATCGCTGATCGCCAAGGCCAAGCGGCCACCGAAGCACAAGGTGTCGGGCTACCACCGCTGCACGGTGTGCGGTCGGCCGCGAGCCTTCATGCGCCGCTTCGCCCTGTGCCGCATCTGCTTCCGGGAACGAGCCCTGCGGGGCGAGCTGCCGGGCGTGACGAAGTCGAGCTGGTAGGGACACCGATGAACATCTCCGACCCGATCGCGGACATGCTCACCCGCATCCGGAACGCCTCCCGGGCGCGCCACACGGACGTGATCGTCCCGGCATCGCGGACGAAGCGCGAGATCGCCCGGATCCTCAAGGACGAAGGCTTCATCGCGGACGTCCACGAGGAGCAGGCCGGTCCCGGCCATACCCTCCGGCTGACCCTGAAGTACGTCGACGGCAAGGCGCCCGTCGTCTCCGGGCTCAAGCGCATCAGCAAGCCAGGACTGCGGGTCTACGCCCGCAAGACCGACATCCCGAGGGTGCTCGGCGGACTGGGCATCGTCATCGTCAGCACGAGCCAGGGCATCATGACCGGCGCCCAGGCCCGCCGAGCCGAGCTCGGCGGCGAAGTCCTGGCGTACGTCTGGTAGGCCGGATATGTCGCGTATCGGTCGCCTGCCCATCACGGTCCCGGACGGGGTGAAGGTCGCCATCCAGGGACGCTCGATCACCGTCGACGGTCCCCGTGGCACGCTCCGCCGGGAGCTCCATCCCGACATGGTCGTGGCCGCGGAGGACGGCACCATCGTGGTCAGCCGCCCGTCCGAGGCGAAGATGCACAAGCAGCTTCACGGCCTCACCCGGACGCTGGTCGCCAACATGGTCACCGGCGTCTCGACCGGCTATCGCAAGGGCCTCGAGATCTCCGGCGTGGGCTACCGCGCCCAGAAGGTGGGCGACAAGCTGCAGCTCAACCTGGGCTACAGCCATCCGATCGAGATCGAGCCGCCCGAGGGGATCAGCTTCGAGCTCGAGAATCCGACGCGGGTGGCCGTGATTGGGATCGACAAGGAGCTCGTCGGCGAGATCGCCGCGCGCGTCCGGGCCGCCCGCAAGCCCGAGCCGTACAAGGGCAAGGGCGTCCGCTATGCGGGCGAGGTCGTCCGCCGCAAGGCCGGCAAGGCCGGCAAGATCGGCGGCAAGAAGTAGCCGTGGATCCGGCAGTCGAAGAGGAACGAGCAGCATGACCCAGGTCGCCAGCCGCGGCGCAGCACGACAGAAGCGCCATGACCGGATCCGCCTCAGCCTGACGGGCACAGGCGAGCGGCCGCGCCTCGCGGTGTTCCGCAGTCTCAACCACACCTACGCCCAGGTCATCGACGACGCGTCCGGTCGGACGCTCGCCGCGGCGTCCACGGTCGAGAAGGACCTTCGGGCCCTCAAGCAGACCAAGACCGAGGAAGCCGGCGTCGTCGGCCGGCTCGTGGCCGAACGGGCCAAGTCCGCCGGCGTCGAGCGCGTCGTGTTCGATCGGGCCGGGTACCGGTATCACGGGCGGATCAAGTCGCTCGCCGAGGCCGCCCGTCAAGCCGGCCTGGATTTCTGATCGGAGGAGCAATCCACGTGGCCAGGATCGACCCGAACAAGCTGACGCTCGAAGAGCGCGTCGTCCAGATCAACCGCGTGGCCAAGGTCGTCAAGGGCGGCCGGCGCTTCAGCTTCAGCGCGATCGTCGTCGTCGGCGATGGAGCCGGCCACGTGGGTGCCGGCCTGGGCAAGGCCGGCGAGGTTCCGGAGGCGATCCGCAAGGGTGTCGAGGACGCCAAGAAGAACCTGATCCTCATCCCGATGGTCGGCACGACGATCCCCCATGAGGTCCGACGGGAGTATGCCGCCAGCAAGGTTCTGCTCAAGCCGGCCTCGCAGGGAACGGGCGTGATCGCCGGCGGGTCGGTCCGGGCCGTGGTCGAGGCGGCCGGCATCCACGACATCCTGGCCAAGACCCATGGCTCGACGAACCCCGTGAACGTGACCCGGGCGACGATCGAGGCACTGCGCGGTCTGCACTCCGCCGAGGAGCTTGGCGCCCGCCGCGGCGTGCGGCTGCGGAGCGTCATCGCCGGCCAGCCGAGCATCGATCGGGCGGCCAACGGCGCAGTGAGCGGCACCACCGGTGCCGGTGCGTCCGGCAACGGCGCTTCGGGTTCGACCGGTACAGGAGCGAACGATGGCCGGTAGGCTGCGCGTCACCCAGATCAAGAGCACGATCAGCCAGATCGCCCGGAACCGGGCGACCGTGCGCGCACTCGGGCTCCACAGGATCGGCGACACCGTGGAGGTGCCGGACAATCCCGCGACACGGGGCATGGTCCGGCAGGTTCGCTTCCTGGTCACCGTGGAGGAGGTCCCCGGGACAGCCGAGCGCGGCACTCGGGAGGAAACGGCATGAAGCTCCACGACCTGCGCCCCGCCGCCGGTAGCCGCACGCCGCGGACGCGGGTGGGTCGCGGTATCGCGGCCGGCGGCGGCAAGACCGCCGGTCGCGGCACCAAGGGCCAGAAGGCGCGCGCCGGCAGCTCGATCCCGCCCTGGTTCGAGGGCGGCCAGACCCCGCTCCACCAGCGCATTCCCAAGCTGCGTGGCTTTCGGAACCCGTTCAAGGTCGAGTACGAGATCGTCAACCTGGGCCGGATCGCCGCGCTCGTGGAGCTCGGGGCCCTGGAGCCGGGCGAGCCGGATGCGGCCGCCTCGCCCTCGGCCGCCAGGCCGAGAGCCGGCAGGACCGCGGCGAGCGCGCCGATCACCGTCAACCAGGAGATCCTCCGTGCCGTCGGGCTCGTGCGCACGCTGGACAAGCCCATGAAGGTCCTCGGCCAGGGCGAGATCGACCGGCCGCTGTTTGTCGTCGCGGACGCATTCAGCAAGTCGGCCGTCACCAAGATTGAGGCGGCCGGCGGCTCGGTTCAGGTTCTCCAGATTCCGACGGGCCGGCTGCCGGCGCTCGGAGTCGAGCCTCCGGCCGAGGCGGCAGCCCACGGCGGTCCCGAGAGCCCGGAGGCCTCCAGCCAGGCGCTGTCGCGCACGGAGGCAGCCGAGACGGCGAGGCCCAGGCCCAGGGCCGCTCGACCGGCGGTAATCGCCGAGCCGCCTGCTCCCGCCGAGCCGGCCGCACCGGCAGCGGCGGCCGCACCAACCGAGCCCGCCGGGCCTGCGGTACCGGCCGCACCGGCCGCGTCCAACGGGCCCGCCACGGGATCCGGCGGCAAGACCGGCGGCGGTCGTGGGAGCGCCCGGCCGCAGGCCGACGACGAGCCGCCGGCCAGGCCGGCGAAACCCGCCCGGCCCAGCCGCGCTCGGTCCGGCGCCCGGGCGACGACCACGACTGGCTCGGATTCGGAGTCCGCCTCGACGGCGACCGACGACTCACCGGAGACCCCGGCCGGGGCAGACGCCTGACGTGTTCGAATCGCTGCTGAACGCGTTTCGGGCGCCGGACATCCGGCGGCGCATCTTCTACGTCGCCGGAATCCTCATCGTCTTCCGGTTCCTGGCCCATGTCCCCGTGCCGGGCGTCGACCGCAACGCGCTGGCCGCGTTCTTCAACGGCAGCCCGCTGTTCGGCCTGCTCGACCTGTTCTCCGGCGGAGGCCTGTCGTCCTTCTCGATCGTCGGCCTGGGCATGAACCCGTACATCAATGCCTCGATCATCATGCAGCTGATGACCGGGGTGATCCCCTCTCTCCAGGCGCTGAGCCGCGAGGGCGAGTACGGGCGCAACAAGATCAACCAGTACACCCGCTACCTGGCGGTGCCAATGGCACTCCTCCAGGCCTACGGCTTCCTGGCGCTGCTCAACGCCCAGAACAACGTGCTGACGACGCCGCTGAGCCTGTCGTCCTGGGAGACGATCACCCAGCTCACCGCCCTGACGGCCGGCTCCGTCCTGCTCATGTGGCTCGGCGAGCTGATCACGGAGAAGGGGATCGGCAACGGCATCAGCTTCATCATCTTTGCCGGCATCGTGGGCCGCGCCCCGGTCGCGATCGGGCGGTTCCTGGAGTCGCCGGACGTGCCGGCGATCATCGTCTTCGGCCTGATCGGGATCGCCGCCGTCTTCACGATCATCTACATCCAGGAGGGCCAGCGCCGCATCCCCATCCAGTACGCCAGCCGGGTCCGCGGCCGGCGGATGTATCAGGGCGGCTCGACGTTCCTGCCGCTACGGGTCAACCAGGCGGGCGTCATCCCGATCATCTTCGCCCTGAGCATCCTCATCTTCCCGGCCCAGCTGGCCGCCTATTTCCAGACGAGCTCGATCGGCTTCGTCGCCGGCATCTCCCGCGGCATCGTCAGCTTCCTGGATCAGCACGGGGCGCCGTATCTCGTGCTGTACTTCCTGCTCACCGTTGGGTTCACGTACTTCTACACGGCATTCACGTTCAAGCCCGACGAGACGGCCGAGCAGCTGCGCAAGAACGGCGGCTTCATACCCGGCATCCGGCCGGGCCGGCCGACCCAGGATTACCTGGCCAAGGTCGTCTTCCGGATCACGATCGCGGGGGCCCTGTTCCTGGGCATCGTGGCGGTCACGCCGGCCGTCGTCGGCGCGATCGTGCCCAGCCTGGCCAGCGTGCAGCTGGGCGGCACGGGATTGCTCATCGTCGTGAGCGTCGTCGTCGAGACGATGAAGCAGATCGAGGCCCAGCTCATGATGCGCAACTACGAGGGCTTCATTCGCTGATGGTGGTGGTCGTCCTCGGTCCGCCGGGCGCGGGCAAGGGTACCCAGGCGGCCGTCCTGGCTCAGCGGCTCGGCGTGCCGCACATCGCGACCGGCGATCTGTTTCGCTCGGCGGCGCGGGACGGCACGACGATCGGCCGGGAAGCCGCCGCCTACATGCAGCGCGGCGAGCTCGTGCCGGACGACGTCACCGTCCAGATGTTGCTCGACCGGCTGCACCGGCGCGACGCCGCCGCCGGCGCCGTCCTCGACGGGTTTCCGCGCAACCGGCGGCAGGCCGAAGCGCTCGATGCGGCCCTCTCCGGGCGGGGGATGCGGGTGGACCGGGCGATCAACATCGAGGTCCCGGCGGAGGATCTCGTCCGTCGCCTCGCCGGCCGCTGGCAGTGCCGGGCGGCCGGGCACGTCTATCACGAGGTCAGCCATCCACCACGCGTGCCCGGGGTCTGCGACATCGACGGGTCCGCGCTCTACCAGCGCGACGACGATCGGGTCGAGACGATTCGGGCGCGGCTCGCCCAGCAACTCGGCGCGCTCGCCGAGGTCGTGGCCTATTACCGCGATCGCCGCGTGCTGGCGACCGTCGACGGGCGCGGATCGATCGAACAGGTGACCGAGGCGATCGGGGACGTCCTGGCCGGCGTCGGGCCGGCGGCCTGAGATGGCGCTCGCCCGCACGCGACAGGTGACGGTCAAGTCGCCGGCCGAGATCGCGAAGATGCGCCGGGCCGGACGGATCGTGGCCGAGGTCCTGGCGCTCGTGGAGTCGGAGCTCCGGCCCGGTGTGTCGACCGGCGCCCTGGACGCGATCGCCGAGCGGCACATCCGCGCGGCGGGTGCCGTGCCCTCGTTCAAGGGCTATCCGGGTTCCAATCCGCGCCGGCCGTTCCCGGCGAGCATCTGCATCTCCATCGACAACGAGGTGGTGCACGGAATCCCCGGCAACCGCTCGATCCGGGCCGGCCAGCTCGTGTCCGTCGACGCCGGGGCCATCCTGGACGGCTGGCACGGCGACGCGGCACGGACCTTCTACGTCGGCGACGAGCCCCCGCCGCAGATCCGCAGGCTGATCGAGACGACGCGTCTTGCGATGCTGGCCGGCATCGCGGCGGCCATGCCGGGCAACTACGTGGGGGACGTCGGCGCCGCCGTGGAGGACATCGCCCGGCCGCACGGCTACGGCGTCGTCCGCCAGTACGTCGGCCACGGGATCGGGCGAAGGATGCACGAGGAGCCGCAGGTTCCCAACTATCGGACCGGCTGGGTGGGTCGTCGCCTGGAGGCCGGCCTGTGCCTGGCCATCGAGCCGATGTTCACGATCGGCCAGCCGGATACGCTCGTGCTGCCCGACGAGTGGACGGTCGTCACCCGCGATGGCTCGCTCGCCGCGCACTTCGAGCACACGATCGCAGTAACGGATGCGGGCCCCCAAATTCTGACAACGGTCTGATGACGATGGCACGCGAAGCCCTCATCTGCGAGATGCCCGCCGAGGTCGGAGGTGACGCCCCGCGAGCCATCCGCCCGAGCGTTCCGGAGATCCGCCACGACCGTCCGATTGTTGCCTGATCGTCAGCCGTTTGATACGCTGTGCGTTCGTGTGCCGGTCCACCGGACCGGCATTCGACACGAGAAAGGGAAACTCAACGCCCGTGGCCAAGAAGGACGCGATCGAAGTCGAGGGAACGGTGATCGAACCGCTTCCCAACACGATGTTCGCGGTCGAGCTGGAGAACGGCCACCGGGTGTTGGCACACATCAGCGGCAAGCTCCGGATGAATTTCATCCGGATCCTGCCCGGGGATCGGGTCCGCGTGGAGCTCTCGCCGTACGACCTCACGCGCGGCCGCATCACCTACCGCCTCAAGTAACACCCAGCCACCATTTTATCGCGCCTCGAGCGCACATCGCGAGGAACCGTGAAAGTCAGAGCCTCTGTCAAGGCCCGTTGCGACAATTGCAAAGTGATCCGCCGCCACGGGACCGTGAGGGTCATCTGCAGCAACCCCAAGCACAAGCAGCGGCAGGGCTGATCGAATGGCGCGTATCGCCGGCGTCGACATCCCGCGCGAGAAGCGGGTGGAGGTCGCCCTGACCTACATCTACGGGATCGGCCTGCCGACCGCCCAGAAGATCCTCGCCCAGAGCAACGTCAACCCCGACACCCGGGTCCGCGATCTCACCGAGGAGCAGGTCAACCGGCTGCGCGAGCTCATCGACCGCCGCTACAAGGTCGAGGGGGACCTCCGTCGCGAGGTCGCCCTCAACATCAAGCGCCTCATCGAGATCGGCTCGTACCGCGGCCAGCGGCACCGGCGCAACCTGCCGGCCCGTGGCCAGCGAACGAAGACCAACGCCCGCGCCCGTCGCGGCCCCAAGAAGACCGTCGGCGTCCGCCGCAAGAAGTAACGAGGACCGCCCAGAGCATGGCCGAACGCAAGAAGGCCCTGAAGCAGCGCCGCCGGGAACGCAAGAACGTGCCCCAGGGGCACGCCCACATCCAGGCGACGTTCAACAACACGATCATCACGATCACGGACCTCGGCGGGGCCGTGGTCAGCTGGGGCTCGGCCGGCGTTGCCGGCTTCAAGGGCTCGCGCAAGAGCACTCCCTACGCGGCCGCCCTGTCGGCGGATGGCGCCGCCAAGCGGGCCATGGAGCACGGCATGCGCCAGGTCGAGGTGTTCGTGAAGGGTCCCGGCGCCGGCCGGGAGCAGGCGATCCGCTCCCTCCAGGCGGCCGGCATGGAAGTCTCCGCCATCACCGACGTCACGCCCATTCCCCACAACGGCTGCCGCGCCCCGAAGCGGCGCCGCGTCTGAGCCAGGTCAGGAGCGCATGGCCCGTTACACCGACCCCGTCTGCCGCCTCTGTCGCCGGGAGGGCGCCAAGCTCTTCCTGAAGGGCAGCCGCTGCTATACGAAGAAGTGCGCGTTCGAGCGCCGGCCAACCCCGCCGGGCCAGCACGGCGTCCGCCGGCGCAAGGTTGGCGAATTCGGGATGCAGCTCCGCGAGAAGCAGAAGGTGCGTCGCGTCTACTCGGTCATGGAGCGGCAGTTCAAGAACTACTTCGACACCGCCGATGCGCGGCCGGGCATGACCGGCGAAAACCTTCTGCGGATGCTCGAGCTCCGGCTCGACAATGTCGTCTTCCGGATGGGCTTCGCCTCGTCGCGGGCGCAGGCCCGCCAGCTCGTGGGACACGGCCACTTCTCGGTCAACGGCCGTCCCACCAACATCCCGTCATTCCAGCTCAAGCCCGGCGACCGGGTGGAGGTCCGGCAATCCCGCGCTTCCCGCGA
>WNGE01006958.1_pt1 | contig 12450 bp, 8 predicted proteins | sample 5400651 | NCBI WGS metagenome assembly WNGE01 (sample SAMN13153370, study PRJNA577476) | soil metagenome | isolation source: 60 cm soil or saprolite under grassland replicate 2 | place: USA:California | collected 2016-06-15 | reverse complement strand
GCGCGTCGAGCTCGAGCGCGTCCGCCGCCTCGGCGAAGGCTTGGCCGATCAGCGTGTCGAGCACGCACACCTCCTCGAGCGTCGTCTCCGCGGGCGGCAGCGCAGCGACGAGCCTGCTGCGAAGCTCCGGCGCATAGGGGGTGCTGGAGCTCGCCACCACGCGGGCCCGAATCTCGTCGCCGGCCAGCTCGAAATCGACGGCCGCTGCCTCGATGGCGTCGTGCGACGTCCCCGAGATGAGGCCGATCACTCTCACGGTCGGCCCTCGAGCGCGCGGCGGATGTTGCCGCCGTGCTCGACGAGGAGCTGCCGCGCCCGGTCGGTTGCGACCCCGAGCCGGAGTGCAACGATCGCGACGCGCGTGTCGCCGCCCGCCGAGGCGAGCGCCGTCGAAGCGGCGGCGTGGTCCGTGCCGGCGGCGTACGCGATGATGCGCACGGCGCGTGCCCGCAGCTTCTCGTTCGTCGCCTGCAGGTCGACCATCAGGTTCCCGAACGTCTTGCCGAGTCTGACCATCGCGATCGTCGAGATCATGTTGAGGACGAGCTTCTGCGCGGTCCCGGCCTTGAGGCGCGTCGACCCGGAGACGAACTCAGGCCCCACGACGACCTCGATCGGGTGGTCGACGCAGTCGCTGAGCTGAGAGTCGGGGTTGCAGGCGAGACCGACGGTGAGTGCACCGCGGCTGCGCGCGAACGTGACCGCAGCGATGGCGTATGGGGTCCGTCCGCTCGCACTCACTCCCACGACGACGTCGTCCGGGCCGAGCCCGAGCTGCTCGAGCTGCCTCGGCGCCGACTCGACGTCGTCTTCTGCGTCCTCGCTCGCACCGCGGACGGCGCTGTCGCCGCCCGCGAGCAGCGCGACGACCTGCCCCGGATCGGTGTTGAACGTCGGCGGGCACTCCACTGCATCGAGTACCCCGACCCGCCCCGCGGTCCCCGCGCCGACGTAGATCAGACGACCGCCCCGCGCCATCCGGGCGGCGATCGCGTCGATAGCGGCCGCGATCGCCGGGGCCGCGGCGGCGACCGCATCCGGGACGGTTGCATCCTCGGCGTTCATCACCGCGACGAGCTCGGCCGTCGACGCGAGGTCGATCTGCATCAGCTCGGGTCGCTCCGCCTCGGTGAGGAGCGTCGCCAGCACGTCGCCGGGGCCGGTGTCAGTCACGGGCGCGTGTCGGGTCGAGGGCGTCGCGAAGTCCGTCGCCGAGCAAGTTCAGCCCGATGACGGCGAGCGTGATCACGGCCGCAGGCGCCGCGAGCGTCCACCAGTACGTCGCTGCGAGCTGGCGCGAGTCGCTCACCATCAGGCCGAGCGATGCCTCCGGCGGCTGGGTTCCGAGCCCGAGGAAGCTCAGGCTCGCCTCGGTGAGAATCGCCCAGGAGAGGGCGAGCGTGACCTGGACGATCACCGGTGCGGCGACGTTCGGGAGGATGTGCCGGAAGAGCAGACGGGGCGTCGAGAAGCCGAGCACCCGTCCGGCGCGGACGAAGTCGACCTCACGTAGTGCGAGCACCGGACCGCGGGCGACGCGCGCGAAGATCGGCACGTAGACGATCGCGATCGCGATCGCGGTGTTGAACCAGCCGCTCCCGAGCGCGGTCACGATCGCGAGCGCGAGCAGGATCGCCGGGAACGCGAACAGGATGTCGGCCGTTCGCATCACGAGCGCGTCGAGCACGCCGCCGAAGAAGCCCGCTGCGATCCCGGCGACGGTGCCGATCACGCCTGCGAAGGCCACGGCGAGGAGGGCGACTCGGAGCGACGACTTCGTGCCTTCGAGGCAGCGGGAGAAGATGTCGCGCCCGAACTGATCCGTTCCGAACCAGTACGTGTGCGACGGCGGCACGAGCTGGTCGAGCGGGTGCTGGGCGAGCGGGTCGTACGGAAGCAGACCGACGGCCGCGGCGAGTGCCGCGAGCACGATCACCGACGTGAAGACGAGCCCGAGACGGCCGCTCGGGCTCTGCAGCAGGCGACGGAACCAACCGGCTCGCCGTACATCGGCCGGGCGTGCAGCGCCGGCGGCGACGGTGCTCATTGCTCCCTCACCCGGGGGTCGATGCGCCGGTACAGCAGGTCGGTGAGAAGGTTCACGAGCACGAACGCCGTCGCGATGATCAGCACCGTGCTCTGCACGACCGCGTATTCACGGTCGAGGATCGCCTGATAGACCTGCCGGCCGATGCCGGGCAGGGCGAAGATCTGCTCGACGATCAGCGCACCGCCGAGCAGGTAGCCGAACTGCAGGCCGACCATCGTTACGATGGGGATGAGGGCGTTGCCGAGCACGTGGCGGAAGAGGACTCGCGTCGGCGACACGCCCTTCCCGTGCGCGGTGCGCACGAAGTCGCGGCTCGTGATCTCGATCATCGCGGAGCGCGTCGTCCGCATCACGGGCGCCGCCACCGCCACGCCGAGCACGATCGCCGGGAAGAGCATCTGCTGCAGGTTCTGGCTCAGGTCGTCCCACGGGGCCTTGTACTCCCCACCGTTCGGGAAGTAGCCGAGCTTCGAGGCGACGATCGTGACGATCGCAGTCCCGAGCACGAAGCTCGGCACCGAGAGAGCGAGGAGGCCGAACGACTGACCGACCGTGTCGCGGAGCGCATTCGGCCTCGATGCGGCGACGAGGCCGAGCAGGACTCCGATCACGGTCCCGAGCAGCGTCGACAGGACCGCGAGCTCGAGCGTCACCGGCAGCGACGACTTCGTCATCGACCACACGGTCTGATGGGTGTTGAGCGCAACGCCGAGGTTGCCGGTGAGGAGGGAGGCCATCCACGAGAAGTACTGAGAGACCAACGGCCGGTCCATGCCGTAGTAGTGGGCGAGCGCCGCGTGCTGGGCCGGGCTCAGGCTTCCGGCCTCCGTGCCGAACGCCGCCTCGATCTGGTTGCCCGGTATCACCCGCAGGACGACGAAGACGAGGATCGAGACTCCGAGGAGCGTGAGGAGGGACCAGCCGATCCGCGCGACGAGCCAGTGCCGGTAGAAGCGCGGAGCGCGCGGCCCGAACGCGACGGCCGTCTCGTCGACGACACCCGCGGTGATCTCGATGGTGGGCTCGGTCATTCGGGGATGCGGCGCCCCGGGAGCGTCTCGCGACGCTCCCGGGACGGCCCGAGGTCTACTTCGTCAGGAACGTCTGCCGGAGATACTGGAGCGACTCGTTCGACATGGGCACGAAGTTGTGCACCTTCGCCGTCGTCGCGTAGTAGTCGAACCCGGTGAAGAGCCACACCCACACTCCCTGGCTCTCCAAGGTCTTCGAGAGCTGCTTGTAGACCGCCTTGCGCTTCGGGACGTCGCTCGTCGCGCGACCCTGCGAGAAGAGCTGGTCGAGCTTCGGCATCGAGAATCCGGCGACCTTGTTGAGGTTGCCCGTCGACGTGAAGTAGCGGTTGTACATCGTGTCGGGATCGACGCGACCGCCGTTCAGGGCGACGGCGGCGTCGAAGTCGGCCGCGAGCCAGCGCTTCACGTACGTGCCGGCGTCGAGCACCTGCAGGTCGAGGGTGATCCCGATCTTCGCGAGCTGCGCCTGCAGGCTCTGCGCCTCCGCGGTGGCGGTCGCGTACTCACCTGTCTCGACGATCGTGTGCACCGTGATCCCGCCGTCCGGGAAGCCGGCGGCTTTCATGAACGCCTTCGCCTTCGTCAGATTCGGCTTCGGGCATGGGCGCGCCGTCGGATCGGAGCGGTACGCCGGGCTCGTGATCGGCCCCGTGACCCGGCCCTCGCCGAGGGCCGCCGTCTGGAGCACCTCGGCCCGGTCGACCGCGCACTGGATCGCCAGCCGCACGTACAGCTTGTCGAGCGGCGGATGCCGGTCATCGAGCATGAGCGTGTGGTAGCTGAGGGCCGGCTGCCGCAGCAGCTTCAGGCCGTTGCCTCGGACCTGGCGGGCCACGACCGGGTCGCTGATCAGGCCCATCTGGATCTGGTTCGCCCGCAGCGCCGACACGACCGAGCTCTCATCCGGGATCACGCGGAACTGCACGCCCGCAAGCGGGACTTTGTTCCCCCAGTAGGACGCGTTGCGCAGCAGCTTGATCGATTGCTTCGGCGTCCAGCTGTCGAACTTGAACGGCCCCGTGCCGTTCGGGTGCGTCGTGAATGCGCCCGAGTCGATGTCCTTGCTCGACATGATCGCCGTGTTCAGATCGGCCAGCGCGGCGAGGACCGGCACATCCGGCTCCGCGAGGTGGAGCACGACGGAGAGCGGGCCGGGCGTCGAGATGCTCTGGATGGGGGTGAGGTTCGAGCGCGCGACTGCCCCCGTCGCAGGATTGAGGATCCGGTTGAGCGACGCGGCGACGTCCGCAGACGTGAAGGGGGTGCCGTCGTGGAACCGCACCTTCGGCCGGAGGGTGAGCGTGAGCGTCTGCGAATCGCTCGAGAACTTCCACTTGGTGGCGAGGCCCGGAACGATGTCGAGGTTCGAGTCGAGCTGGACGATCGTGCCGTAGATCAGTCCCAGCGTCTGCACCGTCTGGAACGCCGTCGCCTTGTGCGGGTCGAGCGTGTCGATGTCGGCCGTTCGGCCGATGACGAGCGTGCCGCCGATCGTCACGTCGGGTCGGGCCGCCGATGTGCCGGCGAGCACGACCGATACGAGGAGCGCAAGGCCGAGCACCGGCAGCCCCAGCCGGCGCGTGCGAGAAAGTCCCATCTCACTCCTTTCTGTGCCGCTCGCCGGAGAGCCGACGGCGCGGACGTCAGACCCTTGAAGCCTGCGCCCGATCCTGTCAGGGTCGATTGGTAGTGTCAACATGGCATTGTGACGACCGATCCTGTCTTGACGGCACCGGCTGACAGCCCGCTGGGAGCGCGCCAGGTTCTCGTCGAGGCGGCCGGGCTCGCCCCGAAGTACTCGAGGCTGAAAGTGAAGCTCCTCGCGATGATCGGCGGGCTCGAGCCCGGCTCGGCTATTCCGACCGAGCGCGAGCTCTGCACGCTCTACGGCGTCTCGCGGACGACCGTGCGGCAGGCGCTGCAAGAGCTCGTCCACGAAGGACAGCTCTACCGGCGGCAGGGGCGGGGGACGTTCGTCGCGCCGCCGAAGCTCGTCCAGACCATGCAGCTCAAGGGCCACACGGAGGAGATGGAGGCGCAGGGGCTGCGCCCCGGCTCACGCCCTCTTTCGGCCGGGGACGTCGCTGCGTCGCCCGAGCTCGCCGCGTTCTTCGGTCTCGCGGAGGGCGCGCCCGTCCACCGGATCGTCCGCGTCCGGCTCGTCGACGACGAGCCGATCGCGCTCCAGACCGTCTACCTCGACGCCGCGCGGTTCGGCGACGTCGGCGAATCGCTCACGGGCTGGGTCTCGCTCTACAGGCTGCTGCGCGACCGCTACGACACGCAGATCGCAGGCGGCGAGGAGACGGTCGAGGCCGGGGCCGCCGACACGGCGACGGCGGAGCTGCTGAACGTCGAGGCGGGCGCGCCGTTGCTCGTCCTGCACCGCCGCTCGTGGGAGGCCGACGGCCGGCCGATCGAATGGTCGGAGTCGCTCTACCGCGGCGATCGCTACCGCATGGCCGTCCGGCTCGCGCCGGGATGACGTGACGCCGTCGATCGGGCCGGCGACCGCCGCCGACGCGCCGGCGCTTGCGGCCGTCTTTCTCAACTGCTGGCGCACTGCCTACCGCGGCATCGTCGACGACGAGATCATCGACGCGCTCGACGCGCGCGACATCGAGGCGCGGTGGCGCGCGCTCGACGCCACGCACGTGCTCGTCGCCCGAATGGGCGACGAGCCGGTCGGAATGGTCCGTTTCGGCGCCGACGAGGACGACCCGGTACGTGGCCATGTGTTCAGCCTCTACGTCGACCCCTCGGCCTCCGGCAGCGGAGTCGGACGCAGCCTCCTCGCGCGCGCGACGGACGAGCTCGCCGCGGCCGGCCACCGGACGGCGACGCTCTGGGTCTTCGCGGCCAACGAGCGCGCGCTCCGGTTCTACTGCGCGGCGGGCTGGCGCCCGGCCGGCCCGACCCGTGTCGAAGCCGAATGGCGGGCGCTCGAGCTACAGCTCGCGAGAGAGCTGCCCTAGGCCGAGGAAGAGCTCGCGTGCACAGGCGACGCCGGCGGCGAGCAGGTCGAGTGCGATCCGCTCGTTCGGCGCATGGGCGTTTCCATTCGGGAGGTCGAACCCCGTCAGCACCGTCGGGATGCCGAGATCGCCGAGCGCGGGGACGATCGGCAGCGTGCCGCCGCCGCGCACGAGCAGGGGCCGAACGCCGAGCACCCGCTCGAATGAGTCGAGCCCGATCCGCACGACCTCCGAGGCGGGATCGACGAGGCCGGGCCGGCTCAGGGCGAGTCGCGTGACCTCGATCTCGGCTCCGTCGGGCGCGCCGTTCCGCAGTAGGTCCTCGAACACGGCGGCCATCGCGTCGGCGTCCTGCCCCGGCGCGAGCCTGAGCGAGACATTCGCTTCGGCGACGCCCGGCACGATCGTCTTCTGCACGACCGGCGAGCCGCCCAGGAGCCCGTGAACGTCGACCGCCGGCTCGGCCCACGTGCGCAGGTAGAGCTCCGCGGCAGCCGTCGCGTCGGCGGGTCGCGCTCCCTGCTCCGCGAGAACGTCTGCTCCCGGTTGCAGCACCTGCCAGTCGAGGAGCTCCTGCTCGGTGGGGGCGGCGATGCCTGCACGAAGCGCATCGGGAAGACGTCCGTCGCGCGGCAGCACCGCGGCGAGCGTGGACATGAGCGCGTGCGCCGCGTTCGCCGCCGCGCCGCCGAACATCCCCGAGTGCAGGTCGCGCGCGCTGGTCCTGACGCGAACGTGCACGTAGCAGAGGCCGCGCGTCGCCACATTGAAGACGGGCACCCCAGGACGGTGGAAGCCGCTGTCGAAGATCACGCTGGCATCCGCACCGCGCCGATCCTCCGTCAGGTACTCGACGACCGACGTGCCGATCGTCTCCTCCTCACCGTCGCAAAGAACACGAACGTTCACGGGTAGATCGCCCGTCTCCGCGAGCTGCTGCGCGGCTTTCAGGAGCAGGAAGCACTGCCCCTTGTCGTCGGCCGCGCCCCGCGCATAGAGCCAGCCGTCCCGAATCGCCGGCTCGAACGGCGGGCTCTCCCAGAGCTCGAGCGGCTCGGCGGGCTGCACGTCGAAGTGGCCGTAGCACAGCACGGTCGGCGCGTCGGCGGCACCGCTCGACGCGCCGATCTCGCCGACTGCGAGCGGCTGCCCGTTCCAGTCCACGAGCTGTGCCTCGCCGCCCGACGAGCGGACGAAGTCGCACACCCATGCGCCGGCCCGACGAACATCGTCGCGGTGCACCGGGTCGGCGCTGACGCTCGGGATCTCGAGCCAGCTCGAGAGCTCGGCCAGCCACCGATCGTCGATGCGGCGGTTCGACTCCACGGCTCAAGAGTGGCGGCTACGAGCACGACAGGCAATGGGACGGATGGCCGCGAGCCTTCGCGTCGGGCGCCTGGAGGGGCAGACGATGTGCCCCGAGTCGCGGGTTAAAATCCCGCCCCCGCTATGAACCTGCGATGGACGTGTCTACGTTGTGCGCGTGCTGTCTGCTGGAGGGAGAGCCGCGACGCGTTTAGGCACTGGTGCCTAAATTGGGAATCATTGACCCACAACGACGTCGGCGAAACGCGTCTACGGAGCCTCGTTATCCACTTTTCAACGGTGGGTCCCCACAGGTAAAGGCGTAGGCCATCGCGAGCCAAATCCCCCGTTCGGGGTAGGCAGATCCGGCCCGCTCCCGCCGATCATCAGAGATCAAGACGCCTTGGGGATGTGAGCCACCGCCGCAGATGGCTCGCAGAGGAGGGGAGTGCGAGGCGTCATTAGAGCCGGCGGGGGCGGGAGCCGCAGCCCACCCCGCCGGCTCTAATGCCGGAGTAGCAACGCTACGACGGCGCATCGCGATTCGGTATAGGCCGGTCGGCCTATTTTCCCGTGCTTTAGGTTCGTCCAGCCTTTCGGCCCCAAGAAGACGACTTGCGCCTTTGGCGTGGAAGCAAGCGCGCCTCCTCGTGCGCCGCGATTTCGAGTGAGTCCGTCCCGACCCTTGGAGGGGCGAAAGGGGGAGACCTCACCGTCTAGCGCTCCGACGACCTCGGTTCCTCCGTATACCTTGCAGTCCACATTGCCGAGGGCGAGTTCGTAAGCCTTCCCGGTGACGTGTGGGGGCCGGAAACTCCGGCGCGCTCGAGTGGGCGTAGGTTGGTGTGCGGGCGCCGCGGTTAGCGCGGTAGGGTCAGCGATCGTGGCGGGTTGGTCCGAGCGTGTTGCGGTGTCGTTGTTGTATTGGTCGCTGCGGCGATTCCTCGAGTTGCTCGTTCTCCGGCGTCGCTCGGAGCGGGAGAAGGTCAGAAGGATTCGGTTCGTAGCCCGCCCAGGCTGACAAGAGCCCGCCGTACCGCCGGACTACAGAACCGTGCGTTGCGCCAGTGTTTCGCTATGACGCCTGAGCGCGCGGGCTAGAGTCGGGATGATGGGCAAGAACGAAGACCCGCCCAGCGTCAACGAGCTGGCCGCGTTCATCGTGTCCTCCGTGAGGGACGCCGTCGGGCCGTCCTCCTGCGGATCGCAAAGGAACAGATCGAAGAAGCCCTCCTCCCGATTACGCAAGCAGTCGTCGACCGAGCGCGTGAGAACCTCACCCGCGGGCTAAACGCCTGACAACCGCCGCCTCCTATGACAGTCGGGCGGGATGACGCACCGCTGCGCCAGTGTTCGCAACGACACTCAGAGGAACGAGCTATTCGAAGCCGATCAAGACGGGGTCTCTCGAATACGGCGTGTCCCAGGCGACGAACAGGAAGTGGCCGTGGCGGACCGGGATTCGATGCTCGACTCCCTCGTACTCGATGACCGAGACGGCAGTGCCCTCGTGGGCCTCGTCAGCGTAACGAAGTACGCCGCCGCTCTCGTTCTGGCCAAGAGAGCCCCATGAGATGCCGCCTCCGCTTCCGCCGTAGAAGAGCTGCCATCCGTCCGAGGTCCGGATGAACACGTCATCCATTGGGTAATGGTTGGCGCTTGGCAAGAGCGTGAGGGAGGCCCCGAAGCGGCCGTCCGGCGAGATAGATGAACCAACGAGCACGGCGCCCGGCGGAGCCTGTTGTATGACGGCCGACTCGAACTTCTCGTTCTCGTCCATCGTCAGGAGAGTAAGCGGTCTCCTGCTCCAGAGTTCCGGAACGTCCCTGACGGATAATCGGGCCGTGGAACCGGCCAAGGTAGTCGAGCAGCTCTGGAGCCGGGTTCAGGCGCGGGACTGGGCCGGCGTGGGCGAGTTGCTCGCAGACGACTTCGTCCTTGAATGGCCGCACGACCTAGTTCGCCTCCGCGGCCGGACCAATTTCGTGGAGTTCAACCGCAGCTATCCGGAAGGCTGGTCGATCCGTCGGCCCGTACTACGCGCTTTCGTTCTACGAGGTCGACGGCGGCCAGATCGCAGCTTGCCGTGAATACTGGGTGATGGAGGCCTACGAGGAGCCAGTCGGTGAGCGCGCTCGCGGGTTCGAGCCGATGTAGCCGAGACTGGCCGGGAACGCGCCTGCAGCAGGATTCTCGGCTGGGCGAGTGTTCACGAATGTACCTTGACCAGGGTCTGAACTGAGTGTCGCCCGAGGGCGTGCGATGCTATCGAAGCCCGGAGGCGCCTCATGGTCGAGAAGCCCGCACTGGTCGGACGGGAGCAAGAGCTCGACGAGCTCGCGCGGTTTCTCGACGCCGTGCCCGCCGGCCCGGTCGGCCTTCTGTTGGAGGGCGACGCCGGGATCGGCAAGACGACCCTTTGGCGGGAAGCGGTCTGGGCAGCCCTCGACCGCTCGTACCGCGTGCTGTCCTGCCGGCCGGTTGGGTCGGAGGCACAGTTCGCTTTCGCTGGGTTGGGGGATCTGCTGGAGGAGGTTTCGGAAGAGACGATGGCGGGACTCCCCGCGCCGCAGCGCCGCGCGCTCGACGTCGCGCTGTTGCGGGCGGAGGCCGAAGGGCCCGCAGCGCTGCCGCGAGCAGTCTCGCTGAGCGTTCTCGGCGTGCTTCGCGCGCTCGCGCAGGTGAGCCCAGTCGTGGTCGCCGTTGACGATGTCCAGTGGCTGGATCGGCCCTCGGCAGTTGCGCTCGAGTTCGTCGTTCGCCGTCTCAAGGAGGAGCCAATCGGCCTCCTCGTCTCCAAGCGAGGGGAGGCGACGGACGACTTTCCGCTCGGTTTCGATCGGGCGTTCCCTGAGAGCCGCGTCGATCGGCTGCTCGTCGGACCGCTCGACCTCGACGCGCTGGATCGCGTGCTTCGTGCCCGCCTGGATGCGCAGTTCCCGCGCCCGGCACTCGCCCAGCTGCACGCCTCCTCGGGTGGTAATCCCTTCTTCGCTCTCGAGATGGCGAGGGCCGTTCTTCAGCGCGAGCCGCAGCTGGGTCCGGGCGAGCCGCTCCCTGTTCCCGACAGCCTGCGCGTGCTGGTGAGCGAGCGACTTGCGCGCCTGGCTCCTGCGACCCGGGAGGTCGCGTTCGTCGTTTCGGGGCTCTCGCGGGCCACGGTCGAGCTCGTCCAGGCCGCGGCGGGTGGGCGGCGCCCGGCCGCCGGTCTAGCGAAGGCGGTCGATGCGGGCGTGCTCGAGGTCGACGGAGGTCGCGTGCGTTTCGCGCACCCGCTCGTCGCCTCGGTGGTTTACGCCGACGCGACGGCGGCGCAGCGGCGCGAGCTCCATGCCCGCATCGCCATGGTGATCGACGATCCGGAAGAGCGTGCGCGTCACCTCGCGCTCGCAGCCGAGACGCCCGATGCCGAGGTCGCGACGGCTCTGGATCAGGCGGCTCGCAGGGCGCGGGCGCGGGGAGCACCGACGGATGCGGCAGACCTGTACGAGGAGGCTCGTCGACTGACCCCGGGTGAGGAGGCCGCGGAGGCCGGCCGCCGCGGGGTTGACGCCGCCGAATGCCATTTCGAGGCTGGCGAAACGGGACGAGCACGAGCTTTGCTGGAGGAGCTCGCAACCACGACGCCGCCGGGTCCCGACCGCGTTCGCGCTCTCACGTTCCTGGCCTGGGTACGCAACCTTCAGGAGGGCTTCACCCTGGGGACCGAGACGTTCCGGACAGCATTGAAGGAGGTGGGCGCCAACCTCGCTCAGCGCATCGAGATTGAGAGAGGTCTGGCGTGGAGCCTTCACGAGATCGGCGACCTGCGAAACGCCGACATCCACGCTCGCGCGGCGCTCGAGATGGCGGAGCGACTTCGCGAGCCAAGCGTGCTGGCTCGCGCGCTTGCCGACATGGCCTTCCACGAGGCTGTCGCCGGCCGCGGCGCTCCGCTCGCGCGTATCGAGTCTGCCCTCCCGCTCGACCGCCCGACCGAATGGCAACCGATTCTCGGCCACCCCCGCTGGATTCACGCGCTCCTCCTCCAGTGGAGCGGTGAGCTCGACGGATCGCTGGCGACGCTGAAGCAGTTGCATCGGGACGCGGCCGAGCGCGGCGACGAGCATTCTCTCCCGTACCTGCTCTTCCACTTGGCGCGCGTCGAGACGCTGCGCGGCAACCTCGAGGTGGCGGGTCGTTACGCCGAGGAGGCGTACCAAGCCGCGACCGAGAGCGGCCAGGAGAGCGAGCGTCCGTTCTCGCTCACGGTCAAAGCTCTCGTTGCTGCACACCTCGGTCGCGTCGAGGCAGCCCGGGCGGCCACCGACGAAGGGATGCCGCTCGCGCTGCGCATGGGCGTCATCGTCGCGTATCTCGAGCTGCGGGCGGTCCGTGGCTTCCTCGAGCTCTCGCTCGGGAAGTTCGCCGACGCCCACCGCTTCCTCGCTCCCGTGACCGAGGACGTCGCCAAGGCGGGCTTCGGCGAGCCGGCGCTCTTCCGTTTCCACGGCGACGCGATCGAAGCCCTGGTCGCCCTCGGGGAGTTGGAGCAGGCAGAGCGTCTTGTGGATGAGTTGGAGGAGCAGGGGCGGCGGCTTCAACGTACATGGGCACTCGTGACGGCGAGCCGCTGCCGGGGCCTGCTGCGCGCGGCGCAGGGAGACATGCTGGGGGCGCATTCGGCACTCGAGGGCGCGCTTGACCTGCACGAGCGCCTGCGCGAGCCTTTCGAGCTCGGGCGTACCTACCTCGTCCTCGGGACCGTCCAGCGGCGCAGCCGAAAGAAGCGCCCCGCGCGAGAGTCTCTGCAACGGGCGCTCGAGATCTTCGACGAGCTGGGCACACGGCTTTGGTCCGATAGAGCGCGAGCCGAGCTCGCACGGATCGGCGGACGCGCGCCGAGCGAGATCGACCTCACCCCGACGGAGAAGCAGGTCGCGGAACTCGTCGCCGCTGGCGGGACATATCAGGAGGTCGGCGACGCGCTCTTCATCAGCCCCAAGACGGTCCAGTGGAACCTCTCCAAGATCTACCGCAAGCTCGGTATCCGCTCACGTGCGCAGCTCGCCGCGGCGCTCGCCACTGACAAGTCCTTCACGCCTCA
>WNGE01006956.1_pt1 | contig 12453 bp, 10 predicted proteins | sample 5400651 | NCBI WGS metagenome assembly WNGE01 (sample SAMN13153370, study PRJNA577476) | soil metagenome | isolation source: 60 cm soil or saprolite under grassland replicate 2 | place: USA:California | collected 2016-06-15 | reverse complement strand
GCCCGTCTTCGGACATCGCAGCGACCGACCGCGTCCGAATGTAAAGAAAGCGGATCGGCCCGAGGTAGCGATCATACGCCGCCGGGATGGATCCGGAAAATTGTGCGTGTTCGTTTTTCACATTGGCGCTTCTAAGAACGAAACTTCACTTCGGCCTTCTGCAACTTTGGCAGTCGCTGACTTCTCAGCCAGTTCGAATGTCAAATGTTTGTCTTGTCCTCCTAGTGAGCGCGAGGAGTTTTAAATGTTCGACTGATCCGCCAGACACCTCCCTTTCGCACGAGACGCGCCAGCGGCAGGACATTCAGGGAAGTGCCGAGTCCTCCGGTTTTCGCCCGAGAGCCTCGCGGCGTTGACACTGGATCCAAGAGCATCTCACAACCTTCCCTCGCGCGTGAAGGCTGAGAACTCAGCGATGTCGCGTCAGACACAATTGGGACAGGATCGCAGAGACGCTCCGAAAAGCGGATTCCCACCTGGATCGCGGTCTCTGATTCGGGCAAACGAAATGTCACCTTCATGCAGAGTTGAATTTCGTTGCCTGCGGGGTCGATCGCGGAACCGGGTTCGATGACAACAGTCCAGCGAGCATTTTTCTTTACAGTTGAAACCTTCAGGCCCTGAACCACGCCGAATCCGTGGCAAAGCAGGTTATGGCGCCGCTGCTTTCCCCGGTGGTACTCCTGTTCGGCTGTGAAATCGTCAGCCGATAACATTTGCCCGGTAAAGTAGTTGGGCCGCTTCATTGGATGATCGCAAAAGGCAGCCTGACGCATCGACGAATTATGACTTCTGCTGACAGTTGGTTTCGTCACAATTCTCCTTTGAAAGCTTTGTCGAGGATTGAAGGAAGAAGCGCGTCGAGTTCAGAGGCGGTCTCGGCTTGAAGGCGCTTCAGCGCGTCCATCTCCGTTCGCAAAGCGTCCAGCTCGAACAAGAAGTCCTGCTGATCGGTGGGGGTTGGCAGAGGAAAATTAATCCTTCTAAGAATCTTTACTGATCCAATGTTTTTCATCGCTGAACCGGGCGATATTTTTTCGATTTCGCGCGCCACGTATTCCGACTCGAAGACGGTCTTAAAGAACTGTTGATTCATCTTTGAGCGATCAAGAGTTATCTTTAACAGGGCCTGATTGATGATCCCGGGCTTCGCGTTGTCCGGTACAATCGCAACCTTTCCAATCGTTCCCGAACAACTGATAATGAGATCGCCAGGCCGAACTTCGAAGGCTTTCATCTCCAGAAATTTGGCTTCGTCGATGTAATAATTTCCTGCTTCGAAGTCTCCGTGGATTGCGTGCTTTTGTTCATAAACTTTGTAGCCGTTCGGCACAAAGAACTCCTTTCGAAGATGACTGCCGAAAGGACCTCGCTTGATAGCGTTGCGATTCGAAGCCACGAAGTCGGGCAACGTGGCAGGTTTCCAGCAATGTGATCCCATCTGGCGAGAAATAATTTCGGTTGTCCTCGACTGTAGAACCGATGCGGCTTCGTCGGCGGCTTGTTGGCGGAGGGTGCGGGCTTCCTGGATTTGGGCTGCCAGTTCCTCAATCCACGCAACCATGCGCTGCTGCTCCATCAACGGCGGCAGCCGCAAGCGGACTGAATCAAGGAATTCTTGGGGCTTCAGATATTGTCGGTTTGTCGTTCCAAGACTCGCAGCCGTGATGCCATCAATCACTGCTGGCAATTGGAAAAAGAACTGCAGAAGGCGGGGATCAATGATAGTCCTGTCGATGTCCGCCAGACACATGTTTGGCGATGCTAGACAATCGACATGTTCCTCGGTGGTTATGCCGAATGCGCCGTTCTTCGTATCAACCTTGCACCACATCAACTGATTAGCGGAAGCGCGCTGATACTCGCGCATCGTTAAATCGCTACCCCGCACGGCACGCTTGATCGCCACACCAGCGCCACGATTGGTGACTCCGAGAATCCGATACTCGTCGAGATCGTCAATTTGAAATCGAGACTCTTTGTTGATGCGAATCCCAGCGGCCAGCGGCTTTACGGACCAGTCTTGTCGGTTGGACAACGATTCAAACACGTGGGGCCGTGAGTGTTTTCTGCAGGCTCACCATGATTTCCCCGATGCGCTGTTCCTTTTGCAGGATATCGGCGACAAGTTGGTCGGGCGGCAGATGCGTGATGTCTTCCTTGGCGCGCGGGTTCTTGCGGTCAAAGTTCACGGCACGAAGTGAGCCATCGCCTTTGTATTCCAATAGCTCAGATGCGGGCACCTTCCAAGCCTGCTCGTTCTCCTCGCGTTTGTTCCACCACGCAAGACACGGCTCGAACTCCTGGAACAGCATTGGACTCGTCTTATTGTACTTGGGATTTTTCTTGTGCCTGTGCTCCTCGGCGATCGGGATCTTGTAGAACCACACGTCGTTCGCTGGCTGAGTCCGGTCGAAGAAAAGGATATTTGTCTGAATGTCCGTGTAAGGCGAGAAAACACCAAGTGGCAGACGAACAATAGTGTGGACGTTGAACTCTTTGAGCAGCTCCTCCTTGATGCGCGCGCACACGCCATCGCCGAACAACGTGCCGTTCGGAACGACGACAGCAGCACGTCCCGGCTTTGGCATGCGCCGAATTTTTCTCATGATCAATTGCAGAAATAGCAGCGCAGTTTCAGCAGATCGTTTATCACTGGGAAAACCGTCGCGAATTCCGCGTTCTTCTTCGCCCCCAAATGGCGGATTCGTTAGAATAACGTCTATGCGATCCTTTTCGCCGAGCTCGGCGATGCGCACGGCGAGCGAGTTGGCAGACTTGATTTGCGGCGATTCCAAGCCATGCAACAACAGATTCATCTGAGCGAGCAAATACGGCAGCGGCTTGGCTTCGCCACCAAATATGCTGCGCTTTTGCAGCAGTTGTCGATCTTCCACCGTTTTGCATTGCTTCTCTAAATGTTGAAACGCCTCGACCAGAAATCCTCCCGTGCCGCATGCTGGATCGAGAATCGTTTGCGGTGTAGTGTTCGTTGCGGCAGCAGATCTATGCGGCATACAGAAGAGTCTGTAATTGGTTCACTGCTTCCCGGAGTTTTTCACTTCCGCCGAACATTTTCGCGATTTCGATCACGTTTCCGCGATGGGAAATTGGCGGAACTTGCAGCACATCAGGCAAGACGAATTGAGCAGTGCCGTATTCGGCATACTTGTCGAGAAGTTCTCCGAGAATTGCTCGGGCCTCGGCTCCGTATTGATCAAAGAAATCTTTGCGCTCTTCGCGCATGCGCTGCGCTCGCTCGCGGCGCGTGCGCAGTGGTGCGTTGAAGGCGAGATGACAAAGAAGATCGAAGGGATCGGCATTCGGTTGCTTTGCCGTTTCAGCTAATTCATCAAAACTAATTCCGCGCTGCGCTAGCTTCTCAATGATTTCCGAGCGCTCGGATGGATTTGCCCATTTCTGCCGCAGCTCCGGCGCTGACGGATAAAGTGTCCGCACTTTTTCAGCGGCATAATCAGAATATTTTAATACGCGGAGTTGTTTGCCGTCTGGGTCGAGTTCGTAAACGAGATGCGAAGCGATCTCGACATGTCCTTCGTCGAAATAGTATTTGCGGCGCTCCACCGGCGGTGGTTCTTCGATGATCGGCTCGCCTTCGACGATGTCGATGTTTGGTTTCCCATCATCGATGATCTTCGCTTTGGTTGTCTCACCGGCCGCGTCGATCTCTTCTTGACTGATGAACGCCGGGTCACCGTCGAAATCAGGATCTGCAAACCGCTGCGTCGCCGAACCGGTATAATCGATGATGTTGAACCAAAGTTTTCCGTAATCATCGCGCACGCGGGTTCCGCGCCCGATGATTTGTTTAAACTCGGTCAATGAGCCGACAACGCGCGCGATTACGATGTTCTTACATGTTGGGACATCTACGCCTGTTGTTAGTAACTGCGAGGTGGTAAGAACCACAGGCGTCTGAGTTTCCACATCTTGAAATTTGGAAAGATAACCGCGCCCAATGTCGCCTTCGTCAGCAGTGACGCGACAAACGTAGTCGGGATATTGTCTTACAAGGTCGCTGTTGAGATTATTCAACGCGGTGCGCATGTCGGAGGCGTGTTCCTGATCAACACAGAAGACGATTGTTTTCGCGAAGCGATCGGTCTTGTTCAAAAAATCGGTGAGATGCTTTGCAATCGCTTCGGTCCTCTTGAGCAAAGCAACTTTTCGTTCAAAGTCCGGGGTTCCATAAACCTCGTCTGGAATGCGACGCCCATAGCGATCGATATCGTCTTTGCTCGGCCGCCAACCCGCCGCATCCCACTGAGTGATGACACGGTGGACTCGATACGGCGCAAGAAAACCGTCTTCGATTCCTTGCCGCAGACTGTATTGGTAAATCGGATTCCCGAAGTAAAGATATGTGTCGCGGGTTTCGTCGCGCAGCGGTGTGGCGGTCATGCCAAGTTGATAGGCGGGCTCGAAGAATTGAAGAATCTCGCGCCAGTTCGATTCTTCCCGTGCGCTGCCCCGATGACATTCATCGATGATGATTAGATCGAAGAAGTCGGGCGCGTACTCTTTGTACAAACCCGGTCGCCGTTCGTCTTCTGCCAGCGCCTGGTAGATCGCGAAATAAATCTCGCGACTCTTGACGGCGTTTCCGTACTCAATCTTCGCGCGCGCATCGCCGAACTGGGCAAAGATTTTGTCTTTTGGATCATCAATCAAAATGTTGCGATCGGAGAGATACAGGATTTTCGGGCGGCGATGTTCGCCGGTTCGATTCCAACGCGCGTTCCAAAGCTTCCAACAAATTTGAAATGCCACCGGCGTTTTGCCGGTACCGGTTGCCATCGTAAGGAGAACGCGGCGCTTGCCGGTAACGATTGCTTCGACCGCGCGATTGATTGCGATTTGCTGATAATATCGCTCGCCTTGTTTCAGCGTGAAGTTGATCGGCGTCAGAAGCTGTTGAACTGCTGTATCACTGGTCAGCGATTCGCCTTTGCGAAAGCGGTGGAAAAGTTCTTCAGGCGTCGGATACGTTCCGATGTTTGTTTCCTTGCCGGTGAAGTAGTCGAACTCGATTGTTTCCGCGCCGTTTGTGGCATAAGCGAACTTCAATCCGAGCATCTCGGCGTATTGCTTTGCCTGCTGAAGCCCGTCAGCCGCTGTCTTGTATTCTGGTTTTGCTTCCACAACCGCGAGTGGGAAATCGCGTCGATAGCGAAGCAGATAATCGACTCGCTTTGGCGGTCGACGGATAAAACCTTTGCCTACGGGAACAATGCGGCCATCGGTGATCGTCCGCTGCTCAGCTATCGAATAGGGCTCGTTGTCCCAACCTGCTCCCTGAAGCTTCGGCACGACGAGCTTGCGACACGTATCCGCTTCGGTTGGCATGAAGCGCGGAGAATAGCAGAAATTTAGCTATGTGACCAGCTTTCGTGAAATCAGACTTCCTCCTACGCAAATACTCCGGCGCGACGTGACGGCTTGGCGAGGAAACCGGAAAAACGCGCTAAGCGCGGTGATTGGTGATGCGCCTACGCACGAGGCTTCCGTCTTCGTCGGACTACGACGTGACAAGACGGCGGGACAGGCCGGTGAGAGGTGAGCTGACGTCGGTGATCGGTGATCAGAGATCAGATGTCAGAAATCAGAGGTCAGGGTGTGAATCCGATGCGAGGCTTGGGCGGTTGTGGAATTGCGGGCGGATCAATGATGTCCATGACGCGTTGCAAAATCGTGACGATCACGGCCTCATGAACATCAAGTCGCTTTTTCAGTTCCTTTTCCAGCGAAGCGAGTTTTTGAGCCAACTCGCGTTTGTCACCGAGCAATGCTCGCATTTTCAAGAACGCGCGAACGACGAAAACGCTCATCTGCACTGCTCGTGCGCTATTCAGAACATTTGCAGCCATGATTGCACCGTGCTCGGTGAACGCATAAGGTCGACGTCGGCGACCTCCATGGCCGGAACTTGAGGTGCCAATTTGGTACTTCAAGTTTTGCCATTCATCCGCAGAGATTTGAAACATGAAATCTTTCGGAAAGCGATCTCGATTGCGTTTCACCGTGCGATTCAGCGCCTTTGTCTCAACGCCGTAGATCGACGCAAGATCAGAATCCAACATCACGCGTTCACCGCGGATTTCGTAGATGAGTCGACCAAGCTGATCAGTCGTTAGCTTGTTCGAAGACTTGGACATCAAGCTACAAAGGTATTGGAAACTTTTTCCGATGAGAAGGGATTTAGCGGTGCAACCGCTAAATGTTTGATGTTCGAGGTTTGAGGTTTGATCTCAGAAAACCGACGAGGGAAGGGGAGAAGGAAGAATTAAGAAGCACGAAGTGGGGGGAGCGAGCAAGGTGATCGGTGATTCGCCACGGCGAATCCGTGCTGCTTGCAGCCGGATCGGTGATCCGATGTCAGATGTCAGCCGCCTGCGTTCGGCTTTTCAACCTGCCTCGGTATCACTCTGATCGATGTCGGTTCGACGCAGCAGATAGTCGAGGCCGCCGACCCGGTACCATCTGTAACCATAGCCTTCCAGCATAATGCGGTGTTTGCCGGAGTCGTTAGCCCGACTGTGGTCCTGCGCGCCCGGTTCCGGGATCAGCGATCCCGGCTACAGCCAATCTCTAAAGTCTGCCTCACTCTGTGGAAAGATATTGTCCGTGCATCTGTTGCTTGCTTTTGTCTTCGCGCATTGCCAAGAAGTAGGCGATGCGGATTTTTGTTCCCAAGGAAACGGCTCCGGGCGAGCGACGCGCGGCAGTTGTGCCAGAGACGGTAAAGAAGTTGGCGGCGCTCGGCGCTGAAGTAGCAGTTGAGACTGCCATCGGCGCTTCGATCCATCGCAGTGATGCGGAATACAAGAGCGCTGGGGCTTCTGTGGTTGACGATCGATCGGTGGGTCTGGCCGAAGCCGACGTTGTGTTGCGATTGCAAAAGCCGCCGATCAAGGAAGTAGCTCCGCTCCGTGAAGGCTGTGTTCATATCAGCTTTCTGGATCCGTTCAACGAACGCGATCTGATCGAGCAGTTCGCCGCCGCGAAAGTGAGCGCAATTAGCATGGAGATGATTCCGCGAACAAGCATTGCGCAAAAGATGGATGCGCTCAGTTCGCAACGGAGCCTTGCCGGTTATCTTGCCGTCATTCTCGCGGCCGAAGAGCTTGATCGGATCTTTCCGATGATGATCACGCCGGCTGGCACGATCCAGCCGGCGCGTGTTTTTGTGATCGGCGTGGGCGTTGCCGGTTTGCAGGCAATTGCGACCGCAAAACGCCTCGGAGCGCGCGTAGAAGCGTTCGATACGCGTCCGGCAGCGGAAGAACAGGTGCGCTCGCTTGGTGCGCGATTCGTGAAGGTTGATCTTGGGGAAACAGGCCAGACCGACCAGGGTTACGCCACCGCGCTGACTGAAGAGCAGCTCGCGGCACAGCGAGAAGTAATGGCAAAACATTGCAGCCTCTCCGATGTCGTCGTTACAACGGCGCAGGTTTTTGGGCAGAAGGCACCGTTGCTTGTGACCACGAAGATGGTGGAGCAAATGAGGCCAGGCAGTCTCATTGTCGATCTTGCTGTTGAAGCGGGTGGAAATGTCGAATGCGCCGAGATGGATAAGGTCGTGGACGTAAACGGAGTTCGCGTATTCGGATACGCCAATATGCCCTCTCGCGCGGCCACGCCGGCAAGCGAGATGTACTCAAATAACCTTGGTAACTTCGTCGAACATCTCTGGAACAAGGAACAAAAAAAAATCGTCATCGATCCGGCAGATGAGTTACTGCGTGGCTGTCTTATCACCCACGGCGGCGAAGTCGTGAACGAAACCATTAAAGCCCGTTACAATTTATGATCGCCACCCTGATTTTCATTTTTATTCTTGCTGCATTCCTTGGATTCGAACTGATCTCCAAGGTCCCCTCGCAGTTGCACACGCCGTTGATGTCGGGGTCGAACGCGATTTCCGGGATCACCATCGTGGGTGCGATGGTGGCGGCGGGAGTGGGCGGTGGTGATTTTGCCACGGCGCTTGGATTTCTCGCGGTGATTTTTGCGACAATCAACGTGGTCGGCGGCTATCTGGTGACGGACCGGATGCTGGCAATGTTCCGCAAGAAGAAAAGGTGAGGCAACATGGAGTGGCTCTACATCATTGCAGCGGCGCTTTTTGTAATCGGGCTGAAAATGCTCAGCTCGCCCGAGACGGCTCGCCGCGGCAATGTCGTCTCGGCGGTCGGCATGCTGCTCGCGATTGTCGCGACGCTACTAAACGGCCACCTGAGTTTCACGTGGATTGTAGCCGGAATCGTACTGGGTTCCGGGATCGGGGCAGTTTCGGCCTACCGGGTAAAGATGACGGCGATGCCGGAAATGGTCGGGCTTTTCAACGGCTTCGGTGGCTTGGCGAGTTTGCTGGTCGGATGGGCGGAATATCACATGCATCCCGACGCGCCGACGTTTACGATTGTCTCGATCTATCTGACGGTTTTGATCGGCGGCGTCACTTTCAGTGGGAGCGTCCTGGCGTTCGCTAAGCTCGCTGAGTTGGTAGTCAGTGGCAGACCGGTGACGTTTCGCGGCCAACACATCGTTAACGGACTGCTCCTCGCGGCGGCCGTTTTGTTCGGCATCATCTTTACACTCGCTCCCGAGTCGAGCTACGCGATTTTGATCCTCGGAGTCATCCTCGCGTTCGTCATTGGCATTTTCGCTGTCCTCCCGATCGGTGGCGCGGATATGCCAGTCGTGATTTGTTTGCTAAACAGTTATTCTGGTCTCGCCGGCGCGGCTGCTGGTTTTGTCCTCGCTAACGACATGCTCATCGTGGCCGGGTCGCTCGTGGGTACGAGCGGGATCATCCTTACCCAAATCATGTGCAAAGCGATGAACCGCTCGATTGCAAATGTCCTCTTCAGCGGATTTGGAGCAGCTGCTGGAACCGTGGCAAGTGCGGGCGCAAAAGGCGAAGCGAAATCGATTTCACCGCATGACGCTTATTTTGCGCTCGAGGCCGCGAGTTCGGTTGTGTTTGTGCCCGGTTACGGAATGGCGGTGGCCCAGGCGCAGCATGTGGTCAAGGAACTGGCCGATCATCTCGAAGCAAACGGCACTGAAGTTAAATACGCCATCCATCCGGTAGCCGGCCGAATGCCGGGACACATGAACGTGTTGCTCGCCGAAGCCGATGTTCCTTACGATCAACTTGTAGAGATGGATGCGATCAATCCTTTGATGCCGACAATCGATGTGGCGCTGGTGATTGGCGCAAATGACGTGGTCAATCCGGCGGCGCGCGAAGACAAATCCAGCCCGATCTACGGCATGCCGATCATCAACGTCGATCAGGCGCACACAGTTTTCGTGCTCAAGCGCTCGATGGCGTCCGGTTTTGCCGGGATCGAAAACCCGCTCTTTTTCAAGGACAACACGACCATGATCTTCGGCGACGCGAAGAAGACGCTGCAAGAGATCGTGAGCGAATTTAAGGCGGCGTAATCTCTTGTGTTGGCGTGAAAGCCGGCGCGCCTGGCCCCGCTGAGCGGGGCGCCCTACCGAGCTCTGCGAATGGCGGATGGGTGTCGCGGTAACATTTTGTGCCTAGCCCGAGCGCGAATGCGGCGAGAATGAAAACGACCACTCGTTTCTCTGTGGAAGTGAGAAGGAGTCTCTGCCTGGCTTGCTCGAATTTGGAACGCCAGCGTTTTTTCAATTGTCAGTTTGATCTAACCACGAATGAACACGAATGGACACGAATTTATTAAGCAACCCGCTCCCACTCCAATTTGGCATGTTTAAAATTAGGGATCAGGTCGAGGGTTCGGTTCTCCAGGTTGCGTGGTTTCGAACCATCCTCCATTTTGGAACTTTGGATTTGATCGTTTATTTGGGATTTGGAGCTCGGAGTTTGGAACTTGCAGCCGCAACTGCTTATTGCCCCAGTGGCGTCGCGATGTCAGTCCCGAGCGGTGGTGTGAAGTCGAAGGTTGATGGAGGAACCGGCGCATGTTTTTGGTTCGTGTAAACAGTTACAATCCGATCGCCGTTCGGCTGCAGCATGTCCGTGCGTTCCACCTGCAGTTTGTCATTGATTCGCAGATCCAGTTTCTGAAACGACCGTTTCATCGCAGCCGTTCGCGGTGTCAGCTCCAGCTCGTAGCCCGCCTGAGGCGGGCCTGTTCGCGTTGCAGTGATATGGAAAGTATGTTCGATATTTTCCAGGTTCAATGCGGAATTGATTGAGGCAATGACTGAATCGAGCGGCGAACGTTTTCCTAACGAATAACGCTCGGCCGATTTGAAATTGGGATAATAAATCCAAAGCTGCTGGCCATCGCTCACGGTAAGGCTGGGCGAGCTGCCTTTCACTTCGCGCCGGAATTTGTTCGGTGGCTGGAACCAGACCTTCCCTGAATTCACGATCGGTTTCTTCATCAGACGAATCACCCTTTGTTCCTGAAAATCGGCCTGCGTAATCCGGTTCTCACGAATTCGGGCGAGAAGATTTTTGATATCCGTCTCTGAGAGCGCCTCCGCGTTCGCCAGGGGCGCGATACTGAGAAAGAGTAGGGCAGTTAAACAAATTGATCGGCTCGCTCTCGCCACGGCGAGGAGGCTTTGATCGCGCCCTACCTGTTGGATGATTGGGTTCATTCTGATTGCCGATCTTATCCCGGTTACTCTTCCCGCCAAGTCTTTGGTCTCGCCGCTGCAGCTGCTGGAAGGGTGAAGAAAATTGTTCCCACCAGACTCCAGAAGATGCCGATTGCACAGGCGACGCCGAGGCTGCTGAGCGAAGGATTTTTCGCCAGCACCAGCGATCCGAAACCAGCAAGCGCCGTCAATCCCGCGAGCAAGACTGGCTTTACCACGCCGGCGATGTCGTGCTCAATCTCGCGCGCCTTTTGCCACGCGAACAGCACGTAAATGCCGTAATCGACCCCGATCGCGATCACCAGCCGAAAGGCCAGAACATTTAACAAGTTCAAGGGCAGGTTGAACAATTTCATCGTTGCGAGCATCGCGCCAACACCAAAGACGAGCGTGATCTCCTGGATGACCCAAAGCCGCCAATCGCGGTACAAAATCGCCAGCAGCAGTCCCTCGAACACAGCCATTGCGCCAGTAACGATGAGCAACTGACGCTGCGCCCAGGGCAGCAAATTCGCCAGCGTATAGGTCCATCCCGAAAGGGTCATCGGCACGGTCGGCACCGGTAATTCGCGGCTGAGCGCAACGTACTGCGCATGGCTTCTCACCGGTTGATTGGTCGTAACAAAACCGACGGTGAGCAGGGGATCTTGCGCGAAGTAGCGGTCGACCAGGAACCACCAGCTCGAAGATTTCGGAAGTTGGTCTTGCCAGTTCGGTAACGGCGCGCTTGGGTCGGCAGCCGACTGTAAATCGTCGAGCAACTTGTATGCGCTGGAAAAAGAATCGTGCCTGAATCCTTCGGCATCGACTGTTTTTTGCAATGTTCGCCGCACACTTTGGAAGTCGATCGCGCGCAAACTTTCCCGATTGTGTTGGATCGACGTTGGCGAGGGCGCCAGCGCCGCGGGCGTGGAAAAGCTTTTGATCTTGCCCGCCGTTTGCAGCTTGCTCCAATGCGCGGAGATTTTTTTCCAATCGTCGTGGAGCCGCTGCGCGTCAGGTGCGCGCACGATGACCAGCACCGGTTCCCAGTGCACTGGCATATTGCCCATAATCGCCGCGAGCGCGTGACCTGCGCTGCTCTTTTTTGGTTGGAGCGAACGCGTGCTCGCATCGAAAGGAAGCGGCGGTTTCGGGGAGAAACCAAACACCGTCAGGCTCGATAAGATTACCGTCGCCAGAATCAAGATCGGTGCGGGACGTCGCACGCTCCACGCCACATATTTTTTCACGGCTTCGAAGATCCAATCGCGGCGAGGTGGCGCCTCCCCTTCACTAACGAACAAAAACAGAATCGTGCACATGAACAGCCCGGCGAACAGAATGCCGATGGCAATGAGCACGCCGAGTTGGGAAAAGCCGATCGAGCCGCTCAGAATCAAGGCCAGAAAACCCACTGCTGTGGTGAGCGCGCCGAAGAAAACTGCGCGCCCCAATTTTTGAATAGACGTTGAGATTGCCTGCGGATGGGACTCGCCGTCAGTGCGCGCTTGCTGGTACCGGCCATAGATCAGAATTGCGAAGTCGACTCCGAGCCCGACGAGGATGGCGCAAAAACCAACCGTTACCATGTTCAGCCGCCCGAAAATCAAGAGCCCAAGCGCAAGCGCGGCGAGACACGACAACAAAAGCGAAAACCCCATTCCTAGCAGCGGCATCCAGCGGCCAAAGCCGGCGAAGAAAATGATGCCGACCAGCACGACGGAGCCGATCACGGTGGCGATAATGTCATGGCGCATGCTCAACGAGATTTCGGCGACGTATGCCGAGCGCCCCGTGACAAGCACATCCAGCGGTCCGCCCTCCCAACCATCTTGTGCATGG
>WNGE01006952.1_pt1 | contig 12456 bp, 11 predicted proteins | sample 5400651 | NCBI WGS metagenome assembly WNGE01 (sample SAMN13153370, study PRJNA577476) | soil metagenome | isolation source: 60 cm soil or saprolite under grassland replicate 2 | place: USA:California | collected 2016-06-15 | reverse complement strand
GTCATGCCCATCAGGCCGAGCTTGGCGAGCTCCGCGACGAGGTCGTAGGGGAAGCGCTGCTCGCGGTCGAGCTCCGCTGCGACCGGGGCGACGCGGTCGTGCGCGAACGCGCGCACGGTGTCGCGGACGAGCTCTTGCTCCTCGGTGAGGTCGAAGTTCAAGCCGCGATACGCGATGCGAGCTCGGCGATCAGGCGGACGCCGTAGCCGCTGCCGCCGGCCTGCCACAGATAGTCCCCGCGCGAACGGTCGAGGAAGGCGGGCCCTGCGATGTCGAGGTGCGCCCACGGCCCCTCGCCGGCGAACTCCCTCAGAAACTCCGCGGCGAGCACGGCACCTGCTTCGCGGAGATCCGAGGAGTTCTTCATGTCTGCGTAGCGCGAGTCGACGTAGCGGCGGTAGCGCGGGTGCAGCGGGAACCGCCACAGGTGGTCGCCGCTCGCCTCGGCGGCGCCGCTGATCTCGTCCGCCCATGCGTCGTCGTTGGCGAAGAAGCCGGCGTAGAAGTCGCCCAGAGCGACCGACATCGCGCCGGTCAGCGTTGCGAGATCCATCACGTGCGTCGCGCCCTGCTCGCGCGCGTACCAGAGCGCGTCCGCGAGCACGAGCCTGCCCTCCGCATCGGTGTTCGTGATCTCGATCGTTTTTCCGTTCGCGGCGGTGAGGACGTCGCCCGGGCGATACGCGTGACCGCTCGGCATGTTCTCGGTCGCGGCGATGACCGCGACCACGCGCACCGGCACCTCGAGATCCGCGATCGCGCACGTCCCGGCGATCACGGCCGCGCCGCCGGACATGTCGCCCTTCATGTTCTCCATGCTCAGCGACGGCTTGAGCGAGATGCCGCCGGTGTCGAACGTGATGCCCTTGCCGACGAGGCCGAGCGTCACGTTTGTCTTCGCGCCGGCCGGCTCGTAGCGCATCACGATCAGGCGCGGCTCGTTGTGCGCGCCCTGCGCGACGCCCGCGAAGGCGCCCATCCCGAGCTCGACGATCTGCTCGCGGCCGAGCGCCTCGACCGTCACGCCTTCCGGGGCGAGCTCGGTTGCCCGCTGCGCGAGCTGCTCGGGCGTGAGCTCGTTCGGCGGCGCGTTGGAGAGGTCGCGCGCGCGGTTCGCCCACTCGGCGACGCGTGTCGCGCGCTCGGCCGCTCCGGTCGCGTCGTCGTCGGCACCGAGGATCACGAGTCGCTCGAAAGGCTTGCGGTCACCCTTGTCGCGCGAGAGCCACTTTCGCGTGTCGTACGTCCCGAGCACGAGCCCATCGGCCGCCGCGCGCGCCTGAGCGGCTGCGTCGAGCGCGAGAGACGGATTGACCACGTACGCGAGCGTGCCCCCGACGCGTTGCGTCTTGCGCGCTGCGCCGGCCACGGCCGTTCGGATCGCGTCGGCGTCCGCGAGCTTGCCGAGCCCCGCGACCGCCAGCCTCGACCCGTTCGTGTGGACGACCGTCGTCTCGCCGAACTCGGTGCTCGCCTCGCCGCTCGAGATCAGCTCGCCGACACGTGCGTCGGCGCCTGCCGGCGGCTGGCCTCCTTCCGCGACGGGGACGACGACGATGTCGGCGTCGACGTTCACCGCGCCCTGTGCCTCGACTCGCATCGCGGCGCGATGCTAGCGGTAGCGTTGGCTTCGTGCGCGCGGGCATCCACAAGGGAGCCATGTCGGCCCTCGCCGCGGGGCACCTCGGCACCGACTTCTCGAACGGTGCACTGCCTGCGCTGTTGCCGTTTCTGACCGACCGTTTTTCGCTGTCCTACACGCTCGCGGCGGCCTTGATGCTCGCGTCGGCGGCCTCCTCGTCGCTCGTGCAGCCCGTCTTCGGGCTCTGGTCCGACCGGCGCGGCGCCAGCTGGCTCCTCCCGGGCGGCGTCGCGCTCGCCGGCGTGGGGATCGCGCTTGCGGCCGCCGCGCCGTCCTACTGGCTCGTCATGGTGCTGGTCGTCGTCTCCGGGTTCGGCGTCGCCGCGTATCACCCCGAGGGCTCGAAGTTCGCGGCGTACGCGAGCGGGCAGAGACGCGCGAGCGGGATGAGCGCGTTCTCGATCGGCGGCAATGTCGGCTTCGCGCTCGGCCCGATCGTCGCGACGCCGCTCGTCCTCTGGCTGGGCCTTCGGGGCGGGCTGCTGCTCGCGCTGCCGCCGCTCGCGATCGCGGCCGCCCTGTTCGCGTTGCTGCCGTTCCTGCGCACGTTCGTTCCCGAGTGGTCGGTCGAGCGCCGGGCCGCGGGGGAGAACCGGCCGGGCGCGCTGACGATTCTGCTCGCGGTGATCGGCTTCCGCAGCCTCGCGTGGTGGGGGCTGCTGACGTTCGTACCGCTCTGGGAGGTGTCGCTCGGGCACTCGAAGTCGTACGGCAACCACCTCCTGTCGCTGATGCTGCTCGTCGGCGGCATCGGCACAATCGTCGTCGGGCCCGTCGCGGACCGGATCGGACGAAGGCCCGTGCTCGTCGCCTCACTCGTCGCCGCCGGCCCGCTGATCCTCGTCTTCGTCGTCGTCGGCGGGGTGGTGGGCGCCGCGGCGCTCGCGCTCGCCGGCGTCTCCGTCGTCGGGACGTTCGGCCTCACGATGGTCATGTCGCAGGAGTACCTGCCGCGCAACATCGGCATGGCGTCCGGCCTGTCGATCGGCTTCTCGATCGGGCTCGGCGGGGTCGCCGCTCTCGGGCTCGGCGCGCTCGCCGACGCCGTCGACCTGCGCACGGCGCTCTACGTGTGCGCAGGCGCGCCCCTCGCGGGGCTGGCGCTGACGCTGCTGCTGCCGTCCACGCGGACGCGCCCGAAGCTGGAGCCCGAGATCGCGGTGCCGTAGTAGGGTTGCGGGCCGATGGCCGAGACGACACGCGAGTTCTTCGAAGGCTTGCCCGCGCGCGCCGATGCATCCAAGCTCGCGGGGATGAACAACAGCTACGTGTTCGACATCGACGGCGCCGGGATGTGGTTCGTCACCGTCGAGGACGGTACGGTCAGCGTGCGCGAGGGCGAAGGCGAGGCGGACTGCACGATCTCGGCCTCCGAGGAGAACTTCCAGCGGATCCTCAGCGGCGAGCAGAACGCGACCTCTGCCTACATGACGGGCAAGCTGAAGATCAAGGGCGACATGGGCGCAGCCATGAAGCTCCAGAAGCTTTTCTAGGAACTTGCAGCGACGACGTCGGCTTCGCTCCCGAGGCGGGACGCAGCCGTGGCACGCTCGAGCCACGGGATCGCCTCGAGCCGCACGAAGGACTCGCGCGCGCCCGCGAGCAGCGACGTGGCCTTGTCCGCGCGGCCCTGGGCAGCAAGCCACTCGCCGAGCTCGAGCTCGGCGACCGCTGTCCAGAACGGCAGCCCGAGCTCGCGGAATGTCGCCGCCGCGGATTTCAGGCGCGGCTCGACGTTGCGCTCCTCGCCGCGCGCGGCGGAGAGCTGCGCCCGCAGGCGCGCCGCTTGCGCCCGCAGGTAGAGGGGCACGCCGCCCGCCGGTTGTGCTTCGACGAGCGAGACGAGCTGCTCGGCCCGGTCGAGGTCGCCGAGCGCCAATGCCGTTTCGACCCCCAGGACGAATGCCATCTTCGCGGACTGGCTGGCCCAGCTGAGCACGTCGACCGCTTCCATCGCGTCCTCCGCAGCGGCGAGAGCCTCGCCGTAGCGGCCTTGGGCTCGCAGCACGATCGCCTTGCAGGAGGCATAGCCCGTCCGCTCCTGCACGTCGGCCGACTCTTCGAACCGGGCGCCGAGGGCAAGGGCCCGTTCCGCTTCCGCGACTCGGCCGCGCGCCACCTCCACCTCCGTGAACGCCCAGAGGTAGCTGAGCACCTGAGTTCCCTGGAGGTCCCGCTCCGCCACCTCGGTCAGCCTGGCGCTCGCCTCCTGCCAACGCCCCGCCATGAGGAGCGGGTAGGCCGCCTCGACCAGGAAGAAGCGCTCCCAGTTGCGGTGTCCCACCTTGCGCGCGAGAGCAAGGCCGTCGTCGTAGGAGACAAGGGCCTCTTCGTAGCGGTCGCGACGGCAGAGTGTCTCCGCGAGATTGAGGTGAGCGCGCAGGGCCGCCGCGGAAACATCGTGCTCGAGCGCCACCTTGAGCGCGTGCGTGATCAGCCCGAGCCCCGTCTCCGGACGACCGCGCCAGAGGGCGATCACCGACATGGTGTTCAGCGCCTGAGACAGCGTGTCCGGCAGCCAGAGCTGCTCGGCGAGCTGCAGGGCCGTCTCGACCCGCTCCGACGCCAGCTCGAGCTCGCCGCGGAAATAGTGCAGGCGCGCGAGTTGTGCCGCCAGCGCCGCGACGTCCGCGTCCGGTTCCTCCGCCGAGAGGACTGCGAACGCTTCCTCCATGCGGGCGACCGCTTGGTCGAGCTCGCCGCTCTGCCACTCGACCTCGCCGAGGCGCGCGGAGACTCGCGCGGCGGGATGCGTCTCGCCGGCGGCGTCGAACAGAGCGAGCGCGCGTGCCAGCTCCTTGCGTGCGATCTCGGCGTTTCCGCCGGTCCAGGCCATTTCGCCCGCCCGCTCTCGAAGCGCCGCCTCCTCGAGCGGCGCGTCCGCGAGCCCGGCGGCGCGCTCGAAGTAGCGCAACGCCTCCTCGCTCGCGGCCAGTGAGGCGGCCCGCTCGCCGGCCCGCGTCAGCATCGTCCGCGCCTTGGCGCCGATCTCGGCTGCGTCCTCGTCTTGCGGGGCGGCATCGATCGCGGCCAGGTAGTGAGCCGCGACGACCTCCGCGATCTCCTGCTCGGCGGGGCCCCAGCTCTCCTCCAGGTAGTCCGCCGCCGCGAGGTGACGGCGCTTGCGCTCGCGCAGGGCCAGCGTCTCGTACGCGACTTGACGCAGCAGGTCCTGCAGGAACGCGTACTGGCCGCGCTCGGGCGAGCGCGGATCGGCCTGGAGCGAGAGCACCTCTTTGCGCACGAGCCCGGTCAGGAGTGACTCGAGCCGCTCCTCGGACGACCCGTTCAGCGCGGCGAGCGCTTGCTTGGGGAAGCTCTTGCCGAGCACGGCCGCGTCCTGGATCAGGCTCCGCTCATCCGGGTCGAGGCCGTCGAGCCGCGCGGCGACGAGTGCATGCAGCGTCTCGGGAATCTCGAGTGCCTCGATCGGGCCGGTCGGCCGATAGCGGGCTCCGGCGCGTTCGAGCAGCCCGCGGTCGAGCAGCATCCGCACCGTCTCGACGGCGTACAGCGGTACACCTTCGGCCCGCGCCAGGATCTGCGCCTGCAGCTCCTCCGGCAGGCCGGGCACGAAGCCGTCGAGCAGCTCCTCCATCGACGGCGTGGCAAGCGGCTCGAGATAGATGGAGGTGAAGTTCCGCTTGCCGGCGCCCCAGCTGGGGTGCTGTTGTTGAAAGTCGGGGCGGGCGAGAGTCAGCACGAAGATCGGATGGCTGCGCGACCACTCGAGGAGGTACTCGACGAACTCGAGCAGCGACGGGTCGGCCCACTGCACGTCCTCGAAAACGAGGACCGCCGGCTGGAACTCGGTCAGGCGCTCGAAGTACAGGCGCCACGCGGCAAAGAGGTCCTCGCGGTCGGTGGCCGCACGCTCCTCGAGCCCCAGCAGGTGGGCGAGGCGCGGCTCGATCCAGTCGAACTCGTCGGCGTCGGTGATGTACGGGGTGAGCGCCTCGCGCAGCTTTGGCCGCGCCGACTCCGGATCCTCACCCTCGAGGATGTCTGCGCGCGTCCGCACCATCTCCGCGAGCGCCCAGTACGTCACGCCTTCGCCGTAGGCCAGACAACGTCCCCGCCACCACCAGACGTTTCCCGCGAGCCCGTCGACGTACTTGAAGAACTCCCACGTCAGCCGCGACTTGCCGAAGCCGGCGATCCCGACGACCGAGACGAGGTGGGCCTTGCGCTCCTCGATGCAGCCGTGGAGCAGCTCCTTGACGAGGCGCAGCTCGCGCTCCCGGCCGACGAACGGCGGCTCGAGCCCCTCCGCCTTGCGGGCGCCGGCCCGGCCCGCGGTTACGCGGAGCGCGCGCCAGACGGAGACAGGCTCGGCTTTGCCCTTCACGTTGTGGCTTCCGGAGTCTTCGTAGGCGATCGCCGCCTCCGTCGCGCGTTTTGTCGCCTCGCCGACGACCACGCTGCCGGCCTCGGCGAGCGACTGGATCCGCGACGCGGTGTTGACGAGGTCGCCCGCGACCATCCCCTCGCCCTCGGCGCCGAGCGTGACAGCCGCCTCGCCCGTGAGCACGCCGGCGCGTGCTTTCAGCTCGGGTGCGCCGACCTCGTCGCCGAGCGCGGAGACGGCCGCGACGAGGTCGAGCGCCGCGCGGACGGCGCGTTCGGCGTCGTCCTCCTGCGCGGTCGGCGTTCCCCAGACGGCCATGACCGCGTCGCCGATGAACTTCTCCACCGTGCCGCCGTAGAGCGAGATCAGGCGCCGGCAGGTGTCAAAGTAGCGGGAGAGGAGCTCGCGCACCTCCTCCGCGTCACGCGATTCGGAGATCGTCGTGAAGCCGACGAGGTCGGCGAAGAGGACGGAGACGAGCCGGCGCTCGGAGGTGGGGGCAGCCAGTGGGGGCAGTGAGGCCGCCTGCGCGGCGAGCGGGGCACCGCATTCGCCGCAGAACTTGACGCCGGGCGAGTTCGCCGATCCGCAGGACGGGCACGCGAGAGCGAGCGGACCGCCGCATTCGGCGCAGAATTTCCGCCCGGGCTCGTTCTCGGTGGCGCAGGTGGGACAGAGCATCCTCGGAGCGAGATGCGATTGATTCGCGAGTCAAGCGTACTCCGGAACCCGCTCCTTCTCTAGTCCTCGAGCTCGACCAGCACGGCGCCGCCGGCGACGCGATCGCCTTCGGCGACGTTGACGTTCCTCACGACGGCGTCGTAGGGCGCGGTCAGCGGCGTCTCCATCTTCATCGCTTCGAGCACGAGCAGCGGCTGGCGCGCCCGGACCTGGTCGCCGGGCGCCACGAGCACCTTGATCACCGTCCCCGGCATCGGTGCGGTGACGCCGCTCTCGCCGTGCGCGGCGGCATGCTCGTGCGCGGCCGCGTCGACGTCGGGCGGCGGGGCCGGCGGCGGTGCGGGGAGGTTGAGGCGCCACGCACCCCGCCATTCGGCGCGCGGTTGGCGCACCGGGGGCTGCGAGAGCGGCGGATGCTCGACGAGGAAGGCCGTCGTCGTGCGGCCGGCGCGGACGTCCGGATGTGCGACGAGCCAGCGGAGGAAGGGAAGGTTCGTCATCACGCCCTCGACGACCGTCTCGGCGAGCGCTGCATCGAGCCGGTCGAGCGTGTCGTCGCGCGTCGTGCCGTGCGCGATCAGCTTCGCGAGCAGCGGGTCGTACGCGAGCGCGATCTCGTCGCCCTCGGCGACGCCCGCGTCGACGCGAACCGAGTCCGGGAACGCGAGCCGGGTGATCCGCCCGCCCTGCGGCAGGAACGTCCGCGGATCCTCCGCGTACAGGCGCACCTCCACCGCGTGGCCTTGTGACACTTTGTCACTTGGGTTGAGGGGGTGCCCGGACGCGATGCGCAGTTGTTCGGCAACGAGGTCGACGCCTGTCACGAGCTCGGTGACCGGATGCTCGACCTGGATCCGGCCGTTCAGCTCGAGGAAGAAGAAGTCGCGGCCGTCGAGCATGAACTCGGCCGTGCCGGCGCTCGTGTAGCCGATTGCGCGCCCGAAGCTGACGGCCGCATCGCTCATCGCGGCGCGCAGCGCAGGGTCGAGCGCGGGCGAGGGCGACTCCTCGAGCACCTTCTGGTGCCTGCGCTGGATCGAACATTCGCGCTCGCCCAGCGCCACCACGTTTCCGTGCTCGTCCCCGAGCAGCTGGATCTCGACGTGCCGCGGCCGCTCGACGTAGCGCTCGGCGAAGACCCGGTCGTCGCCGAACGCCGCCTTCGCCTCGCGCCTCGCGGCCTCCAGCGCGTCCGCCAGTTCGTCGCGCGAGCGCACGATGCGCATCCCGCGCCCGCCTCCACCCGCCGCCGCCTTGAGGAGGAGCGGGAAGCCGAGCTCGTCGGGCTCGCCGGTCTCGACGACCTGCACCCCGGCCTCGCGCGCGATCCGCTTCGCCTCGAGCTTGTCGCCGCCGGCGCGCAGGGCCTCCGGCGCCGGGCCGACCCACACGAGCTCCGCGGCACCGACGGCCTCTGCGAAGCCGGCGTTCTCGGCCAGGAAGCCGTAGCCGGGATGGATCGCGTCCGCGCCCGACTGCTTCGCGGCGCGCACGTGCTCCTCCGAATGCAGGTAGCTCGCGATCTCGGCGGTCTCGTCGGCTTCACGCGCGTGCAGCGACTCGCGATCGTCGGGCGCGGCGACGGCGACGGTCGCGATCCCGAGCGCGCGGCACGTGCGGAAGATCCGGAGCGCGATCTCGCCGCGGTTCGCTACGAGGAGCTTGCGGATCTCCACAGCGCCGCAAGCGTAAGCGCGCACAGCGCTGTGAGCACGAGATACGGCACCGCGTCCGACGTCTGTTCCGCCAGCGCGCCGCCTCCCGCGGCGCCGGCGATCTGGCCAGGCGCCCATGCGAGGTTGATCAGCGCGAAGCCGAATGCGTAGTCGAGTCCGAGCGCATCGGACTCGTCCGACGCCATCGACATCGCGGGCGCCCAGAAGGATCCGAGCGCGAAGCTGCAGGCGACGATCGCCGGAACGAAGAGCCACGAGCGGGCGTCGAGGACGGGAAACAGGGCGAAGAACAGACCCGCGCCGAGCAGCCCGGCGGCGACCGGAAGCACACGGCCGTGCCGGTCCGAGAGGTGCCCGATGAACGGCGCCGCGACCGCCTCGAGCCCTGCGCCGACGAGCCAGACCGCGCCGATCGCCACCGCGCCCAGCCCGAGCTCGTGCAGGCGCAGCGGGCCGAGCACGTTCAACGTTCCGAACGCGAGCGCGGGCACTGCTATGAACCACACGCTCGCCTGGATGCGCCTGCTGCGCAGCGCACGAAACAGCAGCGAGACCGACTGGCGCCGCGCGGGGTGGAGCGACGGTGTCGCTGCCGCGGCCGCAGCGAGGACGAAGCCGAGGCAGGCAACGCCGCCGAACGTCGCCTCCGTGCTCGTCACCGACGCAATCCCGCCGATCACGGGGCCGAGCATGGCGCCGAAGATCGCCGCACCCATCGCGCTGCCGATCAGCCGCCCCCGCGAATCGGCCGGGGCGTCGGCGACGAGCCACGCGAGGCCCGCAGTCCACGAGCATGCGCTCGCAAATCCCTGCAGGAAGCGGGCCGCGTCGAGCAGCCATTCGCTCTGCGCGAAGCCGAAGAGCGCCGTCGTGACGATCATTCCGCCGAGCCCGAGCAGAATCGTCGGCTTGACGCCGAACCGCGACGCGAGCATGCCGGACGGGATTCCGCCGGCGAAAGCACCGAGCGCGTACGCGCCCGCCAGCAGGCCGGCGCCCGCCTTCGACAGGCCGAGCTCCTGCGCGTAGTGGGGGAGGAGCGGCGTCAGCGCCGCGTAGAACATCGTGTCGACTAGGACGATGGCGCCGACGAGGACGGGAAGGCGTCTCACGACCGGCACCTCGGCGGCTGGAGTTCCATCGACGGCCCATCGTGCCTCCATGGATCGCCGAGGGCGGCGCGGTCAGACTCGAAGAGCAACGTGAGAGCCGACAAAGGGGACGTCATGACCGGCACGACCGACACGATCAGCAGGTTCGAAGAGCTCGACTACCGCGAGAACGACGGCATCGAGGTGTCGCTCCTCTGGAGCAGGATCAGCAACAGCCTCTCCGTTCGCGTCGTCGACACGAAGACCGACGAGCGGTTCCGGCTCGCCGTCCAGCCGCACGAGGCGATGGACGTCTTCCGTCATCCCTTCGCCTACGCGCAGGCGGCATAGGCGCGTCAGACCGACCAGCCGGCCGGGCGCTTCTCGAGGAATGCGCGCAGGCCCTCCTGGCCCTCGGCGCCCGCGCGCAGGCCCGCCGCGATCCGCGCCAGCTCCTCGCCGTCGGACGGACGCTCTCTTGCAAGCCGCTTCGCGGCGCGCGTCGCCTCCGGGCCCGACTTGAGGATCTCGCCGACGACGCGCCCGACCGCGGCGTCGAGATCCTCGGCGACCTCGCTGACGAGGCCGATGCGCAATGCGGCCCCGGCGTCGAAGCGCTCGCCCGTGAGGAAGTAGCGACGCGCCGCGCCCGGGCCGATCTTTGCAAGGACGAACGGCGAGATCACCGCCGGGATGATTCCGAGCCGCACCTCGGTGAAGCCGAACGTCGCATCGTGCCCTGCTACGGCGATGTCCGCGCAGGCGACGAGCCCCGAGCCGCCACCGAGGGCGTAGCCCTGGACGCGAGCCACGACCGGCGCAGGGCACGAGTCGACGGCGGCCAGCATCGCGTGCAGGCGAAGCGCATCCTCCACGTTCTCCTCGAAGCTGAGGTCGATCGACGCGCGCTGCCAGTCGACGTCTGCTCCTGCGCAGAAGCTCTCGCCCTCGCCGGCCAGCACGACTGCGCGCGCGTTCCCGACGTCGGAGAATGCCTCCGTCAGCTCCTGGATGAGGGCAGCGTCGAACGCGTTGCGGCGCTCGGGCCGCGCAATCGTGACGCGCAAGGTGTCACCGGCCTGCTCGACGCGCAACGCAGCCATCCGTGCGCATCGTAGAGTTGGGCGATGCTGCGCGGAGCGCTCGCGGCAGCCGTCACGCCTCTTCGCGACGACGGCGCCGCCCTGGACGAAGAGGCCTTCGGGCCCTATCTCGGCTTCCTCGCGGCCGGCGGGCTCGACGGGATCCTCGCCCTAGGGACGACCGGAGAGGGGATCCTGCTCTCGGCGGCCGAGCGGCGGCGGGCGGCCGAACTCTTCCTCGACGGGCCCATGCCCGTGATCGTGCACTGCGGCGCTCAGACGACCGCGGAGACGGCCGCCCTGGCCGAGCACGCGGCAGCTTCGGGGGCCGCCGGCGTCGCGGTGATCGGGCCGCCCTACTACGGGCTCGACGAGGAAGCGCTGCTCGCCCACTTCGCCGCGGCGGCGCGGGCCTGTGCGCCGTTGCCCTTCTACGTCTACGAGTTCAAGGCGCGGAGCGGCTACGCCGTGCCGGTGCCCGTCCTTGAGCGCCTGCGCGAGGAGGTCGACAACCTCGCCGGCCTGAAGGTCTCCGACCGTCCGTTCGGGGCGGTCGAGCCGTACCTGCTCGATGGGCTCGATGTCTTCGTCGGCGCGGAGGAGCTCGTTCCGTCCGGCCTCGAGCGAGGGGCCGCCGGAGCGGTCTCCGGGCTCGCCTCGGTCTTCCCGGAGCGCGTCGTCGCGCTCGTGCGGGAGGGCGACCCGGGAGTGGGGGAGCTGCGGGCGGCGCTGGACCGCTACCCCTTCCAGGCCGCTGCGAAGTATGTCCTCGGCCGGCGCGGTGTGCCGGTGCGCGAAGACGTGCGTGCCCCTTTGCGGAAGCTGACCGGCGAGGAGAAGCGGGAGCTGGACGATCTGCCGGTATAGCGCCGGCTACGCGAGCTCGAACTCTTCCCCGAGTTCCGGGTCCTTGCCGATCAGGTCACGGACCTCCTCGACGCCGTCCAGCGTGCCCGAGAAGGAGATGAGACCGAAGCGCTCAGTCGCCGGGTCGGAGATCCAGTGATCGCCCTCCGGCAGCTCGGGGAGTTTCGCCTTCAACTCGTCGAGCGTCGTCTTCGAGTCGGCGAGGCTCCAGAGCAGCAGCCTGACCGTCACTCGTCCGGGACGCCGGGTGTCGGCAGCCTTGCGATCAGTTCTTTTAGGCGGCGAAGGACGTCTGCCTCTTCGTGCCCGAAGTCGTTCAGGTAGGCGTGCAGCGCCGCCTGCAACAGGCGCAGGTCTTCGTCGTTCAGCTCGAGCGTGTGGTCCACCAGGCCCTCCCTTCCTACATTCGGAAGACGCCGAAGGTCGTCTCGGGAATCGGGGCGTTGAGCGCGGCCGAGATCCCGAGCGCCAGCACGCGCCGCGTGTCGAGCGGGTCGATGATCCCGTCGTCCCAGAGCCGCGCCGTCGAGTAGTAGGGGTTGCCCTCAGCCTCGTACTTGGCGCGGATCTCGTCGGGATCGGCGTCCCCGACCATCGTCAGCACCGTTGCCGCCTGCTCGCCGCCCATCACGGAGATCCGGGCGTTCGGCCACATCCAGAGCTGGCGCGGCGAGTACGCGCGCCCGCACATCCCGTAGTTCCCGGCGCCGAACGAGCCGCCCACGATGACGGTGAACTTCGGCACCTCGGCGCAGGCGACCGCGGTCACCAGCTTCGCGCCGTCGCGGGCGATGCCGCCGGCCTCGTACTCCTTTCCGACCATGAACCCCGTGATGTTCTGCAGGAAGACGAGCGGTACTCGCCGCTTGCAGGCGAGCTCGACGAAGTGCGCTCCCTTCGCGGCCGACTCTCCGAACAGCACCCCGTTGTTGGCGAGGATCCCGACCGGGTAGCCCTCGATCCGGGCGAAGCCGCAGACGAGCGTCTCGCCGTAGAGCGCCTTGAACTCATGGAAGCGCGAGCCGTCGACGAGGCGCGCGATCAGCTCGCGTGGGTCGACTTGCTCGCG
>WNGE01008534.1_pt1 | contig 12458 bp, 12 predicted proteins | sample 5400651 | NCBI WGS metagenome assembly WNGE01 (sample SAMN13153370, study PRJNA577476) | soil metagenome | isolation source: 60 cm soil or saprolite under grassland replicate 2 | place: USA:California | collected 2016-06-15 | reverse complement strand
TCGATGGTTGAGCCCGGGGAAGCCAGGAGGTGCTGTGGTCCAGTGCCGGGACGTTCCCGAGGTTGCCGCCGACGCCCGGGGCGGGCGGGACCAGTCGCGGCGGGGGCGGCGCAGCTGTCAGCCGCCGGGTGGCCGGTGCGAACGGGGGCGTCGACGCCGGCGGCATCGCGCCGGGCACGGCGATCTCGGTGGCCCTGGGCGCCGGTGGGGTGACCCCGGACGGCTCCGCGCGCTGGGGTGGCGCGGCGGCGGGCAATGCCGGCCGCGGCGAAGACGCGGTGGGTGCGGGACGCGACTGCTCCGGCGGCGGTGAAGGGTTCGACGCTCCGCGCACGGATGACGCTGCGGGGTGCGATGCTGCGGGAGACGCGGCTGCAGACAGCGGTCCGGGCATCGCCGCGGCAGCCGGCGCGCGCATCGGTGCCGCCGGCCCAGGCATCGCCGTCTCCGGCGCGGGCATCGCGGCGGCCGACGCGGGCATTGCGGCGCCGGCGTGCGCCGGCGCGCTTGCGGCGGGCGGCGCCGCGGACCGATCCCGTCCGGACGGGTTGGCGTAGACGTACGGCAGCGGCGCGCTGTTCCTCACCCGGGACTCGACCACGGTCGCCGGCGAGAATGCCGGCACGCGGTCGAGGGCGCCGGCCGCCGGACTGCGCGCCATCGCCACGCTGTGGACCTCGTGCTGCAGATCGTCGGAGCTGATGACGCGGGCGGTGTCAATGCGTTCGAGCCGCAGCTGACCGCTGCCGTTCTCGACCAGGTCGTTGCGCAATCCGGCGAGCTCGCCGCGCAGCTGCGACAGCTCCTCGCGCAGTACCCGTTCGATCTCGCGGCGCACCGTCAGCTCGAGCTGCAGCTCGTCCTCGCGGCGCTGCGCGAGGGATCGCTCGGCGCCGGAGAACACCGTCTCGTCGGCGTCCTCCGCCGTACCGCGGCGGGGCCCGAACAGGGTGAACGCCCCGAGCAGGACGCCCCACAGTCCGACCAGCAGGCCGATCTGCACCTGCTTCTGGGTGTGGCCGACGACAACCATGAGTACGGCCGCACCGCCTAGCACGACGGCGGCGACCATGCCCAATGTGCGGAGCGCGCCTCGGCCGGGGGAGCGCTCTGCGGGGGCAGACATGCGCAGAGTCTAGCGATACGTAGTAGGGGTGCCGTTTCGACGGCGTTTCGCTGCGATTCTGACTAACCGCCAACAGTAGGCGGACGGCGCTGGTTCGGGTCGATTCCCGACCGTTCGAGCAGCAGTCCGGCGGCGAGCAGCAGCAACGAGGCCACGACGAGGAAGATGCCCACCCGAAGATCGTTGGACGCGGCGCGCACGGTACCCGCGTCCGGGACGACCCGCACCAGCAGCGCCCCGGCGGCCCCGGCCATGCCCGCGGCGACCAGCGCGGACGCCTTGCCGAGCGCGACGCACCGGGCGATGACGATCGCCGCCATGGGACGGGCGTTCGGGTCGTGCCGTACCGCCGCACGCACCCGGCGGGCCGCGATCAGCTCGGCGACGGCAAGCAGAGCGAGCGGCAGCGCCACGTAGATCGACAGCGGCGGGATCGAGTCGTAGGACACCCGCAGCAGCACATATATCGTGCCGCCGAGGATCAGGAACGGCACCGCGAGGTCGCCGAGACTGGTGCGCCGCATCGGGTCAGGCCACCGCCAGGTCGGGCCGCGGACGGATGCTGTCGTCCAGGCGAGCGGCGAGGTCGCGCACCGGGCGGCCGCCGAGCGTCGCGGCGGGGTCGGCTGCCAGCCACGGCACGAGGACGAACGCCCGTTCGGCCGCTCGCGGATGGGGCAACGTCAGGTCCGGGTCGTCGCTCACGACGTCGTCCACGATCACCACGTCGACGTCGAGCGTCCGCGGCCCCCACCGGACATCGCGCGTGCGGCCGGCCGCCTGCTCGGCCGCCCGGGCGCGGGCCAGCCAGTCGCGCGGCGTCGCGGCCGCGTCGCAGACGAGCAGCACGGCGTTGAGGTAGTCGTCCTGCTCGACGGGGCCCCAGGGCGCCGTCTCGTAGACCGGAGAGACGGCGCGCAGCCACGGACGGAGGGCGTCCACCGCGGATTGCAGGTGCGCCAGCCGATCACCCACGTTCGACCCAATCGACAGCACGGCTGTACTCATGCCCACGTCCCACCTGGTGCGATCCGACGCCGCACAAAGTTCCACGGGCTGGTCATCGCTCTCGCCTGATCGTCACGGCCAGGTCGCGCACCGGCACCGACACCGGAGCCTGCGGCTTGTGCACCGTGATCGTGGCCGCGGCGACCCGCGCATCGGACAGGCACACGGACGCCAGCCGCGAGGCCAGCGTCTCGAGCAGGTTCACCGGCTCGCCTTCGACCACCGCGGCCAGCGCTTCGGCGAGTTCGCCGTAGTGGACGGTGTCGGCGACGTCGTCGGACGCCGCGGCCGCGGAGGCGTCCAGTTCGAGGACGGCGTCGACCACGAAGTCCTGCCCGTCGCGGCGCTCGAAGTCGTAGACGCCGTGGTGCCCGCGCGCCCGCAATCCGGTGATCGCGATCTGATCGCTCACTGTCGACCCCGCTGGATGGCGGCGGTGACGAGGGCCACGTCGACGTTGGCCCGGACGTTGTGCACCCGCACGCCCCACCCGCCGTGCAGCGCCGCGTAGGCGGTGGTCGCCGTGGTGGCGTCCTCGCGCTCGCCGACCGGCCGCGGCGTGCCGTCGGGACCGGCCAACAGGCGGCCGAGGAACGACTTGCGGGACGTCCCGATCAGCACCGGCAACCCGATCTCGACGAACGTCTGCAGGCGGTGCAGGAGGGCCCAGTCGTGCTCGGCCGTCTTGGCGAACCCGAGTCCCGGGTCGATCGCCAGCTGGTCGGGGTCGATGCCGGCGGCCACGGCGGCGTCCACCCGGGCCAGCAACTCGCGCCGGACGTCCGCCACGACGTCGGCGTAGACGGCCAGCTGGCGCATGATCTTGCTGGGCCCGCGCCAGTGCATGAGCACCCACGGGCAGCCGGCGTCGCGGGCGACCCGGGCCATGTCGGGGTCGCCGAGTCCGCCGGACACATCGTTGATCACCTGCGCCCCGGCGTCGAGCGCGGCCGCGGCGACCGACGCCCGATAGGTGTCGACGCTGGTCAGGATGCCCTCGGCCGCCAGCGCCTTGACGACCGGCAGCACGCGCGCGGTCTCGACGGACGCCGCCACCCGCTCCGCTCCGGGGCGCGTCGACTCGCCGCCCACGTCGATCAGGTCGGCGCCCTCGGCGCGCATCCGGACCGCATGGCTGACGGCGTCGTCCAGGGTCACGTAGCGACCGCCGTCGGAGAACGAGTCCGGCGTGACGTTCAGCACGCCCACCACGACGATGCGATCCGGGCGCCGCGGCAGCGACCTCAACACGGCGCGCGGGCGCCGCTCTTCGCGCGAGCGCTCATCGGCCGAGGATAAGGCCCAGGGCCTCGGCGCGACTGCGCGGATCGGACTTGAACAAGCCCCGGACCGCCGAGGTCACGGTGATCGACCCAGGCTTGCGGACGCCCCGCATGGCCATGCACAGGTGCTCGGCCTCGACGACCACCACGACACCCTGCGGCTCGAGCCGGCGCATGACCGCGTCGGCCACCTGCGAGGTCAGCCGCTCCTGCACCTGCGGGCGCTTGGCGTACAGGTCGACCACGCGGGCCAGCTTCGACAGCCCGGTGATCCGCCCGTCGTTTCCAGGGATGTAGCCGACCGCGGCCTTGCCGTGCCAGGGCACGAGGTGGTGCTCGCAGATCGAGTAGAGCGGGATGTCCTTGACCAGGACGAGCTCGTCGTGGTTCTCGTCGAACGTCGTCTCGAGCACCGCGTCAGGATCGACGGTAAGTCCGGCGAACATCTCGGCGTACGCCCGGGCCACCCGGGCCGGCGTACGCTGCAGCCCGTTGCGATCGGGGTCCTCGCCGATGGCGGCGAGCAGCTCGCGAACCGCCGCCTCGACGCGGGCCAAGTCGACGCCCCCGGACAGGGCAGCGACCTGATCGCTCACGCCGAGCCCTGGGTGCCGTCCGGGGGTTGCCGCTCGGGATAGGAGGGATACGTGCCCGGCGACGGCGGGCTGACCGTCGGCGGCAGGAACGCCGTGGGCTGGTCGGACTGGTTGCCGTACGAGTGCCGCGAGCCGTACGTCTGCGTCGGTCCGAAGCCCTGCCCGGGCGGGGCATCACCCTGGACGGGCGGCGCCAGCGGCGGCCGGCCGACCGGCGCCGCGGCGTCGGGGGGCGGCGCGGTGCCACCCGAAGTGGCGCCGTTGGGCGAGCCGTTCGAACGCGCGCCCGGCGGGATCTCGATCGGCGGACGGTCGCTCGGCGTGCGCTTGCCGAAGCCGGTGAACGTGTTGTGCGGCGGCCGCTTGCGCACCGGCGCGAGGATGCGCTCGAGATCCTCCTTGGCCAGCGTCTCCTTCTCGACGAGCTCGAGCACCATCGTGTCGAGCGCGTCGCGGTACTGGACCAGGATCTCCCAGGCCTCGTCGTGCGCCGCCTCGATCAGGTCGCGCACCTCGGAGTCGATATCGGCGGCGATGTCCTCGGAGTAGTCGCGCTGGTGGCCGTAGTCGCGACCCAGGAACGGCTCGGCGTCGTTCACCCCGTACTTCACCGCACCCAGCTTGGTGCTCATGCCGTACTCGGTGACCATCGCCCGGGCCAGTTTGCTCGCCTTCTCGATGTCGTCGGACGCGCCGGTGGTGGGCTCGTGGAAGACGAGCTCCTCGGCGGCGCGTCCGCCCAGGGCGTACACCAGCTGGTCGAGGATCTCCGAGCGGGTTTGCGTGTACCGGTCCTCGACCGGAAGCACCAGCGTGTGCCCCAGCGAGCGGCCCCGCGGCAGGATCGTCACCTTGTGCACCGGGTCGAGATTCGGCATCGCCCACGCGGTCAGCGCGTGCCCCGACTCGTGGTAGGCGGTGACCCGCTTCTCCTTGTCGCTCATGGCCCGGGTCTTGCGCTCGGGGCCGGCGATGACGCGGTCGATCGCCTCTTCCAGCGCCTTGTTGTCGATCAGCCGCCCGCCCGTGCGCGCCGTCAGCAGCGCCGCCTCGTTGATGACGTTGGCCAGATCGGCGCCGGTGAAGCCCGGGGTGCGGCGGGCGATGACGGCGAGGTCGACGTCAGGGGCGAACGGCTTGCCCTTGGCGTGCACGGCGAGCACCGCCTTGCGGCCCTCGACGTCGGGCGGCGACACGGCGATCTGCCGGTCGAACCGGCCGGGGCGCAGCAGGGCCGGGTCCAGGATGTCGGGACGGTTCGTCGCGGCGATCAGGATCACGCCGCCCTTGACGTCGAAGCCGTCCATCTCGACCAGCAACTGGTTCAGCGTCTGCTCGCGCTCGTCGTGGCCACCGCCGAGGCCGGCGCCTCGGTGCCGTCCGACCGCATCGATTTCGTCCACGAAGATGATCGCCGGCGCGTTGGCCTTGGCCTGCTCGAACAGGTCGCGCACCCGGGATGCGCCGACACCGACGAACATCTCGACGAAGTCCGATCCGGAGATCGAGTAGAACGGCACGCCCGCCTCGCCGGCCACCGCCCGGGCGAGCAGCGTCTTGCCGGTGCCGGGCTGGCCGAACAGCAGCACGCCTTTGGGGATCTTGGCGCCCAGCGCCTGGTAGCGCGCCGGGTTCTGCAGGAAGTCCTTGATCTCCTGCAGTTCTTCGATCGCCTCGTCCGCACCGGCGACGTCGGCGAAGGTCGTCTTGGGGGTGTCCTTGTTGACGAGCTTGGCCTTGCTGCGGCCGAAGCTCATGACCCGGTTGCCGCCGCCCTGCACCTGGCTCATGACGAAGAACAGCACGCCGATGATGAGCAGGATGGGCAGCAGGCTGACCAGCAACGACAGCCAGCCGTTGCTCTTGGTGACCTTGGTCGTGAACGAGCGCCCGGTGTCGGCGCCGGTCTGCGCGGTGAGCTTGTTGAAGATGGTGCTGGACGCGTCGGCCGGGAAGGAGGCGCTGATCTTCTTGTTGCCCTCGACGGCCGTCTTCAGCGTGAGCTGGAGCTGCTGCTCCTTGTCCTTGATCGTCGCCGAGGTGAAGTTGCCGCTGTCGATCTGGGCATACGCCACCGAGGTGTTGACCGACTTGTAGTCGCTGCCACCGGAGATCACCGACGGCAGCACGAAAATCGCAAAGATGATCACGATGGCCCACAGCCACCATGACCGGAATAGACGTTTACGATCCATGTGTCATCGCTCGACGGGGGGCCGTCTCGCGCTCCTCCTGCCCAACTGCGATGAATTCTCGCGCAAACTCACCTACGGACGGTACACGGCTGCGGCGGCCCGGGGTGGACCGGCGCCAGGCGCAGCCACAGGTAAAACGCCCACGGCCGCCGGTCCGTTCCGATTCAATCCGGCTGGCGGATCCCCGTCTCCACCGCTCGCTCGCGCTCGGGTGGAACCGGGTCTCCGCTGCGCGCCTCCGGCACGGGCCGCATGGCGGCGCCGGGCTCTTCGCGCGAGCGCTCATCGCGTTCCTGGTTGCGCCGCGTTGACCGATCGTGCAACCTTCGGCCGCCTCACGCGGCCGGAGGTTGCACGATCGCCGGAACGAGACGGTCATATGTGGACGAGGGCCGCCGCGTCCGGGCTGAGCTGCGGTGCGCCGCGTCGGTACAGGACCAGGCTGACGAGCAGCCCGGCGACGAACAGGGCCGCCGACCACCAGTAGACGGCCTGGTAGCTGTGGATCGCCGCCTGCGCCTGGACCAGCGGGTTGGCGGCGTTCTTGCCCGCCAGGTAGTTGCTGGCGGCGGTGCTCGCGAACGTGCTGAGCAGCGCCGTCCCGATCGAACCGCCGATCTGCTGCATTGCGTTCACCGCCGCCGAGACGACGCCCGCGTCGTGCGCCTCGACGCCGTACGTCGCGACGTTCATGGCCGGGGCCATGACCAGGCCGATGCCGAGGCCGGCCACCATCAGCGGCGGCATCACGTCGGCCGCGTACCCGCTTTCCAGGCCGAGCCGGGTGAGCCAGACCAGACCGACCACCGCGAGGCCCATGCCGAGCGGCACGAGGACCTTCGGGCCCAGTCGCGGCAGCAGTTGAGTGGTCGCCAGCCTGGCCGCGACCATGACGGCGCCCACCATGGGCAGGAAGGCCAGGCCCGTCGCGACCGGGGTGTAGCCCAGGCTCTCCTGCAGGTAGTACGTGACGAACAGGAAGAGCCCGAACATGGCTCCGGACGAGATGAGCATCGCCAGGAACGACGTGCCGCGGTTGCGGTCGAGCAGCACCCGCATCGGCAGCAGCGGGTGCGTGGCGCGCGTCTGCCACCAGGCGAAGACGACGAGCAGCGCGCCGCCGACCGCCAGCCAGCCCCACGTGCTGAGCGCGGACCACGCTTTCGCCGGTCTCGCCGGTCTCGCTGGCCTCGCAGGTTGTTCGACATACGGCGGCTCGTAGCGCGCCGAGGGTCGCACAACTGCCGATCGGCCGGCCGGGGTCGCAGGCGGTTCGGCCCTCCCGACTTGTTCGACGTGCGGCAGGTCATCGCGTGCTGGCGGTCGAACAACTTCCGATGGGTCGGCCCGGGGCCTGACGGTCGAACAACCCGCGGTGGTCGGCCCGGGGCCGACGGTCGAACGAGGCGGCCGTTACTCGAGGCCGAGCGCCGGCAGCACCACGGCGTCGACGTACCGGCGCAGGTAGGGACGGTCGGCGGGCCGGTTCTCCACGAGCGGGCGGGTGATCAAGGCGCCGACCATCAGGTGCGGCAGGAACGCCCGGGCCGGCCGCTTCGGATCGAGCTCACGGCGGCTCGCCGCCCGATCCAGCATTTTGTGCAGCGCGTCGATCTCGGGCCGGACGATCGATTCCTGGAACACGCGCGCGAGATCGGCGTCCTGCTCGATGGCGTGGACAAGTGCGCGCATGAGGGCGGCGTCCTGCTGACCGCGATTCCCCATCTGGCGTACGAGCTCGCGCAGGTCGCCGGCGAGCGAGCCGGTGTCGATGTCCTGGACGCGCACCGGCTTGTGGTCGCGCAACGCCGCGATAACCAGTTCCGGCTTGCCCTTCCACTGCCGGTAGAGGGTGGCCTTGCTCGACCGCGTGCGGGCGGCGACGGCGTCCATGGTCAGCGCCTCGTACCCCGCCTCGCGCAGCAGCTCGACGACGGCGGCGTACAGCTCACGTTCTCGCTCGGGAGTGAGCCGGGTGCGACCCGCACGCCGAGCGGCGTCGATCGACATGGCCGCCTCCGTCCGAAACAGTTTCGTACAGTTATCGGAAACTGTACACGGAGGGCTTGAGCCGGCCGATGTAGGGCAGATTGCGGTAGCGCTCGGCGTAGTCCAGGCCGTAGCCGACGACGAATTCGTTCGGGATGTCGAAGCCGACGTACCTGACCGGGACGTCGACCTTCACCGCGTCGGGCTTGCGCAGCAGCGTCACCACCTCTATCGACGCGGGGTTGCGGCTGGCCAGGTTGCGCAGCAGCCACGAGAGCGTCAGCCCCGAGTCGATGATGTCCTCGACGATCAGCACGTGCTGGCCCGCGATGTCGCGGTCCAAGTCCTTGAGGATGCGCACCACGCCGGAGCTGGTCGTCGAGCTGCCGTAGGAGCTGACCGCCATGAATTCCATCGTGGACGGGCGTTCCAGAGCGAGGGCCAGGTCGGACATGAACATCGCCGCCCCCTTGAGGACCCCGACCAGCAGGGGTTCTCGGTCGGCGTAATCGGAGTCGATGAGCTTGGCCAGCTCGGTGGTCTTCTCGGCGATCTGCTCCGCCGTCACGATCACGGCTTCGATGTCGGCGTCGAGCACGGACGACACGGTCTACTCCTCGGGCTGGGGGCGCAGGGTCAGCCTGCCAGACGCCCGAGCGGCCGCGAAGCCGCCCGGCAGGTCGATCGGGCCCTGGCCGTGCCAGCCCGTGACCAGGGCGTCGAGGGCGGCGGTGTGGCGGCTCGTGAGCGGGGCTGTGCCGTGCGCACGCGCCCAGGAGCGCAGCACGCGGGTGCGAACGGCGCGCGGCAGCGCTTCGAGGTCGTCCACGCGCAGTTCGGCGGCCACGTGTCCGGCCGCGAGGTCGCCCACCCGCAGTTCGGCGGCCACGTGTCCGGCCGCGAGGTCGTCCAGCCGCAGCTCGGCGGCCAGGTGCCGGGCCGCGAGGTCGTCCAGGGCGTCGACGTCGTCGCGGACGAGCGCCGCAGTGCGAGCCAGCGCCTCGGCGACGCCGCCCTGCAGCACGTCCTCGAGCAGGGGCAGCACGTCGTGGCGGAGCCGGGTCCGCTGGTAGGACGGGTCGGCGTTGTGCGGGTCGTGCCAGGGGGCGAGCCCGAGGGCCGCGCACGCACTTTGCGTGGTCGCCCGGCGCACGCCGAGCAGCGGACGCCGGTACCGCCCCTCGACCGGACGCATACCGGCGATCGAGCGGGGTCCCGAGCCGCGTCCCAAGCCGAGCAGCACCGTCTCGGCCTGGTCGTCGAGGGTGTGGCCGAGCAGCACGTCCATGCCGAGGGCCCCGGCCATCGCGTCGATCGCACCGTACCGGGCGGTACGGGCGGCCGCCTCGGGGCCACCGTCGACGCCGACGTTCACCCGCATGATCTCGACTGGGTCGAAGCCCAGCTCGTAGCCCAGGTCGGCGACGGCCTTGGCCTGGACGTTCGAGCCGCGCTGCAGGCCGTGGTCGACGGTGATCAGCCCGGCCCGGACGCCCGCGCGGGGCGCCTCGAAGGCGGTGGCCGCCGCCAGGGCCAGCGAGTCGGCGCCGCCCGAGCAGGCGACGAGCACTGGACCGCTCAGCGCGGCGCGCACGGCCCGGCGCACCTCGGCAACGGCCGGATCCGGTCCCATCTCACGCCCACTTCCGAATCGCGCAACGTCTGGCAGTCCCAGGCTGCCAAATGTTGCGCGATTCGGGGAATCAGCCGTGCACGCGGGCCAGCCAGTCGGCCGGTGCGCGGATCTCGTCCTTGCGCGGCAGCGTGTCCCGCGACGTCCAGATCGCGTTGAACCCACCGACGCCGACCTGACCCACGACATGCCGCACGAACGCCGCCCCGTCGATGTACTGCCGGGCCTTGGCGTCCAGGCCGAGCAGGCGCCGCAGCAGCCGGTCGAGCGGGTTGCCGCCGCGCCGGCGCCGCACGCCGAAGCGCTGCTCGATCGTCGTCTGCGTCGGGATGACCGTCGGGGACACGGCGTTCATCACGTATTCGGCGTGGCCCTCGATCAGCGACATGAACGCGGTGACCCGGTCGATGACGACGCGCTGCTCGGGCGTGGCCAGGGCGGCGATCAGCCCGGATCCGTCACCCTGCCCCCGCACGACCTTGACCAGCTCGCCGAGCGCTGCCTTGGTGCGCTCGCGCATCGCGGCCGGGTCGGTATCGATGCTGTCGGTCAACGCCGCGACCTCGCCGAGCATGTGCTCGCGCAGCCACGGCACGGCGGTGAACTGCACCCGGTGCGTCACCTCGTGCAGGCACACCCACAGCCGGAAGTCGCGCGGCTCGACGTCCAGCTGTCGCTCGACGGTGACGAGATTCGGGGCGACGAGCAGCAGCTGCCCGCCGGGACGGTCGAAGAACTCGAACTGGCCCAGCACCTTGCCGGACAGGAAGCCCAGCACCGCGCCGGCCTGCATGCCGGTGACCCGGCCGCCGACCGTCTCGGCCAGCCGGCCGACCTTGTTGGCGGCGGCCAGCCGGTCGACGAGCGGAGTCATGACGTTGCGCAGTCCGCCAGCGTTGACGTCGATCCAGCCCTCGCGGTCGACGACGCGGGTGAGCGCGGTGACCGGCGGTTCGGCGAGTTCCGTCAGCTCGGCGACGTGCGCCGCCGCGACGTCGGCGCTGCGGTACAGCTCAGCGACGGTGTCGTCGGCCTCGGAGCGCGACACGACGGGCGGCGGGGGGCTGAAGTTCTTGGCCGACCGGGCAGCAAGCTCCCAGTCGATGAGCGATGCCATCCGGCCACGGTACCGACCGCGCGGTTTTGGTCATCCGGACGGCGCTGCGCCGTCCGGATGACCAAAACCGTTCAGCGGCAGCCGCAGCTGGCCAGGGTGGCGGCGACCCGGTCGAGGGCGGCCTCGGCCGCAGTCGTGTCCGCCTCGGCCGCTCCGACGCGGTCGGCCATCACGGCGAACGCCAGCAGCCGGCCGTCCTCGTCGTGGACTAGCCCGGCCAGCGTCGAGACGCCGGTGAGCGTGCCGGTCTTCGCGCGGACGACGCCCGCCCCGGCGCTGCCCAGGTAGCGGCCGGCCAGCGTGCCGCTCCAGCCGGCCACCGGCAGCATGTCGAGCACGCTGGTGCGCCGCGTGGCGAGCAGCAACAGCCGGGCCAGCGTGTCGGGCGCCCGCACGGCGGCGGCCGCGCCGGTGAACGACGCCGGCTGGTGCTCGGCGAGGGCCACCTGTCGGGCGAGGCACTCGGCGATCACGTTGTCCGAGGTCTGCAGCATCTGCGCGACGAGCGTGCCGATCGGTGGCGACTCGACGGTGGCCAGCGTCCGGGCGTGGGCCGGCGCCTTCGCCCGGACGACGCTGCGCACCCCCAATGCGGCGGCGAGCACCCGGCCCGCGGCCAGGTCCGGGGCGGTGCTGCGGACGGCGTCGCCGGGCGCGTCCCGTCCACCGTCGATCATGATCGCCGTGACGGGGGCGGCGTAGTCGGACGGAATGTCCTCGGGCGCCCAGTAGGGCGACGCCGCCGGTCCGGTGAACAGGCTGCCGTCCACCTGGACGCGACGTACCCCGTGCAACTGGCGGGCCAGGTCGCTGATGCGCGCCGCGCCGGGGGACCCTGCCGGGCCGGACGGGCCGGACGGGCCGGACGCGGCAGCGGTCAGCGTCGGGTCGCCGCCGCCCACGAGCACCACGGTGCCGGGCTGGGCACCGGCCACCACCCGGGTGGTGATCCGGTCGCTCGCCGCGTGCACGGCCAGCACGGCGATCGCCGTGCTGAGTTTCGCCGTCGAGGCCGGCGCCGCGGGGGTCGTCGCACCGCGGCTGAAGAGCACGGCGCCACTCGCCGCGTCGCGGACCTCCGCCAGCACGCGTTTGCCGAGGTGGGCGTCGGCGAGCGGTCCACGCAGAGCCGCCGCCAGCCCCGGCAGGGACGGCTCAGGCGCGGGCGCCGGGGAAGAAGATGCCGGCGCGGCCGTCGCGTCGGTGAGGGCGCGGTCCGGCGGTGGGGCCGACGACGACGGCGAGGCGGCCGGCTGGCGCCAGTGCCGTACGCCGGCGTATCCACCCAGCCCGGCTCCGCCGGCGAGCACGACGATTAGGGAGGCGATCCCCCACGCGCGCCAGGCCACGATGGGCCACACTAGGCGGATGGAATTCGACGTCCTGATCGAGATCCCCCGGGGGAGCCGCAACAAGTACGAGGTCGACCACAAGTCCGGGCGGATCCGGCTGGACCGCACCCTGTTCACCTCGACGCAGTACCCCGCCGACTACGGCTACATCGAGGACAC
>WNGE01006948.1_pt1 | contig 12460 bp, 10 predicted proteins | sample 5400651 | NCBI WGS metagenome assembly WNGE01 (sample SAMN13153370, study PRJNA577476) | soil metagenome | isolation source: 60 cm soil or saprolite under grassland replicate 2 | place: USA:California | collected 2016-06-15 | reverse complement strand
CGGTATCGCCGAACGGCGGCGCAGCGCTCTGAGCGCGGACTCCAGGCCCCCTCGGAGAGGATCGCGGGGTGAAGCCCGTGCGAGATCTCTCGCAGCTCGCCAAGAACGCTCGTCAGCCCCTCGGCAACGCGCTCCCCATCCCCTGACGATCGACTAGCAAGCGTACCCCTGGCTCGCCCTGCCCTAGGCCAGCTGTCCGTCTGAGCCGACTCGTACGCCCTCTTCGTCCAGGCGCTCCTTGATCAGAAACTGGAAGGTCGACCAGGCCCCCCGGCGTGCGTCGAACATCCGGTAGACCTGCCACTCGGTCAGCAGCCCGTCGTCCTTCCGTCGGGCGGCCGCCCAGTCGGCGAACTTCGGCAGGCGCTCGAGCTTGCGTGCGAGCTCGACTCCCTGCTCGACCGCCCGCTCGAGCCGCTCCTCGCCGATCGGCACATCGAAGCCGGCTTCGCGCAGTGCCCCCGCGAGGGAACCGAAGGTGTGCCAGTAGAGGGACTTCGAAGGCATCGACCCGCGTCTGGCATCGAGGTCCTTCGCGGTCGGCACGCGGCCGAGCTCCTCCCCCAGCTCGCGCAGCAGGCCGACCAGCTCCTCGCGCGTGGCGAAGCGACGCGGAACGAGGCCGGCCTCACGCTTCGCGGCGTTCCAGCTGCCGAAGTGCTCGATCACCGTCTGGGGGTGCACGGCCGTGTCGGGGTCGGCCGCGAACTCGCGCATCGTCGGCGAGCGGCCGAGCCGCTCGGCGGACGCGCGCAGCTCCTCGAGGATCTGAGCGTTCGAGTACCGCTTGCGGATTCCGGCCTGGAACGAGGCGAGCGCGTCGGGATCGATCTTCGCGACCGCCCTGAAGGGCGGCTTGCGGGCCATGCCAATAAGGATAGAGCGTTCTGGAAAGAACGCAAGTTAAGGCTTCGTGAGGCGCTTCCTAAGAAGCTACGAGGGAGAGGCGAGCCTTGTCCGCGTCGCTCTGGATGGTCTCGAGCGGCAGGATCCGCTCCAGGGCGCTGACGCAGCGCGGGCAGAACTGGGTGCCGGCCGCACGGCGGAGCTCCTCGAGGGCCTCTGCGGCCGGGCGGGCGGCGCGGTAGATGCGGGTGGTCAGCATCGAGTCGAGCGCGTCGGCCACGTGGATGATCCGGGCCCCGAGCGGGATGTCTTCTCCCTTCAGCCGGTCCGGATACCCCGTGCCGTCGAAGCGCTCGTGGTGGTGGCGGATGGCCGGTACGGCGTCGTTGAGAAAGCCGAGGCGGTCGATGATGCGCGCTCCCTCCTCTGCGTGCCGCCGCATCAGCGACCACTCGTCAGGCGTGAGGCTCGCGGGTTTCAACAGGATGGCGTCGGGGATGGCGAGCTTGCCGATGTCGTGGAAGAGCGCCGCGTGCCCGAGCAGGTCGAGCTCCGCGTGCGAGAGCCCGAGCTCCCGGCCGATTGCGAGGGCAAGCTGCTGGACGCGGCGCGAGTGGCCGGCGGTGTAGGAGTCCCGCGCGTCGACGGTCGCCGAGAGTGATTCCATCGCGGCCGTCGAGCGCTCCTTGAGCAGCTTGTTCGCCAGCTCGAGCGAGACGTTCTGCGACTGGATCGTCTCGGCGGCCTGGCGGAGCTTCTGGGCGCTTCGTTGTGTGTGCTTGAGGTACGCCTCCTGCGTCTTGCGCATCAGCAGTAGCGGCACCGCGAACACCGCGAGCGCGAGCAGCTGGACCGCCTCGTAAGCGAGCGCCATCACGCCGCCGATGAAGCCGTACACGAGGTAGTGCGGCAGCAGCCACGCGAAGCGCTCCCTGAAGACGGACCACCAGCGCTCGTGTCCCTGGAGCGCCAGTGCGAGTGCGACGAGACCCATGTTGACGACGAAATAGGCGGTACCGGCGAGTAGACCGAGGCCGGAGGCGGCAAGCTCGTGCGCGGTGCCGTTCGGGAAGAAGGCCGCGATCTTGAACACGCTCGCCGCCGCGAGCGACGCCAGCGTCAGCGCGCCGACATTGAAGAGCACGTTGTGCAGCGGCGCTCGTCGCGCGCTCCACTCGACCGCGACGCTGGCAAGCGCGAGAGGCAAGGCGGCGCGGAAGCCGAAGAGCGAGGCGGCTGCGAGACAGCCCACGGCGCTGACCGAGAGCACAGCCGATCCTTCGTCCGCCTCGAGCGCGAGAGCCTGCCCCACTCCGACCAGCCCGACGACGGTCAGGAGGCCAACCAGGTCCTTCGAGGTCCAGGTGAAGGCGAGGCCGATGATGCCGGCCCCCACGCCGACCGCGCTGACAAGACCGACGATCAGGCTCAGCCGGCGGTCGAGCGAGAGGAAGCGCGGCCCGTGGACCGCGTGTGGGCGTGGATGGCGCACCTCGCGGCGTTCCTCGAGGGGCTGGACCTGCGTCGCGGCAGGAAGCGGTGCGTGATGGTCCCCGTCCTCTGGAACGGCGATCAGGCGCGTCGAGCGATCCGCGGGCACGAGCAGCGGTTCGGAGCTTGCTCCGAGGACGCGGTTACGTCCCTGCAGCTTGGCGCGGTACACCGCGAGGTCGGCCTGGTGGATGAGCTCGTTCGCGTCGGTGCCGTCCTTCGGGAAGCCGGCGACCCCGATCGAGACGGTCGCACGGATCGGCTCGCTCGACGTCTCGACGTCGAACGTCCGCTCGGCGACGGCGCGGCGGATCCGTTCCGCGATCTCCAATGCCTGCTCGGGAGGCGTCTCCGGCAGGAGGATCGAGAACTCCTCCCCACCGAAACGCGCCGGCACGTCGTAATGGCGAAGCTGGGCACGGAAGGCTTCGGCGATCCCCTTCAGCACGGCGTCGCCCGCGAGGTGACCGTAGGTGTTGTTGATGTCGCGCAGGAGGTCGAGATCGGCCATGATCAGCGACATCGGGCGCTCGAAGCGGCGCGCGCGGCCGATTTCCTCGGCCAGCGCGGCGGCGAAGTGGCGGGCGTTGAAGAGTCCCGTCTTCGGGTCGACGCGCGCCTCCGCCTGGAGTGCCGGAACGCTCAACGAGCGGTGGATCAGGAACAGCGGTGTGAGCGCAAAGGGAATGAGCCACGGGTTCGACTGCCAGAAGGCATAGACGGCGAACCCGAGCGCCGCGAGCACGAGATCCGTGGCGACGTACTCGATCTCGAAGAGCCCCGTCTCACGCAGCGTGAACCCACGAGCCAGCCTCAGCATGACCGCTAGGAGAATGTGATTGACGGCGACGAAGACGACGCAGGCCGCGAGGCCGGCCATCGAGAGCCGCAGCGCGTCGTTGGCGATGCCCGCGTGCTCGAGGATCAGCCAGCGGCCGACGAACCATGCCGCCATGGCGGAGAGCGAGTAGTCGAGGATGTTGAAGGTCTGGAGGTACCACCGGTAGCGCATCTTCAGCCACTCCGGCACCATCTGGACGACCGCGACCAGCACGAGTAGCTCCGGCGGCAGGATCAGCGCGGCCGGAATCAGGAAGACGATGTCGGTGTGGTATGCCTGGTCGGCCGGAGTGCGGACGACGAAGAGACGGGCGATGGCGGCTGCCGAGGCCAGGAGGAGGAACGCCGGCCACTGATGCGTCGTCTGGAGCCGGCCGATGAACGGCAGCGTGACCGCCCCGGCCGTGATCGCGACCGCGATGAAGTAGATCTGTGCGTTCCGGGGCAGCGCCCCGTCTCGTCCCGCGCCGGGCTCGGCGACGAGCGAGATATCGGTGGGCGCCGCGCTCATGCCCTGATGCAGTCCTTCATCGCAGGTTCTCCTTCGCCACGCTTCGAACGGAGGGCCGCAGACGAGAAGCCCACCGCGGAACGTAGAAGCGGCCCGGCAGGGGGGCATCCCCCGTTCGGGGAACGCTCGATCGGTTCCCCCGAACGGGTGAGCCCGGGTGCCTGCATGTGCTTAGGGATCCAACTTGCCTGCGAGGATGGCCGCGAGCTCGAAGTCGTCGATCGCGCCCACGCCCGGAGCTGCCTACTCGTTGGCAGCGTTGTCGGCCCACGACGCGCTGCCGAGGCTCAGGTCGGCCCAGGAGGCTGTCGCCGCAGCGCTGTCGGCCCACGAGGCGGACGCCCAGCTGGCGTCGCTCCAGGAGGCGGCTGCCCAGCTTGCGGCTGACCAGGACGCGGCTGCCCAGCTGGCGTCGCTCCACGAGGCGGCTGCCCACGAGGCATCGGCCTGGGCCTTGGCAGCCCAGCTCGCGGCGTCAAAGACGGGTGCCCCGGTGAAGAGATTGGTGACGACGAATGTGTTCAGGGCGCTGTTCGGGTTCGGCGGGTTGAGCGTGTCGATCGAGGGGCCCGCTGCCACCTCACCTACGCCGACCGAGAGAGAGGACGCCTGCGGCAGCGGGTCCGCACCGACCATCAGCGCACCTTTGACCTGGTCGGCCGTGTACTCGGGATGCCTGCCGAGGATCAGCGCCGCGATCCCGCTCACGATCGGTGCCGAGAACGAGGTGCCGGAAAGCATCATGTAGTCCGGCTCGACGACGTGATCGGGCCGCTCTGCGTAGAGCGTCGAGGTCACCGGAACCGGGCCGATCATGTAACGGCCAGGAGCGGCGAGATCAGGCTTTGCGAAACCGTCGAGTGTGTAGCCGTACGCCGACCACGGTGCCGCGATGTCGTCGAACGTCGACAGGGACTTGCCGGTGTCGGTCGCACCGACCGTGATCACGAAGGGGTCGTTGCCCGGGGCGAACGGGACGCCGCTCGGCCCGTCAGGCTTGCCGTAGTTTCCGGCCGCCGCCACTACGACGACGTTGTTGAACCAGAGCTTCTCGACCGCCTTGTCGAGCGCGTCGTACATGAAACTGTTCGGGACTGACGAATGGAGCGAGAAATTCGCGACGCGGATGCCGTACTTCGCCTTGTTGGCGAGGATCCAGTCGGTGGCGGCGATGACGTCACTCGTCTTCGCCATGCCGTTGTCGTCCATCACGTCGAGCGATACGAGCTTCGCCGCCGGTGCGGAACCGGTCTTCCCCACCAGTCCGCTCGCGGCGATGCCGGCCACGAAAGTGCCGTGACCGCGACCGTCGCCGGGCGAATTGCCGGGGAGCGTACTGAGATTGACGTTTGCGACGATGCGTCCGGCAAACTCGGGCCGGGTCGCGTCGATGCCCGAGTCGATGATCGCGATTGTCGCGGCAGGTGCTGCCGGGGACGTGCTGGTGGCCCAGTACTTCTGGACGCCGGTGATGGACGGCCACTTCTCGTAGGTCGATGAGAGGCGCACGCGCGAATCCGCCGTGATTGCAGTCAGGCGCGTGTCGGGAGCGAGAGTGAGGATCTGAGCGCCCGTGAGGTCGACGGCGACGCCGTCGATGGAAGTAAAGGTTCGGGCCACCTTGACGGAGACGCCGAGGACGTCGGCGACCGCATGTGCGGCCTGGTTGCCACCCTTGCCCTGGACAATCACCGAGAACGTGCTCGCAGGGCTGCTCTGAGCCGAGGACAGAAGCCCGGGTGCGACGAAAGCGCGAACGTTCTGCGGGCCGGTGACTGCAGACGCGCCCAGCGGCACGACCAGCGTCAGAACCAGCGTCGCGAGAAGTGCCGTGCGCCTCTTTCCATTACCCCAGAGCGCGTTCGAGCGCGATCCGGTCCCGCGCTTGCCGCTACCCCAGAGTGCGCTCGCACGCACATCCCGCCGATGACTTCCGCTCCGCATCCTTCTCCTTTGCCGCAGTTGACGAACCGCACCGTAGGTAGCACCCGGGTGACGTACCTCACCCTTTCGCGGTAGCCACGCCAGAAGTTCACCCGTCCGGGGGATCAGCGCCGCTCGATAGCCTCCTTCGTGTTTTGCGCATTCCGATTCCGCTGTCCGCCGAGATCGCCGTCGCGCGGGCGGCGGGCCGGTTATCCCGTCTGGCAGGGGCCGGCGGCGGCACGACGGTCCCCGGGAAAGTTCTCTGGAAGCTCGATCCCGGCGCCATCGATCGCCTGGCCGCGAGGCTGCCGCTCGGATCGGCCGTGATCTCGGCGACGAACGGCAAGACGACGACCGCGGCGATGGCGGCGAGCATCCTCCGCGAGCGGCTCCGCCTCGCGCACAACAGCTCCGGGGCGAACCTCGTCTCGGGCGTGGCCTCGACACTGCTCGACGCACGCGCGGCCGAGCTTGGCCTGTTCGAGGTCGACGAGGCCGCACTGCCCGAAGTCCTCTTGCGTGTCAAACCGAAGGCCGTCTGCCTCTGCAATCTCTTCCGTGACCAGCTCGATCGCTACGGCGAGCTGGAGCACGTTGCGGAGCGGTGGCGCTCGGCGGTGCGGGCGCTGCCCGGCGATGCTGCGCTGGCGGTCAACGGAGACGATCCGCAGGTCGGAGAGCTCGCGCGAGAGCGACCGCGTGCGCTGGTCTTCGGCGTCGACGATCTCTCGGCCGCGCGGCCGTCCCTGCAGCACGCCGCGGACTCGAAGTACTGCGTTCGCTGCGGAGCTCCCTACGAGTACGACGCGGCGTACGTTGGTCATCTAGGCGACTACCGTTGCCCGGCCTGCGGCCACAGCCGCCCCCCGCTGGACGTCGTCGCGCGTGAGATCGAGGTGAACGGGCTCGAGTCGGTCTCGTTCAGGCTCGTGACGCCGTCGGGGACGTCGAAGGTCCGGCTGCGCGTGCCCGGGCTCTACAACGTGTACAACGCGCTCGCTGCCGCTTCGCTCGCGCTGAGCCTGGGCGCGACACTGGACGACGTCGTCTCGGGCCTCGAGTCGTTCAACGCCGCATTCGGCCGCTTCGAGCGCATCAGCGTCGGCGACCGTGGGCTGCTCATGCTGTTGATCAAGAACCCCGCGGGCGCCAACGAGGCGGTGCGGACGATCGTCGACGGCGGGACGCCGTCGGTCGCGGTGATCGCGCTGAACGACGCGATCGCGGACGGCCGCGACGTCTCGTGGATCTGGGACGTGGACTTCGAGCCGCTCATCGCGGACCTCACGCGGCTCGTGGCGACCGGGGACCGCGCCGCGGAGCTCGCCCTGCGTTTCAAGTACGGGGGCCTGGACACAGGCGCGATCGACGTCGTGCCGTCGCTCGAATCCGCGCTCGATCGCGGTCTCGAGCTCACGCCGTCCGGCGGCGAGCTCGTGGTCCTTCCCACCTACACCGCGATGCTCGCCTTGCGGCAGATCGTCAGCCAACGGGGCTTCGTCCGGCCGTATTGGGAGCGCGCCGCGTGAAGATCGTCGTCGGGCACCTCTATCCGGATTACCTGAACATCTACGCGGACCGCGGGAACATGGCGGTGCTGTCCCGCCGCGCAGCCTGGCGTGGCCACGAGCTCGAGGTGCGACAGATTTCGGTCGGCGACCCGCTGGAGCCGGGCGACCACGATCTCCTCTACGTCGGCGGCGGCCAGGACCGCGAGCAGGCACTGGTCGCACAGGACCTCGTCGCAAAGGCCGACGGCGTGCGGGAGTCGGTCTCGGCGGGTGCGACGTTGCTCGCGGTTTGCGGCGGCTACCAGCTCCTCGGCCGCTCCTATCGCGACCTCCACGGCGCCGACCTCCCGGGCATCGGCGTGTTCCCATTCGACACCGTCGCCGGCGACACGCGCATGATCGGCGACGTTCTACTGGAGTGCGAGCTCGAGCCCGGCCTGCTGCGGACGCTGGCGGGCTTCGAGAACCACGCGGGACGCACTCGCCTGGATCCGGGCGCGCAGCCGCTCGGCCGCGTGGTGGCCGGGTTCGGCAATGACGGCGAGAGCGGTTGGGAGGGTTGCCGCGTCGGACGTGCCCTGGGGACCTACCTCCACGGGCCACTCCTGCCTCGGAATCCCTGGCTCGCCGACTGGCTGCTCGCGCAGGCGCTCGCGCATCGCCACGGCGAGGCGCAGGAGCTGGAGCCCCTGGCCGACGAGCTCGAAGCCGAAGCCCATGCAGTTTCGGCTCGCCGAGCCGAAACCCGAGGCGGCCGTCGCCGCTGAACGCCGGGCCCCCACCCAAAGGGTGGGGATAGAACCCGCCACCCTCACGGCGAGCCTAGCGCTCGAAGTCCTACGAGAGTGCGACAGGACTGCGCCGAAACTGGATCAAGGAGCCCACAGGGCACCGAGATAGACAGCGGGGTCGCCGGGTTGCCAGCGGCTGAGGAAGCGCTGGATCGGCGGGTGCAGCACGACGCTGTCGAGATCACCGAGCTCGAACAGGCTGTGTCCGCGGACCGCGGCGTCCTGCGACGTGACGGCTTCGAGTGATCGCCCACCGAGATCGCCGGCAAAGATGATGTGCACCACGTGCTTGGCCGCGAAGCTGCTCTGCGGGGAGATCGAATCGACGATCGCCACCGGACCTTCCACCGGGAGCTGATCGTCGATGCCGATCTCCTCAGCGAGCTCGCGGTGCAGCGCGTCGACGAGGCTCTCGCCGCCGTTGACGCCACCGCCGGGCAGGAGCCAGTACTCCTTGCCGGGCTTCTCGTGCCGGCAGAGGAGCACGCGCCCGTTCCAGCTCAGGAACGCCGAGACACGGATACGTGGCTCCGCAGTCCTCATGTCGCAGACGATCCGAACCCGCGCACGCCCCGCTCGCTCGCGGGAAGCCCCTCGACCTCGACGAGCTCCAGCTCTGGGATCGGCAGAACGACGAGCTGCGCGATTCGCATCCCGGGCTCGACGAGGAACGGTTGCCTCGCATCGGTGTTGAGCAACACGACTCGAAGCTCGCCGCGGTAGCCGGAATCGACGAGCCCCGGCGAGTTCACCACCGTGAGACCGTGGCGGGCTGCGAGCCCCGAGCGGGGTTGGACGAAGCCCGCGTAACCCTCCGGGATCGCAACGGCAAGCCCTGTGGCGACCAGGGCTCGTTCGCCCGGCGCGAGCTCGACGCGCTCGCAGGCCGAGAGGTCCAGCCCGGCATCCCCTGCGTACGCGCGCTCGGGAACGATCGCATCATCCCGCAGCCGCTGAATCGGCAGCTCGATCAACGCGCGCGCCGCACGGGCTCCACGCGCGCCTCGGCAACGAGGTAACGCGCAAAGCGGCGCACCTCGCGGTGTGGCAGGCGCGCACGAACATGGACGCCGGCCTCCTGGTCCTCACGCTCGTCGATCGGCGCGCCCGATGCGTAGAGCTCTGCGAGCTTGCCACCGTCCTCATATGGAATGAAGAGATGGACAGCTTCGAATCGATCTGCGAAGCGTTCTGCGATCCGCGCACGCAACTTGTCGAGCCCTTTCCCGGTCAAGGCGGAGATCTGCACCGCGTCGGGGAAGCGATTCGCGAGCCTGCGGCGGCGCAGAACGTCGACCGCGTCGATCTTGTTCACGACCATCTCGAGTGGCAGATCGTCGGCGCCGATGTCGTGCAGCACGGCCCTGACGGCCGCCTCCTGTTCGTCGAGCCGGTCGTCCGGAGCGGAAGCGTCGACCACGAGAAGGATGAGGTCCGCGACGAGCGTCTCCTCGAGCGTCGCCGCGAATCCCTGGACGAGCTGCGTCGGCAGGCGGCGGATGAAGCCGACCGTGTCCGTTACGAGATAGCGCCGCCCTTCGTGCTCGAACGAGCGCGTCGTCGGGTCCAGCGTCTCGAACAGACGGTCGTTGACGGCGACGTCCGCCTCGGTCAAAGCGTTCAGCAACGTCGACTTGCCCACGTTGGTGTACCCGGCCAGGGCGACAGTCGGCGCTTCCGAGCGCTGGCGCTCCTTACGGCGAACGTCGCGCTGCTTGCTCAGGTCCTTCAGGCGCCGGCGCAGGAGCGTGATCCGGCGGCGCGCGATACGGCGGTCGGTCTCCAGCTGCGATTCGCCGGGCCCTCGCGTCCCGACGCCCGCTCCGAGGGAGCCCATGCCGCCGCCGAGACGCTCGAGGTGCTGCCACATCCCTCGCATGCGCGGCAGGTTGTACTCGAGTTGCGCCAGCTCGACCTGCAGCTTTCCCTCGGCGCTTCTCGCATGCTGGGCGAAGATGTCGAGGATCAGCTGCGTCCGGTCGACGACGCGTGCCTGAAGCGAATCCTCGAGCGTGCGCTGCTGGGCCGGGTCGAGCTCGTCGTCCACCAGGAGCACCTCGGCGCCGGATTCCTTGTAGGAGCGCTTGAGCTCCTCGAGTTTCCCCTTGCCGACGTAGGTCCGGCGCTCCGGGCGCGGACGGTGCTGGACGAGCTCCCCGATCGGCTCGACGAGCGCCGTGTCCGCGAGCTCACGTAGCTCGCCCAGCTCCCCCTCGGAATCCACTCCCTGGGCCAGCACCGCGACGATGAACCCGCGCTCGAGCGCGGGGTCCGGCTGGCGTTGGGTCACGGGTGGATTATGGCAACTCGGCAGAATCCCACCATGGCGCCGCTTTCCCTCTCCCCCGCCCTCACGGCGACCGGGACGTATCCCTTCGTGAAGCTCGAAGAGGCGAAGCGGCGGCTTGCTGCGGAGGGCGTCGAGCTGATCGACTTCGGCAAGGGCGATCCCCGCGAGCCGACAGATCCGATGATCAGGCAGGCTGTCGCGGACAGCCTCACTGAGATCTCGACCTACCCACTCGCCGAGGGACTGCCTGAGCTGCGAGGAGCAGTCGCCGCCTGGTGCGCGCGCCGCTTCGGGGTCGAGCTCGACCCCGACACCGAGATCATCCCGACGTACGGTTCGAAGGAAGCGATCTTCCTCCTCGCGCAGATCCTGATCGACCGCGACGGCGACAGGCGGCTGGTCGTGACGACGGAGCCCGGCTATCCGGTCCCCGACCGTGGCGCCGTCTTCGCGGGAGCGGACGTGCTGCAGCTGCCTCTGCTCGAGCAGAACGGTTTCCTCCCCGATCTCGACGCGGTCGACCCGGCGGCGTGGCGGCGGGCGGCAATCGTGTGGATCAACTATCCGAACAATCCGACCGGAGCCGTCGCCCCGCTCGACTTCGTCGAACGGCTGGCCGACCTTTCGGCAGAGCACGGGTTCTTGCTCGCCTCGGACGAGGCGTACACAGAGCTCTGGTTCGACGAGCCGCCGCATTCAGCACTCGAAGTGCGCGAACGCGGGAACGTCGCGGTCTTCAACACGCTCAGCAAGCGGTCGTCCATGACGGGCTATCGCTCCGGATTCGTGGCCGCGGACACGGATCTCATCGCCGCGCTCAAGCAGTTCAGGCCGTCGGTCGGCACGGCGCCGCAGGAGTTCGTGCAACGTGCCTCGGTCGTCGCCTGGAACGACGAGGAGCACGTCGAACGCACGCGTGCGGCCTACCGCCGCAAGCGGGAGGCGCTGCTCCCGACACTCGCACGCAAAGGAATACGCGTAGCGGGAAGCGACGCGACGATGTACCTGTGGCTCGAAGTGCCTGCCGGCGAGTCGTCGGAGACGTTCGCCGGCCGCCTGCTCGAGCACGGGCTGATCGTCTCGCCGGGAGCGTTCTTCGGTCCCGCCGGCGAAGGCTACTGGCGGCTGGCGCTCGTCCCCAGCGAGGCGGAGTGCCGCCGCGCGGCCAAGATCCTCGAGGAGGTCCTGTGAACGCCGAGCGTGTCGAGGAGATGATCGCCGCGCTCGACCGTGGTGAGCTGCGCGTCGCCGAGCCGGACGGGGACGACTGGCGGGTGAACCCCGAGGCGCAGGAGGCGATTCTCGAGTACTTCCGCTCGCGGGAGATGGAGCCGCAGGAAGTGGGTCCCTTTGAATACCACGACAAGATCCCGCTCAAGCGGGACTACGCCACGCTGGGCGTCCGGGTTGTGCCTCCCGCCGTCGCCCGCTACGGCGCCTTCCTCTCCCCGGGAGTCGTGATGATGCCGAGCTACGTGAACATCGGCGCGTGGGTCGGCCCGCGAACGATGGTCGACACATGGGCGACGGTCGGGTCCGGAGCGCAGATCGGCGCCGACGTGCATCTTGCAGGTGGCGTCGGCATCGGAGGAGTGTTGGAACCACCGGGCGCGCGTCCCGTCATCGTCGAGGACGGCGCGTTCATCGGTTCACGCGCGATCCTGACGGAAGGTGTACGCATCGGTGCGGGTGCCGTGCTCGGGCCAAATGTGTCGTTGACGTCATCAGTTCCGATCATCGACGTGACCGGCGAGGATCCGGTCGAGCACCGTGGCTTCGTACCGCCCCGCGCGATCGTCGTGCCGGGAACGCGGCCGAAGAACTTTCCTGCCGGGACGTATCAACTCGCATGCGCGCTGATCATCGGCTGGCGCAGCGAATCGACCGACCTGAAGGTCAGCTTGAATGACGCGCTACGCGAGCACGGCCTCTAGGCGAGCTCAACGCGGCAGATCTCTTCCGCCGGTCCCGTGAGGCGCGCATCGCCACTCGCATCGAGCTCGACGAGGAGGTCGCCGCCCGGAAGATGGACGTGCACGGGGCTCTCGCACCAGCCGTTCGCAATCGCGGCCGCTGCGGCCGCGACGGAGCTCGTTCCCGACGACAGCGTTTCGCCGGCCCCGCGTTCCCAGACGCCGGCGGTGAGGTCATGCGCCCCGTCGACACGCACCAGCTGCACGTTGGTGCGGTCCGGGAAACGCGAGTGACGCTCGATGCGCGGACCTAGTCGCAGTAGCTCGCCGCGCTCGGGCTC
>WNGE01006946.1_pt1 | contig 12463 bp, 18 predicted proteins | sample 5400651 | NCBI WGS metagenome assembly WNGE01 (sample SAMN13153370, study PRJNA577476) | soil metagenome | isolation source: 60 cm soil or saprolite under grassland replicate 2 | place: USA:California | collected 2016-06-15 | reverse complement strand
TGATACACGGACGGCTCGTTTCTCTGGGGTTGGATTCGACACCCAAATCCTTTCGAGAGACGAGCCTCTTTTCACGTAGGCGCACCGAGCCGTGCACATTTAAATCAACTATTCCCCAGCCCCTGTGAATAACCCTCAGAGTTCGTCAATGGCGTGGCCCAGGAAAGGACATATACCCGGCCGGGCAGGCCGCTAGATCTGATTCTTAAGAAGGCCATCGCGATTGTGATGTTGTCGGCCTCGTACTGGCTCCTCGACTGGCTATTTGGCGACCGGTGGGGGACATTCGGACCGCGCATCGCACAGACAGTAATCGGGGCCGCCTTTGCCGGGGGCATGCTGTTTGGCAGTTGGTTTCTGATCTCCTCTCGCCACGGTTTGCAGGAGTGGGCGCACACCCGCCAGCCCAACAAACCTGACACCGACCTAGCCGACGAAGCGTTTGAGGAGGGCCCGGCCGAAGCGATCCAGGATGCAGTCTGGACCGCCATCTGGCGGGTGGTCCTCCGATGGCGGTTCGGCTGGCTGGTGCTCGCGCTGGTGCCAGCCACTTTTGCCGTGCTCATACTCATCGGAGTCAGCAACATATGGACCAGTGGTTCCCCGCTGCGGATGGCAGCCGCCCCAGCCGGCTGGGGGGCCTATGAGTATGCGACGTCAGTGTTCGAGCATGCTGCTTACTACATATTCTGGGGCGGTTTGCTTATCGCCACGATCACAGACATGGTCACAACGCTGCCCAGTAAAAAGAGCGGCATTGGCGACACGCTGGCAGTTGCTGCCTTTTCCGCCGCTAGCCTTGGAATCTACATCGCGTTCGAGGGCATCTGGCCCTAGCAAATAGCCAATCGATCCAGAGCAGGCCTTGACCCTGAAATTACCCCGGACCTATCTAGCACGTTCACAGCTCGTCATCGCACACACCCACCGAAGATGTGCCTCGCATACAATCAGGTGGGTAGGGATGTAATCCGCCAAGATCCGTCAACAGCTCGAGCGGCTCCTCGGCCGATAGACATGACTACTGGCCCGCGCGATTGGCCGACTCAACCTGCAGGACTATGCATCACAGGTCACGCTTCGAAACGCTCGCTCATGCCGCCAACCGAGTGCGATCGGCTTGCTGGCAGACGCGGGCCGGTCGTCTCAGGTCGCGTCGGGATGTGACGGGAGGCAGACGCGGCGGGTCAGCTTGCGATCATGGCGTACACGTGCCACAGGCAGTCGCCGGGCATCAGGTCGCAGGATGCCTGCCCGCACCGCCGGATATAGGAGTCCCGGCCGCGCAGCAGCCCCGGCGCGTGCGCGAGCTTGCGGCCGCCGCTGCCGTTGTGTTCCTCTGCCCAGCGCCTTACCCGGCGCGAGTTCCGGTCGTGAGCCACACGTCGTCGGCCAGGTGCCCGGATCGGCAGTGCTTTCAGTCCATCCTCACGCAGCTGGCAGCCGCCGAGGCCAGCCGAGAGCGACGCCCGCCCGATTACGGCCGCGACGCTCGCCTGGCGCGGCGGCCGCCGCTCGCGCAACGGAAGCACGCCCGCCTGGCATGATCGGGTCGCAGACGTGCCCGACGCCGGGCTGGCGGATGATGCGGCTTACGGTGCAGAGCAGCGCTGCTGATCGTTTGCCACCTGGACAGCCCGTCGCATGCGGTCTAAAGGCCCTGCGGAATAGGACGCTTGGCCCTGAGCAGGGGCTCCTAGTTGCTGAACGCTAGAGATAGCGAGCTTTGCCTCGTGCTGCGGCGTCGGAGCCCGGCGGAAGTGTCATGAGGTCCGGAAGCAACTACGCAGCCGGGCGCCAGGCTGCCGCTCAAGCTCCGACTAGGCACCAGAAAAGAGGCGTGGCCATGGGCCTGTTTACCCGCCGAGGCAGGGTGCGGGCGGAGAACCTTGCCCAGGGGGTACCGCGAGATGTCAGCTCGGCCCAGCCCGTGTGGCTGCCGGGATGCTGTGAAGTTCAGGTGGCGGGGGAGTCGTTCCATGAGGATGCTATCCGCGCCGTGGAGGAAGGTCGTTCTCCCGGCTCGCCGTTAGTGGCTGTCCTCGAGCCTGATCCGGGCAACGCCTACGACTCCAATGCGGTAGCTATATATGTAAACGGTGAGCACGTGGGCTTCCTGCCCCGCGACATAGCCCGGCGCGCGCAGTCAGCCATTGCCGCATTCAGCGATGCGCACAGCGGGCGTCTCGTGTCATGTCCCGCAGAGATCCGGTGGCATGACGTCGGACCTCAAGTTGTCCTCCTGCTGGACCCAGCGCCGCTGAGGCTGAGAACTGAGGCCCTCGCAGCCGTTCCCGACATGGCCGCCACGATCATGCGGCTCCTTGCCAGGCTCGATGAACCATCACCGCACCTGGGCGGCGGTGACGCTCAGGCCAGGCTGACCCTGGCGAGGATTGAAGAGGAACGACAAGAAATCGATGCCAGTTACAATCGCCACCCGCGCGACTTGCGGCGCATGGAAGGTGCACTGCGCACGGTCGCCAGCCGGCTCGCCGCGGCCGGCGACTCGTCTACATCCAGCGCCTGGCTTAGCCTTGCCCGCGCTACGCGCTACCAGAGCGGCCGCCGCGATGACACGCTCTCGGCGCTCATCGAGGCACTCTACTGGGACCACCGCAACGATCAAGCATGGTCTGAGCTGGTGGATTACGCATCCGCAGCGCCGCATGCGCCAATGCTGCTAGCGCTTTACGCACGCGTACCGGCTCAGTGCAAGCCGGACGTGCTCGGCCAGCTACTAACTATGTCAGAAGGACACGACCGGCTTGGCCGACTGCACCCAGCCGCTGGCGCACGACTTCGCAACGGACTGCTCGACCTTGCGGAATCCCAGGGCGACAAGGCAACTGTCGCGGCGCTTATGAGTCACGCAGGCCTGGCAGCCGAGAAGGCTGGCAATCTTGAAACTGCGGTCGAATGCTGGCGACGCGCTATCGCTGCCGGAAGCACAGACGAGAAAGTCGCAGACAGGTTCAGCGTGTGGCTCGCCGGCAGGCACGAGTACCTGGAAGCGTCGAACGTTCTCCGCCAGGCGCTCGCCGCGAATCCGGACTCAGCTAACACTGCCGAACGCATGCGGCGGCGACTGGCGCGGTGTGAGCGCATGCCACCGCCCGCACCGCAGCCTTCCTCGCGCGCGACGCCCACGCAGGAGCATGCCGAGCATGAAACGCTGATCTGCGGCGAATGCGGGCAAACCTTCCAGCGAAGCCGCACTCGCGGAAGGAAACCTCAACGCTGCCCCGATTGCGCCGGCAGGCATCTAGCGATGCAGTGAGCAGAAAACCTGGTTGCCCATGGTTCCACAGCTCTCCGGGACCGACCGCCAGACCAGGAGGGAAGCCTCGGGCATCTTCACCGCGGATTTGGTCACGCTCATCGCCTCTTATCCAGCGTTCCCGGCTTCTCCACGCAGAACTGCACCAGGACAAGCGCGAAATCGGCGGTCACGATTCACGCCAATCGACCCGCAGACATGCTGAGCACCATCCGCTCATGCCGCGCCTCGGACATGAGACGGGTGACAGCTGTGCCAGGCGGTCGGTACACCGCGGTGGCGCTACGCGCGGACGGTTCCGCGGCTTTCGAAGGTCATGGCGCGCTGCAGCCGCGGTCCGAAGGTCTGGCGGGGTTTCGATGGGACCGCCCGATCACCTGGCGACCTTGCGAGTGCAGGACTGCCACAGCTGCCCGCGGCGGCCACATCGAGGTGACCTGCCAAGCTCGCGGCTGCTCCGAGCGCTGGCAGTGGCCACTGCACGAACCCATCGGCTTTCTGGGCCATCACCGGCCCGGACGGTAACGGAGCATCCCGGCAAGCAGGGTTGCAGTCCGGGTTGCAGTTCGATCCCGTGCAATGCAGTCCAAGGGCATGCGCCACGTCCTGCTGACCGGCGCGGCGATCCCTAGCGGGCTGCTGCGAACAGGCCCTGGTCAAGCTCTTAATCCGTGGGTTCCGGGTTCGGTCGCCAGCCACGAAACGTACAGCCGCGCTGTGGGAACGGCAGCGCGGCAGGTTGCTACTTGGGTACCAGGCACTTGAACGTGTAGGTCGTCTGGGTCCAGCTGGCATCCCTGTAGTGGTCCCCCTCGCCGTGAACCTGGCGCACCTCGCGGTCGGCCGGCTCCCAGCCGTCAGCGCCCGCCCGGTTCAGCAGCTCCAGCACGGTCTGCCCGCTGCCGGAGAGGTTCTCCCCGATGCCCTGGCCGGGCCCGCGCCACAAGATCGTCCGCGTGTCCTCGCTGCCGCGGCCGTCGCGGGTGATCACTAACTGGGCGTACTGCCAGGCAGTCATAGGAGATCCTCCGAGTCCTTAAGCGTTCAGTAGTCGAATACTTGTTCGTCCTTAGTGTTGCTGTGATCTATCGTGCGAACTTGTTATCGTAGTCGGATGACGGCGCGGCCGGTCCTCAGCCACGTTCCGCAGGGTGAACTGACCGGGACTGACCGGCTCGCGCCCGGATGGCCGCAGGCGATCGTGTTGTTCACCGACGGGCGCTGGCGCCCCGCAACGATCCTGGCATGGTGCCGGTACCAGCATGGATGGGCTGCGCTCATCCGCTGGCCCGATGGCCGCGAGGACTGGCGCAGGCACGACCCGCACGGCCTGCGGCGCTCCGTCGAGCATCTGGGCGGCTGGGCAGGTGAGTAGCCCCGGGATTGAGGTGTCGTGCCCGCTGACTCCACCGCGCGCTAGATGGGCCACCGCCCGGCTCGCTGAAACCGCCGCTTGCCTCGGGCAGTTGACGCGATAGGTGCGCGGCCGGTGCCGGAGCCGGCCGTAGATGCGGATTCCTGCCGCCGTCAGGCCCGCGATCAATGCGAGGCCGATCGCCGAACCGGCGATGATCGCGGCGGCCTCCAGGATGGCTGTGAGGACGCGGATCACCGGCCTCGGCAGCTATGGCGGCTGGCCTGGCGACGGCCGCGCCGCCGATGACCAGGATCGCCGGGGCAGCGAGGCGTCGGCTTCCGCCGTGCCGGCACCCGGGGCAACGCAAGCCGTTGCAGCCCAGGACGGCTCTGTTCCTAGCCTGCTTCGGGTTCCCGGTCCAGTTCACGGTAGGCGCGGGCGCGGAACTGGCCGGCCGGTTCGCCTGGCTGGCGCGCGCCGCGCTCGAATGTGGCCCAGTGCTCGTCCAGGGACAGCTCGTTGAGTTCGTGGGCTAGCTGCAGCCGTGAGTGGTGCTCGGGGGTGTGCCAGGCCTTGCGCGCCGCTTCGCGTGACCGCTGATAGCCATGCTCAAGGACCGTCAGAAGCTCGGCGGCCTCTTGCGGCTCGAGCTGATCAGTTACATTCATGATTCCCTTTCCTTTGCGGTTAGCCTTTTATCTCGTCGCTGGTCATGCCGCATCGCCGGCCAGGAATTCGTCGAGGTGCTGGCGGCTGATCAGCCGGCGGCGTCCGGCTTTGACGGATCGGAGCTGCCCGGTGCGGAGAAGATCGTTGACTAGCTCGCGGCTGACGCCCAGCGCTGCGGCGACCTCATCGGGGCTGAAGGCCAGCCGTGGTTCACCGCGGCCGTTGGCCGGGATGTCGGTGTCGGTCATCTGTTCCTCCGTTCAGCCTGGCTCGGCCTCGCGCTGCGCGTTGGGGGCTGGCCACCCGGCGCGCATGGTGGCGGGCGGATCCAGCCGGGCGACATTGGGGCCGGGCTCAGGCTGGGGTTCGGCCCGGCGGGGCGGGGCGGGCTGGTACCCGCCGCCTGGCCTGATGACCGGGCATAGGGCCGACTGGTCGGCGTGGGACCACCGGGGGCGTTCCAGGCCGTGGGCTTCCCAGGGCACCAGGTCCGCTGGGGCCTGCCGGATTGCGGCCTCGCTGCATTCGGGGCATTGGGCGGCGTACGGCGGCGCGTCGAGCGGGTCGCGCCCTGCGGTCTTGTCCGGGCACTGACAGTCCGCGCCGTGCCACATGAAGCCGCCGCAGGCCCCGCACCAGGTGTCGGCGCTGGTCTCCGTGCCGCCGGGCACGGCGCCGTAGCTGACGACGGTGTCCGGTGATCCCGGCTGGAGCAGTTCCGCGATAGCGTCCTGGCAGCGCTGGGAGTCGGCCCAGATCTCGTCTTCAAGCTGCTGGCCGCTGGAGATCCAGATCCGGTGCGCGGTCATCGCGGCCGCCTCGATCCCGGGCCGGGAGGCGGCTCGCCGCGAGGAGCTGTGGCGAGGTGCTGCCCGAACCGCGGGTCACGGTAGACCCGCGCGCCGAACCCGAGCCGCCCAGAGGTCTCAGCGATCGCCCACCCGTGCTCACGGGCGAAGGCGTCCCCGTCTGCGTGCATGCGGTCGGACAGCTGCCGCTGGAGCCGTGCTACCCGGACGGCCAGGCGGCCGGGCATGCCGCCGACGCGCCGACGCGCCGTTATCTCGGTCACGAAGTCCTGCCTTTCTTCAGTCTTCAGCCGGCCTCGGCCTGCCAGTCGCTTCTCGTTGTGGTGGCTCGCGCCGGTTCCGTCGCGCTAGCGGCCCTGTTAAAGGGCGGCGATTCGGGTATGGCGGGGACGGGTGGGAGGCCAGCTAGATCGCCGTGCTGGCTGGCCGCAGCCGAGCGCTCGTCAGGCCCGTGGTTCGCCTGGTGCGGGCCCGCTTGTGCCGGCGTCGTCTCGGCGGCGAGATGCTCGTCCCGGGTGGCCGCGGCCTGGGGATCGCGTTCACTGTTTTTGGCTGGTTCGCGTTCGGCCTGGTTGATTACCTCGCAGGCGCGCTGGGCCTGGGCGGCGGCGGTGATGACGAGCCGGTTGTCGTTGTTCAGGGCGGTCAGCCAGCTGGCGATGTAGCTGGCGGAGTTGTCGAAGGTCTCGGGGTTGTCGATGCCGGTCTGGGCGCACAGGAGGGAGGAGGTCATCTGGGCGAGGAGTTCCTCGCGGGCGTATTTGCCGGACCCGAAGTGGTCGAAGGCGGCGATGCCGGGCCGGTTCAGCCGGGAGGGGTGGCCGGTGGAGTGCCCGGCCTCGTGGAACGCCGTGGCGTAGTAGCCCTCGGCGGTGCGGAACTGTGATCGCAGCGGCAGGCGGATGGTGTCGGTGGCCGGGTGGTAGTCCGCGCGGTCCCCGGCCACATGAACAAGCTCGGGCCCGCAGGCCAGGTAGCCGTCCAGGACGGCCTGCGGCTGGCTGATCTCGCTGTGCTCGCCGGGCGTGGGGTGGAACCGTTCAGCCAGGTGGTCGGCCTGGGCGGCGTTGAACACCCGGTAATAGCGCAGCACCGGCAGGGACCTGGCCGTGAGCTCGCCGGTCTGCGGGTCGCGGTGCCCGGCCTGGGCATGTTTCCAGAACACCACCAGGGCGGACCGTTCGCCCTTGCGGACCTGGCCGCCGAGCCCGGCGATCTGCCGGTAAGTGCCCCAGAACGGCGAGCCGTAGCCTTCCTCGGCTGCGGTCAAGCCGAGCAGGAACACGTTCACGCCGCGGTAGGGCGCTCCGGTGCTCATCGACCGGGGCCGCCCGGCGGCGGCCTGCCACGGCTTGCGCCAGGGAACCGTGCCGCGCTGCAGCGCGGCGATCATCCGCTCGGTGACGATCCGGTGCACCGTGTCGCTCACGGCGGCTCCTCCCCCGGCCTGGTACCCGCCCGGGTCGCGGTTCTGGTCCCGGTCAGGCCGGGCGATGACGCGCGCGGGGTCATGCTCCGGCCTCCAGTTCCCGTGCCTCGCGGGTGCAGCTGCCGGCCACCTCGTCGTAGCCGCGGTGGAACGCACCGGACGTGGCCGTAGGGTGGTCGAACCGCCCGCCGAGAACGGCCTCCGCCGAGGTCTCGATGCGGTCGGGGGTCATTCCCGCGTCCATCTGCGCGCGGATCACCTGGCCGGCCGTTTCGGCCCCGGCAGCGTGCGCTGCCCGCTCCCCTGGCGGCTGGATCAGCACCTGCGGGGCGATGACGTCCAGGCCCGCGATGGCTTCCTTCAGCGACTCCCTGGTGATCGCCCCGGATTGCCCGGCACGCAGGTAACGGGCCAGGTGGTCCCCGGACGGGCCGCACGGCACGCCGGGCCCGGCCTGACAGGGGCAGCCGGCGGACCGTGCTGCCTGCGCACGCTCGTCAGCCCGCCGCGCTGCGGCGTCCGTTCGCCGCGCGCCGGCGCGGGTGAGGTCCGGCCCGGCCCCGGCCGGCCGGGCCGCCGTCTCCTGCCCACGGCCTGGCGAGCCGGCCGGGAGTCCGCTCGGCTGTGCCAGCTGGCCGGCCCGGGGCGGCTCGCTCTGTTGCCGTCCCGCGGTGTTCACGGCTCGGCCTCCAGCTCGGCCTCCGGCGGACTTTTCTGGGTGTCCGGTGCTTGCAGGGCCTCAGCGAGGGACTTCCCGTTGCGCTGGATCCGGTCGCGCAGTTGCTCGCTGACCCATGTCACGATCACGTACTCCGGGGGCCTGGTCCCTGGCGTGTGACCTGCGCCGCGGTTTTGTGGCTGTTTCATGCTGGCGGCCTCCTTTCGCCCGTCTGATTTACTGCGCGGCTGGACGCCGCATTCGGGGCACCGGCGGGATGCCCCGCCCTGGTTCTTCAGCTGCCGCTCACGGCTGCGGCCGCCCGGCCAGGTCCGGGCAAGCGTCCAGGTGATCCCGGCCGCTTTGGCCACTTGCAAGAGCCGCGCGCCATTACCTTTCTCATGCTCGCCAAGCCGCGCTTGCAGGTCTGTAGCGGTCCCTGAGTAATGGCGAGCGTGTTTATACGGCTCAGAAAAATGGAGTAAGTAACAGGTACCGGCTCCTGGATTACCTGGCGCTTCCACGGGAATCCCGGGATCACCAGGATTGCCGGCACTCGCCCAGGGATCCGTGTTGTCGCCCATGCGATTGACTGCCGGGGTACCTGGCGGCCGGGCGGGAGGCGCGGCTTCGGCGGGGGTGCCGACGGGGGCGCAGGGGTCTTCGTCGCGGTTCATGCGATGTCCCCCGTGGGAGCGCAGGCCGACAGGCGGGCGACATGCCTGGGGTCGTGCCGGGCGGTCATCACGAGCCCGCCTCGGCCTGGCGGCCACCGCCGCGATGCCCAGCCGCGGGCTCTGGGCCCGGCCTGGTGAATCCTGGCCCGGCCCAGTCCTGGTCGTGTTCGCCGGCTTCCGGATCGGGATCCACAAGGGTTACTGTCAGGCCATCGCAGCAGGCCGGCAGCCCGTCGCGGCCTTTGTTGTGCGCGTGGGCGTGACGGTCCGAGAACCACCCGTCCCAGGCGTGGCGCGGCCCGGTCCAGTCCAGCCCGCAGTTCGCCGTTACCCGCACGACGTCGCCGGCGGCCATCACGAGCCCGCCTCGGCTTGCGGCTCGGCGGCCCGGCTGATCGCGGCGGCATGCTCGGCGTCGTCCATGCCGAACTTGCCCTCATAGTCGGCATACAGGCGATGCTGGCCGTCGGCCCACTCCCGGTAGCGCCGCCGGGCCTGCGCCTCCTCTGAGCCGGTTGCCGCAGCCACCTCCGGCCACGACGCGCCGGCCTTAACTGCCTCGTCGATGCGCGCCGGGTGCCGGTAATACCGGGCCAGCATCTCCCCGGCCGCCAGGATCTCCAGGTGCTCCGCGGCGGTCAGCGGCTGGTACTTACCGGCGTCTCCGTGCTTGTGCCGGTCATAGGTGCCGCGCGCTTTGAGTACGGCGAACGCCCGGACGCTCAGGTCACGGTTGGTCAGTTCCTCGAACCGCTCCCGGGCGTCGATGGTGGACTGGTAGCCGGCCTGCGCCTGCTCGTACGTGGTCGCGCGGGGTGCGGTGGCCGGCTCGCGGACCTGCTCGCCGGTCATCTCGCTGACGCGTCTGGTGGTCATGCGATCCCTGCCTGTCCCTCTCGTGCGGGCAAATGAATGTCGGCGGCCACGTCGGTTCCGCTGGCGGGCAGCCAGCCTGAGCCGGGCTGGTAGCCGGGGACGTCGAGCTGGTCGTCGTCCAGGCCCGCGCCGGCGCACCAGTTCCCGGCGGCGGCGCGGCGGCGGGCGGCGCTGGCCGCGGCGCGCTCGGCCCGGGTGCGCTCGGGCGGGCGCTTGTCCCACCACGCGTCGTAGAGCGCCGCGATGGCGTCGGCCAGCTGCGGGCTGACGGTGCGGGCGTCGCCGCGGGCGAGTTTCTGGACGGCCTGCTCGCTGGCCCCGGCCGCGCGGGCGATCCGGGCAGATCCGTGGCCCATCACCGCCAGCGCGCGCAGCCGCAGCCGGGTGCCGCCAGCGTCCAGCCACGCGCGCCGCCGCCGGCGGCGGCCTGGCAGGGGCAGCAGGGGTGTGCCTTTGCCTGCCGGGCTGTGAGTCATGTCAGGTCACCGCCTCGGCCTCGGCCTCGAGGTCAGGCCCGGGCCCGGCGTGGCCTGGTGGCCGGGCACGCATGGGCCGCGGGCTCTGGTGCCCGGCGCTGCGGCGGGCCGAGGCGATAGTCCGCGCGATCTCCTGCTCCGCGAGCCCGGCGGCCTGCGCGGCCCCGGCGAGCGCGTCCAGGGCGGCGGGGTCCGCGGTTTCGGCGGCGCGGCAGGCGGCCCAGAACAGGCCGGCATTCCGGTTGCCTTCAGGCAGCCGGGCGACCCAGTCGGCTAGCCGCCCGGTGTCCGCGGGCCGCGGCTGCCGGGCGGGCTGTGGCCTGGCCTGCGGGGGGTCCAGCAGCGCGACGGCGGCGGCCCAGTCCAGCTGTCCGCCCCGGGTTTGCTGATGCTGGATGAGCCGGTAGGGCCTGCCGCCGACGGCTGATGGCGGGGCGAGGACGTATCCGCCGGCGGCCTTGAAGTCCAGGTGGCAGCCGGGCAGCCGGCCGCTGGCCTGCCTGGTGCCGGCATAGTAGGCGTGCAGCCCGCCGCCGGGGGTGGCCACCACCGCGATCGGCCCTTCCAGCAGGCCCGCCCGCTTCAGCTTGTTCCAGGCGGGGTAGCCGCTGCCGCCGGGGCGGACGTCGACGTCGAGCACGTCCGGGCCGGGGGCGCCGGTGGCGATCGCGACGTTCCGGCCGGGCACGGCGGTCCACCAGGCCGCGATGCGGCCGGGGTCGGTGGTGGCGTCCTTGAAGCCGTGCGCGGTGTCTGGTTCCTTGCGGCCGGGCTGGCAGGGGAACACCGGCCAGCCGTGCCGGGCGTAGGCCAGGGCACGGGCCGCGGCAGTGCCGTCGTCGTTGCTCATGGCAAGCTCCGGACGGCGCCGTTACCTTGCCGCCGCGCGGCGTGGCCGCAGCGGGTCGTCTCGGCGGCCAGCTGCCCGGTGATGGCGGGCACGATCCGGGCCTGGAACTCGGCCTGCGCCGAGATCACCGCCGGGGTACGGCGGGCCTGCAGGTAGAGCACTGACCACAGCTCGGACAGCACGTCCAGGCCGTACAGGCACAGCGGGTGCTGCTCCCAGCACGGGCCGAGGGCGCCGGCGAGCTGCCCGTAGCCGGGCCGGTAGACCTGCTCGACCCACGCCCGGAGCCTGCCCACGGCCTGCTCGCGGTCTTCCCCGCGGAGTTTCCACCAGCGCGGCGCCGGACCCGGCCGGTAGCACCCCGGATCCCCGTCACCGTCCTGGCCGCCGTCGCTGGCGGGCGGGACGGCGAGGTCCCCGAGCCCCGCCAGGACGGCGCCCTGGTCAGCGAGCGTCCCGCCCAGGGCGGCGATCAGGCCGGCGAGCTCGGCGAGCCGTGAGCCAGTCGCCTGGAAATGACCGGCCTCGCGGGCGTCCAGGACGGCGAGCCGTTCGGCCAGCTGGGACAGCTGCAGCAGCACGGCCGGGATCGCGTCGGCGGTCATGTCAGTTCCACGGGAACGAGGAGCCGGGACCGAACGGGTCCGGCGGCAGCTCGCCCGGGCCGGCCGGCGCCGCGGGACCGGCCGCGGCCAGCGCGCGCCCGGCGGCCGCGGGCGCGGGCGCAAGGACGGCGGCGGCCTGGCCGCGGCGGCGGGCCCGTCGGTAGGCAGGGTCCTTCCACGCCCGCGGCAGCCGGGCGATGACCGGTGAGCAGCCGCCGCGGATCACCAGCGCGAACCCGGGCGGCAGCTGGCGGACCATGTCCGGCGTGGCCACCTCGTGCCGGGAGTGGTCATCGCGGCCGCGCTCGCGGAACGCGGCCTGCCCGCACAGCTTGCTGGCCGCGTCCAGGGTCTTGGTGTCGGTGATGCCGGGCAGGAACACCTTCACTGAGGAGGTGTCCAGGACCACCTGCTTGCCGTCGCCCTGCCAGCGGCCGGCGAGCTGCGCCTCGCCGTGCGCCACCGCGCAGACCTGGATGCCCTTGCCGCCCGAATCGGACAGCCAGACCGGCAGCGGGACGGGGCAGATCTGGGTGACCTCATCCAGGCCCATCAACAACGGCGGATCCAGCCGCCCGCCCGCCGACGCCTGCCCGATCTGCGCGGCCTGATAGTGGATCTCGGACGCCATCGCGGCGAACAGCGGCGCGACCGGCGCTTCCTCGTGCGCGGACTCGGCGATCATGTACAGCGTGCCCCGCTCGGCCAAGAACCCGGCGATGTCAAAACCCTCCGGGCCGGGCAGCACGGACTCCGCCAGGGCGGGGTCGGCCATGA
>WNGE01006943.1_pt1 | contig 12466 bp, 10 predicted proteins | sample 5400651 | NCBI WGS metagenome assembly WNGE01 (sample SAMN13153370, study PRJNA577476) | soil metagenome | isolation source: 60 cm soil or saprolite under grassland replicate 2 | place: USA:California | collected 2016-06-15 | reverse complement strand
TGCTGACGCGTGCCACGCGGACGCTGACGGTCACGCACGCCGCACCGTTGCCGGAGGCGCTCCAGCCCCTCACCACCCCATAGGGTGATCGGATGACCACCACGGCCGACTCCGACCTGAGCGCCGCCGACGTCGCGTGGGACCTCGAGCCCCTCGTCGACGGCAAGAGCGAACCGGGCGTTGACGAGCTCCTCGACGAGGCCGACCGCGTGGCGGCGTCGGTGGCCGAGCGACGTGGCGCCATCGCGGGGCTCGACGCCGACGCGCTCGCGGCGCTCATGCACCAGCTGGGCGACATCGCCGAGCTCGTGGGCCGGGCGGGGTCGTACGCGAGCCTCCGCTTCGCGGTCGACACCGCCGATCCCGCCCGCGGCGCGTTGCTCCAGCACGTCGAGGAGCGGGGAACGGCCGTCAACACCAAGATCCTGTTCTTCGACCTCGAGTGGGCCGCGCTGCCCGACGAGCGGGCGGCGGAGCTCCTCGCCGACGAGCACCTGGCCTTCTGTCGCCACCACTTGGCCTCGCTGCGCCGCTACCGGCCGCACCTGCTCACCGAGCCCGAAGAGCTCGTGATGACCGAAAAGGCGGTCACGGGGCGGAGCGCGTGGAGCCGGCTGTTCAGCGAGCTGACGTCGACGATCACGGTCGACCTCGACGGTGCGAGCGTGAGCCTGGAGGAGGCGCTGTCCCGTCTGAGCGCGCCCGACCGTGACCAGCGGCGCGCCGCCGCCGAGGGCGTGACGACCGCGCTGGCGCCAGGTCTGCGCACACGCGCGTTCGTGTTCAACACGCTGCTCGCCGACAAGGCCACCGACGACCGCCTGCGCCATTATTCGGATTGGCTCGCGAGCAGGAACCTCGACAACGAAGCCAGCGACGAGTCGGTGCGAGCACTGGTGACCGCGGTGCAAGCTCGCTACGACATCCCGCAGCGGTGGTACACGCTCAAGGCGCGCTTGCTCGGGATCGACCGGGTCGCCGACTACGACCGGGTGGCGTCGGTGGCGAGCGAGGAATCGGAGTTCGGTTGGCGTGAGTCCCGCGACCTGGTGCTCGACGCGTATTCGTCGTTCTCGTCGGAGCTCGCGGGCGTCGGCCAGAGGTTCTTCGACGAGGGGTGGATCGATGCCCCTGTGCGGCCGGGCAAGCGGCCCGGAGCGTTCTGCGCGTACACGGTCCCCTCGCAGCACCCGTACCTACTGCTCAACTGGACCGGGCGCCGCCGTGACGTCCTCACCCTCGCCCACGAGCTCGGCCACGGCCTGCACGCGTACCTCGCGCGGGACCAGGGCATCTTCCACCAGTCCACCCCCCTCACGCTGGCCGAGACCGCTTCGGTGTTCGGCGAGACCGTGACGTTCGGCCGGCTGCTCGACGCGACGAGCGATCCCTCCGCCCGTCTCGCGCTCCTCGCCGAGAGCATCGAGGGCCAGATCGCGACCGTGTTCCGGCAGACGGCGATGAACCGGTTCGAGGATCGGGTCCACAACGAGCGCCGGGAGCACGGGGAGCTCAGCGTCGAGCGGTTCGGCGAGCTGTGGCACCAGACGCAAACCGACATGCTCGGCGACTCGGTCGAGCTCACCGACGGGTACCGCACGTGGTGGTCGTACATCCCGCATTTCATCGGCACGCCCGGGTACGTCTACGCCTACGCGTACGGGCAGCTGCTGGCATTGTCCGTGTACCGCGCGTACGAGGAACGCGGCGCCGACTTCGTGCCGCAGTACCTCGAGCTGTTGCGCAGCGGCGGGTCGCGTTCGCCCGACGAGCTCGGCCGCATCGTCGGCGTCGACCTCGGCGACCCCGCGTTCTGGGACGGCGGCCTCGCCATCGTCGAGCAGCAGCTCCGGGCGGCCGAAGCGGCGGCGGTCGAGGCTGGCCGCGTGCCGTCGTCGTAACAGCCGTCCCGTGCTGACGCCCGACGCTTCGCTGCTCACCGGCAAGGTTGCGGTGGTGACCGGCGGCGGAGGCGGCATCGGCCGAGCCATCTCCGAGACGTTCGCGGCACACGGCGCCAAGGTCGTGGTCGCCGAGATCGACGCCGACCGTGCCCGCGACACGGTCGACGCCATCCGCGCCGAGCGTGGTGACGCGCTGGCACAAGTCGTCGACGTGTCGAAGCGCGATCAGGTCGAGGCGTTGGCGGAGGCGACGCGCGCCGAGTACGGCCGCGTCGACGTGCTGGTCAACAACGTCGGCCACTACCTCTACCGCGCCGCGCGGTTCCTCGACAGCGACGAGGAGCAGTGGGACGCGCTGTACGCCGCGAACCTGCGCCACGTGCTGCTGTGCACGAAGGCGCTCGCTCCGTCCATGGTCGAACAAGGTGACGGCGGCAGCATCGTGAACGTCTCCACCGTCGAGGCGTTCCGCGGCATCCCGATGATGGCCGTGTACTCGGCGTTCAAGGCCGGCGTGGTGCAGTTCACCAAGAGCCTGGCGCTCGAGCTCGGCGGCGACGGCATCCGCGTGAACGGGATCGCCCCCGATCTCACCCAGACGATCCAGGTGCCCTACGACCGGTGGGTGCCCGACGAGCAACAGCACCTGATCCCGCGGTGGGTGCCCGTCGGCCGGTTCGGGATGCCCGACGACATCGCCGGGGTGGCGCTGTTCCTCGCGTCGGACCTCTCGGCGTTCGTGACCGGCACGACCGTGCACGCCGACGGCGGCAGTCTCGCGGCAGGAGGCTGGTACCGCACCGAGCGCGGCAACTGGACCAACCGCCCGATCAACCCGTAGCCCCGGTGCGTATCTGACCCGCGCTGAGCGCGGCTCAGATACGCATCTACGGCAGGCCGGCCATGGCGGCGAAGGCGCGCAGCTCGCGCGGGATGTCGGGGCCCATCGGCGCGTAGAGGATCTCGGTGCCGCCGCTCGCCTCGAGCTGGTCGAGCCGCTCGCGCAGCTGCGCCGCCGATCCGGTCCAGGTGAACCCGGCCAGCGTGTCGCCGTCGAGGAGTGGCACGTCCCGCTCGGTGACACGCACGAGGTGGTCCTCGTGCACCGCGAGGTGCCGCACGCTCGCGGGCACGTTCTCAAGCGCGGTCCGCCACTCGGGGCCGCCCGGGAGCGAGTCGACCACGGCCGGGTTCGCCTCGTACATGCCGTGGTACACGACCGTGAGCGCGGGGCCGGCTGCCGCGAGCGCGCGCTGCGACGACGGGGGCTCGCCGTCGTCGAGGACGGTCCCGAACGCCAGCACGGCGCACCAGTCGAAGTCCGGCTGACCGGATCCGATGGTCATGACGCCGTCACCGAGCTCGCCCGCGACGCGCAGGCCCTTCGGGCCGTTGGCGGCCACGAGGATCGGCACGGCGATCGGAGGCGCCGGCAGGAAGCCGGCCGGCGGGATCATCTGGACCACGGCGCCGTCGACCTCGACCTGCTCTCCCCGGAGCAGGGCGCGCAGGCTCCGCACGTACCACTCGACGTCCCGCCACGGCAGCGGCTTCTGGCCGAGGGCCATGCGCCCCGTGAAGCCGGTGCCGATCGCGGCGACCGTGCGCCCGGGGGCCAGACCCTCGAGCGTCGCGATCGCGGCTGCCTGCGCGAGCACGTGCCGGAGGCTCGGGATCAGGACGGCGGGCCCCAACCCGATGCGGTCGGTGCGCTCGGCGACGCGTGCGAGCGTGACCCACACGTCGGGGTAGAGCGCGGGGGAGTCGTACAGCCACGCGCGCCGGTACCCGAGCGACTCGGCGAGCACGGCGTGCTCGACCACATCAGGGCCGGGCGGGAACGCGCAGGAGACGTCCACCGTGTCAGGCGCGTGCGAGCTCGCGCTGGAGCTGGGCGAGCCCCATCGGGCCGAGGTTCAACGCGCGGGCGTGGAATGCCTTCAGGTCGAACGCGTTACCGCCTCGCCGCCGCGCGTCGTCGCGTGCTCCAAGCCAGACGCGCTCGCCGATCTTGTAGCTGATGGCCTGGCCGGGCCAGCCAAGGTACCGGTCGACCTCGCTCCGCATGAAGTCTTCCGGCATCTGGCCACTGCGCTCGATCGCGAACGGGAGCGCGAGGTCGGGCGTCCACGTCTCGCCCGGGTGGTAGCGCTCGTCGTCGGGGATGGCCAGCTCGAGGTGCAGGCCGATGTCGACGACGACGCGCATCGCGCGCATCGCCTGCGCGCGCAGCATGCCGAGCTCGTACGCCGGGTCGTCGAGGTATCCGAGCTCGCCCATGAGACGCTCGGCGTACAACGCCCATCCCTCGGCGTGCCCCGACCAGCCCGCGAGCGTCCGCTGGAAACGACTCAGCTCCTTGGCCAGGTAGCGCACCTGTGCGATCTGGAGGTGATGGCCGGGGACACCCTCGTGGTAGCAGATGGACACCTCGCCCCAGAGCGGGAAGCGCGTCTTGCCCAACGTCGGGTACCACGTCCGGCCCGGGCGGCTGAAGTCCTCCGACGGGCCCGAGTAGTACATCGCGGCCGCGCCCCCGGGCGGGGCGATCATTGCCTCGACGCGCTTCACCGGGTCGGGGATGTCGAAGTGCACGCCGTCGAGCTCGGCGATCGTCGTGTCGAGCAGCCGCTGCAACCACGCCTGGAACTCGTCGACGCCTTCGATCGCGCGATTGGGATCCGTCTCGAGGTGCTCGATCACGGCGTCGAGCGGCTCCCCGGCGAGGATGCGCTCGGCGACCTCGCCCATCGCGTGCTCGATGCGGTGTAGCTCGTCCCAACCCCACGCGTACGCCTCGTACAGGTCGAGCTGCATGCCGTTGAACACCCGGGCGAGGAGCCCGTACCGGTCGGCGCCCACGGCGTCGCGCTCGGTTGCGCGCGGCGCGTACTCGTCGCCGAGGAAGCGGGCGAGTCCGGCATACGCCTCGGTCGCCCGCGTGGCCCGGTCGACGAGCGTGTCGCGCAGCACGTGGTCCTCGACGGCACCGGCGTCGAACCGGTCGACGAGCGTGAGGAAGAACGGGCGCGTCTCGCCGTCGACACCGCCCCACGTCTCGGCCTGGCGCATGCACTCGATCGCCTGCCGTCGTGCGGCGACGAGACCCTGACGCACCCCCTCGGTGAGGCTCGCCTGGAAGGTCGACAGGCCGTCGGGCACGAGCGCGAGGCGGGCCGCGATGACGTCCCAGTCGGCCTGGGTCTCGGTGGGCATCATGTCGAAGCACATGCGCACCGACTGGACGGGGCTGGCGATGATGTTGAGCGTTCGGAGGTGCTCCCCGGCGTCGTAGAGCTCGACGCTCGTCTCGAGGTCTTCGCGCAGCACGTCGGCGGCGATGCGATCGCGGTCGTCCCTGACCGTCGCCGCCGCCAGCGATCGCAGCGTGGCCCGGGTGTGCTCGTCACGCTCGGCGTAACCATCGGGAGAGAAGTCGGTCATCTCGTGGTCGTGGCCGGCCAGGCCCTCGAGCGTCGCCGTGACGGGATCGAGGGCGGCGAACCGCTCGACGAACCCGTCCGACAGGTCGTAGATCTCCGACACGCGTCGGCCTGTCTACTCGATCGGGCCGCGCCCGGATCAGTCCTCCCCGGGGTGCGCGGCGGTACCGTCGTGCCATGCCTGACGAGCCGACGCGGCAAGAGACCGACAGCCTCGGTGAGGTCGAGGTCCCGGCCGACCGGTACTGGGGCGCCCAGACCCAGCGGTCGCTGCACCACTTCTCGATCGGCGCCGACCGCATGCCGGGCGCCGTGATCCGGGGCATGGCCGTCCTCAAGAAGGCGGCCGCGCTCGTGAACCAGGACCTCGGCAAGCTCCCGGCCGAGGAAGCGAAGCTGATCGTGCAGGCGGCCGACGAGATCATCGATGGTCAGCACCCCGGCGAGTTCCCGCTCTACGTCTGGCAGACCGGCAGCGGCACCCAGACGAACATGAACCTCAACGAGGTCATCTCGAACCGCGCCATCGAGCTCGCCGGCGGGGAGCGCGGGAGCAAGGCGCCGATCCATCCCAACGACGACGTCAATATGTCGCAGTCCTCGAACGACACCTTTCCCACGGCCATGCACATCGCCGCCGCCGAGGAGGTCGTGCACCGGCTCATCCCGTCGGTCAAGGCTCTCCGTGACGCGCTGGCGGTGAAGACCGAGGAGTTTCGCGACATCGTGAAGACGGGTCGCACCCACCTCCAGGACGCGGTGCCGCTCACGCTCGGCCAGGAGTTCAGCGGATACGTCGCCCAGCTCGACGACGACATCGAGCGCATCCGGCTCGCGCTCCCGGGTCTGTACGAGCTGGCCATCGGCGGCACGGCGGTCGGGACGGGGCTGAACGCGCCGCCCGAGTTCGCCGAGCGCTGCACGGCCAAGATCGCCGAGCTCACCGGGTTGCCGTTCGTGTCGGCGCCCAACAAGTTCGCCGCCCTCGCCGCCCATGACGGCCTCGTGTTCGCGAGCGGCGCGCTCAAGACGCTCGCCGCCTCGCTCATGAAGATCGCCAACGACATCCGCTGGCTCGCGTCGGGTCCCCGCTCGGGGCTCGGCGAGCTGATCCTGCCCGAGAACGAGCCGGGCTCGTCGATCATGCCGGGGAAGGTCAACCCCACGCAGAGCGAGGCGGTGACGATGGTCTGCGCGCAGGTGATGGGGAACGACGCCACGATCGGCTTCGCCGGCTCTCAGGGCAACCTCGAGCTCAACGTGTTCAAGCCGGTGATGATCTTCAACTTCTTGCACTCGGTCGACCTGCTGACCGACGTGTGCCGCACGTTCCGCGAGTTCGCCATCGAAGGCGTGCAGGCGAACCTCGAGCGCATCGCCGAGAATCTCAACAACTCGCTGATGCTCGTCACGGCGCTCACCCCGCACATCGGCTACGACAACGCAGCCGCGATCGCCAAGCACGCGCACAAGCACCGCAAGACACTGCGCGAAGCGGCGGTGGAGCTCGGCCACCTGACCGACGAGGAGTTCGAGCGGCTCGTCCGGCCCGAGCGGATGACCAAGCCCGAGGTGTAGCCCTCAGCGAGGCTTGCTCGCGACGAAGACACTGTGCCGGTACGAGGCGTCGAACGGCCCCCGAACGTCACCGAGCTGGGCACCGAGGTCGACGTCGGCGAAATCCCCGTACGCGGCGAGGAACTCGAGGATGGAGCGACGACTCGGGAAGCGCGCAGCGCCGGAGAGGTCCCGACGCTCGACCGGGTCGAACTGCTCTCGCAGCGGACGGGCGCCGTTCTCCGCCGAGAAGTCTGACGGCGGGTGAGGCGCGCTTCCGATGACGTCCCAGAGCTCCTGCAGGTGGTCGTCCGAATACGTGACCGCAATGAGGACGCCGCCGGACTGCAGCACACGCGCGATCTCGGCGAGCCCCGCGTCGAGGTGCGGCAGGTGGTACAGGACGCGGTTCGCGAGCACGCAGCCGAACGCCCCGTCGTCGAACGGGAGCGCCTCGATGTCGCCCGTCACCGCATCGAGGCCACGCGCGCGGCTCAGCTCTGCCATACGCGGCGAGCTGTCGAGCGCGACGACATCCGCGCCGATCTCGTTCGCCAGCCGCTCCGTGAAGTCGCCGGTGCCGCAACCGACGTCGACGACGCGGTCGGGCGTGCCTTCGCGCACGGCGTCGACTATTGCGTCCTCGACGAGCGGGCCGCGCACCTGGGCCGCAGTGGCGAGCCGGCGCGCGAGGAAGTGCTCCTCGGTCGCGTACTCGCGGCGGACGATCGCGGGGTCGTTCACCCGGGACGCTCGCTGTTCCGCCAACTCGGCGCCAGCGTAAACTGCGCCCCGCTCGACGAGGAGGATCAAAATGGCGATCTACGACGCGAAAGTTGACGCGCTCGACGGCAGCCCGGCCGAGCTCGGCGACTACGAGGGCAAGACGCTGCTGATCGTGAATGTGGCCTCGCAGTGTGGGCTCACACCCCAGTACGCCGGCCTGCAGCAACTGCACGAGGAGTACGCCGACAAAGGCTTCGCCGTCCTCGGCTTCCCCTGCAACCAGTTCGGTGCCCAGGAGCCCGGCAGCCCCGACGAGATCGCCACCTTCTGCGAGACGAGCTACGGCGTCAGCTTCCCGCTGTTCTCGAAGATCGAGGTGAACGGGGAGGGCCGGCACCCGCTCTACGAGGAGCTCACGTCGCACGCCGACGACGAGGGCGAGGCCGGCGACATCCAGTGGAACTTCGAGAAGTTCCTCGTGTCGCGTGACGGCGAGGTCGTGCGGCGCTTCCGGCCCCTCACCACACCCGAGGACCCCGCGCTGGTGTCGGCGATCGAGGACCAGCTCGAGGGGGAGTGATCGGCTAGCCCGCGGCGGGCGCCGGCGCGGCGGCGTCGGCGCGGGCCGTGAAGTCGAGCTCCTCGCCCTCGGCCAGCGGGAAGTGGCACGCGGCGAAGTGGCCGGGCCGGACCTCCTCGATCACCGGCTCCTCCTCGGCACACTTCTGCTGCGCCTTGGGGCAGCGGGTCCGGAACCGGCAACCGCTCGGCGGCGACACCGGTGACGGGATCTCTCCGCTGAGCGCGTCGCGCTCCTTGGGCCGGATCTCGGGGTCGGGCTCGGGGATGGCGGCCAGCAACGCCGCCGTGTACGGGTGCGCGGGGTGCTCGTACAGCTCGTCCGGCTGCGCCACCTCGCAGAGCTTGCCGAGGTACATGACCGCGACGCGGTCGCTCACGTTCTTCACGACCGCCAGGTCGTGGGCGATGAACACCATCGTGAGGCCGAAGCGCGCCTTCATGTCCTGGAGGAGGTTGAGGATCTGCGCCTGCACCGAGACGTCGAGCGCCGAGACCGGCTCGTCGCACAGGATGAGCTTCGGCTCGGTGATGACAGCGCGAGCGATCGAGATGCGCTGGCACTGCCCACCCGAGAACTCGTGGGGCCGGCGTCCCCGCGCCTGCTCGGGATCCATGCCGACGGCGTCGAGCACCTCGTCGGCCTTCTTCTGGCGCAACGACTTGTCCCCGATGTGCCAGATCTCGAGCCCTTCGGCGACGAGGTCGCCGATCTTGCGCCGCGGGTTCAGCGACGAGATCGGGTCCTGGAAGATCATCTGCATGCGGGGCCGGACCTTGCGCAGCGCTTCGCCCTTGAGCTTGGTCAGGTCCTGACCTTCGAACACGACGCTTCCCGACGTCGGTGGGGGAAGCTGGATCATGGCGCGGGCGGTCGTCGACTTGCCGCATCCCGACTCGCCGACCAGGCCGAGCGTCTCGCCCTCGAGGATGTCGAGGCTCACGTCGGAGACGGCGTTGACCTTCAGTCCCGACCGTCCGACGGGGAACTCGACCACGAGGTGCTCGGCGTGCAGCAGCGTCTCATCCGCGGGACGCAAGTGCGCAGTGCCGCTACCGGCCATGTCAACCGACCTCGGTCGCGGTCGAGCTCGCCGGCGCGGCCGCGCCGTCGCTGCCGACGGCCGCCGGCACACCGGCGGCCCGGTTGCGCTCGAGCGCCTGCCGGCCTTCCGGCGTTCCCACCGGGAACCAGCACGCGAAGGTATGACCGGGAACGTCGCTCTCACGGAGCGGCGGTTCTTCGCTGACGCACTTCTCCTGCGCGTACGGGCACCGCGGAGCGAAGCGGCAGCCGACGGGTGGGTTGATGAGCGGCGGCGGCCGTCCGCCGATGACGTGGAGCCGCGTGTGGCTCTTGTCGGCGAGCTTGGGGATCGATTCCACGAGGGCTTCGGTATAGGGCATCTTCATATTGCGGAACAGGACGGAGGTCGGTGCCTTCTCGACGATCTTCCCCGCGTACATCACGGCGATGTCGTCGGTCCGGCCCGCGACGACGCCGAGGTCGTGTGTCACGAGGATCATCGCCATGAACCGCTCGCGCTGCTGCTCTTGCAGCAAGTCGAGGATCTGCGCCTGGACAGTGACGTCGAGGGCGGTGGTGGGCTCGTCGGCGAACAGCAGCTTCGGCCCGCACGCGAGCGCGATCGCGATCATCACTCGCTGACGCAAGCCCCCGGACAGCTGGTGCGGGTACTCGGCGAGTCGCCGCTTGGGCTCGGGGATCCCGACCGACGTGAACAGGGCCTCGGCCAGCTCGTCGGCGTACTGGCGCGAGATGTCGAGGTGATAGAGGAGCGACTCGGTCACCTGCTTGCCGACCTTCATGACCGGGTTGAGCGACGTCATCGGGTCCTGGAAGATCATCGCCATCTGGGATCCCCAGATGTGGCGCATCTCGTCGGCACGCAGGCTGCCGATCTCCCGACCCTCGAACCTGATCGAGCCGTCCCGGATGACGTGCTTCTTGGGCAACAGCCCCATGACGGAGCGCGCGAGGACGGTCTTGCCCGAGCCCGACTCGCCGACGATGCCGAGCGTGCGGCCCCGATCGAGGGAGAACGAGACATCGTCGACGGCGTGCACGACGCCCCGCGGCGAATCGAAGTGCGTCTTGATGTTCGTGACCTCGAGCAGCGGCCCCTCGACCGGCTCGGAGGGGAAGCGATCGGCCGTCTCGACGGTGTCGCGCTTCCCTCGGCGAAGATGGCTCAAATCGCGGCCTCCCGCACGTCGAAGCGCGCCCGAATGACGTCGGCCAGGTAGTTCAGCGACAAGATCGTCAGGAAGATGAACGCCGAGCCGACGAAGACGACGTGCGCGGTGATGCCCTGGGTGAGGAAGTCGCGACCGTCGTTGATGATGCCGCCCCAGCTCGGGTCGGTGATTGAGAGGCCCACGCCGAGGAGCCGCAGCGCGGCCTCGGCCGCGATCACCACCGCCACGCCGAGCAGCGCGATCGAGAACATCGCCGGCAGGACGTTCGGGAGCACCTCACGCGTCATGATGCGCCAGTTCTTGGCGCCCTGGGCCCGCGCCGCCGTGACGAATTCGCGTTCCGCCCACACCAGCGTGTTGGCGCGTGTGATCCGGCCGAGCACCGGAACGGAGATGATCCCGAGCGCGACGACCAGGATCCACAGGTCATCGAGGCGACCTCGCAGGACCGCGGTCAGCGAGAGCGCCAGGACGAGCGCCGGGATCGCCAGCATGATGTCGAGGAAGGCGACGATGACCGTATCGATCCTGCCCCGGTAGTAGCCGCCGAGGAGCCCGAGCAAGCCGCCGGCGAGGATGCCGAACGCGATCGCTCCGAATCCGACGATCAGCGAGTTGCGGGCGCCGTAGATCGCGCGGGAGAGCAGGTCGTGACCGTTGCGGTCACCGCCGAGCAGGTGACCCTCGGCGAACGGTGTGGTCGTCCCGCCGCCCGACTCGTTGATCGTGGCAAACGGCGCCTGGGCGCGCTGGATCGGCGTGAACGTCTCGTTGGCACCCGCGATCGGCAGGATGGGAGTCATCACCGCGGCGAGGATCAGGCCCACGAGCCAGATGATCGCCAGCCAGGCGCCGATGCCCAGGCGCTTCTTGCGAGCGGGCCGTACGCCGGCGGTAATGCCGGCAACTTCGACGGTGAAGGCGTCGGCGGCGAGGCCGGTGGTCTCGAGCTCGTCGGCGAGGGCGGTGCCCGCGGACTCAGGCGGCTGCTCGGGCATGGCGAATCCTGGGGTCGAGAACCGAATAGACGCCGTCCACGAACGCGTTGAACAACACGAACGCGACGGCGATGAGCGCGACATAGGCCTGGACAGCCGTGTACTGGCGGGTGCTGACGGCGGTGATCAGCCCGAGCCCCATGCCGGGGAGCTGGAACACGAACTCGATGACGACCGCGCCGCCGATCAGCGCACCGAAGTTCAGAGCAGCGGCGGTCAGCAGCGTGAAGCTCGACGGCCGCAACGCGTGCCGCCACAGGATGCGCCGGTTCGTGAGCCCCTTCGCTTTCGCCATCGTGATGAAGTCCTCCTGGAGCGTCTGGATCATGTCGCTTCGCAGGAGGCGCATGTAGATGGCGATCTGGCCGATGGCGAGGCTCAATGCGGGTAAGAACATGTGCTTGAAGTGCTCGGCCGGATCCGCTCCGAACGCGACGTATTGCTGGGTGGGGAACCACCCGCCCTGGACCGCGAGGTAGAAGATCAACACGAACGCGACCACGAACGGTGGAATCGCGATCGCGCCGAATGCCGTCGCGTTGGCGATCTTGTCGAACCACGTGCCCGCCTTGTAAGCGGCGAAGATCCCGAGCGGGATCGAGAGTGCGAGCGCCAGGAACTGGGCGTAGAAGATGAGCTGGAGCGAGACGCCCAGCTGCTTGCCGATGGAGTCCTTGACCGGGAGGTTGGTCGAGTAGTCCTTCCCGAAATCTCCGTGCACGAAGTCGAACAGCCAGTCCTTGTACTGCACGAGGAAGGGCTCGTTCAGCCCGATCTCGTTGCGGATGGGCTCGAGCTGCGACTCGGTGGCGAACGGCTTCTGGGTGCGCGCCGGGTCACCCGGCGTCAGATGGAGCAGCGAGAACGAGAAGAACGTGACGACCAGCAGAACCACGACGAGCTGGAGCACCTTCTTGCGCCCGGCGCGTGTTCCCAGAGCGAGGGCGAGCACCCCGAGCACGCCGACGACGACGACGAGGATCAGCACGATCCCCAGGATCGTCTCCAGCAGGTCCACCATCGTCAGACCGGTTCTTCC
>WNGE01018268.1_pt1 | contig 12467 bp, 8 predicted proteins | sample 5400651 | NCBI WGS metagenome assembly WNGE01 (sample SAMN13153370, study PRJNA577476) | soil metagenome | isolation source: 60 cm soil or saprolite under grassland replicate 2 | place: USA:California | collected 2016-06-15 | reverse complement strand
CGACGGTTTTGACCGGCAATAAAACCGCGAACGATTGCCAAACCTTGTCGTAGAAGCCCGCCGCTTTGATTTCATCGAGCACGACCACGTCCGCTTCACGCAATACTTGCAACCGCTCCTCGGTCACTTCGCCCAACACACGGATCGCCAGGCCCGGACCGGGAAACGGCTGGCGCTGGATCATTTCAGGGGGCAAACCGAGCTCTTTACCCAAGATTCTTACTTCATCCTTGAAAAGCTCGCGCAGCGGCTCGATCAATTTGAACTTCATGTCGATGGGCAAGCCGCCGACGTTGTGGTGTGACTTGATAGTCGCCGAAGGTCCCAGAACCGAGACCGACTCGATCACGTCGGGATAAAGTGTTCCCTGCGCCAAAAATTCGATCTCACCCAGCTTGCGTGCTTGGTCTTCAAACACTTCGATGAACGTATGGCCGATGCGTTTGCGTTTGATTTCGGGATCTTCGAGGCCCTTCAATGCGCTAAGAAATTGCTCGCTGGCATCGACGTAGTGAAAACTGTGGCCAAACCGCTCGACGAATAGGCCGCACACTTGTTCGGCTTCATTCTTGCGCAAGAGTCCGTTATTGACGAAAACGCAGACCAGCCGTTCTTGGATCGCGCGGTGAATCAAGGTCGCCGCCACCGCCGAATCCACACCGCCGCTGAGCGCGCAGAGAACCCGGCCCGCGCCCACCTCGGCGCGGATTTTCTGCACCGCGGTCTCGACAAAATGTTCCATCGTCCAAGTGGGCTCACAGCGGCAGATGCGAAAAACGAAATTGTCCAAGATCTCCCGTCCGCGCGGCGTGTGCGCGACCTCGGGATGAAACTGCACGCCGAAGAAGCGGCGCGTCGGATCGGCGAAGGCAGCGATGGGCGAATTGCTGCTGTGCGCGAGCACGTTCCAGCCCTTCGGAAAAGCGATCATCTTGTCACCGTGACTCATCCAGACCGAGGTCAATTCATTTTTGGAAAAACCGCAAAAGAGATCGGTGTCGACATCGACGGTCAAATCGGCAGGGCCGTATTCGCGATGATCAGCGCGGCCGGCCTCGCCGCCAAAGGCCAAGTTGACGATGCCCATGCCGTAACAGATGCCGAAAAAAGGCACGGGCAAATTGAAGACGCCAGCATCGACTTTGGGCGCGTTCTTTTGGTAAACGCTCGCCGGCCCACCGGAAAGAACGATTCCCTCGGGGTTAAGCGCTTTGATTTTTGCCAGGGCGAGGTTGAAGGGATGGATCTCGCAGTAGACTTTGGACTCTCGGATACGACGCGCAATGAGCTGTGTGTACTGGGAACCGAAATCGAGTACGAGTATCATTCTGCTCTGTAATTGGGCGCTTCCTTGGTGATGAAAACGTCGTGCACGTGGCCTTCTTTAAGGGCCGCCGCGGTAATCTGCATGAACTTGGCCTTGGCGCGAAGCGTGGCGATGTCCTTGCAGCCAAGATATCCCATGCCGGCGCGCAGACCGCCGACCAGTTGATGAATGTTGAACGACATCGACCCTTTGTAAGGCACCTGGCCTTCGATCCCTTCAGGGACTAGTTTGTTGCTGTCGGCCACATCGGCTTGACCATAGCGGTCTCGGCTGCCATGCCCCATGGCGCCGAGCGATCCCATGCCACGATAGGCTTTGTAAGTTCGTCCCTGATACAAAATCATCTCGCCCGGACTTTCTTCCGTGCCGGCGAACAGACTTCCGATCATCACGGAATGGGCACCGGCGGCCAACGCCTTGGTGATATCGCCGGAATATTTGATGCCGCCATCGGCGATGATCGGCACATTGTGACGCGCCGCGGCCTTAGCGCAGCTGCCAATGGCGGTAACTTGCGGGACGCCGACGCCGGAAACGATTCGCGTCGTACAGATGGAGCCTGGTCCGACACCCACTTTGATGACATTCACACCGGCTTCGATCAACGCCGTCGTGCCTTCCGCCGTAGCCACGTTGCCCCCCGCCAGGTCGAGATCGGGATAACGCCGACGAATCTGTCCGATCACGTCGAGAACGTTTTTCGAGTGGCCATGGGCGGTGTCGACGGCGATCAGGTCCGCACCCGCCCGTACCAAGCTATCCACTCGCTCTTCCCAATCCTCCCCGACGCCCACCGCCGCGCCGACTCGCAAGCGGCCGCGCGCGTCTTTGCTGGCGTTGGGGTTTTGGATTTTCTTTTCGATGTCCTTAACTGTGATCAAACCCCTGAGGCGAAACTCATCGTCGACAACTAGAAGTTTTTCAATGCGATGCTGATGCAAGAGTTCCTTGGCCTCGTCGAGGTCGACGCTGGGTTTTACCGTCACCAGGTTATTTTTGGTCATGACCTCGGAAACCGCACGATCAAGCCTCTTTTCGAACCGCAAGTCGCGATTGGTGAGGATACCGAGCAATCGGCCATTCTGGGTCACGGGCAGCCCGGAGATGCCGTACTTTTTCATGACTTCTTTGGCATCAGAAATTTTTTGATCCGGCGCGACCGTGATCGGGTCGGAGATCATCCCGCTCTCAAATTTCTTGACCTTTTCGACCTCGCCTGTTTGTACCCCTACCGAAAGATTTCGATGGATAATGCCAAGGCCGCCTTCTTGGGCCATCGCGATGGCGGTTTTCGACTCGGTCACCGTATCCATAGCGGCGCTGACGAGCGGTATGTTCAACTTGATCCGCTCCGTCAATCGGGTCGAAACGTCGATGTCTCGCGGTAATACGGACGACTCCGCCGGGATCAGCAAAACATCATCGAAGGTCAAGCCGACGGGTAAGACTTCCTGTTCCAGCATCGTTCACCTCCGAACCTAGCTAAAAAAAACCCAGACCTACGCCTGGGTTTTGCGTGCTCCTGCTTGATTCAATGCAAACATAAAATTTTATACCAGAAAATGTTTGAGGCAGCAATAACGGTCCACGTTTGAGACGACACGATCATTGTGATAGCAACGAATACCGATCATGCCGCTCTATGAATATCAGTGCGCCAACGGACACCGATTCGAAGCGATTCAGAAAGTCACCGATAGGCCGTTAAAACGCTGCGGGCTTTGCCCGGCTCAAGCCCAACGAATTATTTCGCAGCCGACGCTGCTGCACAATCGCGGCGTGCACGTCTTTGACCGAGTTACCAAGGATGATGCCCTGCGCGCCCGCCCCTCGTCGCTCAAGTCTTTCAAGAAAGACAAATTTTAACTGTACAGGCGAACGACTGTTCGCCCAGCAGTCCAATTACCGTCGATCACCCGCTCATTCCAATCGGCGGTTGTCAATCGCCAACGGCTTTGGTAGCGTACGGGCGCCTTTCATCTTTTTATGCTCGCCAAAGTGAACAGTGCGGCTCTGTACGGCATCGATGCTTTGCGCGTCGAGGTGGAGATCGATCTCGCTTCGGGTTTGCCTCAACTCGCCACCGTCGGTCTGCCGGAAGGCGCGGTGAAAGAGAGCAAAGACCGTATTCGGGCCGCGGTGAAGAACTGCGGCTATACCTTTCCGGCCAAGCGCATCACGATCAATCTCGCGCCCGCAGACATTAAGAAGGAAGGCTCGGCCTATGATCTTCCGATGGCTATCGGCATTCTCGCTGCCGAAGGACTGATTGAAAAGAAATTGCTCGACGACTATCTCTTGATCGGCGAGCTATCACTCGATGGGTCGGTCAAATCCATACGTGGCATTTTGCCGATCGCTATCGCGGCGAAACGGGAAAACTTCAAGGGGCTGATTCTTCCAGAGCCGAATGCTGCCGAAGCCGCGGTCGTCCACGAAATCGAAGTTTTGGGCGTACACGACCTGCCGCAGGTCGTCGAATTTCTAAACGGCGCCCAAACCGTTAAACGGACCTCTGTCAACCTGGAGGACCTCTTTAACCAACATTCGCAGTACAATGCTGATTTCAATGACGTCAAAGGCCAACAACATGTCAAGCGCGCTCTGGAAGTCGCGGCGGCAGGCGGACACAATGTCATTCTCGTCGGCCCGCCAGGATCAGGAAAGACAATGTTGGCGAAGAGACTGCCGACGATCCTTCCGGATTTGACCCTTGCCGAGGCGCTCGAGACCACCAAGATTCATAGCGTTGTCGGTACTCTCAACGGACAAGCGATCATCGCCACTCGCCCATTTCGTTCGCCTCATCATACGATCTCCGACGCAGGCCTGGTGGGCGGCGGGACCGTGCCGAAGCCCGGCGAGGTTTCGCTCGCCCACAACGGCGTCCTGTTTCTCGACGAGTTGCCAGAGTTCAGGCGTAATGTTCTGGAAGTCATGCGCCAGCCTCTCGAGGACGGCAATATCACGGTCTCGCGCGCCATGGGCTCGATTAATTACCCCGCGAGTTTCATGTTAGTGGCCGCGATGAATCCCTGTGTCTGTGGCTTCCTGACAGACCCCCAAAAGGAATGCATCTGTACTCCTCTACAGATCCAACGCTATCGTTCAAAAGTCTCCGGTCCCCTGCTCGATCGCATCGATATCCAGGTTGAAGTGCCAGGGCTGCGTTACCAGGAACTCGCCAGCAAAGATGCCGGTGAAAGTTCAGACGTGATTCGCGCGCGAGTCAATGCGGCGCGCTCCATTCAGCTGCAACGATTTCAGAAAACAAAGCTTCATGCCAATGCCCAGATGGGCGCGAGAGACATTAAGCGCTACTGCTCGGTGAAAGATGACGCGGAGAAGTTACTCGAGACCGCGATCAATAAACTTGGGTTGAGCGCGAGAGCGTATAGTCGCGTCCTAAAAGTCGGTCGCACCATCGCCGATCTGGCCGGAGCGGAGAACATCGAAGCCTCGCACATTGCCGAGGCGATTCAGTATCGGAGCTTGGATCGGAGAATGTGATGCACGAGTAGTCGGTCTTATCGTAGTTCAGAATCGATGGTATGCGTCATGCGGCCCGTTCGTCGTTGAAGCCCTGAAAGGATATTTATGCCGTGGGAATGTTGGAATGAGCAAGAGATTAACAATACCTTGACCTTAAAAAGTTTACTATGCGACAATAAATGGCTGGTAAACCGTGATTTTGATTTGCACGACTGACCCTATCCCTGACCGTATTACGCATCCGCACTAAGCTGAGTGTGAAAATCCTAACACGACGGACAGCCTTACTTGCCGCGTGTGCAATCGTGGCGGTTCTCTTGGCCAAGCTTACAATAAGTTCACCGGCCCTTTTCCGTCCAACTCACATAAATGATTTTGTCGAATATTGGGCCAGCTCACGCCTGCTCTTAACGGGAAAAAATCCGTATTCAGTGGCTGAACTTTCTTCATTGCAAAAATCCGTGGGTTGGATAAATGACAAACCTCTGATCATGTGGAATCCTCCCTGGACTCTTACGTTCTTAATTCCTTTTGGATTCTTGGAATTTCCAATCGCAGAGTTTCTTTGGCTGGTTTGCAATTGCGCAATCCTGCTTTTCTGCGCAAAGCAGCTTTGGACGATATACGGCGGTTCGATCGTTCAGTGCAGAGTTGCATGGATCATGACCTTCTTGTTTGCACCAACCATCGTTGTCCTTCTTACAGGGCAAATTGGACCATTGATTCTTCTTGGTGTTGTAGGTTTTCTTCATTTTGAGATGAGAAAACAATATGGCTTGGCAGGAGCCTCATTGGTTCTAGTTGCTATTAAGCCCCATTTAATCTACCTCCTCTGGCCCGCTTTGCTCATGTGGACAATCGAACGGAAGCGATGGGCTGCGATCTTCGGATTGAGTCTCGGCATGCTTGCGGTTTCAATGGTTGTACTGGTCTTGGACCCCGCAGTGTTTAACGAATACAGACTCTTAAATTTGACTGCACCGCCTCCAACTCCATTCGATCAGGAAACCCCAACTTTGGGTAGAGCCTTAAAAAATCTTGTCATGCCTGAAAGTGGACTGTCCCAATTTCTCCCTTCTTTGGTAGGCATACTGTGGCTTCCGTTTTACTGGAAAACCTATAAGACCAATTGGGAATGGACTCGTCAAATGCCGGTAATTTTGCTTGTCTCTCTTACCACAACCTTCTTTGCATGGACATGCGACCAAGTGGTGCTTCTACCGGCCCTTTTACAGGCTACGGTTTGGTGCTTAGATAATCGCTTGCGAGAGGCGATCCTTTTGCCGATGACATTCTACTTGGTCGTCAATTTCGGAGCTCCCTTACTTAAATTTTTTACTCCTCATGATTTTTGGTATTTCTGGATCGCGCTTACGTGGCTTTTGATCTACCTCATGATGTACAAACAAGTAATTATCAAACAAGCAAGAGTAGTCGTGTGAACATAATTTGGCCGACCTTCTTTGGATCACGGTTATCCAAATCATAAATTTGGTACTAAGGATTTGGCGCCAAGCATTTGTTTTCTTACGTGGCAATCGGTTAATCCGTCTAGGCTGTCTTAACCGCATCGTAAGCTTCTTTGCTATCCTGGTGGATCTTACCAATCTCCTTGAGCAGAACTTGATCCCGTCGGCACTTTGGACACCCGAGGACACTCGTCCATAGAGTTCTTAGTCTTCCCGCCAACGATCCCTTCCATGAGCGCATTCACCGGCTAACCACCGCGTAATCCTCCAAAAGTCAGCTCACCGAAGCGATGCGCCAGGAAATAGAACGAGGCGACATTTTCATATTGCTCTAGCTTATCATGGGCTGAGCCATCGGCACGCGTTGGCAAAATCCTAATCGGGCCGCCATTGAAGTATCCCAACACATTGCGTTTAGCTTGCCAGTCCTTGGTCTGGAAAATTTCTTTCTCGCTCTTTGAAAACTGCGGGGTGGATTACCGAAAATGCTTCACTAACAGCGCCCTCTCATCCACCGCGAAGCGGTTTAGTCCAACGACGCGTCAGTTCGATTTCGCTTTGATGAAACGGGCAGGCCTCGCTGACTTTGCGTCGCGAAATGCAGGTTTTGCGACGCGGTTCGGCGCGAGTTCTTTTGTGGCGTATGAAGCCCCATTTTGACTTACAGAAATAACTAAAAACTGTTCCCTTCGCCCGCCATTGAATTTGCGTGCTCTAGAGCAGCTTCGACCGCTTTTAAGAAGTTATACAGCTCATCACATTTGTTCCGAACCTGTTTTAATTCCACATACTTTGGATAAGCGTGTTTTTGACCCTTGAGGTTTTGTGAGTAACGCAATGTTTCACCTGACCTATCCACGTCGTGCAATGTTTTAATAATCTTTCCTGCATTAACAAAATCCTTTACAGAACTACTACCCGGATATACTTCATCGACGACTCTCTCGACATACTTCCAGAGCTTACAAAGATTGTGGCTCGTTAACGGACCATCGATCTTTTCAGTTTGCGGGATGACACCTAATCTGATGATTTGCTTCAATTGGAGTTCAAAACAATGCCTGTAGAGATATACAATCGGAAGAAACAATGCATCATGGTGCCGATGTCGCCTCTGTCTGGCAAGCTGTTGAATAATTCTGTCTGCTGATTCTTTATAGGCAAAGGCCAGAGAGGAATCGTCAATCCGGAATTTCATCCATTCGCGGTTGATCCAAGTGGGCGAGGTCAGGTGTAAATATCAGGGTCGCAAATGGATTCTTTCCCTTACTTGGCCAAGGCAAGCTTCGTCGGTTCACAACCACTACGCCCTAAAGCGAAAGTAAAAATATAGGGCCACCAGTGCTAAACCAAAAGCTGGACCTGCGTGTTCCATCAGATTTGTTTCAAAGCCTAAAAACCCATCCATTACACCAACTATAATGCCAACGATCATCGCGATGACTAGTACTATCTTGAAGGCTGACATGAAGGGTTTACTGGGATCTGGTTTTAATATGTCCATTGCTGTTTATTTTTACCTATAATTCTCTTGTGACTCCGGTTTCTTCACGCGTAATTTCAGTCGTGGCATACAGCCTCGCTCGTTTTTACCGCGCGGATATTATCTTCGACCTAGGCTTTCGGCGCAAGTCAACTTTTTGCGGCGGACCCCGCGAACTGATCACCCAAAAAAGGGCCAAGCCGTGAAGCTTGACCCGTTCGTACGTGAGGTTGTGCGACGTTCTTTCCCTATGTTATGTACGACAATTCCAAAGAGGGCATTGAAACCTTCGCGTTGCGATGGCTACAGAACAGCAAATTCAAAATGTTTCTAATGAGAGCAAACCAAGTGTTATCGGAACTTTGCCTGAGGCTTTGTTTGTTGCCGGTTTGACAGCACTGGCTTACTGGCTTGCATTCCTTTATCAAGTTTCGTACTTACACTTTTTTGATCTTCCGCCAGACCTTGCAGAAGTGAGTCTTCAATCCATACTCCTCGTCGTGCTCGCATTAGCTGCCCTATCGATTTTCTTCTGGTCTCTTAACTTAGTGCCAATATTCTTATCAGACGATCCGTCGCGGCAAAGATTTATTTTCCCCTTTGCGGTATTGCCGCTTTTGGGTTCAGCGTGGGTATATTATTTTGGTCTACAGGCAAAGGGGTCAGGTCCGCTTTTGGCTTTTTAGTAATAGTTGCTGAATATCTCGCGCTCGACGAGCCAAACGCTTTTCTGTCTCTATCCTCCGTTTCATCCGTAAACATGCAGAACTCACCGAGGAGGTCTTTTCTAAACCCAATGCCCCACCAATTTCGCTGTGTTTGTGCCCTCCTAATACCCGACTCAAATACATCGCCATCGACCGCGCTTCATTCTCTTCCCCGCGCCGCTTTCTGCGAAGATCCTCCACCCCCTTGCCGTACGCCCTCGCCGTTGCCCCTACCACTTCGGCGATCTCTAACCCGAATACCTTCTTAGAATCAGGCTGGTTTTCGTCCACTTTTCCCCGATCGCCTAGCTTCTCTCTCACCCAATGCACAAAACTGCGATCGCCTAAGATCGGTCTCTGATACTCCCCACCGTAAAACTCCCGGATCTCTCTCTCCATCTCCCTATGCATGTACTCCTGGTACTGCCTCAGCCCCCTAAAACGCGACATCACCGACTCCGTATTCAACCACCCGGGTCCCACTCCCTTCTGCAGATAAGCCCTCTGACTACTCCAACGATATCGATCCATGTCCGTGACTATGCCGGCCCCTACCGGATTCTGATGAACGTAACGCACCACCGACAAAAAATACTCCTCCGCGTCGATCAGGATCGCTTTGTAGCGCCCCCAAAATAGCCGCCCCCGGGGTTTGAAGCAGAATATGATAGTGGTTATCCAACAAACAGTAAGCAAAAATCTCTACCTTCCACTGTCGTGAGGTCTCACCCAAAAGTTCCAAGAAACGTTCCCGATCCTTGTCTTCAAGAAAAATATTTCTGCGTGACAAGCCACGGTTCATCACGTGGTAATATGCCCCCGGATATTCAATGCGCAACGGTCGAGCCATTGACACCAGCGTATTTCATCTGACGGACCGATGTCAAGAGCCAAAAGCAGACCTGACCCCTTTGCCGACCCGCGCGGCCTTCGGGCAGCTTCGGGGCACGCACGATCAAACCCGGCGATGGCGCTGCAGGAGGCGGCTGTGCACGGACTTGGTGATGTGAGGGAGGGGGCGTGCGCTTGGACGTGGCTGTCGGCTGAATTCGCGTGGCGCCTTGAGGGGTGCTCGGCCCGGACTCGACCACGGTGGCAACCGTGAACGTCTTGAAGCTCGTGACGCGAGCGCGGCGGACGTCGTCGGGCTCAGCGCTGGATGCGCCAGCTGCGGCAGACGCGAAAGTCGCAATTACTAGGCTTATGCACAGCAATCGGGGGCTTCGAAAAAGGGTCGGGAGTCTTTTCATTTCTTCTTGTGACGCCCATATGGCCCTAGCGTGGACTCTAGGGAACTCTATCGCCGCCGATCCGACAAACAGTGGTTCCTTCGGTGTTTTGATATTGACTTTTGGACGTACCGATCGCTTCGGTTGTTTCTTTCTAGGATATTTCGTCGCCATAATGAACCTCCTATTGCGCTCAATAGATGCAAGTTAACTTGGATCTTGAGTTGAAAACGACTCCGCTGGTTTCAAACAAACTTCAGTCTTTTCCTTCTTTAGGATGTCCTTCACCTCTCTTGGCTGGAGGAGGCTCAGGTTGTCTGGCAAAACCAAATGTCTCACCAAGCATTAGATCTCTACTGATTTTTTCCATCAGGCTGGTGATTTGCGGATGTTCCATCACGCTGCGAGCATCTGCGGGTGTGAGCTCAACGTTCCGACGTGGATATTTGTGCGAAGCACAGTATCTCTTGATACACTCCCGCAGATGGTTTACATCAATTCCCGATTCGCGCAGCTTTTCCTCGAACCTCTCGTTGATGACTCCGCGGGAAAAGACGCATTCCAGCAGCGCGCACAGTCGTTCGTCTCGCCCGTTGATGATGTCAATGATGGTCTCAATGTTGGTTTTATCATCCCGCTTATCGCCTCCCGCAAACACTCCCGCCGTTAAGGTTCGCTCGCGTGCGAATGGGCTGCCTTTAAAGGCACTTCCTTCCGCAATGATGCGAAACGTATAAACACCTGCTACGGTCGTCCGGAACGAAGTTTCGAATCGACCCGCTTCGACTTCGGTAAAGGTTATTTGCGTGCCGCTCACATCAGGTCGCGTGACCTGCGCGGTAAATTTAGCCCGGTTACTGACAGGCAGGTCATACTCGTTGAGGCTCGCGTAGAGTTTTACAACGGCCCCCGGTTCGAAACTGGTTTGTACTACGAAGGCATTGAACGTCAGATTCGAGTAAGAGTGTGCCATAAAGTTGTACGGCAGCCTGTTGCCAACTCTTGCGGCAACGGATCGCAGAACGAATTGTTCGTGCCGCAAAAGTTTGTCGATCTCTTCCTTGCTTTTTATTTGCAGCAGCGCATGCCATTTGCCCGCGTGACTTCCGTCTGGCTTTGCGGGCAGCGCCGGCAACATGATTCTGTAAAACGCCACTTCCATACCGTTGACGTACTCGATGTTCGGCTCCGCGGCCGCGAGCGAGGGGTCGATGATGGCGCCGTCCGGCGTTTCCAACTTAAAACTGAGCAGCAACGGCACCGGGCAAAGTGCGACGGCTTCCAGGCTGATGTCAGCTTCGGTGGCATAGAACGGAATCCTGTGTAGCGCGCCCCACAAGAGGCTACCCTGCGGGTCGAGAATGATCTGGTTGTTTGTGATGCCGTTCAATACCTGTACGAAATACTTCGTCAGCAAAAATCGCTGTTCCTCCGTTGTAATGTTTCCCGTGACGACCAGATTACCATTCGTATTTGCGGTAATTTGATTGAGCACGCTGTCACTCACTTCACCCGGCAATCCGAAGCCGATCGCATAGGTCTTGTTAGTGATGGTTCCGGGGGGCAGTTCATTGACATACGGATGGACGTTCTCGTTTCCGTCGGTTAACACAAGCATGGATTTGCTGTGGGTGGGGTTCGCTCCCGCAAGCGCTGCATTGCCTTCCTGGATCCCTATCCCGATCCCGGTCGCTCCCCGCGGGTCCAGTCCGTTGCCCACTAAAATCGTTATTACCTGGACCAGGGCCGTGCTTTGCGGCGTCATGCCCAACAACGTGGCCACCTGATCGTCAAAGCTGACAATTCCTATTTCATCGGTCGGGCGCATCAGGGTTGCAAACACGCCGACGGCATTCTTTAACAACCCTGACCGCGTGCTCGTGCCACCGGCATTGGCGGACATGCTTCCGGAGCGGTCCAATACCAAAACGACAGAGTTGTCTGTCCTGGGAACGGGAGTGGCAGAAAAGGTTATGGTTTGTTCCGGACCGATGTTGGTCGGGTTTGCCGGATCTATATCTTCAAACGCCTGCACATTAATCGTGGTCGTCTGCAAGCCCATTCCATTAGCGGTGAATTGAATCCACACGTAGGCGTTCCCGTACACGCCGCTCACGTTGGGATCGAAGGTGAAGAGGCTACCCATGGGGGTGAGAGCGAAATTCCCCGTGGGGTTCTGTGTGATCGTGAATTTTACCTTATGACATGATTTAACTTTGACGCGCGCCGCCCTGAACGACGTCAACCCCTCGGGGATGTTTCCGAAATCGACATTCAGCGTCTCATAACTGATAAGAGGCTCGATCGAATCGTAGCAAGGAGGCCTCACCACACTCGGATGCTTGGAAGTCTTGACTTCGATTTGCCCGTCGGCCGGTGTCCACGGCCGCGTGCCCGTACCCCCCGCCCAGGGTTCGAGGAAGTTGTTTATGCCCGGAGGATTTAGGAAAGAAGGGTTTATCACAGGCGGATCATCGCCTTCGTCTCCGTAGACTTGATCGGGATCCAGGCGGTATTCATTCCCGAAAGAATTGTTGTTCATTTGCCACTGGGCAAACAATCTGTCCACGTCTGAATGAAGCAGGAAAACGAACGGGTCTTCGAATGCCGTATGGGCCGGGCCTATCGTGCCTCCTATGTAGGGATGAACGCCGTTGTGATCACCTTCAACCGCGAGTCGAAATTGAACATACTGGTTTGCTACCGCGGCGCCATTACTTGCGTTGATATTGTCGTCATCCGATGAAACGTTAGGCGGAC
>WNGE01009497.1_pt1 | contig 12467 bp, 8 predicted proteins | sample 5400651 | NCBI WGS metagenome assembly WNGE01 (sample SAMN13153370, study PRJNA577476) | soil metagenome | isolation source: 60 cm soil or saprolite under grassland replicate 2 | place: USA:California | collected 2016-06-15 | reverse complement strand
CCGTCTCGCCTCGACGCGAGCCGGTCGCGAGGGCGACGGCCAGGATGCCGATGAGCAGGTAGATCGCCGCGCGGGCGGCCAGGCCCCACCGCGCGACGACCGCCATCGCATCGCCGTGTGCGGCTCGCCGCGCCGTCGTCATTGCGGTCATGCTGAATCGCCTCGGCCTGGCTGGGTACTGGCTCTCCGGAGATACCCTTGCCGGCCGATCGGCTAACGCCACCGCAGCCGGTGGCACGTTTGGCTCCGGTGGGTAGACAGCACGCATGAGTGCGACGAACTGGCTGCTCAGCGCGGAGGAACGTTGCAATCCGCACACGAGGATCGACGCCCGGCACCGCGGCGTGGCGTGGACGGACGGGAATCGGGTGCAGGCGCTGGTGCACGGCGCGGTGTACTTCGCGCAGTTGTTGCGTCGGATACCGGCGATGCGCGCCGGGGACGTGCTGATGTTCACCGACTGGCGCGGCGACGCCGACGAGCGCCTCGCCGGTCCGGGTACCGAGGTCGGTCACGTCCTGTGCACGGCGGCCGAGCGCGGCGTCATCGTCAAGGGCCTCCTCTGGCGCTCGCATCTGGATCGCTTCAGCTTCAGCGGCGAGGAGAACCGGGAGATGGGCGACGAGATCGAGGCGGCAGGTGGCGAGTGTCTGCGTGACATGCGGGTGCGGCCCGGCGGCTCGCATCACCAGAAGCTCCTGGTGCTGCGCCATCCCGGCCGGCCGGATCGCGACGTCGCTTTCGCCGGCGGCATCGATCTGTGTCACGGCCGCAATGACGACGACTCGCACACCGGCGACCCGCAGCGGCAGCCGATGGCCGCGGTGTACGGCGAGCGACCGCCGTGGCACGACATCCAGCTGTGCGTGCGCGGGCCGGCGGTCGGCGACCTGGAGGCGACATTTCGCGAGCGTTGGGAAGATCCAGCCGCGCTCACCCGTAACCCCTTCGACCGGGTGATCGACGCAGTGCGACGTGAGGACGAGGTGCCTGAGCCGCTGCCCGTGCAGCTGCCCGATCCGCCGTCGTGCGGGACGCAGACCGTCCAGGTCTGCTTCGCCGACGCCCTCGCCGCGAACCCCCAGCTACGGCTCGTCGTGGTGATCCCGCACTACCCCGACCAGGACGGCCGTTGGGCGCTGCCGCCGAACCTGGTCGGCCGCCGGCAAGCCCTGGAGGTGGTGCGCGCCGCCGGTGGCGACCGCGTCGCGGTATACGGCGTCGAGAACCACGAGGGCACGCCGGTCTATGTGCACGCCAAGGTCTGCATCGTCGACGACGTGTGGGCGGCCGTCGGCTCGGACAACGTCAACCGGCGATCGTGGACCCATGACTCCGAACTGAGCTGCGCGGTGCTCGACGAGCAGCGCGACGAGCGGGAGCCGCGCGGTGTCGATCACTTCGGCGACGGTGCTCGGCGGTTCGCCCGTCAACTGCGCCTGGACCTCTCGCGTGAGCACCTTGATCGTCCCGACGGCGACGACGCCGATCTGATCGACCCGGTCTCGGCGTTCGAACAGTTCAAGCTCAGCGCACAGCGTCTGCAGGACTGGCATGACAACGGACGCCGAGGCGCGCGGCCTCCCGGACGGCTGCGCCCACACCACCAGCAGCCGCTGCCCCGCCGAACGCTGATGTGGGCCCAGCCGCTGTTCCGCACGATCTACGACCCGGACGGCCGCCCATTGCGGATGCGTCTTCGCAACACCTACTGACCAGTGAGAGGGTCTCCTTCCGATCGGGCAACCTCTGGCAGCGTGAGGCGGCCGAGGGTCGCACGATCGGTGGCGGGGCGTCGCTTGCGTCCGGGACGGTCCCACAGGCTTCGGTTTAAGCCTGCAGGACCTGGGCACGGGCTGCTCCCGGGCTGCTGCTTCGTGCCCTTTCGTCAGTTTGCCCCGCGGGCGCGGCCGGTAACCCGCAAACGCCCGCATCTCGGCGACCGCCCGTACTCCTGCCCGCAGCGCGTGCGTATCGGCGACCGCCGTACTCCTGCCCGCAGCGCGTGCATCCCGGCGACAGCCCGCATCCCTACCTGTTCTTGTGCTGCGGGGTGGGCACGTCCGGCAGCGCGCCGGTCTCGACGACCTCGGAGGCGATGTCTCGAAGCTTGCGGTGCAGCGCCTGGCTGGTCACCCGAAGGCGAGCGAACGCCTCGTCGTTGGTGATCTTGTGGTGGGCCATCAGCACGCCGACCGCAGCGCCGATCTCCCGACTGCTCTGCAGCGCGGTTCTCAGGCGAATACCGTCGCGAGATCGATGTCGTCGTCGGTGAAGGCACCGGGCTGCTCGGCGAACAGGTTCAACGCCGCCGAGTGCCCGGCCACAAGCCGAAAGGACAACACGCTTCGGATGGGCGTGCTCTCCCTCAGCGCCGCGCAGAAGCTCGGCCAGCGCGACTCTGCCTCCACATCGAATAGCAGGTAGTTCGCGTCCTGTTCGGCGGACCGAAGGCACGGTCCCTCTTCGGTCTCGTACTGCAGCGCGTCGGCCCGGGCAGCGATGGGATCCGACGTGGCCAGGCTGCGGCCACGGTTACCGCGGACAACCGTGATGCTCGCACCGGTGCAGGCACCGATGTGCTTGACCGCGAGTTGGACCATGCGTTCGAGCGCCGCCTCGTTGTCGCCGGGGCCGTGCAACTCCCTACCGAGTTCGGCGAACTCCTGGGACAGCTCCAGCATTTCGTTGGTGTCCACGCTGCCTCGTCTCCCGAATGTCTAGAGCACGCTCTGGCCCTGCTCGAATTGCTCGCCAAGCGATATGCCTTGCGAGCTGATGTCGAATTGTCGGATGTGCTGTTCGTGGGCGCTGCCGCGACTTTTCAGTACCGTGACAGCGCGTTTGAGCTCAGATTCTCCGCGTAGAAACTGCAGGAGTATGACGTTGTCGGACAGGTGCGAGATGCCATATTCGGAGAGATGGGTGACCCCGAACAGATTGGCCACCTCCTGGGTCATCGTCACGCTGATGTTGGCGCGCGCGCAACGTTGCAGGAGTGAGTAGATGTATTCGCGGAATCGGACGTCGTCCCCGCACGCGGCCCTGAGATCGCCGAGGCTGTCGATGGCGACCCTGCTCGCCCCGGTGCGTTCCAGGGTGTCGAGGAAGTCGTAGACCCATTCGTCGAGATACAGGTCGACCGGACTGCGGTACATGAGTTCGATGCACGGATCCTTGAGCGACCAGGAGAAGCCGCGCAGGATCCGTTCGAGTTGTATGGGGTTTTCCTGGAACGTCGCGACGACACCGGTCTCGCCGCGCTGCGCTCCCGCGAAAACGAAGTGCAATGCGAGGAGGGTCTTTCCCACTCCGGACGGCCCGGCGACCAACGTCGAGGCGCCCTTCCAGTAACCGTCGGAGAGCATGACGTCCAGGGCCGGGACGCCGGAGGAAAGGCGTTGGGGAGCGTCGCCGTAGCTGTCGATATCGATCGGATCGGCGAGACGCGGAAAGACATCGATGCCTTCGGACGACAGGCGGTAGGTGTGTTTGCCCGTCAGGAAGGCACTGCCGCGCAGTTTGAGGACCCGGAAGACACGCATATCCCGTTCGGCGGTGCCATCCGTGCTCAGCGACAGGACGGCATCGGCGACGGCGAATTCGGGGGCATCCGTCGCCTGGGCAACGTCATACTCGCCGATCCAGAACGAGGTGATCGGCATGACCGAGAGCCGTCCGGCCAGGTCGTGGAGAAATCGCCGAAAGGCCTGCGCATCGACCGCGTAGTCCCGCAGAGCTTTGAAGCTGTCGACCACCATCACGCCCGGGCGTCGCTGCCTTATCAGTTCGGTGATGCGGTCCAGCACGCCGGGCAATCCACTCTCGTTCAACGTCGCGCCGAGGTCCTCGTACAGGACGCTGGTGCCGAGCGCCGAGGCGTCGAAATAATCGAGGGACTGCCCGTAGCGCAGGATCTTCTCGAGTGGTTCCGACACCGTCGAGAGGTAGAGCGATGGGTGATCGGCGCTCGCATTGTGGAAGACATACTGCTCAGCGAGGATCGTCTTGCCGGTACCCGGACTTCCGATTACGAGCGTGATGCAGTTGAGGGGCACGCCACCGCCGAGGACAGCGTCCAGGCGATCGGAACCACTGGGAAGCCGCTCGGTCATGGGACTCGCGCCCCTCGACGCAGATAGGCACTCGTCCCGAGCAGGTCACGCACCGTCGAGACGAACTGCAGCGGATCCAACGGCTTTTGCAAGAAGGCGTCGACCCCGGCGTCCAACGCGTCATCGCGGGAGTCAATCGCCGAGACCGCGAGGATGCGGATGGACGGGCCGACTCGCGCGGTACGGCACAACGCCAGGCCGGCGCCGCCGGAGATCATCAGATCGACGACGAGAACGTTCGGCGGGTCGTCTTCGAGGACCTGCCCGGCCTCCGCGGCGTCGAGCACGCTGCGGACGGCATAGCCCTCGGTGCGCAAGAAGTAGTCCGCGAACTCAGCAGCGTAGGGATCACGCTCGGCGAGCAGGACCGTGAACCCGCCATCCTCACCGGTATGCGGCTCGGCGTGGTCACCATCTCGTGCCGCCGCGCGCTCGCGAGTTCGCTCCGCGAGTAACCGGTGGGCGTCGGCCGGCTGCAGACCCGCCTCGGTCTGCTCGCGGACGAACCGCAACTGCTCGACGTCGTCGCGACTGTAGAGTCGCTGGCCGGCCGTACTTCGGGCCGGAACGACCTGCTTGTAGCGGTCCTCCCACGAGCGCAGCGTCTGCACCGGGATGCCCAGCATCTTGGCCACCGCGCCGATGCTGTACACGCCGGCCGCCTTCTCGTCCGTCATCTGCTACTGCTCCGCAACATCTGTGTACTTGCGCGTCATAGCTTAGACGGACGCTCCTGCTGCCGGCAACAGTTCCGGAACACCGCTGAGAGTCCTCTTCAATGTCTCGGCAGTGTCAGACGACCGCACACCGGGGCGCCGAGCTCTACCGTGCGGACTCGCGTCGAGCGGAGATCATTCGGCGGACCTCGTCTGCGCGTTCGGTCGCGCGGTTCGCGACGGACGGAGTGATGCTGGTGGATGCGAGGAGGGCGGCGACTTGATCGGGGAAGTCGTCGTCGAAGGCGGTGACGGGAAACATGCGGCCGGTGATGACCTCGTCTACGAGCGTGCCGCGGCGTCCCAACTCGGGGAGGGTGTCGAGGAATCGCCGGGGGTAGGGACGCAGGACCGTGTCTTGGCTTGGTCGCCAGAACGCCTGGGCGACGGTACCGATGGATCCGATCGGCACTGTGTGGTCGACGACGACGGCCCGCCAGGTCTGGTCTTTGTCCTCCGCGGTAGGGCGGGCCGCGCGCACGGCGAGTGCTCGTACCCACGCGTCAGGGTCGGGGTCGGCGGCTTGGGCGGCGGCGATCTCGGCGTCGTCGACGTCCGCGAATTGAGCGCGTCGGGCGAGCGTGCGCCATCGCAGATCGGGGGTGTCCGCGGCGGTGTCGAGTGCGCGGAAGTGTGTCGGCGTGGTGGCGGTTCGAGCCAGGCCGCGGGCCGCAACGACCCGATGTTGCGGCTGGTCGGTGAGTTCCAGGCAGGCGTCGGCGAGTTCGATCAGCAGGCGATCGCGGATGGAGTCCGGTGACCACCATTCCGCGGCGCCGACGGTGAGGTTTAGGAGTGGTTCAAGAATGGATTCGGCGGTTTCGACGCGGATGACATCGGTGAGGGCGGTGACGATGTCGGCAGTTGTGGCGTGACCAGTCGTCAGGAGGTTCCACATCGTCGCTGCCGCAACGGCCCGTGCCAGCGGCGTAGGCAGCCGCCGAGCGTTGGTGAACAGCGCCGCGGCCGACGCGGCATCGGGGGTCACGGTCGCGAAGGTCAGATCCTCGTCGTTGACGAGGATCAGGTCCGCGCCGTTCAGACCGGGCACGTCGGTGTGCCGGCCGTCGATGGTTACACGAGTGAGCGCCGTTCGTTCCAGTCGGTCACCGTGTCGGCGATACGCGCCGATGCACAACGTGTGTGGGCGCGGCGGCGTTCCGGACGGCCCCTCCGCGATGAGGACGTCAGCGCCCGCGGACCGCTGCAGCGTGAACCGGTCGGGGCCGGCCGTGGCGAGCCAGCCGCGCGACCACCCGTTCAGGTCTTGTCCGGACGCGGTAGCCAATTCGGTGGTCAGGTCGTCCACAGTCGTGTTCGCCCACGCATGCCGAGCGAAGTAGGAGCGCATGCCAGTGACGAACGCGTCCTCGCCGATGTACTCCGTCAGCTGGCGCAGCACCGATGTGCCCTTGGGATAAGTGATCGCGTCGAACGTTCCCGCGGCCGCGGCGACGTCCGGCACATGTTGGCGTATCGGGTGGGACGTGGGTCCCTGGTCGGCGAGGTACGCCTGCAGCTTGCCCCCTATCAGGTGATCGGTCCACATGTCGTGAAACTTGGTGGCCGCCACGCCGGCCCAGCGTGCGGCGAACTCGGCGAACGACTCGTTGAGCCACAGGTCGTCCCACCACCGCATCGTGACGATGTTGCCGAGCCACATGTGCGCCATTTCGTGCAACAGGATCCGCGCACGTCCCGTTCGCTCCAGCTGGGTCGGTTCGTTGCGGTACAGGAACGTGTCGCTCCATGTGACGCAGCCATAGTTCTCCATCGCCCCGCCGAAGTCGGGCATGAACGCCTGGGCGTAGCGCCGCTGCGGAAACGGCATCGCGAACCGGTCCCCGAAGAACGCCAACCCCTGTGCGGTCACGGTGAACACTTCCTCGGCGTCCCGCTCCAGCACCGGCCTCAACGCGCTGCGGGCATACAACGCGAGGTCGTACCCGCCTCGTTCGGCGTGGATCTCGGCCAGTGGGCCGCCGAGGATCACCAGGTTGTAGGTAGACAGGCGTGGCGTCGCCGCGAAGCTCCACGTCGTGACCGGTCCCGGAGCGTCGACGGAGACCTCGCCGGTGTTGCTGAGCACCGTCCACGTCGGCGGTGCCACCACCGTGAACGTGTGCGTCGCCTTTAGGTCGGGCTGGTCGAAGCACGCCCAGGCGAAGCGGCACTCGTCCGGCTCGAACGACATCCACACATAGATCTCGCCGTCTACCGGGTCCACCACCTTGTGCACGCCCGAACCGGCAGTGGTGTCGTCTTGCACCGACTCCACAACCAGGACGTTCTCCTCGGCCAGGGCGGCCAATTCGATCCGTCCGGGCGTGACCGCTCCAGCAGGGACCGGCCTCCCGTTGAGCCGCGCCGAGAGCACTCGCGCAGCACAGTCCACGAACGTCCTTGCACCCCGCTCACCGGACGTGAACCGGATCGTCGAAGTACAACGCACCTGCGGTCCATCGATCAATCCGGTGAGATCGACGAAAATCTCGTACCCGCCGACGGTGATCAGTGCGCCCCGCTCCGAGGCTTCGGCCTGGGTCAAGCTGGGCACGTCCATGTAGCCTCCTGTCACGCGCTGCCGACCCGGATTCTCGGTCAGCTTCCGACACTGGCAGGTCCGACGACTTCGAGCACCTGCGCCGGCTCGAGTTGCGGCCGTCCTGCCTCCGCTCATGATCTCGGAGCTGTGGCTGCTATTCGACCACAGCTCCGAGATCATCTCGGGTGGTCGGGGCCGGGCTCGGATCTCGCGTTGCTGACGACGCGGCCGGGCACGAGCCGGTCCCCGATTCAGAGGAACCCGCTCAGAGAATGGGCCGGCCACCCGTCACCGCGATGCGAGCCCCGGAGATGTAACTGCCCTCGTCCGATCCGAGCAGCACGTAGACGGGCGCGACCTCGACCGGCTGCCCCGCCCGGCCGAGCGGCACGTTCTCGCCGAAGCTCTCGACCTACCGCGTGGTTCACACCGTCATCCTGCAGAAGGCCAGTTGCAGCGACTGTCGCAGGTCTGGTCGTCGGTCAGCTTGCTGCGCTCGTCCGAACCATCGGCACATCGTCACCATGGTCGCGGCTGGCCGGTGCGCGCCCCGAGCTCGACACGCTGCTCGAGCCGGGGCGCGTGACCGGCCTGCCTACCGTCGCCCGGCGCCGGACTGCGCCGGTGCAACGGGTCGGTACCTCCTATTGCACCGTGAACGACTGCGTCATGGTGGCCTTCGAGCTGTCGCCGACGTACACATCGATCTGCCCCGGCTCGACGACGAACCGCCCGGCGTTGTCGTAGAAACCGACATCCTTGCGGGTCAGCTTGAACGTCACGGTCTTGGCCTGCCCCGGGGTCAGGGTGACCCGCTGGAACCCGCGCAGGCGACGCACCGGTTGCTCGATGCTCGCCACCGGATCGTGGATGTAGAGCTGCACCACCTCGTCACCCGAGCGCGTGCCGGTGTTCGTGACGTTCGCCGTGGCGGTGATGCTGCCGTCGGCCGGCATCGTGGTGGAGCTCAGCTGCAGGTTCGACACGGAGAACGTCGTGTAGCTCAGCCCGTAGCCGAACGGGTAGAGCGGATCGCACGTCTGCAGGTCGCGGTAGCGCGAGTTCCACTTGAAGGTGGGGTCGCACGGGCGGCCGGTCGGCTCGTGGTTGTAGTAGATCGGCACCTGACCGACGTTGACCGGGAACGACACGGGCAGCTTGCCGCCGGGATTCACCTTCCCGAACATGGCATCGGCCACCGCATTGCCCGCCTGGACACCCGGGAACCATGCCTCGAGGATCGACGGCGCCTTGGCCGCGACCGCGGTCAGCATCAATGGGCGCCCGTTGAACACGACGACGGTGAACGGCTTGCCGAGCTCCGCGATCCGGTCGATGAGTTCCTGCTGCTTGCCCGGCAGGTCGATGTTGCTGCGCGACTCCGCCTCGCCGCTCTCACCGCGGGTCTCGCCGAGGGCGAGCACGATCTGGTCGGCCTGTTGCGCGGTGGCCACCGCCGCGTCGAACCCCGCGTCGGAGGCGCACTCGTTGCCGGCCTGGTACGGGTCGTTGCTGTCCTCGATGACGCAGGCTTGCGCGAAGGTGGTGTTCGGGTCCTGCGCCTTGATGCCGTCGTACAACGTCACCGCGTCCTCGTCGCGACCGGTGCCCCACCACGGTCCGAGCATGTCGTGCTGGTCGTTGCCCAGCGGGCCGATCACGGCGACGGACTTACCGGGGTTCAGCGGCAACGTGCTGTTGTCGTTCTTCAACAGCACCATCGACTTGCTGGCCGCGCTGCGTTCGGCCGCCACGGCGTCCGGCAGCAGCTGCTTGGCGTCGGCCGACTGCCAGTCGACGTAGGGATGGTCGAACAGGCCGGCGCGGAACTTCACCCGCAGGATGCGCCGTACCGCGTCGTTGATCTGCGCCATCGTGATCTTGCCCTGGGCGAGCAGCTGCTTGCCGAAGTCGACGTAGTTGGTGCTGACCATCTCCATGTCGGTGCCGGCGTTGATCGCGAGCTGCGCGGCCTGCGGGCCGTCGGCCGCCACGCCGTGACCGCAGGGCCCGTTGTTCGGGTTGACCGGTGGACACGCCCGAAGCTCGGCCACCGCGGTGTAGTCGCTCTCCATGAAACCGTCGAAGCCCCACTGGTTCTTCAGGATGTCGGTCTCGGTCTCGTGGTTCGCGCAGCCCGGGACGCCGTTGATCGCGTTGAACGAACACATCGCCGTGCCGGCGCCCGCGTCGATCGCGGCCTTGTACGGCGGCAGGTACATGTTGTAGAGCCGCTGCGGCGACATGTCCGTGGTGTTGTACTCACGGCCGCCTTCGGGCTGGCCGTAGGCGGCGAAGTGCTTGACGCTGGCCACGACTTTGTCGGCAGCGCTGTAGTCGCTGCCCTGGTCACCGTGCACCCGGGCCGCGGCCATGACCGAGCCGAGGTACGGGTCCTCGCCGGAGCCCTCGGCGATGCGTCCCCACCGAGGCTCGTGCGACACGTCCACCATCGGGCTGTAGACCTGCTTGATGCCGGTCGCGGCCGTCTCGCGCGCGCCGTAGGTGGCATCCGCGGTCGCGACGCCGGCGTCGAAACTGCTGGCCTCTCCGAGCGGGATCGGGAATACGGTGCGGAACCCGTGGATCGTGTCGAACGCGAACACGATCGGGATGTGCAGCCGGGACTGCTCGACCGCGACGTGCTGCAGGTGGTTGATCTTCTCCGGGCCGGTCAGGCTGAAGACGCCACCGACTCCCTTCCTCGCCTCGTCGTCGGTCGCCTGCCAGTCGGCGAGCAACTGCATCTGCTCCAGCTTCTCGTCGAGGGTCATCTTGCCCAGCAGCGCGTTCACCCGGGCCTCGACGGGACGACCATGACCGGCGGCGAGCGCGCTACCGCCGACCAGCAGACTGGCCCCGAGGACGAGCACGCCCAGTACCGCGACCTTCCTCCGACGCAGGAACCCGAGACGCCTCATGGCAAGAACCTCCTCTAGGGGTTGACGTCGGCGCAGGGCATGCGGCGACGCGGGGCTAGCCGAGCATCACGTCCTCGATGTCGAGATAGGTGCGAGCCGCCCACGAGACGGGGTCGCTCGCGAAGTGCCGCTGCAGAGCGCGGTCGTCCAGCGCGTTGTCCAGCGCGGCCATGATCATCGACTGGTCGAGCACCAGCTGCCGGTGGCCCACCGCGCCCGTGCTCGGGTTGAGGGCGTCAAAGAACCCAGTACGGCGGTAGACGTCCGGATAGCGTGACCGCAGGGCCACGACATTGGCGAACGCCCGCTGCGGCGCGACATCCAGGGCGAGGAACGACGCGTGCGGTGTCACCACGTCCTCGGTGGCACAGCCGTGGCACTGCGACAGGCCGAGGTTCGGGTGGTGGGACGCGTCCGCACCGGCACCGTAGTAGGGGAAAGTCAGCCCCTCGACGCCGTAGCTGCCGTACCCACCCGTATCGTCGGCCGTGCTGGGCGGCGACATGCCCCATACCGGGTAGTGCAGCTGCTCCCGCTGCGCCTGGCTCAGGCCGGCGGCGAGCGCGGCGGGCGGGGACGCGACGGCGACCGCGGCCTGCGGGAACGCAGCGGCGACCGCGGCCTGCGGGGCCACGGCGGCCGTTGCCGAGCACACGATCAGCGCCGTGCCGAGGGTGGCGACGAATCTTCGCATGACATCTGCCTGGGGTGATCACACCGGGAGCTGGGGATCTCCCGGAGTGAGCCGACGCTTGCGACTAATTAACCGTTCTACCCCTATTTCCCGCCGTGTCAACCCACCGGCGCGGCGATCCGGGTCAGTGGGGCAACGTCCTCGCTTTTGGTCATTCGGACGGCGCACCGCCGTCCGAATGACCAAAACCGGTCTGCGCGTGCGCGCCTCGTGTTACGGCTGACCGGTCAGCGGGTCGAGCTGGAACGGTTCGGCGTTGGGCGCGTTGCCGTAGGCGTTGCCGGCGCCGATCTTCGCGGCGAAGTCGAACAGGCCGTCCAGGCGGCCCGCGACCGCGTCGAAGCTGCCGTCGATGCGTGGCAGCGACCAGTTGTCCTGCACGAAGCGCAGGATCGAGGACTGGTCGGTGAGGGTGTGGTCGACCGCGTTGCGCTTCGCCCACGGTGAGACGACCAGGAACGGCAGCCGGGGCCCGTAGCCGCAGCGGCCCTGCTGGCCGGCGAGCGGCGTGCCGGTGCCGCACGCCCCGATGCCGGTGAGGGCGTCGGCCACCGAGGTGGACGGGTTGGTCACGCCCGAGTAGGCGTGGTCGTACCAGCCGTCCGAGTCGTCGTAAGAAATGATCACGACGGTGCTCTTCCAGTCCGGGGTCTTCTGCAGCGCGTTGATCTCGTCGACGATGAAGTGCTGCTCATCGATCGGGTCGGAGTACGCGGCGTGCCCGTCCTGATAGCCGCTGGCCTTGAGGAAGCTGACCGCGGGCAGCGCCGACGGCGGCAGGTCACCGTTGCCGATCGCCCCCACGAGCTGGTCGAAGTCGCTCATGTCGTACTGATGGTTGGGGGTGTCGAACTGCGGCTGCCCGTCGACGTAGTGCTGGGTGTCGGTGCCGATGCTGTGCAGTGCCTTCAGGGGCACGGTGCCGTCGGGTCGGGTCGGCAGGGTGAGGTGGTGCGGGTTCGCCGTCGACGCGTAGTACTCGAACGGCTCGTGGTGCGGGATGTAGTCGTCCTTGTACCCGTACTGCCCGGTACCGGCGATGAGCGGCGCGGTCAGCCCGGCACCGACCGGGTGCACGGCGTTGCAGATGCCCTGGTTGGAGGAGTGCGGCACCGAGGCGTTGAAGCCACCGCTCTTGAACTCGTCGGGGATGAACGTCGCCGTGGACTGCCCGGCGTGCCCGGTTGCCGCCGCCGCGTCGGCGAACGTCGTGGTCGGCCGCAGGCCGCCCTGGAACCAGCCCCAGGACACGCCGGCGGCGTTGAGCTCGTCACCCACGTTGGCGCCGCTCATCGCGACAGCGTCGCGGGTCGAGCAGTCGTCCCAGTACGGCTGGGCGTCGCTGGTCAGTGAGTAACCGCCCAGCCCGTCCGGGGTCAGGTCGGCGTTCGGGGACGCAGCGGTCGCGATCGACGGGTTGTTCGCGGTGTGCGTCATGTCCACGCCGCCAGTGTCGCCGGACGCCAGGTTGATCGC
>WNGE01006942.1_pt1 | contig 12467 bp, 1 predicted proteins | sample 5400651 | NCBI WGS metagenome assembly WNGE01 (sample SAMN13153370, study PRJNA577476) | soil metagenome | isolation source: 60 cm soil or saprolite under grassland replicate 2 | place: USA:California | collected 2016-06-15 | reverse complement strand
TTCTTCCGAAATAACCTGGTATGCTCTCTGTAGGGCTAGGTAGGCTCGTTCAACTAGTTTGACTAACAAATGTGCTTCTACTAGTACGCTCTTAGTTGATATGTCCATTGAGTTTACGTATTACTCGAATTCCTTACTAACAAAGTTCTTGCTGGCGTCGTGTATAATGTAGTCAGGTGGGCCGATATAGGTGTCGATCTAGCAGGCCTGTAGCATATCCTAGGTATGTTTTACAGATATGTTTTACAACTAACAGGTGGCCTAGAATCAGGTGGCTTTGTCGATTATGTGTAAAATTGGACTACTGTCGATATACATAATGTCCACGAATATTAAGTGATTAAAATCGAGGTCCTCTCGTAGGGTGAACTTGAATCTGCCTAGAGAGTGTCCGTATTTCTAGTAAAAAGAGCAGAACTTAGTGAGTTTGTTAAGGGCTTGTTTAGTAATATCATGGTCAGAACGCTCTAATAGCTTGTATAGCTTTTCGGCCGAAGGGTGGCCGAATCGACGGTATAAACGACGGATTTCCGTGTCAGTTAGAAAGCACGGGTTCTGATCAAACGATTACTAAATGTAGGTGTAAAGTGTATCCTTCTATAATAGGAAAGGGTGGCTGAATTAGTAGGTGATCAGAAGCTTTCTAGACAGGGTGATTAACGTGTCTGTAACGTTGTTATAATACGTCTGTAAATTGTCTATGTCTATAAGACAAAGTAAGAAAGGGGTATCTGCCTGTACTACATAAAAGTCGATATTACTAATCGGTGTGTCGATTGTGATTAAGCCAAGTAAAGGGGTTTGACCGATTCTGAATTAGACGTTAGCTACACCAGCTTGAGTTGTATTGATATTGGTATTAGAGAGTCTCTTATAAGCCAGGTACTGGCTATAGCCTGCAGTTGATTAGTAAGAGGCACCTATGTCGACTATGATTCCGTAGAACTCCTTATTAGTATATCAGTCAGTATTGTTTGTATACGTAAAGGGGTCTTGTTAGGGTGGTTTCACGGGGCCGTAAGATGGTTTTACGGGTGAAATTGTATGTGTAAATGACTAATTAGCTAGGTCAGCTGTAGTTGAGAGGGCTTAGGCGTCCGTAACAGGTCTAAAAGTGGTCAGAAACGTTTCTGAAGTGTCTTGATCATCCTGGCCAAGGTCTTAGGAATCGAAGTCAATAACCATAGCTTTAATAGCTTCTTCAGTTTCTTGGTTCTGGTCGCCTTCGTAGTCTATGATATATTAGTTAATTCAGCTCTCAAATCTCTTTCTTAACTTATCCTGTTCTTCCTAGGTGTAGTTAGATGACTAGCATCCTTCCTTGTAGTATACAAAGCACTTGTTGGTTTTCTAAGGGGCTCGATTCAGACGGTTGCCAGGGGTATATCGTCAGGTTCTCATAGGCTAGGGCCGGCGGTGATATTGGCGGTCCATAAAGTAGACTTCGGGTTCAGGATCCTCAGGGTCTTGTGGGCGAGTGTGAAATGCTTGTGACTCTTGTAGGCGACTAGCCTCGTATACGTTAATTGACGTCCGTAATTCATTAATAAGGCCCGTAACGGTCTTTACTAGTTTATAACAAGCATATCTACATACTTCGTGAGTAATACACGTAGTGATAATCTTGTTGTGTAAGAAATTGTCTGTTTTGAGGTTGTTCTCAAGACTGTGTTATAGGTGGCGTAGGTCATTAATAAGTAGCTATAGGCACTCAAGGGTCGACTTCTCAGGGTTCTTAGTAATTACGGTCTATAGAGTAGTCTCGTTCTAACAGTTGAGTACGTTACGTTTGTGCTCAGACCCTTCGAAGTAATTACGGGTAGCGTGACACATCTATTCAAAAGAAATAACTTGTACGGCGTTCTTACGGTTAGTATAATAGTGATCAAGGGCCAAGCCACGTAGCATTGTTGAGTAGGCTTGGTCAAATGCTTATAAAGGGACTGAAGCCTTTTAACAGAGGTCGTAGAAAATCATTAGCTTATAGTCGAGGTTGTTGTCTTTGCCACTATATTTGGAATTATCTAAATACAGCTTGGCTAGGTTAGTCAATTCCTTTCTGAAATTCTAGGTAGGTGGTCCTTACGGGTGTGTATTCGGGGTGATGTTCAAAGACTGGTTGACTTGACTAATAGGAGGTTACAGTTAAACAGCAGGTGTAGTAGGCTAGCTAAGAGGCGTTTGAACGACGGGTGTAATAGGCTGGTTAGGAGACGGTTGAACAACGGGTGTAGTAGGCTAGCTGAGAGGCAGTTACGGATATTTAACAGGCTGGCCAGAAGTAGTGTTTTTCAAGAGATAGTTGATTCTACTAGAGATGAACTCTTCTCTAGATTAGAGTCCTTCCTGAATCTCCTACATGCTCTATGTGGGCTGATCTTCCTCAAAAAGGACGTCTATAAGGCACTTTGCAAGAGTTGTGTTCTGGTCATTCTAGGCTACCTTGACTCCGTGGGTCCGTAAAAACGATCATAGCTTGCGTTTAGTTGCCATAGAGCATGCTTTGAAGGTCTCTTCCGTAAAGGACGTAAAGTCTTCTCTGAACTGTTCTCAAAGATTTCTATCCTTCTAGTTGTCGGTCTCATATTCGATTAGCATAGCCTTGATGTATTGGTCAGGGTTTGACTAAGATGGTCCTAGTTCCTCGGGAGTAGGTTCTGCTATGTTGGGTTGACTGTGTGACAGATTGCTCAGCTAGTAGAGTAGTAGAGGTAGAAGGTGTAGAAGGTATAGAGAGTAGGATCTCTCTGAACGTGGTTACTTGCGGGTCCTTGCTGATCTGTACGCGCTTACTGATCAGTGTTAATATCACTACATAAGTGATACTCAGGTAAGTTAGTACTAATGGCACAAGGCAACCTTACAGGGCTCATCCATGTAGGTGGCCTGTATGCTATTTGGTAGTGACTTCTTGATTCTTGCTTGTTCTATCTAATAAGAGTAATATCAAGGTCTTTTATAGACAATTGAGTACAGATAGAATCGATTGGAATCTGTAGTAATAGGCAACAGTGTAGGCAACTGTAGTAGAATGAGTAATAGTAGGCAGCTGTCTCAGTAAGTGAGTGTAACTGAGTCACCTGAGTGAGTCAACACATTATCTCTGTCAACCTTTGTTCAGGCCTTTATTCAGGCCGAATTACACAATAAGAAAGTAGTTTCTAGCTTTTAGATTATACTTTGTTTTAATACTCTTATCTCTAAAGTACTACTTGTTTAAACCTAGAGATATTAAGAGAAGTTCAATACCTTCTTAGTAATGTAGTTATAGGTAATAGTTAAGGAGGTTAAAGATAGATACTAAGAGATCTATACTAAAAAGAAATAGGTAAGGAAAGTATAGTCTAAGTTAATATTATAAGTCTAATCTACTTAATTATCTCTTAAGAAGAAAAAAGCGTCTACTCTTTTAATTATATAGAAGTACGAGTTAATTACTTATAAGAGAGATAATACTCTTATAATATATATAGTTAAATGAGAGGCTATAAAAGCTATTTAATAAAGTGTATTAAGAGAGTTAGTTTATACTATAATTAACTAGTCTATAGTACTTGACTCTTTACTCTTACTACTAGTATTAGGTAGAGTATAAGATATAATTAGAATACTTAAAGTAGTTCAAAGTAAGATATTAAGTATTAATAGTCTACTTAAACAACATAGTACTATATTTAAGTTTTATAAGGATTAGAGTTAAGATACGTCTTAGGATATAATTCTTAAGATATAACTAGAGTCTAAAGCTCTAGAAATTATTCCTAAGACATAGTTAGAGTTTAAAGCTCTAGAGATTATCTCTAAGACATAGCTAGGCCTCTTAGAGTTAAGACTTCCTTATACTACTACTCCTTTAAGAAAGAGAGTAGCTTCTTCTTTGTCTTGTCTTACTCTCTTGAAGTATAAGTCTCTACTATCTAATAAAGATATTAATATAAGTAGAGAGGTTATATTTACTCTAGTATTAAGAACTAGGTAGAAGAGGACAATATTAGAAAAGAGTAAGGAGAATTTTATTATATCTTAAGGCGAATATTATATTCTTATATAAAATAGTTATAGATAAGATATTAACTACTTTAATAGTATTACTATTATAAGAACTCCTAAGAGCTCTTAAGCTAATAGAATCAATTTATTTTATAACTTCTATATTTATTTATTCTCTAATAATAAGTAGATTATTGTCTCTATTAAACAAAGTCTATTAATAGGAGGTAGTTTTATACTAACCTTAAACTAGAACTCTTAAGAACTCTTAAGAACTCTTAAGTTAATAGAATTATTAAAAAAGCTATTAATAGACAAGAAGAGTAAATAGGATAATAAAAGAATAATTAAAAGAATTAATTAATAAGAAGCTAGTAGTATATAGATTTACCTTCTCTTTGATTTTTATCTTTTCTTTCTTTCTTTCTTTTATCTTTTTTTAAGAACTAATAGTAATAATAATAACAAAATGCCTTCTTTATTATAAGTACTACTATATATATAGAATATAGAGCTCAATGAGCTTAGAATACTTACTACTATTACTACTATTTACTACTATAAGTAGTGTTCTAGTTTAGACTACTTACTCTTATTATAAGTAATATAAAACTTCTAATAACTCCTAAGAACTTTTAGAATTCTTAAGAACTTCTAGAACCCTTAGAACTCCTAAGAACTCCTAGTCTAATCATATTATATACTTACTTTAATAACTTGTCTTATTACTATTACTACTACCTTACTACTATTACTACTCTTACTCTTACTCCTACTACTCCTACTCCTACTCCTACTACTATTACTACTCTTATTACTATAGAGGAGGAAGAAGATAATAACAATTTTAGTAGTTAATTTAGTAGAGGAGATAATAATGATTTTAGTAGTTAGTTTAGTAAAGAAAGAGATAATAATAAAGAGATATTATAAGTACTTCTAGTAAATAATCTCTTATATACTAACCTAATGTTAACGTACTTATAGTGTCTTACCTGCCCTTACTACTACCCTTACTACTACTCTTACTACTACTACCTCTTTAGAAGTAGTATTTGACTAAGTATAACTAGTTGACTAACTACGCCTACCTTAGACTTAGGACCCCTAGAGTAAGATACCTCAAGAATATATACTAATAGTAAAGAGGAAGTAGTAGTTAAGGAGTAAAGAGGAGTTAGAGAGAATAACGTCTACTAAGTATCATGACTTTAGTTATATTAGTAGGATTATAGAGACAGAGTTAGAGGAGAAGTTAGAGGAGGAGGGACGTTACACTACCTACTAGGCCATAGATAAGGAATACTAAGTATACTCTAAAAAGAGTACTAAGTAGGTAAAGAAGTGTAACTCAATGTATACTTACTATTAAGTAGCTACTTACTCTAGTAGTTGTAGTCTTTTAACATAGTACTAATATTATACTCCTTTACTACCTTCTCTATGTAGTTTTATGACTTTGAGGCTAGTTAGTAGTCTACTACCTAGTACTAGTAGTAGTAGTATCATAGTATAAGGAGTAGTAAGGCCCTCTATAGTCCTTTACTTCGTAAGGAAAGTTTCAAGAAGACTCCTTCTAATTAGTAGGCCATATAGCCAAATAGGGTTAGATGTTCTTTATAGGCCTAACTACAAGTATAACTATATAGTCGTCTTATAAGTTTAGGAGTTAGTAGGGCCCTCTATAGTCCTTTACTTTGTAAAGAAAGCTTTAAGAAGACTCCTTCTAATTAGTAGGCTATATAGTCAAACAAGGTAAGATATTCTTTATAGGCCTAACTATAAGTATAACTATATAGTTATCATAGTAAGAGTAGAGCAAGTCGTATACCCTTGTATTCTATGTAGAATGAACTAAAGAGCTCCTAAGAGATAGACTCTAAGGTTAGATCTATATACATAGAGAGAAGCAAATAGTCCTCCTTTATCTTACAAGCCACGTCTTATCTTCTAACTAGGGGGTGTTCTATAGGTACACTACTAGTATAGTTCAGGACTAGCAGTTTGCTTAGGACTGGCGATTTAGGACTAGCGATTTGGCACGTGATCTTTATACCTGCACTATAGACCTATTTGCTAGCGTAGTCCCTCTAAGGGTCAGCCTAGGCTAATTTCCTGACATTACTCCCCCTTTTAGAAGCTACGACTCCTAGTATAGGAGCCCTTATAGCTAGTTAGTATAAGACACGAATAGCTAAGAGCTAGCTAGTACGTCCTTAGGTCTAGGCTTATTCAGGTAGTGGTGATAGAAGGTAGCAACTAGATCAGGAGCATTCTCAAAGTCCGAAGTAGGGTAATATCAGTAGTTAGGTCCATGGCCTAACCACTGGGCTCTATAGTAGAGCTTACCACGGATGAGTTTACTATTTAATATCTCTTTGACCTCCTATTCTTCTTTACTGTTCACAACTACTAGTAGAGGTTCAGTGATTCACTAGCTAGGCACTAGGTCGTTTAGGTCGAGATAGAGTAGAGAGCTGTGTATAACACAGTGTATAGCGACACTAGGAGGTAGATTGATCTCGTACAAAGCTTGGCCGATTCGCTAGAGAATAGGGTAAGGGCCGATACTCTTATAATTAAGCTTCTTACTAGGTCTTTCTGTCCTAATGTTCCTAGTAGACATAAACACTATATCTCTAGGCTGGTAGTCTAGGGTAGGCACACGCTTCTTATTAGTAGAGTGTTCTATCTCAGCCTAGGAGAGTACTATCTATTCTACATAGAACTACTAGATGCCTTCTATACGTTTTGCCATATTGCTAGCATCTCACTAGTAAGCCTTCTAGTAAGCATAGTGTACTACTAAGGCGTTAGGAGTAGGGTCAAAGCTTATATAAGAGTAGAAGCCATAGTTGGCAAAGAAAGGAGAGAGCTTAGTAGTTACTAATAACGAGTTATTTACTATAAACTTAGCAAGAGATAACTAATACAACTAATCGTCCTACATATAGTTGACGTAAGTATATAGGTAATACTCTATCTTACTATTAGTGATCTTTAACTACCTATTAGTTTCTAGGTAAAACACTATCAAAAGTTAGGTGTCTATCTAGAGTATCTAGTAGAAGTGTTTCTATACTTCTATAACGAATTAGGGTCTATAGTCAGAGACTACAGTATTAGGTAATCTATGAAGCTTCTAGATATTATCAACTAGAAGGCGTACTATTGATTTAGTAGAGGTTCCTTTCTTATAGGTAATATAAGGAATAAAATGCCTATACTTTGTTAACTAGTATATAGTTACTAGTATAGTATTATAGCTCTTAAGGCCACTCTCTAGTAGTCCTACTACAAAGTCTATCAATATGTTGATCTATGACTAACAGGGTACTAGTAGTAGGTTAAGAACACTGTAGTATACCTTGTAGGACACCTTAGCTATATAATAGCTAGTACAATTCTAATAATACTACTTGATTAGTAGGTCTATATTAGGCTAGTAGTATTCTTATTAAATAGCTACTAGTGTTCTAGCTAGGCCTATATGCCTACACGTAGGCGAATCATAAGTAGCTTAGATAAGCTTTATCTAGTAGTACTAAGACTTAGGGACCTATATCTTGTTATAGTAGTATAGCCGTCCTTAGTTATTAATAGAGTAGTAGGGCAGAGAGACATTACGAGCCTTATAAGCACCTTCTCTCTTCTAAGTTATGATCTCTTTGACTTTATTATCTTGTAACTGTACTTATTATATTAACTTAGAGATTAGTACCTATTCCTTGTCCTCTTTGTTATCTACTAGCTCTACGTCAGCGAGTTATTAGTCATCTACTAAGTCTAGATATAGTCTACTTAGTAGGAGAATCGTTTAGAGTATATAGTGCTAATGATTGTCCTAGTCGTCTACTAGCAAATCACTAGGTTTCTATATAAGGGCATCTACTTTAGTATTCGACTTTCTAGTCTAGTAAGTGATCTAGAAGTTGTATTTAGACAATAGCTCGGCCTAACACACTTAGTAGTATGTGAGCTTCTTTATAGTCATAAAGTACTCTAGTGCTTTATAGTCAGTTAGTACCTGAACTAAGAGGTTAGTACCCTAAAGCTCTAGCCTCTATTCCTCAAAATACTAAATAATTGCTAGTAGTTCCTTATCATAAATCTTATAGTTATACTCTACTAGAACTATCTTCTTAGAGAAGAAGACTATAGGGTACAATAGCCTATCATCACTATACTACGATAACACTCCTAAAGTCACATAGTTAGAGTCGTTAGTCTCTACGTAGCAAGTCTTAGTATAGTCAAAGTAAGCTAGTATAAAGACGTCGACGACTTATTACTTAAGTACTTAGAAGGCACCTTTGTACTCTAGAGACTAGTAGAAAAGCTTATCCTTCCTTATCAACTATGTAAGTAGTACTATTACCTTTAAGTAGTCTTTAATAAACTAATAGTAAAAGTTATAGAACCTATTAAATACTTAGACGTTATAGAGATTTGTTAGTAATTCTTAGTCAAGTATTGTACTAATCTTAGTAAGATCTATTTTAATACTAGTTATTAAGATAATTAACCCTAGGAACCTAGTTCTCTAAGTATAGAACTTACATTTATCAATGTCTACTTACAAGCTAGTATCTCATAGGCTACCTAGGACCTTCTAGACATACTACGTGTACTCTTCCTATATATAGCTATAAATCAGGATATTGTCGATATATACTATAGTAAAGTAGTTCAAGTAGTCTTATAGTACATCGTTAATATATGACTAGAACGTTACTAGTCTATTAGTTAATCTAAATAGTAAGACCTTTGACTTAAATACACTAAAACTAGTTAGGAACATCGTAAGTTCTTTATCCTTAGAGGTCTTTATCTAGATATAGTTAAAGGCATAGTGAATGTCAAGCTTAGTAATATACTTAGTACCTAAGAGCTATACTAAGTATTCGTTAATAAGAGGGAGAGAGTAATAGTCCTTCCTAGTAATAGCATTTAGTTAGTAATAGTCTATACAAAACTATAGTTCTTGTCTACTAGGCTTTTATATGAATAGTATAAGAGAAGTGTAAGGGGACTAGCTAGCCTTAATAAAGCCTTTAGAAAGGTTCTTCTCGATAAACTTCTTACAAGCCACCTACTCTTTGTTAGACATTTAGTAAAGAGACGTTAAGTAAGCTAGTAAACTACTAGTCAAGGTAATATAGTGATTACATTCATAGTATAAGAGAAGTGTATTTACCTCTTCTTTAGAGAATATATCTAAGTAGTTATAGAACTCCTTAGGAAGTAGCTTCTTTACCTCTACTTTACACACTATCTGTTCACTAACTGTTTACTAAGAGGGCGCTAATAGCTCTTAAAGAATCTCCTATATTGTCACTTGAAAGAGCTATATACTAGAAGACTTAATTAGCTAGTGAAAAGGGGCAGTGCCTATTAATATGATTTCTAGAGACTTGTTCTCTCTTAGTAATTCGTTAGTGTACTCCTAGTCTTAGTAATATTAAAGCTTACTAACTAAGAGAGGATTGTCCTTGTCAATTACTAAGTACTATAAGAGCGTGTATTATACACTTTAGTGAAAAGGAGTAGTAGCTTTGTTAATCTACTAGTGTTCCTCAAGTAATATATCGACAAGTCCTACTTAACTATATAACTGTTCCTTAATTTGCTTAGATTAGCGTTACTTCTAGACAAGCTATTTTACTCTGTGATTAACTCTCTTCTTTGACTTAGAAGTCTCTTCTTATATAACCTACTTCTCTATAAGAGTAGACAAGAGTTCTGTTTGACCTCTAGGAAGTATCTAATAAAGCTCTATAATAGTAACTACGTCCTTTAACTTCAGAGGCTTATTAAGGGCACTTAGCTTTAGTACTACACGTAGATGTTCTAGAGCACCTAAGTACGTACAATAACTAGGACGAAAGTAAAGAGTCTCTAAGAGTATGTCTAGAATAACTCTATGTTACTTTATCTATATCTTATCAAGTATAATTAAGTAGTAGGCAAGGGGTATAATGTATAGTAAGTATATAGTTTCTAGGTAGTTACCTACTCTTAGGCTAGTAACTAGCCTATAGGTCACTAGTAGTCCGTACTTCCTATTATAACCTTATATTGGCTTTAGGTAAGGTAATTCCTAGAGTACTGTCTAGTTAGTGTCTATGACTTGTTATATAATTCTAGGATTTACAAAGCCTATACCTCTACTTACACTTATATTAGGCATTCTAAGAGTAATAATCGTTCTATTACTTCCTAAAATACACTTAATAATAAAAGGAGTGTTATAGTACAAGCTAGCTTAGCTAGTAGATATCTATAAAACCTCTAGTTCCTCTCTAGTAGTGACTTTTACTAGAGATCCTCTTTTCCTAATTCCTCTTCCTTACTCTCTAGCTCTTCTTTATTAACTAGCAAGTTATTCTCCTTTAAGAACTAATCTAACTTATCTTCTTCTACATCTACCTCATTGACATAGGCTCCTCTAGTAGGTTGACTAGTCTTACTAGAGGGGTCTAGGCAATCCTTAACAAAGTGTCTAGGTCTATTATAGTAGTAGCAAGTACCTAAAACGAGAGAACGTAGCTTCTTACAGTCAACATAGAGATAGACTAGCTTTTAGCTAACGGCTTCTTAGCTACTCAGTCTTTTAGTATTACGAGTAAGGAGGTATAGAGTCTAGGGCTTTGTTAGTGATCTACTAGTTATTAGTTAGCCACTATATAAACTATAGGGCCTTAGGCCTTAGGAAGTAAGAGTCTTGTTATAATACGAATTACACTCTTTATTATAGTTATGTAAGTTATGTTCGTACTCAATACACTTGTTAGTTAGTTCTTGTATAGAACTAGGGTTGATTTCTATAATAAGTAAGCTAGTAAGTCGTCTACTAACCTTTATATAGAAGTTGTTAATAAAAGTGTCTTTACTATAGTCAAGTTCTGACTTTAGGCATAAGAACTTAGTCTAGAATTCTATAAAGGTCTACTTTCTTTAACGTAGCTCTCTATACTCACAACAAGTAGTGTGCTTTTAGTTACTATCGCCTAAGGCATGACGTAGTAAGTTATACACCTAGCTTATTACTATAAGGGGGTTAGTAGTCTCTAGGTAGATCCTAGGAGAGAGGTGCTTTAAGGCCATACTACTATAACATAGTATAGCATAATAAACCTTAGTCAGTTTAGTTAGGAAGTAGTCAGTATTAACTATAAGCTTTACTACTATTTAAAGTTCCTAGTCCTTAATACTTAGATCCTTTCTATTAGTAAGTACCTAAGAGTCAGGTTACTTTAGAGTCAAGTACTAGTAAGTTACTAGTAAATTGCTAGTAAGAGTAAGAGAGAGAGTATAAGTACATTAGTCTCTCTCATAGTTATACTTCTATTATAAAGTATCTAATTAAAGCTATAAGACTTGATTCTACTCCTTAAGGTCAGGAATCTTACTAGTAACCAGTTCTACTTTATATATATACTAAACTAGACGATTATAGTCTAGTACAAGAGCCTTGTACACAGTCTTAATATAGCTAGCAGTTTGTTAGACTTCTACTACAGGGGCGAGAGATACAATGTCAACTCTATAGAGCTTAGCTCCTATAGAGAAGATCGATTAGTAGGTTTAGGCTAGCTCCTAAGTAGGTAGTTCAGTGTCTTGTACTCTAGAAGAGAGTCTAGCTGTTTAGGAAGGGGCTAGAGTATCGTTAGTGTAATAGTAGCGTAACTCTAAGGTCATAGCGCTATAGTTCTAACACAACTTAGTTGTAATAGAGGTAATAGGGGGTAGGCGTATTACACTAGCTAGACAAGCTAACTAGTATATAAGGAGGGGTAGAAGAGGATTTTCGTTAAAAGGAGCCTAGTAGGTCGTTCTAGCGTTATAGTAGTTATTTTAGCTCTAGACTATCTTAGAGGAGGTCGTTAGTGCCTCCTCAGAGTGTAACTAGTATACGTAGCGTCTTGTTTTCTTTTCTTACTGTCTTAGAATAATCAGGGATCTCTCTAGAGTATTGCCGAAGGTTCGTTAGAGAAGGGCTCTGACCTCAAGTCTATATATTCATCTATAAAGGTCTATTGACTCAGTTAGGACGTAGTAATGATTTCTTTCTATACTGTCTAGGAATCGTCTAGGACCTCTTCTGAGTATTATTAGGAAGTCGTCTGATCAACCTATTGGTTTTATTTCAGGAGTCGTCAGTGCCTCTCTAGAGTATAGCTAGAGAATTGTCCGTAAAGGCCTGTTGACTTAGTTAGGGCATAGTAGAGTTTTGTCTTTATACTATCTAAGAGAATCACAGCTATATTTTACCTCTAATACTATCTAGGAGGGTAAGGGTGTTCGAGTTCGTTCTTATATCATAGTAAGAGCAGAGCAAGTCGTATACTCTTGTATTCTATGTAGAACAAACTGAAGAGCTCCTAAGAGATAGACTCTGAGGTCAGATCTATATACATAGAGAGAAGTAGACAGTCCTCCTTTATCTTACAAGCCACGTCTTATCTTCTAACTAG
>WNGE01021037.1_pt1 | contig 12469 bp, 10 predicted proteins | sample 5400651 | NCBI WGS metagenome assembly WNGE01 (sample SAMN13153370, study PRJNA577476) | soil metagenome | isolation source: 60 cm soil or saprolite under grassland replicate 2 | place: USA:California | collected 2016-06-15 | reverse complement strand
GAACTCGCCGTAGCCAGGTTCGGGAAGCCAGGGCGGCATGTAGCGGCTCCCGGTCACAGTCACGATCTGCCTCGCGCGTTTTTTGACCTCCTGATATTCGATCAGGCCGAACGGCCCCGCCCCGCCCGCGTGGTGGCAGGCGGCGCAGTTAGCGAAGAGGATCGGCGCGACGTGTTTGTTGAAAGTGATCTGTTGCGAAAGGCGTCCGGCTTCGGCCCGATTGGAGACTGCCGGCGCAATGAAAGCGGCGGCAATCGATAGACAGAAAAGGAGAATATGGCGCCTTTCACCGCAGAAGCGCAGAGGACGCAGAGGGGTCGCAGAGAAGGGCGGAGGGGCATTTCTCCTTCTCTCTCTGCGACGCCTCTGCGTCCTCTGCGCCTCTGCGGTGAATAGTCGGACAAACTCGGGCATAGCCTTTATTTCAGATCAGAAATGTAGCAACCGACCGCCGGCGCAGTTCTGAATTCAATCGTCGCGCCTTTGACGACGGCTGTGAGAACGTCTTCGAGATCATGCGCGGTCGGCGCGGGGCGATGTTTGCCGAACGCGGCGTACTGATCGTCAATGCGCCCGCGATAGATCATCCGCGCGCCGGATCGATTGAAGACAAACACCGCCGCCTCCGGAGTCACGCTGACGCCGGTCGCTTTGACCAGTTCGTGTCGCGGGTCGCGCAGCGCCTCGCAGTTGTAATCGTATTCTTCGACATGCCGGCGAATCGCGTCGGGCTGCGCGTCGGCGTCAGGATAAACCAGCCAGAATTTTATCTTTTCGGGCGCGAACGACGCGCTCAACCGCCGTACTTCCGGCGCGTAACGGTTTGAAATCGGGCAATCAGGGCGAGTGAAGATGAAGACAACGGCCTTCGCGCCCTGACCCGCGAGCGGGTTGACGCTTTTACCTTCGAGATCGAGCAGACTCAATTGCGACAGAGAGGCCTTATCTCCGCAGACCGTCGCGGCCGCAGATACTGCGACGATTGTCACAATGAAGCTGGCGATCAGACTTCTCTTCATGCGTTTGACGACTCCGAAAATCGGGTTGCGGTTCGGTGTTCAGACAAAATACTACAACAGCGTTTTTCTGTCCGCCATTTGTCGTTTGTCATTTGTCATTTGTCGTTTGTCACTGGTCATTGTCCATCGTCCTGCGGGCCATTTGACCAATGACAAATGGCGAATGACAAATGACAAATGACAAATGACAAATGACAAACGACAAATGACGATGGCGCCTCCCTTGCTTCCTCACGCTAGGAGTAAGGAAGGAGAGAAATGTCTTTAGGAGCGCTCTTAGAAGGGCCTGAAGATCGGCTTTGTGACTCCGCGCCTGTAAGGAGATCAAAGCGATGGAGAAACGTAAGCCCCGCATCCTGATCATCGAGGACGATGAATATTCGCGCGAAGCGATTGAACATCTCCTCAAGGCCGAGGGCTGCGAAACCAGATCGGCGGCCGCCGGCGTCTCCGGCTATCGCGCGGCGCGGCGCTTCTCGCCCGACGTCATAGTTCTCGACCTGAACCTGCCGGACATCGACGGCCAGCGGGTGCTCAGAAAACTTCGCGCCAATCGCGCCCTGGGCCAGGTTCCGATCATTGTCATCACCGGCTACAGCCGCGATGAAATTCCGGCGGGGGTCAGTTCGAGCGCGGATTTTTGCATCACCAAACCGGCTTCATTCGACGACGTGATCCGGGCGGTCTTCGATCTGCTGCGGCGCGGCTCGGCGTCGCGCTCTTGGAGATCGTAACTATGGCATTCAAGAAAATGTTCTTCTGCTCCGGAGGCGCTACGGATATTAGCCGGTGGAGAAACCACCGGGACATTGGCGCCAAAACTCTTCCAGCCCTGAAAGGGCGCGAGACCCGTTGCTTCGGTCCGGCGCCCCTCCAGGGCGCGGACTCCCACCGCATCCGACGCCGGTGGTTTCTCCACCGGCTAATATCCGCCATCCCTCCGGGACGAAAAACGGAAGGGCTTTTTCTTGAAATTTATATTGTGCAATCAAAGTGACTATTGCGTTTGTCTTCATCATTCTGCTGATTGCAATAATCTTGTTCGTGACCGAGGCGCTGCCGATGGACATGGTCGCGATACTGGCGCTGCTCTCCCTGGCGCTCGCCGGCGTCATTACGCCGGCGGAAGCCTTCCTCGGGTTCGGCGATCCGGTGATCATCACGCTCACCAGCTTCTTCGTCATTTCGGCCGCGCTCTTCAACACCGGCGTAGTCGAGGCCATCGGCCACAGGCTCCACCGGCTGGCCGGCGACGGCGAGACCAAGCTGCTAGTCATCATGATGTTGACGGCCTCTTCAATCGCGGCCTTCATGAGCAACGTCGTGACGACAGCGGTCTTGATGCCCGGGGTGATCGCCATCGCCAAGCGCCTCAGGACGCCGGCCTCGATGTTTCTGATGCCGCTCGCTTTCGGCGCCGTGCTCGGAGGCAAATGCACGCTGGCCGGGTCGCCCACCAACCTCGCGGTGAACGGCCTGCTGCCGAAATACGGCCTGGAGCCGTTTAGACTCTTCGAATTCGCGCCGATCGGCGTCCCGATCGTCATAACAGGCGTCCTTTACATGGCTCTGCTCGGCTCTCGACTACTGCCGCGGCGTTTGAACGGACTGGCGGCGGAGGGGCGGGCCGAGAAGGATTACCTGACCGAGCTCGTCGTGCTGCCCGATTCGCCGCTGATCGCCCGGACGTTGGCCGAGGCCGATTTCCGCGGCAAATATGACTTGCGCATCATCGGCATCGTCCACGGCGGCGAACGCGTGTTGCCGCACGGAGAGGCGGTTCTGCGGCCCGGCGACGTGCTGCTGGTCAGAGGAAAACCCGACAAGATCCTGAGCATCAAGGAGAGCCAGGGCCTCGGGATCAAAAGCGATACGATGTCGTTCCAGGAGGCGCAAACAGGCGCGGCCCCACACGACGGCAGGCCCGATAGCAGGAGAGACACCGAGACGGTGATTGTCGAAGCGATCATCGCGCCGAATTCCACTTTCGTGGGCCGCACGCTCAGACAAATTCACTTCCGCTCCCGCTACGGCGCCGACGTGTTGGCGATCTACCGGCATGACCAGGCGCTCTACGAAAACCTCGAAGACATACAACTAAGAGTCGGCGACATGCTGCTCATCCAGGGCCGCCGCAGACGCATCGACAGTCTGCGCGAAGACCCGAATTTCCTGACGCTCGCCGACGTCCCACATACTCGGCTCAGGAAAAACAAGGCGGCCTGGGCCGTCGCGATCTTTATCGGAGTGTCCGTCACGGCCGGCTTGAATCTGGCGCCGATAGCGCTCTGCAGCCTGGCCGGCGCGACGGCCATGCTGCTGGCCGGCTGCATCACGGCGCGCGAAGCCTACGCCAGAGTCGAGTGGCCGATCATCGTGCTGATCGCGGCGACACTGCCGTTGGGCGTGGCGATGGAGAAGACGGGCGCCGCGAGGCTGGCGGCGCAACACGTGACGCGGCACCTCGGAGATTACGGGCCGATCGTGGTGATGGGCGGGTTCTTCCTCTTCGCCGTCGCGCTCACCCAGACGATGGTCAACGCCGCGGCGGCGCTGCTCCTGACGCCGATCGCCATCAACGTAGCCCAACAATTGCACGTCAACCCGCGCGCCTTCGCCATGACGATCGCCATCGCCGCCTCGACCTCATTCGCCACGCCTCTCGAACCCGCCTGCGCGATAGTTTACGGGCCCGGCCGATATCGCTTCGCCGATTACGTTCGTGTGGGAGGAATCCTGACGATCTGCGTAATGGCCGTGACACTGCTGGTCATTCCTATATTTTGGCCGTTGCGTTGACGGCGGGGCCATACGTCATATGTCATATGCCATATGAAATATTGATTGAAGTGTTACAGGCGGCGGCGCCAAAGACGGCGATTATAAAAGGCGGGCGGCGAATCCATTGAGCTATTCATCACCAGAACCTTCCCACCAATTGCGTGCGAAGTTCACGCTCACGCAGCGTCGCGTTGCGCAGCAGCATCTCTTTTATACTGACGTCCCTCTCCGATTGCGCCATCTTTTCCTGCATATCGGAGATTCGCATCTGGAGTTGCATGATACAGGAGAGAGCGGAGGCCAGTTTCTGCTCGAGCGGGGTGTCCGGCGAGTTGATGTTATTGAATTCTTCTTGGAGGCTCTCCGCGATCGAAGGCCGGCTTGGCATGTGATCGGCGAATTTGATTATCGCGCTCATCTATCTCCTTCCTTGCGCCGGCGCCTTGCCCGAGCGGCGCTGTCGATTTCCTTGAGGCCGCGAAGCCTGAGCCCCGGCGCCTTCGCTGTGAATTGGCTTGTAAGCGTCTGGTCGAGTTGCCCGGATCCGATTTGCAGACAAGATCGATTGCAGCATTCGCCATTCGCAAGGAATGTGCCACGTGTCCCAATTCCCTCCCGCTCTCATTAGCGCATTCACCGCAACCATTTCCTACGCTTCCCTCTCCTTCGCCACTCCAAGTTGTCTTTTGTCAATACGCTTAGTGCTTTATTAACGGACAGCCTATGTACACATCAATTAGCCCGTTGCGTAGGCGACACGCAGCGTTTCACACTTGCAACATCAACGGCAATCTGCTATCGTGGACCGTGTTTGGCGCCCTGAGGTTCGAACTGTCGCTGTATGAAAGGTCGGGCCGTCTGATCTTCGGTTCGGGTCATTCAGGGCGTCGATTTTAAATCGATCCATACGGCATTGGGCGGCATTGGGACGCCGGCGCGGCGCGTGCGGCAAGACAAGCGTTCACAGGGTTACTCGCTTGCCACACACAATGTCGCGCCAATGTCGTGTGGTTTGATTTAAGGAGTCAGTGTGAGAATGAGGCCTAAAGAAGCTGTTGCAGACGTTGCTGTCGATCAAATCAAGGAACAGGCGAAAGGGATTGGAGGGGCGGAAGGCAAAAAAGCGGTTCAACGGGACAGGCGCGCGCAGAACCTGGCGGCGATGGGATTGGTGACGCGCGAAGGTTCACGCTATTTCGTGAAGACCGCCGCGGCGCGCGGGCGGCAGGAGAGTTATGAAGTTTGGCGGGATGAAAACGGGCGCGTGCGTTGTTCATGCCCCGAATTCGAGCGGCTGTGGGCCGGCGACCAGGCCTTTCGGTGCGAGCACATTCTGGCCGTCAAACATTCTCTAGCGGAACAGACTGAAGTCTGTTCCACAGAAGACGTGGAACAGACTTCAGTCCGTTCCCAGCCGGAACAGACTGAAGTCTGTTCCACAACCGAAACAGAGGCCGAACCCAAACCGAAGGCGATTGATCCGGATCGGACGGGGCCGGCGCAATCGGCTCAGATTGTGCCGCTGGCCTTCGCGAACCTTTTGCGCACGCTGCGACAGCCGATAGATTCCAGGCTGATCAAGACGCGTGAAGGGTGGACCGATCGTCAAGGGAACACCCACTGGGTCGAATACATCGAATGGCACACGGTGGCCGACATCCTGGACCGCGTCGCGCCCGACTGGTCGCACGCCGTCCGCAACCTCACGCAGATCGGCGATATGGTCGCGGTGACCGCCGCGATCACCATCGACGGCGTGACGCGCGAAGGCGTCGGCACCGGCCCCGCCGACACCGAGACCGGCATCAAGAAGGCCGAGCACGACGCGTTGAAACGCGCCGCCGTTAAATTCGGCATCGCCCGCGACCTTTACCGCCGCGAGTCCGACGTCACCGAAGAGAACAACGGGATAGCGCCCAGCATCGCGCGCGACCCGCGACCCAAGACGCTGGGCGACCTGGTGACGCCCAAACAGCTCTGGATGATCCGGAACCTCGGCCGCGAAATCGGCTGCAACGTCGAACAGGAGTGCCAATCGCTGCGAGGATCGAGGATCGAAGATCGAGGATCGAGGATAGAGGTCGCCTTTATGGCGCGATCCTCGATCCTCTATCTTCGATCCTCGATCCTCGATCCTCGATTCATTAATCGCGCCGCAGTTCCTTGTCGTTGATCTTCAGGCCGCGCAGCATTCGCTCGAAGACCGGGCGGAAATTGTCATACTCGTCGTCGGGGGCGACGAAGATGGCGTAGACGATGTCGCTGTCTTCGAGTTCACGCGCATAGAGTTGGGCGCGCTCGCCGCGCCCGGTCGCAGGCGAGCGTCCGACGAGCGTCAAGGCGATGATTGGCGTTCCGTCGATTGAGCCGCGCCGGTCCGAGCCGCGGGCGAAATCGAGATGCGGGTTATTCTGCAACACACTGTCGAGGAGGTCGTTCGTGGCTTCGACCAAGGCGCCGCGGCCTCCTATGTAGCGGAAGCTGCGCTGCCGTATCCCGGTCCAGAGACTGTTGTCTCCGATCGGCCTGTAGCGGTTGACGACGGCGCCATAAACCAGGCGAGAAGGCCCACGCGCCTCGACGAATCCGCCCGGCGGGACGAATGTGACTCCGAGTCCCTCACTGCTAGGGTAGGCCAGCCAGTTTTCGGGATATGGCACTTGGAACCAGAAGCCGCCGGGACGCCAATAATTTTGAAAATGCGACGAAGGCCGTTCAACTTTGACATTCTGTGGCGCCCGGTTCTGCGCCTCTTCAATCGCGGTCGGACCGCGTCTGGCGATGGTCAAGACGTCGTAAGCGCGGGGCAATTCTGCGATGTGAGTTTGAATGCGACGGAAATCGCCGGCGGCGCCCCGCGAGGCTTGTGGCCGCTCGACCTGCTCTTCGGCCCGATCGTCAGGGTGATCGTCGAGGAACGTTCGCAGTTTCGACGCCTCGACGCGTTCCCCGCGACGAAGCGCCCGGAAGAAGGCCGTCATTTCGCGCGGATCGTATCCTGCTCGCGTCAGAATCTGCGCGCCGAGCGCATGGGCTTCCGCTTCCGCTTCGCGGCCGTGTTTCAAAAACGCCGTGTTGAACCCGAAGCCGCCTATCGAGCCGATGATATTCGGCGCCGCGTCTTCGCCGACGAAGCCGCCGAGAGCGCCGAGTCCGGCCTGCGCCAGATATGCCTTCGACGCCTGACTCGCCCCGTGTCTGAGCGCGACGTGGGCGATTTCGTGCGCGAGCGCTCCGGCCAATTCGTCTTCACTGCGCGCGGCTTCAATCGCCCCTCGAGTGACGTAGATCGGCCCGCCGGGAAACGCGAACGCGTTCACCTCGGAAACGTTGACGATTTTGAAGCTGTACGGGTAGCGCTCGCCGGGCGCGCGCGTGATCAATGTTCGGCCGAGGCGGTTGATATATTCATTCACTCCGGCGTCGGAGAGTAACGGCAGGCGCTTCTCGACCGCGATCGAGGACTGCCGCCCGATCTCTATCTCCTGTTTGGGCGAAAAGAGATTGAACGCGCGCCTCGCGCCGGTCTGCCCGGCCTGAGAGAACGAAATCAGTGGAATTATTACAAGTAGCGTCGCTATGTGAACTGAAAAATCACCAACTCTCATTGAAACGGCTCTCCAACGGCGCCGCGCTTTCGTCTTTTGTCTTTTTTTATTCGCAAACATCGGGCCAGCAATTTGCATATTAAAGAGGTATGTACAGAGACTTGATTTCGGACAATGAATACGACAACGAATACGAGTTTACCGGCGCGGAGCGTGCGGCGGAGAAGGAACGACGCGTATCGAAGAAGGATCAAATAATTTCGCTCTTCACGTCGGGGATTAGCAGCGTGGAGGATCTGGCTATGATCACGCGCGCTCGCCCCAGTTATATCGCTTCGGTGCTGCAAGAGGCGGGGTTGATGAGCGGGTATTTCGATCTATACACCACGACTTCACACCCGATGAACGTCTATTCGAAATTCTTCGCGGGAAGGCTGGGCTACAGAGACGAGGCGACCGCCCGCCAGAGCGTCGAGTTGATCGAGCGTTTCTATCGCCAGTTCGAAACGGCCGGCGATCGGGCGGGCCAACACCACGCCTTGATGATGGCGATGACAATGTTCGACCGCGCGCGCTGGACGCGCAAACCGCGCGAAGCCGAAATCTTCCGCCAGTGGCTACAGGCAAGGCTGACGGAGGCCAGGCTGTTTGAAGAGACGGAGGGACTGAGAGATAGAGGGAGACGCAAGGATAGAGAGAAATCAGAATGATCACCCTGCGGTCTCTGCGGTCTGACAGGCGGTCCTCATAAAAAAAGGTTGCCTTCGTTATCCCTGTCGTCCTGATGAAGGATAAGTCCGGCAACCAAAGTTTGCTTTCGAACGGCGTGGCACGCACTCACTTCATGCCACCGGATGGCGCTTGCATCCTGACCGTGCTAAAGCCGCTCCAATCCTTAACTGGAGGTTCACGTCTCGACGCCCTTGCAAAATCGGCGCCTGACGAATCGCTGCGCGATCAACACCCTTCGGCCCCTTGCTAAAACAAGGATGGATAATCGGCGTTATCTATATTTGCGCATTCGTATTTACGCCATTTCTCACACATCTCATTTTCCGAATAAGATTTTTTGTCGGCATGAGCCTTGCTGCCGCAAACAGGCGTGATCGCTCGATAAAAGCCTTTTACCGCGACTCAGGCGCCCTGTCCGAACACTTCGACTCTGTTTTTTCTCGGAACAAGTGAATCAACAAAGAACAGGCCCCGAAGATCGAGGATCGAAGATGGAGGATCGAGAATAGAAGATCGCCTTACGTTGAATGGCGCGATCCTTGATTCCTTATCCTCGATCCTCCACCTTCGATCCTCGATCCTCTAACTTCGATCCTCCATCCTCGATCCTCGATCCTCGATCCGCCGCGCGCTTTTAACTGGCGCCGAGCTTGCGTCGTTTAACAATGAATGTTCATCAAATCGAGAGCGGAGTGAGGAATATGAGACCAACGTCGCAAAAGGTTAAGGCAGTGGCGGCGGCCGCTGGAGAGCCGGCGTCGGCGGATTGGGTGGCGCTCAACGCCAGCCAGAGGTGCGACGAAGCCAGGTATTTCGAGCAGGAGTTGTTCGCGCGCGTCGTGGCGCAAGAGGACGCGGTGCTGGCCTTGTCGCAGTTGTATCAACTGTATCTGGCGAAGCTGCCTTTGCACGGGAAGCCGATCGGCGCGCTATTGTTCCTGGGGCCGACCGGGTCGGGCAAGACGCGTTCGGTCGAGGTCGCCACCGAAATTCTCTTCGGCGACCCGTACGCGATGATCAAAGTCGATTGCGCCGAGTTTCAACATTCGCATGAAATCTCGAAGTTGATCGGTTCGCCCCCGGGCTATCTGGGGCACCGCGAGACCCAGCCACTGCTTTCTCAAGAGCACATCGACCGACCCCGTCCAAGAAAATGACCTTCGTCCTCTTCGACGAGATCGAAAAGGCGTCGGACGCGCTCTGGCAGCTTCTGTTGGGCATCCTTGACAAGGCCACGCTGACGCTGGGCGACAACCGCCGCGTCGATTTTTCGAATTGCGTCATCGTGATGACCTCGAACCTGGGGGCGCGCGAAATGAGCCTCGTGACCGAGGGGCCGATGGGGTTCGCGCCGGGGGCGATCGCCTCGCAGGAGATTAACGCGCGCTTGGAGAAGATCGGCGTCGAAGCCGCGCGGCGCAAATTCTCGCCGGAGTTCATGAACAGGCTGGACAAGGTCGTGGTCTTCAATTCGCTGCACGAGAAGGCGATCCGCAGGATTCTCGACCTGGAGCTGGAGACGGTGCAGCGCCGCATACTCGCGGCGGGGCGCGGCCAGTTCGTGCTCAGATGCAGCGACGAGGTGAAGGCCTTTCTGTTGGCCGAAGGGTATGACCGGCGCTACGGCGCCCGGCCGCTGAAGCGGGCCATCGAGCGCTACCTGATCATCCCGCTCTCGAATCTGATCGCCACGGGGCAGATTTCGGCCGGCGACGTGCTGCTGGTGGAGAGAGGTGGGGCGCCAGACGGAGAGGATGAATTACGATTCAGTAAAGCCCGCGGAATGGCCGCGGCCGTCAACGGGGGGACGCAAAGAGGCGTCTTCCCTCAACCGCGCGCTCTCGGGCTATGAGCAGGCAAGGATGCTTGCGCTCCCAGGGATTTTCCCTCAACCGCGCGCGCTCGGACTATGGATATGAACCTGTTACTCTATATAGGACGGATATTCGGAATCAACATCCACGTCGATTGGAGCTGGATCTTGATCTTCCTGCTGGTCACTTGGAGTCTGGCCGTCGGCCTGTTTCCCGCCTGGCATCCTGATTGGAGCGCGGCGCTGAGATGGGGGCTGGCCGTCGTCGCGTCATTACTCTTCTTCGCGTCGATTCTGTTGCATGAACTGTCTCATTCGCTCGTGGCCAAGGCGCGCGGGTTGCCGGTGCGCCGGATCACTCTCTTTCTGTTCGGCGGCGTGTCAAACATCGAACGCGAGCCGCCGACGCCGAAGACCGAATTCCTGATGGCGGTGGTCGGCCCCATCACCAGCATATTGTTGGGCATGATCTTTCTGGCGCTGGCGGCCTTCAGCGCCGCCACGTCGAACATAACGGGCCAAGACCCTGAGACGGTCGCCCGGCAGCTCGGCCCGCTCACGACCTTGCTGGCATGGCTAGGGCCGATCAACATCCTTCTCGGTTTGTTCAATCTGATTCCGGGATTCCCGCTCGACGGCGGGCGAATCTTGCGCGCCGCCTTGTGGAGCGCGACGAAAGACCTGCGCAAAGCCACCGCCTGGGCCGCCGGAGTAGGGCGCTTGACGGGTTGGATGTTCATCGCCGCCGGCGTCGCGATGGCCCTCGGCGCGCAATTGCCGTTCTTCGGAACCGGCTTGATCAGCGGATTGTGGCTGATCTTCATCGGGTGGTTCTTGAACAGCGCCGCCGTGAATAGTTATCAGCAGACGGTCGTCCGCGACCTGCTCGAAGACGTGCCCGTCTTTCGACTGATGCGCCTCAACGTGCCGACGGTCGCGCCTACTCTCACCGTCAACCATCTCGTTTACGATTACGTGATGGGCGCCGATGAACGCGCCTTCCCCGTGATGGAAGGAGACCGCCTGGTCGGGCTGGTCTGCCTGGAAGACATCCGCAAAGTCCCACGAGAGGCGTGGGAGCGCGTGACGGTAGGCGAAATCATGACCGACGCCAATCATCTCGACACAGTCGCCGCGTCGGAAGACGTCGGCGACGCGCTAGAGAAATTGACGCGCCGCGACGTGGGCCAGGCCCCCGTGGTAGAAAACGGCCGCCTGGTCGGATTGCTGCGCCGCCGCGACATTCTCAAATGGCTGGAACTGCAATCAGGCTTCGCTCTGCCGAGACCGAGCCGATGAAATAACTGATATAGGACCTATAGGACTTATAGGACCTATAGGACTTATAGGACTAATAGAACGTCCCATAAGTCCTATAGGTCCTATATCAGCGTGGCCGCAGTGTCATGTAAGCGGTGGCGCCTCGGCGGTTGATGAGCAGAAGCAGCGGCTGCGAGCCTGCGCGAGAGAGCGCCGATTTCAAATCCTCCGCGGAGCGGACCGCCTGACGATTGACCTGCTCGATCACATCGCCCGGCTGCAGTCCGGCTTCGGCTGCGGCGCCCGCCGGATCGACGTCCGTGATCACTAATCCCCGCGCGTCGCGGCCGAGTCCCAGCCGCGCGGCCAATTCCGGCGTCATCGGAGTGACCGTCCATCCGAGACGCTCCTCGTCGCTCGAGCCGGCTCCGGGGGCGCCGGTGGGGCGGCTGGTTGTCTGGTTCGCAAGCTCGTCGAGCTTGGCGCGCAATTGCTGTTCATGGCCGTCGCGCAAAACGGTAATCGTCACTTCGGCGCCCGGCCCGGCGCTGGCGATGACGTTGCGCAGATGCATGCCGTCTTCGATCTGATTTCCGTTGATGACGGTGATCACGTCACCCTGCTTCAAGCCTGCGCGCTCGGCCGGGCTTCCCCGCTCGACGTTGCTGACGATCACGCCGCGAACCTCCTTGAGTCCGAGATTCGCGGCGATGTCCGAAGTTACCGCTTGAACGCCGACGCCCAGATAGCCGCGCTTGACCTTGCCGATTTTTATCAACTGTTCGGCGACGCTTCGCGCCATGTTCGCCGGGATTGCGAAGCCGATGCCGATGTTGCCGCCGGTCGGCGAGACGATTTGCGAGTTGATCCCCACGAGTTCGCCCGCCGTGTCAACCAGAGCGCCTCCGGAATTGCCCTGATTGATCGGCGCGTCGGTCTGCAGAAAGCTTTCAAAGCTGCCGTCGCTCAAACCCGTCGTGCGTCCCTTCGCGCTGATGATCCCGGCGGTCACCGTCTGGCCGATGCCGAGCGGATTGCCCACGGCCAACACCACGTCGCCCACGCGCACGCGGTCGGAATCCCCCAGCGTGAGCATCGGCAGGTCGTTAGCGCCGATCTTGAGCACGGCCAGATCGCTGCGCGGGTCATCGCCTATGACCTTCGCGTCGTAACCGCGATTGTTCGTCAGCTCGACTCTGATCTCTTCGGCGCCGTCGATCACGTGATGGTTGGTCAGAATGTATCCGTCCTTCGTGATGATCACGCCCGAGCCGAGGCCTCGTTGAATCTGCGGGCGCGGCCCGGGCGCGCCGTAG
>WNGE01006939.1_pt1 | contig 12469 bp, 9 predicted proteins | sample 5400651 | NCBI WGS metagenome assembly WNGE01 (sample SAMN13153370, study PRJNA577476) | soil metagenome | isolation source: 60 cm soil or saprolite under grassland replicate 2 | place: USA:California | collected 2016-06-15 | reverse complement strand
AAGCTGAAGCGCAGGCTGGCGCGGGCGCGGTCTGGCGGGAGGCCCATCGCGGTGAGCACGTGAGAAGGCTCGATTGCTCCGGAGGAACACGCCGCGCCCGTGGAGACAGCGAGTCCCTTGAGATCGAGCGCAATCACCAGCGCTTCGCCATCGATGTAGTCGAAACAAATGTTTGTGGTATTCGGGACTCGCGGCGCGCCTTTGCCATTCAGGTACGTCGCTTCGATTTCGTTGAGGATCGCGCTCTCGATTTGATCGCGCATGGCGGCCATTTCAGCCACTTCGCCATTTTGCAATGCGTTTTGCGCCAGCTCTGCTGCCTTGCCCAAAGCGACGATTCCGGGAACATTCTCGGTCCCCGCACGCCGCGAACGCTCGTGGCGTCCGCCGTAGAACATGGGCTGGAGAATTGTTCCCTTACGAACGTAGAGTGCGCCAACACCTTGCGGCGCATGCATCTTGTGGCCGGAGATAGAGAGCATGTCGCAGCCGATCTGCTTTACGTTGATCGGCACCTTGCCTGCTGCCTGGACTGCGTCGGTATGGAAATAGACGTCGGCTTCAGCGGCGATTTTTGCGATCTCCTCGACTTGCTGCAGCACGCCAGTTTCGTTGTTCGCCATCATGATCGTAATTAGCTTGGTGTTCTTACGGAGCGCGCGGCGAACGTCGTCTGGATCAACAAGGCAATGTCCATCGACGGGAACATAAGTGACTTCGCAGCCGGAGGCTTCCAGTTGCTTGCATGAATTCAGGACCGCATGATGCTCGATGGTCGACGTGATGATGTGATCGCCGGGCTTTGTCAGACCTGGCTTTGTCAGACCGAAGATGGCGAGGTTATCTCCTTCGGTGCCGCCGCTGGTGAATACGATTTCCGAAGCGCGGCAGCCCAGAAGATTCGCAACCGATTCGCGCGCGCGCTCCACGGCGGCACGCGTTTCCTGCCCATGATGATGGATGGAAGACGCGTTCCCGAAATGCTCGCCGAAGTAGGGACGCATGGCGTCGAAAACCTCGGGGAGAATGGGGGTGCTGGCGTTATTGTCGAAATAGACCCGACGCATGAGTACATATTTTACGCTTGCCTGGCCGTGCGGGGAACATCGGCGCGGGACGGCAGTGTCCGAGAATTTAACCACCAAGGACACGAAGGCACACGAAGAAAACCCTATATAGGATTCAACCCCTTTGTGTAACTTCGTGTCCTTAGTGGTTCATGAATTAGCGCGCTGCCGCGGGGCCTACGAGTCGCATGCCTCCGCATGTTCTTTGGTTACTGCAACGTGAATGCCACCAGCGCATCACCCAATGGCTCTTCTTTGATCTTGGCATGGCTGCCGGCGGCGATCACAACATACTGCTTTCCCTTGGCATTCAACTGATATGTGATGGGCACGGCATGGCCATTGGTTGGGAGTTGAGCTTTCCACAACTCCTTGCCAGTTTCTACGTCGAAGGCACGGATGATCGGATCGAGTGTCCCGGCAATGAAGACTAGACCGCCTGCGGTGACGATTGGCCCTCCCAAGCTGGGCGAGCTGGGCGGAAGCGGTGTAGTGTGAGCAACGCCGAAGTTCTGCATAGAGCCGAGCGGCACCTGCCAGCGAATCTTGCCTTCCGCCATATCGACGGCAGTCAATGTCCCCCACGGCGGAGGACTGCACGGCACGAAGCTCGGCGAAAAGAACGGAGCACGGAACACGCCGTAAGGCGCTCCCCGCTGACTGCCGAATTCCCCGCCGCCTTTCATGACTTCCTCCATGAATTTCTCGGAAGGGATTAGCCTCACTCGGAAAGGAAAGTTGTTCGTATTCACGAACAGCAGGTTTCTTTGCGGATCGAAGGCATAGCCGCTCCAATTCGCGCCTCCAATAACTCCCGGCGAGGCCACGATGTCGTGCAGGGCGGGCGGAGTAAAGATTTGTTCTAGCGAGTCCTAGCGGCGATCGATAGGAATGTAATGTTGCGGATACGCGGGCCCGACGTAATCGGCGCGCGGGCGGATGAGGCGGTTGTCGTCAAGCTGCTCGATTACGTGCGCAGTCCAACCGCTGATGCGGGAGACCGCGAAAACAGGCGTGAACATGTCCACATCGATCCCCAGCGTGTGATAAGTGGAGGCGGAATAGAAGTCGACATTCGCGTTCAGTTTCTTTTCTGATTTTACGAACTGTTCAATCCTGCTCGACATTTCAAACCACTTGCCTTTACCGCTGGAGTTGCCGAGATCGCGCGACATTTTCCGCAGATGCGTAGCACGTGGATCTTCGGTGTGATAAACGCGATGTCCGAAGCCGGAAATTTTCTTCTTTTGCGCTAACTGGCCGCGGACGTATTCGATGGGGTCCGCGCCTTTCTTGTCGATATCCTGCAGCATGAGGAACACAGCCTCATTGGCGCCGCCGTGCAGCGGGCCTTTCAGTGCTCCGATGGCTGACGTGATGGCCGAGTGCATGTCAGAAAGAGTCGCGGCGGTCACTCGCGCGGCAAACGTGGAAGCATTAAGTTCGTGATCGGCGTGGAGGATGAGAGCAATATCGAGCGCACGCTCGGCGGTTTCGGACGGGCGGCTGCCATTCAGAAGCAACAGAAAATTCGCCGCGTGCGAAAGCGAGCGGTCCGGCTCGACAATGTTTTTCCCTTTGCGAATGCGATCATAGGCGGCGACGGTCATGGCAATCTGTGAAGTCAGACGGATTGCCTTGCGGACGTTGGCTTCGTGATCGTTGCTCTTTTGATCGGGATCGTAGAACGACAGCGCCGAAACTGCGGTGCGCAGCACGTCCATAGGCGTGATGTTCTTGGGAGCGGTCTGCAGAAGGTTAATAATTGCTGGATCGAGATGGCGTTCCCGGGCAAGCCGCTCGCGCAGATCTTTCAACTCATTTCGCGTAGGCAGCTTACCGAACCACAGTAGATGGCAGGTCTCTTCGAAATTGGCATTGTCAGCCAGTTCGTGAATATCGATGCCACGGTAGGCCAGGACGCCTTGTTCCCCGTCGATATAGCAGATGCTGGAAGTGGTGGCGACCACTCCTTCCAAGCCCTTAGCGGGCTGTGTGGTGGTTAGGCTGGACATGGTACCTCGCTCATCTCCTGGTTCTGGTTGTGGCCGCACGGAGGGGAAAAAGGACGCGTGCCGTCGCAACTAACTTTTATACGCCAAAGCCCGTGAAGTTTCCAACATGGCCGTGCAAAACGAAAGGGCGTATTCGTTCAAGAGACAGTGGGTTGAGGCTGCGTAAAAGATTCACTTCGTGCCCTCCGGGTACCGACGTAAACGCGAAGGTACACTCGCCCTATGGAAATCTCTTTCTCGTCTGAGTTCCCGGTTACAATCTGAGCATGCGTTTGGGGGTATTGTTTTCCGCGGTGCTGGCGCTCGCAGCATTTGGCTTCTGCGCGGACCAGCCGGACACCCTGTTGCTGCCCTGTCCTCAAGGTTCTCCCGCCGCGCCCGGCTGCAATCCATCTAAAAACGAATTGAGAGATGCCAGGAACGCTTTCGCAAAAGGCCTGAAGCTCCAGCGCGAGAAGCGCCTCGACGAGGCTTTCGAACAATTTGAGACTGCGGCAAGGATCGCGCCTCGCGATGTCGAATATGTAACCGCCAAAGAAATGGCGCGGCAGCAGCTTGTTTTCGATCATCTGGAGCGAGGCAACACCGAATTGGCGAAAGGCCGCCAAGTAGAAGCCTTAGCTGAGTTCCGCAGCGCCCTGAGCCTTGATCCACAAAACGAGTTTGCGCAAGAGCGCCTGCGCGATGCGGAAGTCACGCACACGCCCGGCCCGCCCGAGAGGCCTCGCGTGTTGGCCGACGCGGGTGTTGTGCGCGTCGAACCGAATCCCATCCACGCCGACTTTCATTATCGCGGCGAGGGCCGGGGATTACTCTCGCATGTAGCTTCAGCATTCGGCATAACCGCGACGATCGATGATTCTGTAGTTTCCCGCCAGGTCCGATTCGACATCCAGAACGTCGATTTTTTCACCGCTATGCGGGCAGCCTGCGCGGTGACGCACACTTTCTGGACACCACTCGAAGAGAAGCAGATCCTGATTCTAATCGAGTCGCCGGAAAACCACCGTCAGTTCGACCGCCTGGGGTTGCGTACGTTCTATGTTCCCGGAATCAGCGCGCCGCAGGAGCTAAATGACATTGTCAACCTGCTGCGTACGGTTTTTGAGATTCGCTTCGTAACTCCTCACCCGCAGGACAATACGATTGTGGTTCGCGCTCCGATCGCAGTTCTGGATGCCGCCACGCAGCTTATCGGAACCCTGAGCGATTCGCGGCCGCAAGTGATGCTGGATGTCCACGTCTACGAAATCAGCAGCACGCTTACCCGCAACATGGGGTTGCATATTCCGAATACCTTTGAGTTGTTCAACATTCCTGCCGGCGCGCTTGCCGCTCTGGGGGGACAGAATATCCAGGACCTCATCAACCAGCTAATTGCCAACGGGGGCATCAATCAGGCCAACTCTCAATCCCTTTCCGCGCTGCTGGCGCAATTACAGGGACAGCAGAACTCGATCTTCAGCCAACCGCTGGCCACGTTCGGCAGCGGTTTGACCCTCACGGGACTGAGCCTTGGCACGGCTAGCGCACAGCTCTCTTTAAACGAAAGCACAGCACATACTCTGGAGCACACCATCTTGCGTGTGGCACAGGGGAACGAAGCGACATTTCGTGTGGGCTCGCGTTTTCCAATATTGAACGCCACCTTTGCGCCAATTTTTAATAGTCCGGCTATTTCACAGGTAATTCAGAACAACAGCTTCCAGGCGGCGTTTCCTTCGTTCAATTATGAAGACATCGGTCTTAGTATGAAGGCCAAGCCCGTGGTGAATGGAAACTCCGATGTCAATCTTCAGTTGGAGTTGCAGTTCCGTTCGCTGCAAGGCCAGTCTTTCAACGGCGTTCCAGTGATTGCGAATCGTGAATACAAAGGCAGCATTACCCTGACGAATGGAGAGCCAGCGGTTGTAGCAGGCTCAGTCTCGCGCACCGAGCAGCGCAGCCTGAATGGGATTCCGGGGCTGGGCGCCGTGCCTGCCGTGAACCACATCATGGTCACGAATAGCAAGGAGGTCGATGAAGACGAACTGCTGATTGTGATCACCCCGAGAGTGATTAGCCAGGGGACGCGAACGAACGCGGAAGTTTATTTGGCGAAATGAATACGCCTCAAAAAGACCCGCTTTTTATTTCCCCTGTTTAGAGGCGAACTCCACGAGACTCTTGAGGAGATCGTAAGGAACGCCACTCACATTGTTGATTTTTCTGCCATTGATAAACAGCGTGGGTGTGCTGCTGACGTCGACCGACGCTCCTAATGCAATCGAATGCTGCACCCGCCCGGCGGTCTCCGCGGTGGCGGAGCATTTCGCGACCTCTGAGCCCTTAACTCCCGCTTGATCGGCCATTGCGGTCAGTTTTTCGTCCGCATTCTCGGGAGTAATATCGGCTTGCGCATCGTAAACGCCATGCATGAATTTCCAAAATGCTTCACTCGACATTTTGGCTACGCAATCGGCATAGTTAGCGCCTTTAGCCGCCCAATTGTGTGAAGGCAGCGGAAAGTTCTGAAAGACCAGGCGCGCGTTCTTCTCCTCCGCCAGGAGCTTGTCAATGGTAGGCTGCGCCTGCTTGCAAAAGGGACACTGCAAATCGCTGAATTCGACGAGGGTAACAGGAGCATCAGCAGGACCAAGCGCCGGCCCGGTAATTCCCTTCTGGAGTGTTTCGCGAGCGGCGGCGAAAGGATGCGCGCCGAAAGGAATGATGTCGCCCACAACGGCGTGGTGTCCATCAGCGGTGACGTACAACTTCTGGTTTTGTTTTCCCTGAGCATTGCTTACGGTGACGGTCACTTCGGCCAGGCCCTCAGCCTCCGCTGGCTTGATCTCCAGAACCTTCCAACTCACGGAAGGATCATGGCCGAACATCTGCTGCATAAAGGCGTTGACGGTTTCCTCAGTAGGTAAGCGAGCACTGAACGTCGGTTCGGGCGGAGCCGCTTTTTTTGTGTTATTGGGCGGAGTCTTTTCCTGTGCGGACAGAAGTGCAGCGAGCAAGAGCACGATTAATAAGCAGTCGAACCAACGATGCATGTATCCCTTTCTGTAGACTCGGAAAGTGCTGCTGTTTGCACCTCAGCGGCTAAAAGCCGCATTCATGGCGAACTATCTATCGGCAGCGCTTGAAGCGCTGCGCCACCCAAAACCAGGTTTTTGCGATGGCGATAGATCAACAACCACCCGAGACCTCAAATGTCCGCCTTGGCGGCGATCGGGAAACGCCTACCATACCCAAATGCCTTGGCGGAAATCTTGATACCGGGCGCGGCCTGTTGGCGCTTATATTCGCTGCGCTCGACCATGCGGACGACGCGCCGCACCAAGGCGATGTCGAACCCTCTTTCCTCGGCGATTCGCTCCGGCGAATGGGAATCCTCAACGTAGTCATCCAGAATTACGTCGAGAACTTCATAGGGGGGCAGCGTATCACTATCTTTCTGTCCGGGTCGCAACTCAGCCGATGGCGGCTTCTCTAAGCTCGATTGAGGGATCACAGCGCGCCGCGAGTTCACGTAATGGCTCAAGCGGTACACAAGAGTCTTGGGAACGTCTGAGATTGCAGCCAGTCCGCCAGCCATATCGCCGTATAGAGTGCAGTAGCCGACCGCGAGTTCGCTTTTATTGCCGGTGCTGAGCACAATGGCTCCGAATTTATTCGAGAGCGCCATCAGCATCATGCCACGAGCGCGGGACTGAATGTTTTCTTCCGTCTCGTCTTCCTTTCTGCCGGCAAAAACCTTTTGCAGAACCTTGCGGTAGGCTTCAAAAATTTCCGTGATACAGAGCAGTTCAAAGCGGATAGCTAGATTCTTGGCGAGTGTGCGACCATCGTCGATTGAACCTCGGGAAGAGTAAGGCCCCGGCATGCCTACGCCGAGCACGTTTTCAGGGCCGAGCGCGTCGACGGCAATGCAGGCGGTGAGCGCCGAATCGATGCCTCCGCTCAGTCCGACAATTACTTGCCGGAATCCGCATTTGCGAACATAGTCGCGAGTGCCAAGCACCAGTGCAGCATAGGCGCTGGCCTCCTCGCCGGCAATTTGTTCGTGGATTTCACCAGTAAGTTGATCAGAATCGAAATAGACAATGTCTTCTTCAAAGGATTTGCCTTGGGCGATCACATCTCCTGCGGGATTTAACACAATGCTCGACCCGTCGAATACCAGGCTGTCATTTCCCCCGACCTGGTTCACCATTACCACCGGAACTTTGTAATTCTTGGCAATGGTGGCCAGCATGTTGCGGCGAAATTCGCGCTTGCCGAGCCAGAACGGTGACGCGGAAATGTTGAGCACGAAATTGCCGCCGGCTTGGATCAGGGCTTCCACAGGGTCGAATGTATAGAGGCGCTTGTTCCAGAAATGTTTATCGTTCCAGGCGTCTTCGCAAATGGTGAGCGCCATTTGTTTGCCGCAGAATGGGAACAGAAGCTGGCTTTTTGCCGGGGCGAAATTCCGCATTTCGTCGAAGACGTCATAGGTGGGGAGAAGCATCTTGGATTGCAAAAATGCCAGCTTGCCATCCTTGAGCAGCGCGGCGGAGTTCATGACTGATTTGCCGGTTTCCGCCTGGGCGGGAGTGACAAGACCGCAGACGACTGCAATACCAAGGGTTTCGACCGCGATTCGTTCTGCGGTTTCGCGATTACGCGTGACGAAAGACGAACGCTCGACTAGATCGCGTGGAGGGTAGCCGCAAACGGAAAGCTCGGGAAACAGAATCAGGCCAGCCCCGGCAGCTTGAGCCTGACGTGCGGAGTCAATGATCTTGGCTGCGTTGCCGGAGAAGTCTCCGACCGTGGGATTGATCTGTCCCAGCGCTGTCTTCACAGCTTTAGTGTAAAGCTGAGGGGACAGACAGCCAAGTCGAGTTAATGTAGCGCCGGCATCCTGCCGGCTGTCGTGCGGGCGTCCCGCACGCATCGACTTGCTAGTTTGGTACGGGGCTCTGGCTGCCTGGATCAGGGCTAGTCGGGCGCGGCATTGGAGCGGGGCCGCTTGCCGGCTTGCTTGCCGGAGAAGACGGGTCGGGTTCTTCGCCTGGCCGTCGCAGGCTGGGGGCGCCGGGTGGGCGGACTGCGGGCTCTGAAGAAGTTTTCGCAACTGTCGGACTTTCGATATTTACTTCCTTCTCGGTGCGCACGAGCTTTTCGCCATCTACTTTCATAGTCTCCACGCGCACGACTTCATCCCCGACGAAGCGGACGAAATCTACGTCCTGCGGCGGGTCGCCGTAGATCCATTCTTCGTATTCGGTCTCGCCATCTTTTTCGCGCGTTTTCTTCGGCGGGCGTCCCTTGGACGTGGTCACCATCTCGCGGTTCATTCCGACGAGAACGTGGTGCCCCTTGATCGCGTCTCGAACCTTGGGTGGAAGCGTGTCGAGATAAGCTTCCACTGCCGACTTCGCGTTGAAGTCGAAAACCGGCCGGAGAAGGTCCTTAAGCTGCTGTGGACCTAATTCAGGCACGTACTTATCGAATACCAAGTCCACGTAAGAACCTCGCGGGTTGGCATTGGGATCGCTGGGCGCGACGGAGGTCATGCCACCGCTGCCGCCGACCTGGATGCGTTGATACCACCTCTGCTTCTTGACCGGCCCGCCGTTGATCTCGAAATGAATGCTCTTGTCTTTGATAATAATTCCGCTAATCCGGGCCTGATCGCCCGGTTTCGCCGCTGGTCCCCACATGGCGATCATCTGCTCGAGTTCGCCGCCACTGGGCGAAAGCTTGCCATCTTTGAGCATCAATCCCTTTTTCCCCATCGGGAACGGCGAACGGATATAGACCAATTCGGCGTTGAAGGCGCGGATCAAGTCCATACGTGTTTGCTTGGAGATGTGAGGCGGAGGAGCTGATTTCTGCTCGTCAGCATTGACCACGCTCGCGAGTACGACGAGAGAAGAAAGAAGGAGAGCCGCAAAATGGCGTGGCTTCATGGAACACCCCGACGGCCGGTGATTGAGATGATTATAGCCCCGTTTGGGTGGTCCGGCGTGAGCTTCGGCGGCTCGGCGATCGGGTACTTTCCCGAAAAAAAGGGGCACGTCGAAGGACGTGCCCCTTGGGTCAATGAGAGCAGATCAGTGAGAGAGCACTCACTTGTAGTAGAAATTCAACTTATCCAAATACACCGAGTACGACTGCTGATACTGGTTTCCGTCCATTTGGTAATTGATGGTCATGCCGTACCAGCTCGTGCTAGTCGGACTGTCGTAGCGACCGGTCGAGGCAGTGTAGCCGTTCAACGTGATCGACTTGAAGTAGAGGTGATTGTCTGACGTCCGCTGCACGTGGATGGTCAGGTGATTCCATTGATTGCTCTTAGGATTACAAGGAATGCCGCTCTTCACCCAGTGCATGGTGACATTATTCCAAGTGTCCCATTCGTGACCGCTGGCAATGCGGCATTCATGTCCCCAGATGAACGACTTTCCACCGACAAACTGATTGATGTCGAACTCCAGCGCTTGGGACTTCTCCAGATCGGTTCCGTAAAAGTACACGTCGTACGTGAAATCGTGGTAGTTGCCAACCGCCTTTGGATCCGGCAACCTGCTGGTGAATTTCTGGTTCCATAGAACGTCACCAAACTGCATAGTGCCGCCGATGCTGAATTTCATCGAGCTGCCGCTCAGCGCCGGCGAAGTGATGCCCTGCTGAGTGGAATATGTGATTGCTGGGCCGCTCGGCGTGCAAGAGCCGCAGATATTGTAAGACGGAGGCATCAGGGTGTAGCCATTCCAGTGCGAGTCTTGCTCCAAGTTGGAGAAGGCTCCAGTGTAGGACGTACTGCCGCTGCCAACGGTAATCGTCACTTCTTTTGTCGCCGTCCAGCCGCAGTTGTCCCACTGCTGAACGACAGTATTATAGGTTCCATTACTGAGACTTAAATGGGTGTCGATTTTTGATCCGCTAACTTTATATGCAAGTTTGTAAGGCGCGGTGAAGATGCCCATCCCGCCGATGCCCTTGGAGCAATTTGGCGATGACCCTGAGGCTGCGAAGTGCACGGGAGATGATGCAGTGGAACCACTGGTGGGTGAATAGACGGCCACGCCCGCAAACGCGAACGTTGCCCAAGTTGCAAATAGGAAAAACAGCACACACTTCTTCATCAGAAGTCTCCAGCAAGTTTTTGAACAGCAAATTCCGCGAAGGAAAGTGGCCGGAGTCTAGCCTTCCTTCTACTTACGCTCAAGCAAAAAGAGAGCAGATGACATTTGTTTTACAGTCGGAAGTACATGAACTAGAAGGCTGGTTCTGATGAAGCAAGTAGAATTCAGGTTTTTCTCTTAGCATTACTAAGCAGTTCTACTTAGAGAGTGGATAGCCGCAGTCCGTCTCGCGCCACCTGCAGCGGCAGGACGCGTCCGCCATTGTCGCCGATGGCGGTGGCAACCCGGCTCGCGACGCCCTTCTCGACCAGGAAGATTACACAGCCGCCGCCGCCAGCGCCACATGCTTTAGCCCCAAGGCCTCCATTTTTCGCCGCTACTGCGATGAGCTTATCAATCAGCGGCGTGGTAATTCCCGGGGCGTTAGTGCGGCGCAGTTTCCATTCTTCGCGAAGCAGCCGGCCAACTTCTTCCCAATCGCCGCGCATGAGTGCCTGGTGCATAGAGCGGGCGATTTCCGCGATCCGCTCGAAATTGCGATGCACGTGTTGGTCGCCGTTGATATGCGCTTTAAAAACTTCCCAATTGTTTATGCCCGATTGCCTGGGCGCACCCGTGTACGCAAGCACGAAGCGGGACTCGATTTCCTCCGGAATGATGGGAACGGCTTCGCGGTGAATGCCGTCGGCGTCAAGGTGAATGGCGCTGACTCCGCCGTAGAGCGCGGGATAGTAATCCTGGCAACCGGTGGGAACTTGGATGATTTGCGCTTCGACGTTTTGCGCGATCACGCGCATCTGCTCGAGCGTGAGGTTCCGGTCGGTGAAGCGGGCGAGCGCGGCGGTGGTGGCGATCATGAGCGCAGAAGATCCTGAAATTCCTGCGCCAGCGGGGGATTCTGAGTCAGTCTCGATCAGCAGCCCTTCCTTGGGAGCAAAAAACTGCAACAAGCGCGCGGCCAGCGGGAGCCGGAGGCGACGGGTGTTCCGCAGAGCTTCAAAGCTGGGAAATTCTTGCTCCTTCTTTGTGTCTAGCGATAGCAGGTGGATGCGCTTGCCTTTGAGCGGAGTGACGCGACAAGTGGTCAGAATGTTGACAGCGAAATTGAGCGTGAGCGCTCCGTGATGAAACAGGTAAAGCGGCCACAGATCAATGGTTCCTCCGGCAAGATCGGCGCGACATGGGGCTTGCGCAACAATGGCAGGGCCGCTGGCGGCAAAGGTCACTTTGCGCATGCGATGTTGTACCACGTTGCATGGCCTGGCGCGAGATGGCTGCTGTGGCGCCGAGCAATATCCCTGCGAACCGGCTCAGGGCTGGGTTTGATCATGCCGAGCTCCTGCAGCGGCCAGGACATCTGGAATCACGCTGTCCACATCCGCATCCGTAGTGCGGTGATTCACGATGCAGGCGCGCAGGGCAAATGTCCCCCGAACAGTCGTGTTCGACAAATACACACGGCCGCGCTCGACCAAGCGCTTAAGAATCGCTGAATTGTGCCGATTGAGCTCTTCATCCGTTGCTGGCTCCCCGACTTTATGGCGGAAGCAAACCGCACTGAGTTCGACTGGCGCTAGCAGTTCGAATTCCGGGTGATTGGCGATTGCAGCGCCCAATCGGGTCGCCAGTTTCATGTTCTTTCGGATCGCCTCACGAAAGGCGCGCATACCGTGATAGCGCAAGGAAAGCCACAACTTTAACGCGCGGAAACGGCGGGAGAGCTCTATGGATTCTTCAAAGAAAGCAAAGCCCTCAATCGGATCGGTGCTTAATGACTTTGCATAATCTCCGGTATGAGAGAAGGCCCTTTGGGCGGCAGAAGCATCGCGATAAAGCAAACATCCGCAATCCAATGATTGAAACAGCCACTTGTGGGGATCGAGCGAAATTGAGTCTGCCAACTCGAGGCCCGCAAACTTATCGGGCGCCGCTATCGCGGCAAGTGCGCCGTAGGCTCCATCAACGTGCAGCCACAGACTGTGCTGGCGTGCAATCTCTGCGATTTCCCGGAGCGGATCGATAGCACCAGTATTAACCGTTCCCGCGGAGGCGACCACGGCGATTGGAGTCTTGCCAGCAGCTTTGTCGGCCTGAATGGCCTTTTCAAGCTCCGCATGAATCAGGTGGAAATCCTGGCCAGTGGGAATCAGCCGCAGGTTCTCCCTCCCCATTCCCAGCAGCGCCACGCTCTTGGGAATCGACATGTGCACTTCCTCTGAGGCATATAAAACGCACTCTCCAGCGAAACCATGTTCATTTGCCG
>WNGE01006938.1_pt1 | contig 12469 bp, 10 predicted proteins | sample 5400651 | NCBI WGS metagenome assembly WNGE01 (sample SAMN13153370, study PRJNA577476) | soil metagenome | isolation source: 60 cm soil or saprolite under grassland replicate 2 | place: USA:California | collected 2016-06-15 | reverse complement strand
GGTTGAATCGACATCGAAGAGCAATCATTACGCGCTGGACGGTGACACGATTACTTGCCGCGATTCCTTTGGCGTGGGGTTGCTGGCGGTCGGGGGATTTTTGCGCCTCATTGATTCCATTGCCGCAGGGGAATCGCAAAATGGGTTTGCTCTGGTGCGCCCGCCGGGACATCACGCGCTCAAAAATCGCGCGATGGGTTTTTGTCTGTTCAATACCATCGCGATCGGCGCTCAGCATCTAAAGAATGCCTATGATGCCAAGCGGGTCATGATCATGGATTGGGATGTCCACCACGGCAATGGAACGCAGGACTCCTTCTACGAGGATCCTTCGGTCTTGTTTATTTCGACCCATCAATTTCCCTACTATCCTGGAACCGGTGCCGTCAATGAAGTGGGCCTGAACGCAGGCGAAGGATACACGTTAAACATTCCGCTTCCAGCAGGGTGCGGTGATGCCGAGTACATGCGTGTCTTTTACGACGTGGTCGTTCCGGCGGCTAAAAAATTTGCACCTGAATGGATTCTTGTCTCTGCCGGCTTCGATCCGCACCGGCGCGATCCTTTGGGCGGTATGGAAGTGACGGAGGCGGGCTTCGCCGGAATGGCGTGTTTGCTTCTCGAGCTAGCGGATCAATACACTGGAGGTAAGATCGCTTTCTTACTCGAGGGCGGGTACGATCTTGCTGCGCTGAACCATTCCGTTGCGGCGGTACTCGAAGCTATGAACGAAAACTCAAGGACGATGGAAAGCGCGAAGCCGGGCGGCGACAGAGTCGAACCTCTGATTCGGAGAATCCTCCAAGTGCGCGAAAAGTATTATTAAAGCAAAATACTATTGACCCTCTCGCTAGACTGTTTTATCTATTAACCTCACAATCGGAGACGGACTGTGGCAGCAACGGAACAACGCAGAGTTGTGGTGACGGGCTTGGGGCTCGTTACACCATTGGGAATCGGCCTGGAAAAAAATTGGCAAGCACTCGTCGCCGGACAGTCGGGTATTCGGAAGATCGACCGATTCCCGAATATTGATGCCTTTGCATCGCGCATCGCTGGACAAGTCCCTGATTTTCGCGCCGAAGACTTCATCGAGCCGAAAGAGATCAAGAAAATGGATCTCTTTATCCAATACAGCGTCGCCGCCGCGAGCATGGCGATGGAGCATAGCGGGTTCAAGATCGATCCCCAGGATGCCGAAAACGTTGGTGTTATTATTGGCGTGGGCCTTTGCGGGATCGACACCATCGAGGCAACCGAGAGAGCCTATCTTGACGGCGGGCCGCGCAAAATTTCTCCGTTCTTTATTCCCAAGGTCATTTCAAATCTCGCCCCTGGCCAGATTGCTATTCGACATGGCGCGAAAGGAGTCAACTGGACGCCGACTTCCGCGTGCGCATCGGGAAATAACGCGATAGGCGAAGCGTTCCATTTGATTAGGCGCGGACTGCAGGATGTCGTCATTGCAGGCGGAGCCGAGTCGGCGATTACGCCGCTCGGAGTCGGCGGTTTTGGCGCTATGAAAGCGCTTTCAACTCGTAATGATGAACCGGAACGAGCGAGTCGCCCGTTCGACAAGGGAAGAGATGGTTTTATTATTGCGGAAGGCTCGGGAGTATTGATATTGGAGGAAAGAGAGAAGGCCATCAAACGAGGCGCAAAAATCCATGCTGAAGTGATCGGTTATGGGGCCAACGGTGACGCGCACCATATTACCGCCCCGGCGCCGGAAGGTGAGGGCGCTGCGCGCTGCATGAGGCTGGCGTTAAAAGATGCAGGACTCGCGCCCAGTGACATCGACTATATTAATGCGCACGGGACATCGACTGAGTACAACGATGCCAATGAAACGCAGGCAATCAAAAAGGTTTTTGGCGAGCATGCGTTTAAGCTGCCGGTAAGCTCTACGAAATCCATGACCGGCCACTTGCTTGGCGCGGCAGGCGCCGTAGAAGGCGTGTTTTCGGTGCTGGCGCTGCGTCACGGAATTATCCCGCCGACCATCAATTACGAGAATCCTGATCCCGAGTGCAATCTCGACTATGTGCCGAATCAGGACCGCAGGGCGGATGTACAGGTAGTGCTGTCAAACTCATTCGGCTTTGGCGGGACGAATGCATGTGTGATTTTCAGGAGGGGTGAATGAGCGGACCGCAACGGCGAAGTGTGATTATCGGTACCGGGTCTGAACTCCCGGCTAAAGTCGTTACCAACGGAGACCTGGAGAAGATGGTCGATACCAGCGACGAATGGATCACTGTTCGGACCGGTATTAAAGAACGACGGGTGCTGGAAGAAGGCAAGGGGAATGCCGATATGGCTTATCATGCGGCCAAGCGCGCACTCGACGATGCGGGGATGAAAGCCAAAGATCTCGACGCCATCGTCATGGCAACCTGCACAGCAGATTATCTCATGCCGAGCTCCGCGTGCGTTCTTGAAGATATGCTGGAGGCCCGCAAGGCTTTCTCGTTTGACGTGAATGCGGCCTGCTCGGGTTTTCTCAACGCGTTATCCGTGGCGGATTCTTTCGTTCGAACGGGTAGAATTCAAAATGCCTTGGTAGTGGGCTCCGACGCTTTGAGCCGGCTGCTCAACTGGCAAGACCGTACCACTTGTATTCTGTTCGGCGATGGCGCGGGTGCGGTGGTGCTTAGGGCCTCCGAGAATGGTCGCGGCGGAATTCTCAGTACAAAACTGCGCACGGATGGCTCCTACGCAAAAACTCTCTATGTGCCGGCAGGCGGATCGCTGAAGCCCGCCAGGCTGGAAACGGTTAGGAATAACGAGCACACGATCACCATGAACGGCAAAGAAGTCTTCAAGGTCGCGGTTCGCTCCATGGAAGAGATCAGCCGCCAGGCGCTGGACGAAGCCGGAGTGAGCATCGCGCAAGTTTCATTGGTCATCCCGCACCAGGCCAATCGAAGGATTATCGTCGCGTTGGCCGACCGCCTCGGCATTTCTATGGACAAGGTCGTAGTCAACGTCGAGAAGTACGGTAACACGTCCGCCGCATCGGTCCCTGTTGCGCTCGACGAAGCCAAACGGCAAGGCCGAATTCACAAGGGCGATATCGTGCTCTTGAATGCCTTCGGCGCGGGCTTTGCCTGGGGGGCGGCGGTGGTGCAGTTCTAGTCCTCCCGAGTCTCGACCCGCTTGATTGTTTGACGTCTCCCTCAAAAATTACTGTGAGCGACTCACTTGTTGTTCGACATCGGCGCAGTGTTCTTGCAATTTGGAACTTTGTTCGACGAGATAATGGGCAGAGTTCCGGATCGCCTTGATCGGTTCGGGAAGTCTTGCAAACTCGGACAAGAAAACGGATCTGATCTCTTCCAGAGACGGAAGGGATGCCATGATCTTTCCTTCGGTCATTACCTTCTTTAACAGGGGTTCGGCCCCGACAACGTTTTCGCCGCGCAGCGCGATGATATCTTTCTGTAGTTGGCCTTGCTTGTCGCATATCCGGAATACCTGCTTCTTACCCGGCAAAGAGGCTTTCCCAGTGCTGAGCTTAAGGACCGGCCGGTTAGCATATTCAACCAACTTGTAAGCGACGTCTAACCAAGGAGCATCGGCGGAGACACCCATTTTGGTTCCCACACCGTAGCTGTCATAAGGAACATTGGCGTTTGCATAGTCAGCGAGATCGTACTCGTCCAGGCCACCGCTGCCGATGATCTTGACGTTTTTCAGGCCGGCTTCATCAAAGATCTTTCGAACCTCGGCGGCCAGCTTCGCCAGATCCCCACTGTCGATGCGCACGCCCTGGAGTTGCTGGCCCCGGGCGGCCATTTCTTTGGCCACCTGCACGGCTTTGCGCGCGCCTGCCACCGTGTCATAGGTGTCGATCAGCAAAGTCGAATTATTGGGAAAGCTGGTGACGAATGCACGAAAGGCGTCGATCTCGTGTTCGAAACTGGAGACGAAAGAATGCGCCATCGTACCGACGATCGGTATCCCATAATGCTGCCCGGCTCGGACATTGCTGGTTCCCGCACAACCGGCGAGGTAGCTGGAGCGGGCGACCTTCATCCCGGCGTCGATGCCATGGGTGCGCCGCAGCGAAAAATCCGCCACCGATCGCCCACCCGCCGCATGGACGCAGCGAGCCGCTTTGGTAGCGATGAGCGACTGAAAGTTGATCTGATTGATGATAAAAGTCTCGACGATCTGGGCCTCGACGATGGGGGCGGTGACTTCCATAACCGGCTCGTCCTTGAAGAATAAGCGCCCTTCGGGAATGGCCCAAACGTCGCCCGTAAATTTCAACCCCTTCAGAAAATCAAGAAAATCGTCCGTAAACATCCGTCGCGAGCGGAGGTAGTCGATGCCGGCAGAGTCCATCTGGAATCGCTCAAGGAACTCCAAGACGTCTTGCAGGCCCGCGGAAACGAGGTAGCTGCGATTGGGAGGGTAGGACCGGACAAAAAGACTAAAAGTCGCTGGCGCCAGCCTTTGGCTCTGGAAATAACCCTGAGCCATTGTCAGCTGGTAGAGATCCGTCAACAACGCCAGGTGGTCTGTCGTGTACACGAAAACTCCAAGTCTAATAAATGAGCGAAGTCTAGTGTACAATTGCCCTTAAGTAAAGGCGAACGAACGCCTGTTCACTATTGATTTATCGGGACCGTTTTGTTAAGGAATTCTCGTAGGCTGACTGCGGGTTGCAACCAAAGGAGGGCTGATGTTTACCGACAAAGTAGAACTTAAGGATTTTGAAAAACAAGATCCGGAGTATCAGGATCTTTTGCGGCGAGTACTGGCGATTCAAGCGGACTGTGAAATCGGCGGCCCCAATTTATATGTTAAGGATATTTTGCCCAATGCGCCGACCAAGTTAGATCAGCTTATCGTCGCCCGCACGGCGGCCGAAGAGATGGACCATTTCCGAAAAATGGCCCGCCTGGCTGGTGACATTGGCGTCGATGTCTCCTACACGCTCAGCCGGCCCAATCAAGAACGATACGTTGAAGCCTTTCGTGGCCAGATCAAAACCTGGGAAGATTTTGCCGTGTTCGGATTCCTCGTCGACCGCGTAGGTCGGTTCCAGCTCGAGGAGTTTATCGGCGCCACGTATCTGCCCCTCGCCCGTGTCGTCGAGGATCCAGACATTATCCGAGAAGAAGAAGGGCACGTCGACTTCGGTACCAATGCGACGGCTGAATTTGCCGCGAAAGGTGGAGAATATAAAGAACGAATTCAAAAAGCGGTGGACTACTGGTACGCCAAAGGTCTCGACATGTTTGGTAACAGCAAGTCCTACCGTTCGGAGCGCTACATGTTTTGGGGTTTAAAGCGGCGGCCCAATGCGGTGGCGCGCCAGCAATATAAGGACGAGATCGACGCACTGATTTTGAAAATGGATCTGCAGGTCCCCGATCCGAACAAAGGCCGGCTCTATACCTAGAGAGTGAAGTTTCGAGTTCCGAGTTTCGAGGTGAACCCGAAACCTGAGGGCCGTAAAAGAGAAATACATTAGCGAGAATAGTCATGGAACCAGCACCTAACACTGACGCCTTAGATCAGCAGTTCAAAGAGTTTATCCAAGCCTTGAAGGGCGCGGTGAACTCGGCCATGCCGCATCTCAAAGACGACCCCAAAGTCGTCGATAAGGCGATTACGGATTGTAAGGAGATTCTGGACGTTGTCATGGAGGGCAACGTTAAGGAATGGCTGTCATAAGTTTTTCACCAGCGAATATTTAGTTGATAAAGTAGGATTCCGAATTGACAAGGCGCCTAGACCCCCGACGGCGCCTTTGTCATGTCTGTAGGCATTACGGAGAAGTGAGACTTGAATATTGTCGTCTGCGGTAAGGTTATTCCCGCTAGTTCAGTTACGATTGAGATCGATCCCAACACCAAGCGGATGGTGCGCAAAGGTGTTACCCACGAGCTCGACCCAGCCGCCGCGAGCGCTGTCGAAGAAGGACTGCGCCTCACGGAAAAGCACGGTGGAACGGTGACCTTGATCACGATGGGGATCAGCGATGTGACGATCGGTATCCGCAATGCGTTGGCCATGGGAGCAACCTCGGCCGTTCATATTCTCGATGACGCCGTGGCGGGATCGGACACTCTTGGCACCGCCAAACTGTTAGCCGCAGCCATCAAGAAGCAGCCGTTCCACCTGGTTATCTGCGCAACGGAAAGCAGCGACAGTTATTCCGGCATCGTACCGGGACAGATCGCCCATTTCCTTGGCGTTCCGCCAGTGACTTTCGCCAAAGAAATTAACATCGATGGCAGCAAGATCACGATCAAACGGCAGAGCGAAAGCGGGTACGATATCGTAGAATCGATATTGCCGGCGTTGGTCGCGGTCAGTAGCGGTATCAACGAGCCGCGCTATCCTCAACTCAAAGGCATCATGGCCGCCAAGAAAAAAGAGATTAAAGTTTATACCGCCGCGGATCTGGGTTTGCCTGCGGACCAAGTGGGTGAGAAGGGTGCCAGAGAAAAGGTTTTAACCATTGGCAGACCACCGAAGCGCCAAGCCGGGAAAGTCGTTACCGACGAAGGGGAAGGCGGCAAGCAGATTGCTGATTTTTTGGCTGAAATCAAGGTGATTTAAGTGGCAGACGTAATCTGGGTTTATGCCGAACTAAGTGACGAGCGGTTTACTCCAACCACCTTGGAAATGCTCACCAAGGCAGCTGAAGTAGGAAAAGCTGAAGCCGTGCTGCTCGGTCCTGCTCCGGATGATGCCGCGCAAACTCTGGCGAATTACGGTGCAAGCAAAATCTATCGGTCTGCCGATGCGGTCTATCGTGATTATCTAACGCTGCCTGCGGCGGAGACGGTAGCGGGACTCATTCAGCAGCATAATCCGGCGGTGATGCTCTTCGCTTCCAGTTACGCGGGACGCGACATCGTTGCCAACTTAAGCGCGAGACTCGATTGCGGCGCGATCAGCGACGTAGGGGATTTCATTCTAAAAGACGGTTCAGTGGAAGCGACCATTCCCGCACTTGGGGCGAGTTACCAAAACACCAGCACCTTGGTCAGTCAGGGAACGAAACTCATGCTGGTTCGGCCCAAAGCGTTCGAAGCCAAGACCAACGAACAGCCGCTGTCGGTTGAAGAGGTCGGGGCCGCCACAGCCGAAGCTCTTCGTACAGTTCACATGAAGGAGCGTGTGGCGGTGAAGCGCGAAGGACCGCAGCTGGAGGGCGCTAAGACGATTATTTCCGGCGGTCGTGGACTCAAAGGCGAAGAAAACTTCGCGATGTTAAAGGAGTTGGCTGACGTACTTGGCGGCGCTGTGGGCGCGACGCGCGCCGCCGTCGACGCGGGCTGGGTACCCTACGCTATGCAGATCGGGCAGACCGGGAAAACCGTCAAGCCGGACCTCTATATTGCGTGCGGCATCTCCGGCGCCGTGCAGCACCTTTCGGGAATGAAGACCTCCAAGTTCATCATCTCGATCAATAAGGATGCGGAAGCGCCGATCTTTCAGTACTCCGACTTTGGCGTCGTCGGCGACGTCTTCAAGGTCGTTCCTCAGCTCACCGAAGAGATCAAGAAGCGCAAAGGCGTCTAGGCGCCCGGCTTATCTCGTCCCCGCCGGGTTGCCGGCGAATGCGAGCCATTCGTTTCGTAGCCCGGTTTGCCAAATTTGATTAGCCTCTTCAACGTTTTTTAAGCCGTCAATTTTAACTCGATGCAGCAGAAGATCATCCGAAACCCTTCTCGGTGTAATCGTGACCTGATAGCCTTTGTTCCTCAGCAGTCGGGCGTGTTCATCGGCTCCTTTCAGGCTACGAAACGATGCGACGATGAGATGATACGAACCGTTAGGCTGCTGCCGTAGCAATGTTTCCTGTGTTAAGGAAGGGAGCAAGAGATCCTGCCCTGCAAACACCCAGTTCAGATTCTCAATTTGAGGGTTGAACTCTTTGATCAGATCCATGCCGAGATCGGTGTTTGCTCCATAGGCATCAATGGCAATTTTGTAAATAGTGGCCCCATACTGAATCATCACGCGCCGGCCCTTCCATTTGAGCTCAACTTTCGCATTGGCCTCTTGCGGGGCGGTTTCTTGATTTAGATTGTGCTCGACGACTTTAAGGCTTTTTCCGGCAATACTGACGAGTATGTTGCGTGGATCGATGACGATTGCCACGACGACAAGGAAGAAGATTAGCAGTGCCGTTCCAACTCCGGCTCTCGCAAAGAGTCTCGCCTTGTGCTCAGGGACCGCTTTGGGCGGTTTGCGGATGAATGTTTGTCGTTTGGTGTCAGGCGCTAAGAGAGCAAGGGTTGGGTCCGCATTGGTGATCTGGGCTTCCGATCCTATCCTGAGATCCCGGGCCACTTGCTTAATTATATCTGCGGGAACGATTTTTCGAGACTCCGCATAGGCGATAAGTAGGGCACCATCGCAGATGATGTTCATCAGCCGAGGAATCCCCTTTGAATAGAACGCGACCTGCTGGACAGCATCACGATGAAACAGACCCTTACCCTCATAGCCGGCAGCCCGAAGCCGAAAATCAATATACGGACCCACCTCCTCATCCGTCAGAGGATCCAGCCGGCACTGAACGGCCACCCGCTGCTTAAGCTGCCGAAGTGTCGGTTGATCAAGTTTTGCCTCAAGCTCAGGTTGGCCTACCAGCACAATCTGGAGTAGCTTTTCTCGATCGGTCTCCAAATTCGAGAGAAGTCTTAAGTCTTCGAGAACCTCAGCGCTCAGGTTTTGGGCTTCGTCGATGAGCACTGCGACGGTGTGACCTTGTTTGAGCTGCTTGATCAAATAGTCATTCAGCTCTTGAAGCATCGTTACTTTGCTTGCGTCTTTGGGGGCTAGGCCAAGATCGTGAAGGGTGACTTGGAGCAATTCCGGAAAAGTTAAGTAGGTGTTAAAGATAAAGACCGAATGGACGGTGTCCTCTAGGCTGCGCAATAGTTTTCTCAGCAGGGTGGTTTTTCCGGTTCCCACCTCCCCGGTAATAACAATGAAGCCCTTTTTGGCTTCGATCCCATAGCGCAGGTTTGCGTAGGCCTCCAGGTAAACAGGATTGGTGTAAAAGAAACGCGGATCAGGAGTAATACTAAAGGGCGATTCGCGGAAACCAAAGTAACTGTTGTACATGACGCCCAGCCCCTCTATGCACTTGGGTTGATGAAGTCGGCGGCCTGCCAAAGCGAGGACCAATCTGCGCCTGGCCTCGGCTTTACTGCGCAACTTGGGCCGAGTCAAGGAATTTACAGGAATTTAAATGATATCAATGCGACCCAAGTTAGACAGGATTAGACAAAAGTTGACAAACTTTGAATTGTGGCCACAACCGAGCCACGGGGAACGCTGCGGAAAGCCATCAGGTCTCGCGAGATCACGGAGAGAAACTAACGGGCGCGATTATTATGCTTTGCGTTAAATGGGAAAAGAAGTTTCAGCGGCGGCGCTGTTAATGCTGAGCCTGACTCTTTGGACGACGTACTCCATATAAATGGCGTCGGCCATCACTCGGCGCATGTTGTTTTTCATAAGCTGGGCGTTGATGCAATCTTCCTGAAGCTCTTTCGTATCGGCAAATTTTTTCAGAATTTCTTTTCTGATGGCTCCGTGTTCCACATCGACGCCGGCGTGTAGCTTGTAAAATTCCAAGGCGTCGTCGTCCACCCACTGATAGTGCTTGCGAAACACATCGAGATCGCGGGCCATGGCACGGGCCGTATCATCGCCTTCGGAGACCGCGACGCCGAGCAACCAGGAGGTTTTGAAAGCGGCATTGGCAAAGCTATCCACGGCGAACTTGACGCCGAAGAGCGGCTCGGAGTTGATCACGTATTCGCGGCTGAGACCGAGCGCGCCGCAGAGCTTGAGCCAGTATTCGGGATGCGGTTTGCCCGGCTTGCCGATCAAGTCTTCACCCTCTTCTTCTATCGCTTTGGGCAGCCACATCCGGCGCACCTCAGGGTAGGGGCAATTATAAAGGATGGAGTATTCCTTCGTCGGGACATTCTTTACGAAGTAATAGCGTTCCTTGGCCCAGCCTTGGAGTTGATCCTTGGTGCATTTCCCTCCGCGAAACAGAGTCTCCCACGGGTGGGGCGGCCTCTGATGATCACTCTTGTTGGCTTCGGAAAATGTTTGAATAAATTCATCGGGGCTGAGTTTGTGGTCGACCTTGAACATGGGTAGTTGCTTCCAATTATGATTCGGGCTTCGCGTCCTCGCGATAATGCCCCAGAGCTTCTATGACAGGCTTGTCCGACATCACGAAAAGGACCGCTGGATCCTTGGAGGTATTCTCGTGTCGATGGTGATACCAGAGAGGGACGACGAAGGAGTCGCCTTTTTCCCACTCGTAGCGTTTATCGCCGATGGTGGTTACGCCGCTTCCTTTCCATACATGATAGATCGTGGAACTTGTGTGGCGGTGAGTTTTGGTCTTTTCATTGGAGCGGAGCATATGAATCTGACAAGACATGGTTGGTAGTGTCGGTCCGCCGGTCACAGGGTTGGCATATTCTAAAACGATGCCGTCGTACGGATCGCCGGGTTGTTCGCCGACCTTGCTCAACGCCTTTTCGGTGTCTTCCCACTTGTAACAAAAGGCGGGTGGCTGAATCGAATTCTGCCGGACCCAGGAGGGTCGCAACGCACCCATCGTCGCCAAGGTGTATCCTTCCGGTTTCGTCACGGGTTGTTTCTTGCGCGGATCGGGCTCATGAAAATCGGTTTCCAATAATCGGACCAGAGGTGAGTCCAGTCCATCGAGCCACATCATGGTCTGGCCACCGTGATTCTCATGGTCGTGCCAGGTCCAACTGGGCGTGGTGACAAAATCACCTTCGCCGATCTCGAATGATTCGCCTTCGACGATGAGACGCGTTCCATGGCCCTTCAGAATGAAACGAATCGCCCCAGCCATATGGCGGTGTGACAGCGCATCCTCGCCGGGCTTGAGCAATTGAAGATTCAAAACCAGCGTGCGCGAGGTGCCGTTTTTGAGCGAAGGATTCCACATCTGGATTACACGCCGGAAGGATACATCCAAGCCGACCACATCCCCGGCTTTTTCCATGGCGGCAAAAAGATCTTTTCCCTTCCAATGGCAAGGCTCGAAGGAAGGCACCGGCTCGCGGTAGACATCGCCCTGAACGTTCTGCCAATAACCTTTGAAATTCTTACTTTCGAGTTCTGCCTCAAAAGCCTTGAGTGCGTCAGCCATAAAATGATCCTCCTGGTACTCCGACTTCTAGACCATTTCTACCCAGAGTTGCAACAGACCGCCTCCGAGCAACTTGTACTCTCAGAAGGCTGGAATACTGGAGTAATGGAATGATGAATTTTAAAACCCAATATTCCAGTATTCCTATACTCCAACACTCCATTTCGTTGTCACTCGATCGGCTTGACGGTGATCATATTCGTCGTGCCCGCTTGTTGAAGCGGCAACCCGGCAGTGATGGCGACCAAGTCGCCGCGTTTCACGAACCCGAGCTTCTGCGCCTTCTTCTGGGCGTCCCGCAACATCGCGTCGGTGCTATGAAAAGCCGAGACTCCGACTGGGTAGACGCCCCAAACGAGGCAAAGAGTCTTTAAAGTGAGCCGTTCTGGACTGAACGCGATGATTGGATGTTGCGGGCGATAGCGGGCGATCATACGAGCCGTGCTACCGGAAGACGTGGGTATAAGAAAAGCTTCCACTTTCAAATCCCGCGCGAGTGAGATGGCGGCGAAACTGATCGCCTCTGGAACACTCTTTGTTTGGCCCATCGATTGATATCGAGGCTCTAGGATTGTCTCGGTTTCTTCGGCGACCTCGGCCATGGTCTTCACCGCCTCAATGGGATAATCGCCCGCGGCGGACTCTTCCGACAGCATCAGAGCATCTGTGCCGTCCAAAACCGCATTGGCGATATCTGCGACCTCGGCCCGGGTCGGGCGCGGATTTTGAACCATGGAGCGCAACATTTGAGTCGCCGTGATAACCGGTTTGCCCAACACATTCGCCTTCCGGATCATCATCTTTTGCATCGCGGGAATTTTTTCCGGCGCGATTTCCAGTCCCAGATCTCCCCGCGCTACCATGATTCCGTCGACTTCTTTCAGGATCTCGTCAATATGATCGAGAGCCTCATGTTTCTCGATCTTGGCGATAATCGGAATTGAAGCGCCGCGTTTTTTCATTTCCCGGCGCGCATAGACAATGTCGTCGCTGTTACGGACGAAGGAAAGGGCAATCATATCGACTTTGTGCTCAATACCGAAAGCAAGGTCCTTTTTGTCGCGGGTCGTCAGAGCGCGAATGTTAAGACTGCTTTGCGGAAAGTGAATGCCCTTGTGCGAACCGAGAATACCGCCAACAACGACCCGACAGGTAACGGTATGCTTTCCGACTTTGACCACTTCTAGCTCGATCTCCCCGTCGCCAAGCAAAATCGGATCGCCTTTCTTCACCGACTTGGTGAGACCCTTGTAGTTGACGAAAATCATCTCTTCATTGCCG
>WNGE01006937.1_pt1 | contig 12469 bp, 9 predicted proteins | sample 5400651 | NCBI WGS metagenome assembly WNGE01 (sample SAMN13153370, study PRJNA577476) | soil metagenome | isolation source: 60 cm soil or saprolite under grassland replicate 2 | place: USA:California | collected 2016-06-15 | reverse complement strand
AACGCCACGAGCGGGAGTCCGGCCCGATGCTGAAGCGCCTGCAGCAGGCGGTCATCGACGACGCAAACGTCTTTGCCGTGCTGATGGACGCCGTGCGCTGCTGCTCGCTCGGCCAGATCACCCACGCGCTCTTCGAGGTTGGGGGCCAATACCGCCGCAATATGTAGGATGAGCGAAGGATCGCTGCCTCAACCTCTAGGCGAAATGACACGCCACCACGTGCCCGTGCCCCACGTCCCTCAACTGCGGCTCGGAGGCGGGGTCGGTGCAGACGGCGGGGCGACCCTTGTCTTTGTACAGCGGGCAGCGCGGCGCGAAGCGGCAGCCGCTCGCCGGCTGCTCGAAGTCGAACACGCCCCAGGTGGGGCGCTCGGCCGCGCCGCGGGCGGCGCGGGCGGCGCCGTCGTGATATGCGCTCACCTCCGTGCTCTGCTTGTCGGCGAGCGAGGACCACAGGATGCTCGTGTAGGGATGGCGCGGCTGGTGCGCGATGTTCTCCGCCAGACCCATCTCGACGATGCGTCCGAGATACATGACCGCCACCTTCTGGCTGACCAGCTCCACGATCGGGAGATCGTGCGAGATGAACAGATACGCGAGCCCCAGGTCTTTTTGCAGGTCGCGCAGCAGGTTCACCACCTGCGCCTGGATCGAGATGTCGAGCGCGCTCGTGGGCTCGTCGGCCACGATCAGGCGCGGGCGCACCGCGAGCACGCGCGCGATCCCCACGCGGCGCTTCTCGCCGCCGGAAAGCTCCGAGGGAAAGTTCGCGAGCTTGCTGTCCTTGAGACTCACCTGCTCCAGCAGCTCGCGGATGTGGCTTGCGATCTCGGCGTCGCTCGGACGCTCGTGCACGGTGAGCGCCTCGCGCAGGATGTCGCGCACGCGCATCTTCGGGTTCAGGCCCGCGTCGAGGTCCTGGAAGATCATCTGCATCTCGCGCCGCAGCGGGCGCAGCTCGGCGCGGCTCAAGGTGGTGATGTCGCGCCCGTCGAACACGATGCGCCCGCTGCTCGGGTCGGACAGCCGCAGCACCGTGCGTCCGATCGTGGTCTTGCCGCAGCCGGACTCCCCGACGAGGCCGACGGTCTCGTTTTCCCTGAGATAGAAGCTCACGCCGTCCACCGCAGGGATCACGCGCCCCTGACCGGTCAGCATCGAGGCGAGGCCGCGGCGCTGGCTGTAGTGCTTGCGCAGATCGGTGACTTCGAGAATGGGGCGGCTCATGCTTTCCCCGCCGCAGGATACAGCCAGCAGCGCACCTTGTGGCCGGGCGCGACCTCGCCGAGCGGGGGCTCGAGACCGGCGCAATTCTCGCGGATCGCCTCGGTGACGCGGTTGCAGCGGCCGTAGAAGCGGCAACCGCGCGGCACTTCGATGGTATCGAGCACCTCGCCTTCGATCGCCTGCAGATAGCTTTTCCGGCGTATCGTCTCGGCGCTCGGGACCGAGGCGAGCAGCGCCGCGGTGTACGGATGCCGCACCTGCGCCTGCGGCGCGAGCACCTCCGCGGCGCGGCCGGTCTCCACTACCGTGCCGCCGTACATCACCGCGATGCGGTCCGAAAGGCGCTGTATGACGCTTATATCGTGGCTGATAAGGAGCGTGGTGATGCCGGTCTCGGTCTTGAGCTGGGCCAGCAAATCCACGATGCGGGACTGGATGGTGGCGTCGAGGCCGGTGGTCGGCTCGTCCGCGATCAGCAGCGACGGCTCGGCGGAGAGCGCCATCGCGATCATGGCGCGCTGGCACATGCCGCCGGACATGCCGAAGGGGAAGTTGTCGAAGCGCAGCCTGGGTGAATCGATGCGCACGCGCTCGAGCCAGTGGATCGCGCGCTCCTTGGCTTCGCTTTCGCCCTTGAAGCTCGTGTGCAGGCGGATGGTTTCCACGAGCTGCTTGCCGATCGTGGAGTAGGGGTTGAGCGCCGAGCGCGGGTTCTGGAAAATCATCGCGATCTCCTTGCCGCGTACGCCCGCCATCAATGTCTCCGAGTGCTTGAGCCAACCGCGCTCGTCCTTCTCCACCGCCATGACGCGCCCGTCCTGCTCCGTGGCGCGCGCGTAGTTCTCCAGACCGTCGAGCAGGTTGCGCCGCGCGCCGTTCGAGTGCAGGTCGATGCGGCCGCCGATCACGCCCGGCCCGGCGGTGACGAGGCCCGCGGCCGAGAGCGCGGTGACGCTCTTGCCGCTGCCGCTCTCGCCCACGATGCCGAGCGTTTCGCCGCGCGCGACGCCGAGGCTCACGCCGTCCACCGAGCGGATGAAAGCGCGCTTGGCGCGCGAGTAGAAGTAGGTCCGCAGGTTCTCGATCGCGAGCAGCGGCGCGTCCATCATCGCCTCCGCTTGCCTTCGAGGAGGTTGTTGAGCCCGTCGCCGAGCAACTGGAATCCGAGGATGGTCGCGAGGATCGCGAGCGCCGGGGCGGTCGAGGGCCAGAACTTGCCTTGCAGGAAATAATTGGCCCCGGCCTGGACCATGTTGCCCCACGAAGGCGTGGGCTCCTGCACGCCGAAGCCGAGGTAGCTGAGACTCGTCTCGACCAGGATCGCCTCGGCCATGCCGAGGGTGGCCTGGATCACGAGCAGCGCGCGGCAGTTGAACCACAGGATGTGCTTGAGGATGACCGTGTGCGCCGGGAGCCCGAGCGCGTGCGCCGCCTCGATGAAGCTCTTCTGCCGGAGGAACGCGATCTTGCCCGCGATCAGGTTGGCGATCACCGGCATGCCGGTGATGCCGACCACGACCATGACGTAGTAGATGTCGGGCTTGAACGCGGCGATCACGAGCAGGATCAGCACCAGCCGCGGGAACGAGTCGAGCAGGTTGTCGAAGTAGGTGATGATCGTGTCGAACCAGCCGCCGCGGTAGCCGGCGAGGATGCCGAGAACGCTTCCGCCGACGACGGAGATCGTGATCGCGAGCAGCCCGGGGAGGAAGTAGGCCTGGATGCCGAGAATCAGCCGCGCCTGCAGGTCGCGCCCGAGGAAGTCGGTGCCGAGCAGGTGCCCCGAGGTGAGCGGCGCCGCGTTGATCAGCCCGACGTTCATCCGTTGTGGATCATCGGGCAGCCAGCCGAGCGCCCCGAGCAGGTACGAAGCCAACACCAGCGCCACGACCAGAAGACCGTAGCCGACGTAGACCAGGTCCACTGTCTCCGCGCGCTGCCACAGCGGCAGCTCCGAGAACTCGCCGACGGGGCCGGAGGTCTGGACGTAGCGGCGCATGCGACGGTTGCCCTATTCTTTCGAAGCGCGCGGGTTGACGGCGGTGAAGACGACTCGCTGCAGCAGGTTGCCAAGGCGCACGAACGCTGCCGCCACAAGGGCAATGCCCATAATGACCGGGAAGTCGCGGTCCTGCGCCGCCTGCCACGCCATGCGCCCCATTCCGGGCCAGTTGAACACCTGCTCGACGATCACCGCGCCGCCGAGCAGGAACGGGATCTTGGCGCTCATGATCTCGGTGACCGGGATCAGGAAACCCTCCTTGAACGCGTGGCGCCACACCGGCGCGCCCTTGGCGCGCGCGGTGCGGATGTAGTCCTCGGCCAGCACGCGCGACAGCTCCTCGCGCAGGTGGCGGATCATCTCGGAGAGCGTGCCGCTCGCCGTCCCGAGCACGAAGATCGGCACGAGGAAATACAGCCACGCGTGCGTCTGCTTGGTCGCCGTTCCCGAGATCAGCGGGAACATGCCGAACTGATGGATGAAAACGTAGACCACGATGTAGCCGAACCAGAACACCGGCAGCGCCGAGAGGACGTACGCGACCAGGGTCGCCGCGGTGTTGCCGGCGGTGTCGCCGTGCGCGGCCGCGTGGACCGCGATCGGCACCGCGAGGAGCAGCGTGAGCGCGAGCGAGCCGAGCGTGAGTGTGAGCGTGTTGACGCCGACGCGCGCCAGCTCCGGCAGCACCGGCAGGCCGGTGCGGATCGAGTTGCCGAAATTGCCCTGCAGCATCTTGCCGAACCACGCCGCGTACTGGCCGTACCAGGTCCGGGGGACGCCGAGCGCCTCGCGCATGCCGAGGGCGAGCTCCGAGCGCGGCGACTGGCCCTCGAGCAGGACGTTGAGCGGGTCGCCGGGCGCGAGATAGAGGATGGCGAACACCACCACGCTCACGCCGAAGAGCAGCAGCGCGGTGACCGCGAGCTCGCGCACGAGCACGCGGCTGATGGGCTTGATCGCGGAGAGCTTCATGGCGAGCGTCCCGTCGCGCCTGTTCCGTCATTCCCGCGGAAGCGGGAATCCAGGGGCGTCGATATCATTGGATCCCCGCTTGCGCGGGGATGACGTCCCTCGTATCCCGCGGTTCCCCGGGAAGGGAACCGCGGGATGAGGTCCTGTCATTTCTGCTCGCTCGCCGGAATGAACCACTCGTCGGCGAACGAGAAGAACTTGTACGGGTGGATCTGCACGCGCCGCACCTTCCTGTGGTAGGCGCTGTAGTTGGTGAGCGTCCAGAGAAAGGCGTACGGCTGCTCCTCGGCGAGGATCGCGTGCAGCTTGCGGTTGATGGTGCGGCGCTTCTCGAAGTCGAGCGTGAGCTTGCTCTCGACGATCAGCGCGTCCACCTCGGGGTTGGAGTAGCCGCCGAAGTTGTTCTTCCAGTCGCCGATCTCGGCCGAGTGGAACAGCGACGAGATGTCGGCCGAGTCGTCGAACACCCAGGAGGCGAACATGATGTCGAAGTTGTGCTCGAGGAAGACGTCCTCCTTCCACGCCTGCCACTCCTTGAACTCGACCGCGATCGCGATGCCGACGCTCTTGAGGTAGTTCTGGAACGCGAGCACGACGCGCTTGACCGCTTCGCTCTCCTTCTCGATCGGGACCTTGAGCGACAGCGCCAGTTTCTTGCCGCCCTTCTCCATGATGCCGTCGGCGCCGGGCTTGAAGCCGGCCTCGGCGAGCAGCGCGCGCGCCCGCTCGGGGTTGAACGGCAGCGGCTTGACGTCGAGGTTGTACGCCCAGCTGCCGGGCGCGAACGGGCCGGAGATGACCGTGCCCTGGCCGTTGAAGAACGAGTTGAGCATCTCCTGGCGGTTGACCGCGACCGCGATCGCCTCGCGCACGCGCCGGTCCGCGAGCAGCGGGTTGCGCACGTTGTAGCCGAAGAACGAGTACGACAGCGCGTTATAGGGCTGCAGCACGAAGCGCTTGTCGCCCTGAACCTCAGGGAGGTTCCGTGGATTGACCAGGACGATCATATCGACGGCGTTGAACATCAGCGCCTGGGCCATGATGTTCTGGTCGGCGAACGGCTTGGCGATGAACTTGTCGATGTGCGGGCGCCCCTTGAAGTAGTCGGGGTTCGCGAGCAGCACCACCTCGCCGTCGCCGGTCACGGTCTTGAGCATGTACGGCCCGGTGCCGATCGGGCTGCGGGCGAACGGGTCCTCGCGCGTGAGGTACTGCGAGTTCGTCGGGCCGTGCTTCGGGATGATCTTGAAGCTGAACTTCGCCAGCGCATTCAGGATCGGCCGCTTGAGCGTGCATACCACCGTGTAGTCGCCGGTCTTCTCGATCTTCTCGATGAACTCGTAGCGCACCTTGAGCGGCGTGATGGTCTTCGGGTGCATCATGATGTTGTACGTGAACACCACGTCGTCGGCGGTGAAGGGCCTCGGCTCCTCGCCCTCGCGCGGGTGCCATTTCACGTCCTTGCGGAGAAAGAACGTGTACACGCGGCCGTCCTTCGACGCTTCCCAGCGCTCGGCCAGCTCCGGCACGATTTCCTGCTTCTCGTCGATGCCGACCAGGCCGCTGAACACCAGCTCCGTGATGCGCAGCGAGATCGTCTCGTTGCTGGTGATCGGGTCGAGCGTCGCCGTCCGGCCGTACTCGCTGTAGTTGAGGACGCCGCCGTCGGGGCGCCCGTCGGCCTTCGGCGCGGCGTGCGCCGGAACGCACAACGCGCTCGCCGCGCCCAATACTGCAATAGTCAGGATCGGTTTCATACGTACCTCGCTTGTCGACTCTTAAAGTTATGCTCCATCGAGCACGTCATTCCCGCGAAAGCGGGAATCCAGAATCGTTCAAAGTGCGACGTCGCTGGATTCCCCACCCGCTTTCGCGGGTGCTAAAGGCGCGGGAATGACTGTAAACAGCTTCTCAAAGTATCCTCACGTCGCCGGCGCTGCGCTGCTCCATGGAGTAGACGCCCTGCACGGCTTCCTGAATCTGGCGCACCACGGGAAACTCCTGGCTCATCTCGAAGAAGATCTCGAGGCCTTCGGAGAATTTCTTGGTCCGATAGTAGGCCTCTGCCAGACCGGCGAGCATTTCCGGGTCGTTGGCCTCGATCTTGTTCTTGTTGCTCTTGTCGCGCCCGGCCTCCATGTAGGCGATGGCGCGCGCGTAGTCCTTCTTGCGAAGATAGTAGCTGCCGAGGGCGAAGTTGAGCCGCTGGTACCGCCGTCCGTCGCCCGCCTCGGTCACTTGGCCGACGCGCGCGAGCACCTTGGCGCACCGGGCCTGGGCGTCGGCGCAGCCGAGCACGATGTCGGCCAGCACCTCCGGGTCGCTCGCCTGCTCGGCCATCGCGGTCCAGGCGCTCTCCGCCTCGGCGCGCCGGCCCTGGCGGTGCGCGATCAGCGCCTGCCGCGCACGGGCGCGCTCGCGATACTGCGCCGGCGCCTGCGGCCGGGCGAGGAAGGCTTGCACGTACGTCAGCGCCTGATCGTTCGCGCCCAGACCGTTCAATGCCTCGGCGAGATAGTATTCCGCGCTCGGCTTCATGCGCGCGTCGTCGGCGGCCTGCTCCAGCTGACGCCGCGCGAGCTCGCGATAGAGCTGCGCCAGGTCCGTGAGCAGCGCGAGATCGTAGAAGGCGATGCTTTTGGCCGTCCCTTTGGAGCCCTGCGCGACCTTGAACCTCTCGACATAGGAAGCCGTTCCCAAGTCGGCGGCGCGCGCCACGGCGAGCGCCTTGTCGGGCGCTCCGGCCGCGAGATAAATCTCGATGAGATAGCGTCGAGCGCGCGGCGACAGCTCGCGCGCGCGGCCGGTATCGTCCGCCGCGCGCAGCAAGGATTTCGCGTCCGCGACCCGGGCGCGGCCTTGAGCGGCGGCGCGCGCGAGCGTGATCTCCGCTGCACCGCCCTGCCCCCGAACGCTTGAATCGGGGGCTGCGCCGGCCCACAGGTCGCGCGCCCGTTCAGCGTCGCGCTGCGCCCATAAAGCGCTCCCGAGGCCAATGCTGGCGATCGCGCGATAGCGGCTTTCTAAGCCTGAGTCGGCGCGGACCTGCTCGAAGTGCCGCGCCGCCTCGCGCATGTCCCCGCGCGCGAACAAGGCCTCAGCGAGATATAACCGCGCGTAACGGCTGCGGCCTTCGGTGCCGGTCTTGAGCAGCTTGTCGAGATAGTCCAATTCGACCGCAGCGGCGGTGCGCGCGAGCGCCTCGTGCAAGTCGGCGTTGCGCAGGTAAATCATGCCGAGCACGAGTTGCGCCTGCGCCCGGCCCCCGGCATCGGCGCGGGCGAGCGCGTCTTCGAGCACGCGCGCCGCCTGCTCGTAGCGGCGCTTCTCGTAGAGCTTCGTCGCCGCGCTCACCGGATCGTCTGCGCCGTATGCCGCGGTGCCGATACCGAGCCCCAGCGTGAGCCATACCGCGAGCCCCAACGAGAACAGCGGGGCGAACAACGGGCGATGGCGGCGCGTCACGGCCTCTAGTCCTTGAGCTTCGCGACGTACACCTGGTCCCACTGGTCGACCTGGGCGCGAAACGCGATCACGCCGCTCGACGAGCAGGTGACGTCGTGGTTCATCTTGGTCCCCGTGCGCACGAGCGTGCTCGTGCGGCTGTCGACATCGACGACGTAAATCGGGTTGTAGGCCTCCCTTTCGTTGCGCACGTACACGATGCGGCGGTTGTCCGGCATCCACGCAGGCCCGCGCTCGATGTCCGGGACCACGTCGGTCGCCACCACGCGCGCCGCCAGCCCCTCGCCCTGGGTCGGGTCGGAACCGTCCGCGGCGACGACCACGATGGCCCAAGTCCTGGGATCGTCGGCGGGATTGTAGTTGGTGTAGAACGCGAGGCGCTTGCCGTCGGGCGACCACACCGGACGCAGATCATCGTGACGCCAGCTGCTGAACGGCTTCGGCGGCACGGGAGGGGTGCGCCCCGGCTCGAGCACGTAGACGTCGTGGTTCTCGTTCTCGCCCTGGATCACGGCGAGACGCTTGCCGTCCGGCGACCACTGCGGATAGAGATAGGGCTGCTCGCCCTGCGTCAGCCGAGTCGTGGTCTTCGCGGCGAGGTCGAGCAGATATACGTCGCCCTTGCCGCTGCGGCCGGAAATGAACGCGATCCGGTCCCGCGCCGGCGACCAGTGTGCATGCCCATCCTTCTCTTTGTCGGTCGTGATACGGGTGACGCGGCCTTCGGGCTCGCGCAGGTATAAGTCGTAGTTGCCCTCGCCGCCGTTGCTCATGAACACGAACCGCTTCCCGTCGGGCGACCAGCTGATGCCGGAGTTGTAGCTCGTCGGCTCCACGACCCCCGGGAAAAAGAACTGGCCCTGTCCCGGCACGACCGAATTCTGGTGGTGTATGGTCTGGACGATGTCGCCGTTTGAGCGCACGACCACGATCTCCTTGTCGTCACCGCGCGAGCGCTCGAATGCGATCATGTCGCCTGAGGGCGACCACACCGGGTTCGAGTCGTTGCGTCCGCGGGCGATCGGAACGAGCGGCCGCACGAACTCCGGCTCGATCCCGGCCGGCTCGCCCGCGGCCGCGGCCGGCTCTTCGGCGGCCGTGGGCAACACGGCTGCGGGCAAGGCGACTGCGGTGAGCAGGACCACCAGAAGGCGCAAGAGCCGCATCGCGTCCGGTCGAAGTTGCGCGCGCGATCACTGTTCTTGGATCTGGTCGCGGTACCGGCGCGCCGCCTCGCGGGCCTGCGCGAAGGTCGGATTGCTCTCGAGCTTCTTCGGAAAGAAGTCGAAATACTCGCGCCACGCCAGGCTCGCGCTGTTCATCACCGCAGGCTGCTTCGTGATCAAGTACAGCTTGTGGTAGGACAGCGCAGTGTAGTAGTAGGTGTCGTGCACCGCCTCGTCGTACTCCTCCTTCGGGAAGAAGCGCGTGTTCTGCTTGGCGGTCTGCAGCGCCTTGATCGCCTTGGCGAAGTTCTTGGACGCGGCGTCGCGATCGCTGTTCACCAGGCCGTTGCCTTTTTCGCAATACGCATGGCCGAGGTTGGTGAAGGTGACCGCGAACTGCTTGTAGATGAGCTGCTCGTTCTCCGGCATCGCCAGCACGGCCTCGAACTCGGCGATCGCGCGGTCGTAGTCCTCCTTGTCGTCGAGGTAGATGTCGCCCAGGCGCCGGTGCGCCTCGGCGTAGTCCGGATGGTCACGGCCGGTGGAGGTATAGGCCTTGATGGCGCCTTCGACGTCGCCTTTCTGGCGCGCGCGCTCGCCGATCTTGAGGAGGTCCTTTTGCAGCACGATGCGGCGCTCGCCGGTGCGGTCCTCCTCCTTCTTGGTGAACTCCATGACCTCGAAGAAGTCGCGGTAATCCTCGCCGTAGGTCAGGCGCACGCTGTGAAAGCCGAGCGTGATCAGCTTGCCGTCGGCGATCGGCGTCTTGCCGACCTGCTCGTCGTCGATATAGACGGTCGCCGACGACGGCGCGGAGTCGACCTTGAACAGGGAGTTGTTGGCCGCCAGCACGAACTCCCGCGCTTCGCCGCTCTTGTCGACGCTGATCTTGCCGGTGAGTTGCTGGTAGCCGTGCCGGTACAGCATGAGCGTATAACTGCGGCCGAGCCGCAGCGGAATCTCGGCCTGACCGTTGGCCCCGGTCGCGCCTCTCCACTCGCCGTTCAAGTAGACGTTGGTGCCGGGAAGCGCTTTGACGCTCGTGCCGACGCCGCCCTTCGCGGTGAGCAGGAAGTAGGTGCGTTTATCGCCGTCCTCGCCCTCGCGCCCGGTGCGCCGCACCACGCGATCGCCGATCTGGACTTTCTCGCCCTTCTTGAGCGTGGCGACCTCGGCGAGCGAGCTCGTGTCCTCGCCGCGCCTGACCTCCATCCGTCCGGTCTCGCGGTAACCCGCCACCTTGCCGCCCTCGGCGAACGTCGGCGTGGTCAGGGTGAACTCGGTGCCGCGACCGATACGCCAGTTCCTGCCGATGTTGATGCGATAGCGATCGCCGTCCGTGCCGATCACCGTGCCCTCGAGCGGGAAGCGCTCGATGACGTTGCTCGCGATGTCGCGCACCGCGCCGTCGATGCCGCCGGCGCTGCGGGCGCGCGCGATTTCCGAGAAAATGATTTTGCCGCTCGCGGTGTGGAATTTGACCTCGACCAGGTAGCCGCCGTCGTCCTTGGCGACGCTCCCGAGCACGATCATATCCACGGTCGCGCGCCGCGGCGTGTCCTGCCAGCCCTTGGCCGCGACGCGGTCGATGCTCAGCTTGCGCTGCTTGACCTCGGCCTGGAGCTTTTCGCCCGGCACCTCGCGGAACCCGGGGAACTTGAACAACTGCGTCGCCAGTGCGTGCTCGGCCTGGGCCGCGACGTCCTTCAAGTCCACCCCCGGGGTGTTGCCGACGACGCGGTAGATGCCGATGCGGATCGGCCTGGGCGTGGTCGGGTAGAAGTAGCGCTGGAGGTTGACCTGACCTTCAAGCTGGACCGTGGTCTTCCACGCTCCGGGGATATAGCCGGGCGCCGCGAGCGCGATCACGGCCTTCCTGCCCTGCTCGCCGCGGTAGGTGTACGTATAGCTGCCCTGCACGTCGGTCTTGCCCACGGTCTTGCCGTCTACGCTCACGCTCAACCCCGGTACCCCGCTCGCGCGGCCGTACTCGTCGGCAAGCGCCCTGATCGCCACTACCGCCTGGCGGCTGAGCGCGACTTCGATCACCTCGCCCGGCTCGATCCGGCGGTTCGCGCGGTAGGGGCTGTAGCCGGTCTTGGCGACGTTGAACTCGGCTCCCTTCGCCGGCTGCTGCCTGTAGAGGTATACGAACTCGCCCTTGGCGTCGGTGACGCCCGCCTCCTTTCCGCCGACCGTCACCTTGGCCTCGGGCAGCGGCGCGCCTTTCTCGGTCACGCGCAGGGTCACGTAACGCATGGCCTTGAGATCGGCCTCGAAACGGTACGTGTTGGTCTGGCCCTCCTTAGGCAGCTTCACGAGGAAGGTCGATTTCCACGGCTCGATCCGGTAACCGGGCATCTCCTTGCTTACCGTCACGTCGATCTCGGCGCCGGCCTTCTTGCGGATCTGCTTCGCGAGCACGCCTTGGGCGTCGGTGACGCCCAGCTCCTCGCGGTCCACGACGACCCTCGCCTGTGCCGCCGGCTGGCCGTCGAGGCGCGCCTTGACCTCGATATCGAGGCGCTGGCCGCAAGCGCCGAGCAGGACGGCGGCAAGCGGCACGGAGAGAAAACGCATGTGGGTTGCAGCCATGGCGATACCCTCGGTTTGGTTATGGCGTCGGGTCTGGAGGACGGATGCGTCCGCTTACATCGCGGGCGCCTGGATATTGACCTCGCCGGGATTGATGATCTTGTCCTCGTCGGTGGTCGAGCCCTTGATCGATTTGCGCTTGGCCTCCTCGATCTTCTTCAGCTTGAACTCGACCTTCTTGCCGAACGAGCCGACCTCGACGGTCGCGGTCTGGGTCTCGTAGCCGATGCGGCTCGCCTCCACCTTGTAGACGCCGGGCTTGATGGCGTCCTTGGGCGACTCGAATTCGCCTTTCTCGTCCACCGTAGCAGAGCTCGAAGCCTGCTCGACCGCGGCCTTCGTATTGATCATGTTGACCACCGCGCCCTTGGGGCTCTCGTTCGCGATCGGCTGTTGGCGGCTGTCAACGAGCTGCACCGTGCCGTGAATCGTGCCGGCGCAGCCGGACACCACCAGCAGCGGGGCGATTAGGACAAGCAGCGCTCTTGCGGTCATGATCTTTCTCCAGTTGATCGTCAGCGGGTTCACGGGAAGCTTTGATTTCAATTTGTGGATCTAGGGTTCGGCGGCGCGAATGTCCATAGAACATTCGCGATAACCCCACCCAACCCGTAAGTCTGGCGCTCGGCGGCGCGGACGCACCTCGAGTGAATCCGCGAAATCTCCCCCCCTCGCCCAGCCGAGCTACGGGCGCGCATGGGACGGCAATTATAACTGAGATTCGGGAAAGTCAGCCGGTCCGCGCGAATCCCGTTCCTTTATCTACTGTAAGATTCGCCGGCTGAGACCGCCTGCAACACTTGGCGTGGCACGCTACCGAGGAGCGTCCCGTGACCGAACAGCCCGACACTTTCCCGCGCCTGCTGCTGCATCAGGCGAAGGTGCGGCCCCGCCGGCCGGCGTTCCGCGAAAAAGACCTGGGTATATGGCAGACCTGGACCTGGGCGCAGGTCGCCGAAGAAGTGCGCTCGCTCGCCTGCGGCCTTGCCGCACAAGGCTTCAGGCGCGGCGACCGTCTCGCGATCGTCGGGGACAACCGCCC
>WNGE01015232.1_pt1 | contig 12470 bp, 13 predicted proteins | sample 5400651 | NCBI WGS metagenome assembly WNGE01 (sample SAMN13153370, study PRJNA577476) | soil metagenome | isolation source: 60 cm soil or saprolite under grassland replicate 2 | place: USA:California | collected 2016-06-15 | reverse complement strand
GTGCATTCCAATGTCTATGCCAGCATAGTAAGCAGGGTTGACTTCTGCTTGTTCAACCGCCTTTTCGTAGACGACTTCCACAACGTAAAACCCGATACGAGGAACAATACGAGCATGCTTGACGGTGCCTTGTTTTGTGGGTATCTCGATCCCTAAACCAGACGGTGCAAGCACGCCACGCTTCAAAGCGGTTTTCGAGATGGCTTGCTTATCATAGATCAACAAGAACCGGCCTTTCGTCTTGTGCTTGTACTTGGGAAGTTGCGGCCTGCCTAAGAACTTTTCAGGATGCTCGTACCATTCTTTCATGGCAGCTCTGAAGGAACGCCATGCCTTGTCCAGTTGCCGTAAAACGTCATTGGAAACTTTGCGCGGTAACGCCTGGTACGCCTCAGAATGCTTCACCCGATGATAGACCTCTGCATAACCCAGGTAGATGCCTTCATGGATGAAGGATTGCCGCATCTCGTACAAGGCAAGGTTGTACAGGTTCTTTGCTGCAAAGGATGCGGTATCGATAGCTGCATAGCGCGGATCACTCTCGTTGATGACCGTCTGCTCAACTAACTGCACTCTGTTCACCCCCCCTTCCTCTGTTGATTTCTCTGTGGTTAATTCTCCATTGAAGTCATAATAGTTACTAACGTCACATATGTAATAATACGACATTGTGTCAGGTTTGTCAAGCGGGAATAAGGGATAGATCAGAACCCTATGACAGGTTGTTTGTTGTATGATATTGTTTGCGTTCCTGCAATGCCTCTTTATATTGCATGCTTACAGATGAGCCGGATTCCTTTACATCCATGATGAAGGCTCTTTTTCCTGGCGCTTTGGGCTCTATTTCATGCAATCCGAATGCCTGTAAGAGACGTACTCCACTGTGTGTCGCTCCTAATGCTGTGATGTTATCTATGATGACTCCTCTTCTTCCGAGGTCAACTATCCTATTTATTAGTTCTCTAACCAGTATAGCGCCGTACTTTTTTCTCTTGCTTTTATCTGTTTCTCGATCGATGGCTATAGCACCAATATAGAGGCGTATGTGTCTTCCTGCTTCAAACGTTTCTATATCGTCACTTGTAATCACTGCTTCACTTACTGTCTCTGACCGGAAAAGTTTTTCTACTTTGTCTGTATCTGGTCTAAAAGGCAAGATTGTCGCAAAACCTCTTACAGTATTGCCTTGCTTTAGTACATACTGTGTTTCTTTGTTTTTCTCAAGAAGCATGTACCTCCAACTTGGTACTGTTATATTGTTGCTATCACTACTGCTGCCAGGAGAGAAAATGGCATTTGCTATTTTAGCTATTTCTGCCAGATCTTCTTCAGTTGCTGCTGTAAAGATAAGCTTTGCGTTTTCTTCTTCATCGCCTATACTAAGAAACGCGCTAAGCTCATTAGCCAGGTTATCTACGTCTTTCTTTAGATAGAATCCATGCTTCCTGTTTTTTGGCAGATAGTAATGGATTCTCCCTTTTTCGACGTGTTCTCTCACCATTGCGTTACTTATATTCAGTAGTTTTGTGGTTTCTGTTATCGTATAGTAGCCGTCTGGTGTTCTCATTCTAGGCATGACGTTTTCCCTCTCTCGTCTCCAAGTTTTTGTCATTGTAACAAACTCTATACAAGTTCGCAATGTCACTAACGTTATTCCTTGACAAACCGAAGGTGTGGAGATATACTTACATATGTGACGTTAGTAACTATTATGACATAACTTTTCTGAAACGATGTTTAGAAAGGGGCAGCAACAGTGATCGAATACGAAGGTGAGCACTATGCGACCGCAACCGAAGTAGCGCGACGCTTTAAAATCTCTCGTGGCACGTGCTATAGCAACATCTTACAGCACCTGCAAGCGTGCTACCTTCCTGGACGAAAGAACGCCTTGTATCGTTTGTCCGACGTAGAGCAGTTTTCGCAGGTTCGCATCGTAGCGCGGCACATACAACCATTAACGATGGTCATCTAACCACAAGGAAACACACCATGAATGAACAATACACGACCACTACATCGACGCATGACGATGGTTTCCCATTTCCCTCCTTGCGTCACTACATTGAAGAGCACACTCCCTGGCTGATTGTCCTTGGTACCGTTGTTGTAGATTCACCCATCCTGTCTGTTAAAGATACTGCCCATCTCAATCTGTGTGTGGGTTTTCGCAGTGAGGCCGATCTTGCCGCTTACCTCTCTATCGTGGGAAAACCATCCACACAAGAGCACTCACCAAGCCAGTGGGCTCGTTATCACCTCCCTGCTACGATTGAGCAGCGATTAGACGCGCTGTATCTGCGTGCACAAGCCGTTGGACTCTGCGGCAGCCCGCTTGAGTTCCTCTGTTGCCTTGGCTCGTTACATGGCCTGCTTCCAGGCATTGCGATCCACCCGTCAAAGGTGACGGAAGCGTCGCTTTCGGTCGCTGAACAGGATATTGCACAGCGTGAGCAGGCACAATCTGCAAAGGGAAGCACCCATGTCCAATAAGAAGACAGCCCAACCACAAGAACATTTCCGTAATCGCCTGTGCCGTGCCGTTGGGCATGACTGGCAAAGCACGACCAGCAATGACTACCGTGTGTGTCAGCGCGACGACTGCCATGCCGTCCAACGCTGTGTTCGTGGGCAGTGGAGAAGCGTACTTCACGAGCGTCAGTGGACTGATCCTGTGGAAGCGTGGAACAAACGTGCTGCTCTCCCCCAACAGCAAGCCCTCTTTTAGGAAAGGACACCCGACAATGGCACAATATATCCACATCACCTATCCACGCAAGCAACTACACGAGAGGGTTGACACCCTCAAAGCACAGTTTGCCGACAGTGACGAGGTGTCCGTTGTGGACTACGGCATCTCCACCAAACAGATCCAGGCGTATATTGTTCTGGCCTGGCAGAGCGAAGTCGATGAAGACTTCATCGCTCAACTTGAGCAGGACAGCACTGTCCTGGATCTCTCCATCTTTACCGTTCCCTGTAGCACTGATGACCTCTTCTCTTTACTTCAGTATGTCTAGAACACAGAAACGGACTTGTGCGGCCTTTTCAGGAGAAGACAGCCGCGCAAGCCCGTAGACAGAAAGGACTCTCGCAATGCAATCACAACACAGTAAACAGACGCGTGTCCTGACCCCCAAGCCGACACGCATCCTCTCGCAAGGCATGCCCGATCAGACCGTGCATCAATCACCAGGGGCCATGACCGTTCTTGGATGGATAGGCGTCATCGCTGGATGTGGCGCTAATCTCTGGCAAATGTACACGACCATTAGCGCGGTGTACCAGATGTTCACTGGTGGCAACGCACAACCCCCCATCGATCCGCGTAACGTCACCTTTGACATCTGTTTCCTGATTGCCTTTTCGTTCCAGTTCGCGCTCCTGTTCCTGGTGTTTCGCCTGGACACCAGGTGGAAGAAGCAACAGACGGGCGGCACTGCTGGCAAGAAGAAAGGCATGATGAAGAATTACGGCTATGCGGCTATCGAGGTGGTCCAGCAGCTCGGCCTGTTTGCCATCTGGGTCGGACTGGCCTTTGTGATCGATACTCTTGGTGACTATACCTTTATCGCGGCACGCACCGTTGCTGCTGATGCATCTACCTCGGCATTCCTGATCTTCCTGTATGCCGTTGCCCTCTACAGCCTCTCGACGCTCGCCTTTGTGCGCTCCATCGAATACCTGTGGGCGGCATCGGCGGTCAAGGACCAATGGGAGCATGCACGTGAGCGTCAACAGAGTCAACCAAAGTGGTAGAAGGCAGGTAGCACAATGAAGAACATTACCGCCATCACTGACAACACTATCACGATTGTAGACGAGTCTGGTGAGCGTGTGCTTACGCCCGACATGGCTGAATTCGCTATTGCGGCTGATGAGATTTTACAGCGGGTGTTTGCCGCATTTAGTGAGCAATACGAGGAGGAGGAGGACTATCAGAGAAAGAAGGGAGCTAAGAAGTGAGTAAACGACAGCTAGAAATGCAGGAACGTGAGGAAGAAGAGCAGCAGAGCGAGCCGAACTGGACGCTGGTGATTGTGGGCTACTTTGCCCTTCTCGCCGTCGTGATCGTGCTGCTGCGGCCCTTGCATATGTCGATGGGCGGGATCTTCTTCAGTATGGTGATTGCGGGCCTTGCGCTCGCTCTCACCATCTTGCTGGTGAAACGCGGTATACGCAAGATAGCGGCCATGAATATGACGGCAAAAGATGCCTACCATCTGGCGATCGGCTACACCCCTGGACAGGGTCTAGAACTAGAAGAAGACGAGGAAGAAGAGGAGCCCGAACATTCGCCTGCAATCTTCATTGCAGACAGAGACCCGCTCCATCTAGGAGAGCGGTTCCAACCCTCGTTCCATGCGTTTCTGTGTGTGATGTGTCTGATTGTGGGTATCCGGCGCTCTGGCAAGTCTACCCTGCTCCTGACCTTGCTGGTAGAGTTGGCATCGTATGGCTTGCCCTTCGTGCTCTTTGACACCCAGGGCGAATATAACGGGCTAGTGAGCCGTCAGTTCCTCTTGCGTCCGCGTCTTGCTGGCAATGTGGAACGCATGCGCGATCTTCCTGATGCGGCCAGGGGCTTTCTTGCCAACCTGACGGCGGAGAACGCCTACGGGTGTGGACAGATGGTGATGAACCACGCCCTGCAGCTCGTGGTCAACTTGAAGGGCTACAACGACGATGAGGCGGCCCTCATCATGTCAGAGATCGTTGACGGGGTGAACGACTGGCAGGAAGCACGCCACAACAGCGAGCGTATCCCGTTCATGTTCTTTCTTGACGAGGCGCAAAAGTGGTTCCCTCAGAACCGACAGGATAAGTCTCCTGACATCAGCATCGAGACACAAAATCTGCTGGAAGAAGCGTTTATCGGCAAGGTGGTTGAGCGCGGTGGCAAGAATGGCCTCGGCCTGGTTGCAGCCACCCAACGCTACAGTCGCATCAATAAGAGCTTGCTACAAGGACAATGGAAGTTCTACCTACAACAGACCGAAGAGATCGATCTGGCCCGCTACAAACGACAAGGCATTGACCCGGAAGAAGCCAAGAACTTACAGCAGGGTGAATGCATCGCCTTTGGTCCTGATGTGACCCATTTCACCTTCCAGGCACGGCGAGCCAGTGTCCCGCATGAGGGGCATACTCCTAACGCACAAGCGTTGGCAAAGTATACCCGCGACCTCGACGACGTAGAGAGTATTCACCAGGTCTATCCGTTCCCTGGCGTGCCTGAGCCGCAACAACGACCAGCGCGGTCCGTTGCCACCATGCCTACATTAGAGAAACAAACAGCAAAGAGCGACCGGGTAAAGAGCGATGTGGAGCGCGGCGTCGAAGCGTTTCTCAAGGGTGCAACCTCTATCGATAAATTGGCAGTTGCGCTGGAGATCACACCGCATGCAGCACGCATGTTAAAGCCAAAGGTGGATGCAGAGATCCAGCGACGTAGTAGCGAACAAGAGCAGGCAAAAGATGAATAGGCGTGTGTGTGCATGTGTGCGTGTGTGTGAGGGAATCCGAGCTCAAAAACCGCACACACACGGTTTTTCTCACACACACACATGCACACACAGAGAGGGGCAATTATGACACTCATCCTCAAGGCAATTGGACAAACCATTCTCATTTTCCTGGTTGCCATTTTCATGACCATCGTCGTAGTCGCCGTTACTCATAGCGGGTCACTAGGAGTGCTGGCATTCTGGGGATTCATCTTCCTGGGAATCCTGGCCTTCCTGATCGATGAGCAGAAGAAGAGAGAGGCATAGTCATGACAACCCAGATACAGCCGCCGCAAGCAATGAACTGGCAAGAGCGGCTGAAAGATTCCAGTTGGGTGACGATCGGCTGGGAGTGGTTACAGGTGCTGCCAGGGCGGTCAGTCGATTTTGTGCTGTGGACCACGATGATTTTCAGTTGTTATCAACTCATCCCAGGGGCTCCACAAGCCCCTGCGGGTGTGAGCACGTTCATGTTCATCCTGCAATTTATCGCGCTAGATATTGGGGGCCTTGGCCTCAATCGGCTCGCACAGCAGCAAGGGCTGCCTCGGTGGGCGTACGCGCGGGTGGTCGCCTACATCCTCATTGGAATTACGCTGGTAACGATCTCGTATGCAGGCATTGAGCATGCAGTCACGGTTCCTCTAGAGGTCACAGGCTGGATTGAAGCCATGTTAGTGATTGCACGCTCCATCATGACGGTGCTCTACGGGCAGGCCATTCATAGTCTGAAAGCCCAAGAGCAGAGTATGCGAGACCATCTAGCTGAATTAGAAGAGCAGGTCACGCTCCAACAGGAGCAGTTGGAGAGTGGACAGCAAGAGGTGTCCAGTTTGCGTGTCCAGTTGAACACGCTCCAACAACGGGCGTTCAGTGGACAGCAACACCTGTCCACTGTCCAACAAGAAGTGGACACTCTGCGTGTCCAGTTGAACACCGAACAAGGCAAGGTGTCCAGTCTGCAAGAACAACTGGACAGTGGGCAGCGTGATGCGTCTACTTTGCGCACTCAGCTTAATGTAGCGCTGGTAGAAGTGGACACCCTGCGGGCGCAACTGGACGGGAAGAAGCAGGAGCTTGAGAGCCTGCGCGAGACGTTCTCAAGCGGGCAAGAGTGGCAGGAGTCCAGGGTACGACAGATGGTGGAGACCGAGCGGCAACGGGTGTCCAACCTGCAACGGCAACTCACCGATGAGCAGAATGCAGTGGTTGGCCTGCGGCGGGAACTGAATGCGGCGCTGGTTGAGGCTGATCGGCTGCGCACACAAATGGAAGTGAAGCAGCACGAAGTGGAAGGCGTGCAGGCGGTGCTCAAGACCGAGCAGCAAGAGGTGTCCAGTTTGCGTGTCCAGTTGGACACGCTCCAACAACGGGCGTTCAGTTCGGGTGTCCAGTTGGACAATCCGTCCAGTGGACAAGGAAAAGTGGACAGTGGACAGGGGAAGGTGGTTCGCCTGGACACGAACCGACCGCGCAAAAGTGGACAGGATGCGGTGGAGCATGCGCTGGCAGAGCAGATCAGAGGGTTACTCACGGCTGAGCCTGGACTTTCTGGTCGGGCACTAGCGGCGCGGTTGGGATGTTCACCAACGACAGCGGCCAAGTGGAAGGGGATCATTGAAACAGAACAGGGTGCCGTGAACCAGTAAGAGAGAGAATGAGAGTAGGTCTACCAACAGGCCTACTTTTTTTCGTGGTCATTGGTCGGGCAAGTCCCTCAGAAATCGCCCGATGCATGCATTTCCATACGTTTTGCGCTACCGTTGAAAGGCTCCTATTATGCCGTTATGCTGTAACCTTTAAGAGGAGTTCTCAGTATATGAAACATGTTGAATAATAGGCGCAAATGTTGAATAAACGAGGGGCGATAAGGCTACACCTGAGAAAATGTAAGGTGTCGTCCGAAACAATATTCGGGTCTCCTGGTCTTGACTAAAACGAAAAAAACGCTAAACTGGTCTTGACTAAAACGAAAAAAACGCTAAAATCTCTATAGGTCGCTTAAATTTTGGAGATTTATGAGGTTTACATGCATATCGTCGTTGTTGGCGCTGATCACACTACCGCTTCCATTGCGTTGCGTGAACGTCTCGCCTGTTCATCTCGCCAGGTCCCCCAGGTACTTGCGGCAGCCAGGGAAGTGATGCAGGAATGTATATTACTTTCCACCTGCAACCGTATAGAGTTATATGCTATATGTGCTGATAGCATTCAGGGACGTGCTGCGCTACTGCGTATATTGAGCAAGGAGCGCGAGGTGGCATATGATGAACTTGATCTGCACTGTTATACTCTAGTCGATGAGCAGGCCATCGAGCATCTCTTTGGGGTTGCCTGTGGACTCTATTCTCTCGTGCCGGGTGAGCCGCAAATTCAGGGGCAGGTAGTGGATGCGTTAGAGATCGCGCAGGGTAGTGGATATGCTGGCCCACTAACATCAGCTCTGTTTCGTGCGGCAGTGGTTGTCGGCAAACGGGCGCGCAGTGAGACCGCAATCAGTCGTAATGCTGTTTCAATCAGCCATGTCGCAGTGCAACTGGCGCGTCATCTATTCACCCATTTTCAAGAGGCCAGCGTCCTGCTGGTAGGTTCTGGACAGATGAGCGAACTGGCGGCTCGTAACCTGTGTGATAATGGCGCACAGCGGCTGGTAATTATCAATCGTACGCACACAAACGCTGTCAACCTGGCGCAGTCTCTGGGTGCGACTCATCGTACATTTGCCGAACTTGCTGAAGCGCTGATAGAGGCTGATATCGTGATCAGTTCGACGACGGCTCCGCGTGCTATTATCACTACCGAACTTATGCAACGCGTCATAGAGCGTCGAGCTGGTCGTTCTCTTCTGCTCATCGATATCGCACTGCCACGCGATATTGATCCAGCTGTGGGTACGCTGCGCGGTATCCATCTCTACAATCTGGACGATCTACAGGCCGAGGCTGAGCGTGGGATTCACCTGCGTTTACAAGAAGTCGAGCATGTACGCGCTATCATCGCGGAAGAGTTAGTAGCCTTTCAGCGCTGGCTGGCCTCACTCAGCGTCGTCGATACGATCAGTGATCTGCGCCAGCATGCTGATATCCTGCGGCAGCAAGAACTTGCACGCACACTTCGCCAGCTTCCTCCATCCCTCTCCGAACGCGAGGTTGCGGCTGTACAGGAACTCACAACGCGACTCATAAACAAATTGTTGCATACGCCCATGTTACGACTCAAAGATGCCGCTGTGTCCGGTCAGGGACATGTGTATGCTGAAGCTATGCGCTATCTTTTTAATCTGGAAAAAAGTGATGAAGCGAATAATAATAGGCACGCGAGCAAGCAAGCTGGCGATGATACAAACGCACTGGATAATCGAGCAATTACATCAGCACTGGCCCAATCTTGAGATAACAATCGAGCAAATTCATACAGCCGGTGATCGTATTACCGACGTGCCACTAACGCGGATCGGTGGCGACGGAGCCTTTGTGACCGAGATCGAGCAGGCTCTGCATGCGCGGCGCGTTGACCTGGCTGTACACAGTTTAAAGGATCTACCCACAGCCCAGCCGGATGGTCTACGTGTCGTTGTGGCTGGTCCGCGCGAAGATGTGCGTGATGTTTTAGTCTCCAATAAACCTTTTCAGATCTCTGATGGTCGCCTGGCTTCTGTAGCGTCAGATGCACCGCCTGGGACAGTGCTACGCCTTGGTACCTGTAGTTTGCGCCGCACCGCGCAGATTCGTGAATTATGTCCCAACGCCGAGATTTTACCACTACGCGGTAATGTAGATACGCGCCTGCGTAAGCTTGAGGCTGGCGCATATGATGGTATTTTGTTGGCGGCGGCGGGATTGCATCGGTTAGGGTTACAGGAGCGCCTTGCAGAGCGTCTCACCTATTTCCCGGTTGAGCTGCTTCTGCCTGCTCCCGGACAGGGGGCATTGGGATTGGAGATACGCGACGAGCCTGAACTGCGGGAATTGCTGGCTCCTCTGCACGATGTAGCTGTGGAAGCGGCGACCAGTGCAGAGCGTGTGTTTATGCGTCGCCTGGGGGCTGGCTGTTACTTGCCTGTAGCTGCCCACGGTGAGATTGTTGCCGGTACGTTGACTTTACATGGACTGGTTATTAGCCTGGATGGGCAACGCAGTATACGCGTGCGGCAAGAGATGCCCTGGAGTCCGAAAACCAGTATCGATCAGGCTGAGCAACTCGGTGTGAGGCTGGCGGAACAGGCTCTGGCACTGGGAGCCGATGAGATCATTTCCGAGGTTGGTATCAGTAGAGAACAGGAGCGCCAACGTGTCTGAGCGAACGATAACCACCTTGCCTTTACAAGGAAAACGTGTCCTGGTCACACGCACCCGTGACCAGGCCAGCGCTCTAAGCGAGCGGTTGCGTATGTCAGGAGCTATTCCTGTGGAGTTTCCTACCATTCGCATTGTTCCTCCGCAAGATTGGAGTGTCCTTGACGCGGCATTGAAGCGATTATACACAGGTAGCGACTCTCCATCTGCTGTGCCGTTTTATAGCTGGCTGATATTTACCAGCGCAAATGGCGTAAACATCTGCTGCGAGCGTTTGCTTGCGCTTGGCTATGAGCCGCGAATGCTGAAAAATGTGCGTGTGGCGACGATTGGTCCAGCCACTGCCGCCGCTCTGGCACGCTATGGTATGACTGCTGATATTATTCCTGCTGAATATATTGCGGAAGCAGTTGCTGCCGCGCTGATCGAGGATGCGCGGCAACGTGGAACTTCGCTTGAGGGACAGCATATTTTGCTGGCACGTGCCGCCGAAGCGCGCAAAGTCCTGGTTACCGAGCTGCAACAGGCGGGCGCACTGGTTGATGAGGTTGCGGCTTATTATACACATACGGTGGCAAGTGATGATGAACAGGGACATAGAGTGCTGATCATGTTGCAGCAGCGACAACTTGATATTTTAACCTTTACCAGTTCTTCTACCGTCCGTAATTTTGTTGCATGGCTTCAGAGTGTCAGCGATGCATTGGATAACAGAACATTATTGGCACAGCTTACCATTGCCTGTATTGGTCCGATTACTGCGCAGACGGCGCGTGAACTCGGTCTGCGTGTAGATATCGAAGCGCAAGAGTTCACGATTGACGGTCTCGTGGAAGCGATAGTTAAATCTGAGGGAGCGAAATGACAGAACAAAGTGTAACCATTCAATCTGATAAGATACAGCCCGAGGCGTCACCTGCGCCCGCGCAACCTAAACCAAAGCAGCCACGCCAGTTGGTGCGTTTTACCTTTTATAAGCTTGATTCCCAGTGGCAACTGTTGCCCGCTGATGTACGCGAACAGGGTAAAGCGGAACTGGAGCAGATCTTCGCGTCCTATGGCGAAGATGCGCTGATTCGCAGTTTTGGTCTCTATGGACTACGTTCGGATTGCGACTTTATGATCTGGCAGGCCACGTTTGAGCTTGATGATCTGCGCAAATTGAGCAGCCAGATCCGGCGCAGTGTCATGGGACCCTACCTGCGCGAGGCGCATTCATATCTTTCCATGACCAAACGCTCCATCTATGTGGGCAAGAACGCTCGTGGCGCGCACGATCCACGCCTGGTCATCACGCCCGACGACAAAAAATATCTCTTCGTCTACCCGTTTGTCAAGATACGTCCCTGGTACGCCTTGCCCTGGGAAGATCGCAAGCGTATGATGAACGAGCATATTCGCGTCGGTTTGAAATATCCCAGCGTTTCGCTCAACACCACCTATTCTTACGGTATCGATGACCAGGAGTTCGTCGTTGCCTTCGAGACAGATAACATATCCGATTTCCTCGACCTGGTCCAGGAATTGCGTGAGACCGAGGCAAGCGCATATACTCTGCGCGATACGCCAATGTATACCTGCGTAGCGCAATCATTGCCTGATATTCTGGAAGCGATTGGAGCCTAGATGAACAAGCCAACTTCTGTGCAGAACGATCTCAATCTGTCTCGTTCGCATGATCTTTACCAGGAAGCCCAGGCCTTGCTGCCTGGCGGTGTCAACAGTCCTGTGCGCGCATTTCGTGGCGTAGGCGGCGACCCCATTTTTATCGATCATGCCAGCGGACCTTACCTGTACGATGTGGATGGTAATCGTTACCTGGATTATGTCCAGTCCTGGGGACCAATGATCCTGGGTCATGCCTATCCTCCGGTTGTAGAGGCGGTGGTAGAAGCGAGTAAACGTGGTTTTAGTTTTGGCGCACCGACACAGGCCGAGAGCGAACTGGCGAAACTGGTTATTGAGAGTGTGCCATCAATTGAGATGATCCGTTTTGTCAATTCCGGAACCGAGGCGACAATGAGCGCACTGCGCCTGGCTCGCGCTTATACCAGGAGAAACAAGATCATCAAGTTTAGTGGCTGCTATCATGGCCATGCTGATATGTTGCTTGTGCAGGCCGGTTCTGGCGTCGCTACTATGGGCCTGCCCGACAGCCCTGGTGTCCCGGCAGAAGCAACGGCAAACACGCTCAGCGTTGAATATAACGATGCCGCCGCTGTTCAGCAATTGTTTGAGACCTATCCCGATGAGATCGCCGCGATTATCGTTGAACCTGTGGCAGCCAATATGGGATTGGTCCTGCCCTTTCCCGGCTTCCTGGAAAAGCTGCGCGAACTGACGCAGCGATACGGTGCACTCCTGATCTTTGACGAGGTGATGACGGGTTTCCGCGTTGCGCCCGGTGGTATGCAAGAGCGGGTGGGAATTACACCCGATCTGACCTGCTTCGGCAAGATCATCGGTGGGGGTCTGCCCGTGGGAGCCTATGGTGGACGGCGTGATATTATGCAACTGGTCGCGCCTCTGGGTCCCATGTACCAGGCAGGCACGCTATCCGGTAATCCGCTGGCGATGGCGGCTGGCATTGCAACGCTGACAGAACTGCGCAAACCTGGTCGATACGAGAAACTAGAGCACAAGGGCCAGGTTCTTGTAGAGGGTATTA
>WNGE01006934.1_pt1 | contig 12471 bp, 8 predicted proteins | sample 5400651 | NCBI WGS metagenome assembly WNGE01 (sample SAMN13153370, study PRJNA577476) | soil metagenome | isolation source: 60 cm soil or saprolite under grassland replicate 2 | place: USA:California | collected 2016-06-15 | reverse complement strand
CTGATTCTCCGAACTGGCCGAACGGCGATTGAGCCGAATGTCAGTACCGGCCTTGAGCGAGTGATTCCCTCGAACAGAACTCAGAGTGTCAAGAAAATGATAGACCGTGCCAGTGCGGAACTGTTTAAACTGCGCAGGTACCGGAACCGCGAAGGACTGATCAGCGAACGATAGATCGAATCTCGGCAGAGTCGATGGCCCGGCACCGACATCGGTCACGTTGCGATTAATGCCGAATGCAAATTCATTGATCGTACTATTTGAGAATGTGTAGTTGTGTGAAGCCTTAAACAACTGGACGCGCAATGTTCCGTCGGCCGTCTGATCGGTTCCGACGCCATACGGTGTCGTTGTTTTCGAATCGTTGATGTTGTAGCGGAAAGAGAACTGGCTTTGTTCCGTATGCAGCCAATCTATCTTTACAGAACCCGTATCCTCGCGCAGATCGCCATCCTTTTGGATTGAAAATATACCGAGGTTAGGGTCGGGAACATTGCTTCCGGCCGGGATAAATGGGGAAGACGGAAGCGGGATCGTCGAAAGGACGGGAGCGATCGCGGGAGCAAATGTGGCCCGAAAAGTTGCCGTAGGAACCAGTGATGTAAATGTCGTTCCGCGTGTCTGCCGGACGCCTTCATAGTTCGTAAAGAAGAACAATTTATCCCGGATCAGACGCCCGCTGACATTTCCGCCGAACTGATTCAACCTGAATTTTTGCTTTCCTGCAAAATAGTCACTCGAGTCGAGCGCTTCGTTGCGGAAATAATCAAAAATGCTGCCGTGAAAATCGTTTGTCCCAGATTTCGTGATCGGGTTGATGACTGCACCGATCGCCTGGCCGTATTGCGCCGAGTAGTTTTGCTCGACAGCCTGGACTTCCTGAATGCTGTCCAGGCTGACGCGGTTGACGCGTGATTCGATCCGCCCGAGTACGTTCGAGGTTCCGTTAAGATCGACGCGTCCAGCGTCGATACCGTCAACCAGTACGCTCGAACCACCGAACGTTGAAGGGATGCCGTTGATGCTCGTTTGAAACTGATTGGTCGATTGAACCGAACCGGGAACGGTCGCAAGCAGACTGGTGAAATCCCGTCCGTTGACAGGATTGTCCGATATCCGTTCGCTTGCGATCGTGTCGCCGATTAGCGATGTTTCCGTATCGACCCTTGTCTGGTTGGCTACCGTCACCACTGCAGCCACACCGCTAACACTCATCATTACATCGGCACGCGCTTTCTCACCGACGGCCAGCCGCAGGTCCTTGACCGATGTTGCCTGAAACCCGGTCGCAGTAGATTCGATGGTGTAAACGCCGTTCGGGAGACCCGGCACTTCGAAGCGACCCTCGACGTCTGATTGAACGGTGCGTTTTTCGTTTGTTCCCTGATTAGTGGCCGTTACAGCCGCGTTAGGTACAACGGCTCCGTTCGGGTCGGTCACGACTCCCGTGATCGAACCGGTGTTTGACTGCGCGAAAACGGCGATCGCCAATAACAATGTGACCGCAGTTAGCGAAGTTGTCTGTTTGATCTTGTTACAAATCTGAACGTTCATTTCAAGCCTCCAAATTTTTTCTAACATTTAAACTCGCGTGCAATCGCTCTTGGCGGAAAGCGCGGCAATCGCCTCTAAGTTGGGAGTCCACGCGTCGTCAATCTTCGAGTAATACTTGGGCAGGAGTTCAGGCGTCATCGGAATCGTCGGAATTACGTCGCGGATGTTCACTTCGTCACCGCGATACACACGCATCACACCATCCACACAGCGCGCCGCCACATACTCAGGAAACATCGCAGCTCCGACCTTGAGCGGTCCCCCCGCCATCAATGAATCTTTCTCGTCGTTGCCGGCCAGGCCGAAGGTCGCCAGCGTCAGACGCGACGTATCGAGTTCTGCTTCCCTGTAAGCTTCAAATGCGCCCTGTCCCGTCTCGTCGTCCATGGCAAAGATCACATCAATGTCCCGATGCTTCGTGAACACGCCGGTTGCCAGACGCTTAGCGATGATCTTACTGCCCTCGCCATTGACCCGCGCGATGTAAGCCGCTTCCGGCTGAATTGATTGCAGACCTTCGATGAAGCCATCGCTTCGCAAAAGACACGGACGCAGTGTCGGCAAGCCCATATCCAAAATCTTCAAAGGCTGCCGCGACCCGCCCTTGATGTTTTGGCCCACCCATTGGCCGAGCGCATAACCCGCGTCGTAATCGCAAATCGCGACGAGCGTTTTCATGCCTTCAACAGGATTGGCTTCAACCACCACCGGGATGCGACGCTCCGCGCCCATCACAATGATCGGTTCAAGCCCCTCGGTGGCCGCAGGCGTGAGAATCAATGCATCAACCTGGTTAAGCAGTCCGCGCGCCTGGTCGAGCTGCTGCTCAACGCTCAACCCGGCATCGCGTACGACAACGCTCGCGCCATATTGCGCTGCGCGTCGGGTGATGATGTCGATCAGGATCTGATACCAGATGTGAAAGCTATAATTAACCAGATATCCAATCCGTTTCGGCGCACTCGCATCAACTTCAACCAGAGGCAAAGCAGCCAATGCTTGATCGAGCGCGGGCGGAGCAGTGTAGACCGCCTGTGGATGATCAATCACACCATCGACGTGTCCAGCCGCCGCGTTCTGCGTGGCCTGATCTTCCGCATGTGACATATTATTCAACTTTCCTTCTTTACTTATTGCCTATTGGTACGTGGCGTCCCGCCTATCAGCGTCAACAGTCCACCATCCACAGTCCACACTGCGCCAGTAACAAATGAGGCACTATCATGCGCAAGAAACGCCACCACCTCGCCGATCTCTTCCGGGCGAGCGACGCGTCCCAAGGGATGCATGTTGGCGCAGGCATCGAGAACGGATTGCGGGTTGGGGTCGAGTGATGCGGCCCAGCGAAGCATGGCTGTATCCACCGTTCCGGGACAGACAGCGTTGACGCGCACCTTATCGGCAGCAAAATCCATAGCCATTGAACGTGTGAGGCCGATGACGGCATGCTTGCTCGCCGTATAGGCCAGAACGTTGTACTGACTCGCGAGAGATTGCACCGAAGCAACGTTCACGATCGATCCGCCGCGACCGACCATGTCAGGCAGACAAGCCCTCGCTGCGTGCCAGGCGCCATTCAAGTTGACGCTCATAACCTCGGTCCATTGCTCCTCACTCGTTGTTAGCGCGTTGCCATAGCGTTGTATTCCTGCGCTAACGACGAGGATGTCAACCGGCCCGAATGACGCGCGCGCTTCGTCGACAGCGATCTGGACCTGCCGCAGTTGAGATACATCGACAGAAAAGAAGAGGGCCTTTCCATCCCGCTTATGTATGCCCTCTACCGTCTCATGCCCAGCCTCTTGCGCAAGGTCGATCACGGCCACCGCGGCACCACGCGCTGCCAGGAGCTCGGCTGCCGCGCGCCCAATTCCCGACGCGCCTCCTGTCACAACCGCAACTTTTCCGTCGAATCTCATGTGACCCTCTCAAACCTCGACCTCAATCAGCCGCACTCCCTACTGGCGGAATTGCTGCGGTTGTTTCTGTCGCCGCAGTTTCCTCTTCTGTTACCTCCGGCGCGTGTGCCGGGAGGTGCTTGTACCAGGTGAAGTACAAAAGCACACACATGATCAACGTTGTCGCGAAACTAGCGAACGCTGTTGTTTGCCGGTGGAGAATCAAATAGAGCGTACCGATGTAAAGTGTGCAGATGCCGATAAGCGCGAGCAGCGTATTAAGCGCCTCCAGTGAAAAAGGCGTCTCCCGCTTAAACCTGCTATTGCGCGTAAGCACTCCCTGGTGCACAGGTGACCAGAAGCCAGCCGGCTGCACGTTCTCGTAAAACTTTTCCAGCGTTGTCATGTCAGTCGGTTGCGTGATCAGAGCGACCGTTATGGTGATGATCGTTGAGGCGACAGCGATGACTGGAAAGCCGATGTATAACGGGAGCGGCGAACTAAACAGCGACGTGTCGGCGACGGCCTGGCCCAGTGACAGGGCCATCCCACCAAACACACCCGCCGCGTATCCCCAACCATTGAGTCGCCACCAGTACCAACGTAAGACGTTTGGCGGCAGGATTCCCGCGGCCAGCGTCCCAAAAATCCAAAGGAACGCGGTATTGATTGAAGTTCCGAAGTAGGAAATGACGATGCCCGTGGTAATGAGTAGAGAGGAAGCAAGGTAACTGGCCCGGATCAACCTTTTGGGACTTGCTTGCGGGTTGATGTAGCGTTGGTAAACGTCTTTGACGAGGTACGCCGCGCCGCCATTAACTGTCGAACTGAACGTCGCCAGGAATCCAGACAACAGCGCCGCCAGCATGAAACCAACCAGGCCCACCGGAAGCATCGCGCCGATGATCACCGGAAGCGCTGTCTCCGGATCGTGCTTGAGGGCGGCGTCGAGGGCGGGGTCGCCAAGACCCATGATCGCCATTACGGCGATCGCCATCGCAAAGGGCCAGCGCACCGTGTGAATCGCCCCCCACAAGGCGCCCACCTTGGACGCGTCACGCGCGTCACGCGCTGCGAGGAAGCGTTGAAAGTCGTACAACTGCTCCGGTCCGCTGAAACAAAGTAGTAGTCCTTTAGCAACCCACACTGCGACCAGAGCGCCAAAGAACGAGTAATCGGTCCCGCCGGCCACGACGCCTTGCAGTTCCGTCGGTCGTACCTGCGGCTGGATGTTCATCCAGTTACCTGACACCTTCGAGACGAACACTGCGGAGTCGAAGTGTCTGTAGCCAATAAGGGCGAATGCGATTGCCCCAGCACTCAGGATGACGGTCTGGACGATCTCAACACGCACTATGCCGTGGAATCCCCCTGCGACGACATATAGACCAGTCACGCCGAGAATTAAGACCGCGCAGATGAACGGTGAGAACGGCAGAAAGATTGCACCGAACTTACCCATGCCGACGGCACCGTAGCCCAGGAGTGCCGTGATCGTCAGAATTGCGAAGAGGGTGTAGGACAGTCGCGCTGTGTCGCCGGCCCGGGCGCGACCGAAACGGGTGTACATCCACTCAGCCCCAGTCAGCACTCCGCTACGCCGAATCCACTTTCCCATGAAGGCCAAATAGAAAGCTGTGATCGGAAAGCCCCACAGCCAATGCACCCACATGCCTTTCAGGCCTAGTACGATAAAGGTCGACACAATCCACATCGTGCCGGTGATATCGAAATAGGACGACGAACCAGACATCGCGAGCGCCCACCAGGGCAATTGTCGACCACCAAGGAAGTAAGAGCTCATGCCTTTTGCGGCACGTCGCTTCATGGCTAAGCCGATGCCCATGATTGCGGCGAGATAAGCGACTACAATCAGTTGATCAGTCAACGACAGTTTCATCTCTGGTCCATTTGTTGCGGCCAACAGAGTCAGCCCGATTGTTCTCGTGGCCGACAAAGTCGGCCGGGCTATTGCCCGGGAAAGGGTTCTCAGATAGGGATGACTCGAAATGCCGAAGCCCTGTCGAATCAGCCTTTAAGCAAAAAGGTGTTCTATCAAAACTTTGTCAACGGCCATGACAAAGTGTTAAGTATCACGCTTTGTTGCAGCCTGTCAATCGAACTTTTCCAATGTACGTTCCTGAGGGATATATTTTAGGCAGACTTAGTTAAGGGCGATGATAAAGCTTTTAATAACCGGCGGTCCACGTTGCGTCAATAAACATCTAAGAAAGCCGAGCTGGAATGCGTCTTGCCGCGTTGAGTGAGGACTGTGGAACTTTAACGTTGTTAATTCCTTGGCTGCGGCCACCTCCGAAGCAATGCTGTAAGGCGATGGGGATCGCGCCGAAGAGACTGGGACGCAGCACGCTTGAGGGGCGCACCTTGAAGCTGATTGGCGGTACGATGTAGTTACTTTTAATGCATGCTTCAATGATGGGGCCGATGATGGACCAGGCTCCGGTAATCTCACCGCCAATGACGACAACTTCGGGGCTGAGACCATGCACCAGACTAGCAATCCCCTCTCCTAAGTAACGTGCCGTCAATTGAAGCGTCTCGAGTCCAGCAGCGTCTCCCTGTACGGTAAGAGCTATCAACTCTGTAACCGTGCGCACCCGGTTCTTTGTTTTGGCCAGCTCTCTATAACGATCGAGCGTGGCTCGGTTTGAGGCGAAAGTCTCCCAACAACCGCGTCGCCCGCAAGAGCAAGTCAACCCTTTGGGATCCATCGTCATATGGCCGAAGCCGCCCAGGCCGATGCTTGTGCCAACGTGCAATTCTCCGTTAATAATTAATCCCGTACCCAAGCCCTCAACAACCAGCACACACAGCAGAGTGCGCGCGCTCACTTCATCAAGCGGCCCGTACCATAGTTCTGCAAAGGCCGCCGCGTTCGCGTCGTTCTCGACGTAGACTGGCAACTCTAACTCCTCTTCCAACAAAGCACGCACTGGAACTGTTCGCCAGCCTAAGTTCGGCGAAACAATCACAGCTCCCGCGGCCCGGTCAACTAACCCTGGCACACTGACGCCTACAGCTTCTACGCGAGCCCGCGGATATTGCATCCTCACCAGCGCATGGATTTCGCGCGACAGCGAGCGCAAAAAGTTCTCGGGCTCGCCTTCCGTCAAAACTGATCTTTGCGTCAATATTCGGCCATTGAAATCGCTTACTGCATAAATGGACTCTTTCACGCCGAGGTCTATGGCAAGTACATAAGCGCTCTCCGCATTGACGTGAAGATATTTTGGCGGACGGCCCCCGCTCGATGGGCCTTCAACGCCTTCATAAATCAGCTTCTCTTTTATTAAGCGATTAACAATAGCCGACACCGTTCCGGGCTGTAGACCCGTGGCCTTCACGATGTCTGCACGCGATATAGGTTGGCGCTCACGTATCAGATGCAGAAAAATCGTCTGGTTTATGTCCCGCAAATCGCGCACACCGATCATTTTCAAATTTTGCGTGCCGTGCCGTTTCATCTGAGACCAGCCTTCTTTTTCCAAAAACTACTGCGCCCCGATTGTGCCACCTTCCGCTAAAACAAAGCTATCGTTTTCGAATCCAAAGGTAAGGATTTGTTCAAAGAACGAATGCGATAAGCGCTCTCATAGCTTCTTCTCTGCTAGAATATTCTCCCGAATAGATATAGCAAAACCTCCAAAGTTGAATCTGCGCAGGTGAGCTAACAGTGAGGCGACGGTCGGACGTAGCAAAGACAAACCATTCTTGCGTTTTATGGGGGGGCGATTATGTACGTAATCACGGGAGCAACTGGCAATACTGGAAGTATCCTTGCAAGGACACTGTTGGGCCTAAATCAGAAAGTCCGGGTGATCGGTAGAAGGGCTGATCGCCTGGAACCTTTCACCGCCGAGGGTGCCGAGTCGTCTGTTTGTGACGTGACCGACGCAGCCGCGCTGACGAAGGCGTTCTCTGGAGCACGCGCAGTTTACGTGATGATTCCATCCAGCATGATTAGCAAGGACTATCGCGCCGATCAAGATCGGGTCACTAATGCGATAGCCCAGGCAATCGAGCAAGCAGGGGTTAAATATGCGGTCTCGCTCAGTAGCGTTGGGGCGGATAAGCCGGAGGGAACTGGTCCGGTCGCCGGACTGCATTATCTGGAACAGACCCTTAACCGAATTCCTGAGCTGAACGTCCTGCACCTGCGGGCTGGTTATTTTATGGAGAACACTCTCGCGCAGATCGGCACTATTCAAACCATGGGAATGACTGCCGGTCCCTTACGTCCCGACTTGTTGATTCCTATGAGTGCGGCACGCGACATTGGGGCTGTCGCTGCCCAAGCGCTCCTCGACCTAACCTTCACTGGTAAGCAAGCGCGCGAGCTGCTCGGACAGCGAGACATAAGCATGAGCGAAGTGGCCACAATTATTGGCAGCGCAATCGGCAAGTCCGATCTTAAGTATGTCCAATTACCGGATGAGCAAATTCGAACAGCGTTAACGCAGATGGGAATATCCTTGAATGTCGCGAATCTAATCCTTGAAATGTCTGCTGCTCTAAACTCCGGTCATATGAGAGCGTTGGAAGAACGTTCGCCACAAAACACCACGCCAACTTCTTACGAGTCATTTGTGGGTGAGGAATTTGTTTCTCGCTATCGAGGCAAGTCTACTACTGCATAAAGTCGCATTTAGCCGGCGTCGCATTTTTGTACATCCAACTTCTGGTTGATAAAATATTAAACATCCAGGCTAAGCTGGCTTCTGTTAATTCATCCATTTCAAGATCGCTTCTGTCACTTCTTGAATCGTAAAAGTGGTCGTATGCGAACAGCCGAATGGATAAATCTGCTCTTCTTTTCCTTCTTCGTAATCGCCTCATGGCTGCGACCGCTGACAGGTCGCGCACGCATAGCGATAGCCGCAATCGGAGCAACAGGAATCGGTCTAATCGTAGCTGCACAATTTGCACACTGGCTTCTGCCATTCTTTACGGTCTCGGTAGCCCGTGACTGGCTACCAGCCGCACTAATGCCGATGGTGTATTGGCAGGCCGGCCGCTTCTCAAGCACGGTGAACGAGAGCTTTCAGAAAAGGCTTAAACGCATCGATGACAAGTTGCTAAGGCGTTGGATGCCGAACTTGACGGCGAAACCAAGTTACCGGTGGGTTGCCACCTCCCTCGAACTGGCCTATCTCTCATGTTATGCGTTAGTCCCACTGGGCCTCGGTGTCCTTTATCTTGCGCGCATGCGACAGCACACCCCTGAATACTGGTCGGTGGTGTTGTTTGCTACTTATCCATGCTATACCTTTACCGCTTTTGTACCGACGGTGCCGCCGCGTTTATTCGAGACGGCCTCAATGCAGCCAAGCACAGGCAAGATTCGCAGGCTAAACCTCTGGATCGTTCGCTGGTTGAGCATCAAGTTGAACACGTTTCCAAGCGCGCACGTCACAGCAACACTCGGAGCTTCACTCGTGCTGCTGCGTGTTGTGCCGACTGTTGGCTTGGCGTTCCTGTTGATCTCGATCGGCATTGCCCTTGGGGCAGTGCTGGGTCGGTATCACTACGCGGCTGACGTTCTTTTCGGAGCAGCACTCGCCGTTGCGGTATACACCCTGGAGCTTATGCTTTAACTAGAAGGCACTCAACGATGGATGGGAGAACCTTCACGTCACCTCCTGAGTCGCGAGTGAATTCCACTTCGATAGCAGCGAACAGCATCTGTCGGAAGATCAGTCTCGAACATCAGTCATAAGTTCATGATCCACGCAATACCCGTCTAACACCTTCCGCTGTTACCCCGAAAACGAGATGTGAAGCGAGCGCGTAGATGTGTGTAGAGACCGAATAAGCATTTGGGGCTTTGGACAGTCCGAGCAAAGGAACCATGCCTTCATCGACCACCAGCCAAAATGCCGCGCCGTAGGGCAGGCCAGCTCCCGCGGTAACTTCGGGAAGCAGTTCGGCTGTTACGCCATAAACAATGCCGCTTGTCGCGCCCACGGCGTAATGCACCGCGGGTCCCGCAATCTTCTTTTCACCAGGACTCAATCTATGATCAAAGATGATCTCCGAAAGGGCGGAAGCCGTCTTCACGGTGGCGTCGTCTTCGTTTTCAGTATCGGCGTGGGCTGTTTGATTGAGTGATTGTTCAGCCTTCAAGTTAGACTGTTGCAGAGCATGTTCGCTGGAATTCTTCTTTTTAGTTGAAGCTTTGTTGGACGATAAGCCAAGCCAGACATCCTGAAAACGATCCATGACCCACGATGCGACGAGGCCCGCGACCAGCCCTGCCAACGCGCCTTTCCAAACGTTCGGTTCGGAATGATCACCCGCCACAGTTCTTTCATCCCCTGGTTTCTAATAGAGACTTCTCAGTAGCTCGCACAAACTTTCCTCCAAAGCAAGTATTCAAAAGCGACACATATAGCGAAGATTCGCGAGCATCTCCCACCTGCCCCATCATTTTCGCCCTAAGTGTAGCAAGCGCGCGAACAAGCCTTTCTTTTTCGGCTTCCGCTCTTCAGGCTGCTTCTGCTGGGGCGCGCTCGATGCTCGGGATTCGAGCGAAGGCTTCGAGTCGGTTCTGGCCGTGCCGTGCGATCGACGTGGTTCGACTGATGGCTTGGATTTCGCATTGTCGAAGTTCTCAGTCGGCGTCGTCTTACGAATCTTGTAATAGTCGGGTATGTGAGCGACCAATCCATAACGTGGCGTGGTCTTCGAATAACCGGCGACCAACTGTTGGTTATAGTGATCGATTGAAAAATCGAAAGGGTCTTTTGGATTGGCATCGATGATCTTCAGATCTGCGTTCGTCATTGTTAATTTGCCGAACCGGAGCAGGCCGCCGCGGTAGTAAAGGTAGTTGCCACCCGACCGCGAATTAGCAAGTTGAGCAATTTCTGCCTCAGACAAGGTCTTGCTGCCACCAAAAACCAGGATCACCTCGTCGCCGACAATCTGAACGGCGATGACTTTGCCACGAATCATCGGCGGTGGAGTCATGTGCTCTGGATCCAGAATGAGGTCATTGTCATCGACTTTCAGTCCGCGTGCTTCTCTGGCTTTGATTACCTCGTCCAGTTCTACTCCGATTAGGTGCATGAATCCCTTGACCGGAAGGCCGCCAGTCTTGATCGACGTCGGATGAATTCGAATCTTGCCATCTGGCGTAGCACTCAAATTTCCCGTTATCTCGAAAGGCAGATCCAGAAGTTTGTGCACCCTTCCAGTCGCCTTGAGCTGATTTCCCTCGATTTTAAAGTGAAAGTTTTTGAGCGGCGCGCCAGGATAAGCAAACACATAGCTATTCATTAGGTTCGCCAAAATATCCATGCGAACGCCGATGACCGCCGAATCAATTTTAAGAATGAATGATCGCTTGTCATCAAATACCGGCGGCGTGGATTTGTATCTCCTGAGCAGCGAGCCACGAATGGTCCTGATGCGATAAACAACGAGGTCGTCGGCGTGAAAGTCGACATTCTTCATCAGCTCTCTGGTCAGGCCTTTCGATGATGGCGGCGGAGGAGCGGGCTCGGGATTCTCGGTGTAACTGGGCGGCTCGGTCTTATTCTCCTGCTTCTCTTTCTCCTGCTGCGCGTTCGCGTTCTGAGATTTCGAGTTATAGTCATTCGCAGTAACTGGCGGCGAGACATTCTGCGGCTGAGCGCCTTGTTCGGTAGACTCGCTTTTAGCGCTCATTTTGCAACCAATCACTCCGAGTGCCAGCGCTATCGATAAAACAAATAATAATGACTTTGACTTCATTGCATTCCCCCCCTTTTACATTGGCGACAGAGGCCCCCAACCTCGCAGCTGTCAACTACAACTCGCCCGTGACACACAGAGCGAGATTGCCTGATCATGAATCTAATACAGGCGGCGTCCGAAAACTTCCGCAATGCGTCCTCTCTGTGTCTATCGTGTTACGAGCGCTAGACGGCATCTTCATTTCGGAGCCGGTAGAGTATGTGCCTCCTATCTCTTCAGGCTTCGCACATAGGCAACGAGCGAATTGATCTGGGCCTCTGATAATTTCTTTCCCCATGCCGGCATCTTGCCTTTGCCGTTGGAGATAGAATTAAAAAGACTGCCTATGAATGTCGATTTCACTATAGCCTTAGTGGCATGAGGTCAGTACCACCTCGCGGTAGCGGGTGGGTGTTAGATTCGCAATTGGACACAGCGGCATATCGAGCATTGCGGCCCTGAAATCGCCTGCTGGCAGTCGGAACCCACCCGCTACCGCGAGGTGGTACTGACCTCATGTCACTGCGACGAACGATGATCAGCGTTCGCTAATCGTGCTGCTAGTCAAACTGCATCAGTACTCGTCCAACTAGACAGTTTCACTCCTCCCTCGTTAACATCTAAGCTTGAAAAACCTTCACACCTTTTCGATCACGAGCGCGCTGTTCTTAGATCCAAAGCCGATGCAATTGCATAGTGCGACGCGAACATCCGCTTCGCGCGCTTCATTGGGAACATAATCAAGATCGCAATCAGGATCGGGTTCATCGAGATTGATCGTCGGGGGTATTACACCCGTATACATCGCACACAGCGCAGCACCCAGGCCGGCGGCGCCGCTGGCTCCCTGAGGATGGCCCAGTTGGGATTTCGTCGCCGACATGGGAATTCGGTGCGAGTTGCAGTTAAGCGCGAGCTTGAGCGCATTCGTTTCTATCCGATCATTCAGGACGGTCGAGGTGCCGTGAAGATTCACGTAGTCGATTTCACCCGGCCCAACGCCGGCATCTTCCATCGCCAGCGACATCGCCCGCGCGGGTTCGTCGCCACCTTCCTGAAGACGAACGCGATGATAAGCATCGCAGGTCGAGCCGTAACCAGTGACCTCGGCGTAAATGTTTGCGCCGCGCTTGTTTGCGCATTCGAATTTTTCCAGCACGTAAATCCACGCGCCCTCACCCAGCACCATACCCGAGCGGTTACGCGTGAACGGCCGCGAGGCCCGATGCGGTTCATCGTTCCACTCGGTCGTCAGTACAGTTAGCAAATCGAATCCGGCTAA
>WNGE01006933.1_pt1 | contig 12471 bp, 13 predicted proteins | sample 5400651 | NCBI WGS metagenome assembly WNGE01 (sample SAMN13153370, study PRJNA577476) | soil metagenome | isolation source: 60 cm soil or saprolite under grassland replicate 2 | place: USA:California | collected 2016-06-15 | reverse complement strand
GGCAGGCTCGTGAACGGGATACTTGCGCGCGTGGCGAGAGAGCAGGCGGCATGAGCGCGGAGGAGTCCCTGAATCGCGCGGAGGAGCTCCTCGAGCGGCTCGAGCGGACGCGGGCGAAGCTCGAGACGACGGAGGATCCGCAGGAAGCCGTGGACGTGCTGGCGGAGCTGGCCGAGATCGCGAAGGAGGTCGAGGTCGAGGTCGAACGAGCGAGGCGGGAGGCGGAGAGTGCGGGAGCCTGATGAGCTGAAGGCGATCGTCGAGGTGTACCTGGAAGAGCTCGAGCTCTGGCCGGAGTTGCACGGGCAGGCCGAGTCGGTCCGCTACGCGTTCGTCGAGATGGGGGGCAAGCGGATCCGTCCCGTCATCTGCCTCGCGAGCGGAGAGGCGATCGGCGCCGGGCCCGAGCAGATCCTGCCTGCGGCGGCGGCGCTCGAGCTCGTGCACAACTTCTCGCTCGTCCACGACGATCTCCCGGCGCTCGACGACGACGCCGAGCGGCGCGGCAAGCCGAGCGTGTGGGCCGCGTACGGCGAGGGGAAGGCGCTGCTCGCCGGTGACGCGTTGCTCGCGGAGGCGTTCAGGCTCGCGTCGTCGTACCGCTCGTCGGCGGTCGTGCGCGAGCTCGCGGAGGCGACGCTCGGGATGATCGGCGGCCAGTACCTCGACACGATGGAGCCGGAGACGGAGCTCGAGACGGTGCACCGGCTCAAGACCGGGCGTCTTTTCTACGCCTCGGTGACGCTCGCGCTGGCGGCCGCCGAGCTGCGGGAAGCGGCGCAGCGCCCGTGGCGCGCGTTCGCCGACGAGCTCGGGATGCTGTTCCAGGTCGTGGACGACATCCTCGACGGCGACGGCTTCGTCGTCACGCACGGTGTCGACGGGGCGCGTCGGCTCGCGGACGACGCGGCCGCGCGTGCCCGGGCTGCGCTCGAGCAGGTCGACGCGGACACCTCGGTGCTGGCGGGGATCGTCGACGACCTCGCCGTGCGCACGGTGTGAACGTCGACCCGAACTGGTTCGACGGCTTCTTCGAGGCCGACTACCTCGACGAGTTCGGGGCGGACATCGATGAGGAGCGGACCCGGCGGGAGATCGACTTCGTCGCCGAGAAGCTGGAGCTGAAACCGGGGGCGCGTGTGCTCGACGTCGCGTGCGGCCACGGACGCCACTCGCTCGAGCTCGCGCGACGCGGGTACCGCGTCACCGGCGTCGACCTCAGCCCGCGCTCGCTCGAGCTGGCGCGCGCGTCGGCGACGGGCGAGGGCCTCGACGTCGACTTCGTACTGCGCGACGCGCGCGAGCTCGAGTTCGACGGCGAGTTCGACGCGGCGATCAACCTCTTCACGAGCGTGCTCGGCTACTTCGACGACGATGCGGAGACGCGGCTGGTGCTCGAACGCGTCTCTCGCGCGCTGCGTCCCGGCAGCTCCTTCCTCGTCGATACGATCAACCTGCTCGGTTTCGCGAACCGCCTCAGGCCGACGAACTGGGAAGAGCTCACGTCAGGGACCCTCCTGCTGCAGCGGCACGAGTACGACTTCCGCAGCGCACGAGACACCTCGGTGTGGACGTTCATCCGTCCGGACGGCAGCCGGAACGAGCTGCGCAATTCGGTGCGCGTCTACGCGCCGCACGAGCTCATCGAGATGCTCGAAGGCGCGGGCCTCGACGTCGTCGGCTCCTGGGGCGGCTTCGACGGCGCCGAGCTCGCTTTCGACACGTGGCGCCTGATCCTGCGCGGGGACAAGCGATGATCGAGTCGCCGGCGCGGCATACGATCGCGGTCGCGAGCGGCAAGGGCGGCGTCGGCAAGTCGATGGTCACGCTCAATCTCGCGCGGGCGCTCGCGGAACAGGCGGCGGTCGGCATCCTCGACGCGGATCTGTACGGGCCGGACATCCCCGCGATGCTCGGCCTGACGCGGCTTCGCGACGCCGAGCGCTGGACGCTCTGGAGCGAGGACCGCCGACGTTTGCGGCCGATCGAGGAGCGCGGGCTCAAGCTGATGTCGTCCGCGTTCCTGCTCGGCGAGCGCCAGGTGATGCCGTGGTCGTCGATGACGCTGCCGTTCGTCCTGCGCCAGCTCGTCGGCGACGTGGAGTGGGGAGAGCTCGACTACCTGCTCGTCGACCTGCCGCCGGGGACGGCGGACCTGCAGACGGAGGTGTTCAAGACGCTGCCGCTCGCGGGCGTGCTGCTAGTCGTCGGCCCGCAGGACGTCGCGCATCTGGACGCGAAGAAGGTCGTGACGCTCGTCCGCGACGCCGGCGTGCCGCTGCTGGGCGCGGTCGAGAACATGAGCGGCTTCGTCTGCCCGCACTGCGGCGAGACGCACGACGTGTTCTCGCGCGTGCCGCCGGAACGCTCGCTGTGGGCGGACGGCGTCGAGCGGCTCGCGACGATACCGCTGGACCCCGCGTTCGCGCGGCTGAACGGCGTTCCGCGCGCGTTCGGCGAGCTGGCGGAGGCGCTTGCGCGTCGGCTCGCGGCTTCAAGCGACCGTTAGGCTCGAAGGCGTGATCGTGCTCGCCGGCAGGCTCGGCGCGCTCGCGGAGCGCAACTTCCGCCTTCTCTTCACGAGCACGACGATCTCCTCGCTCGGCGACGCGGTGTCGACCATCGCGCTCGCCTTCGCGGTTCTCCAGATCTCGGGCTCGGCCGTCGCGCTCGGCTTCGTGATCGGCGGCAGGCAGCTCGCGAGCGCCGCGATCACGCTCGCGGCCGGCGTCTGGTCGGATCGGCTCCCGCGCCATCTCGTCCTGACGACCGCGGCCGCCGTCCAGGGCGCGGCCCAGGCGACGACGGGCATCCTCGTGGTGACCGGTCATGCGACGGTGCCGATGCTCGTCGCGCTGCAGGTTGCCTACGGGCTCGCAAGCGGCTTCGTGATTCCCGCGTCGCAGGGCTTGATCCCGCACACGATCAGTGCGGCGCGGCTGCAGCAGGCGAACGCCCTGCTCGGCCTGACCCGCAGCACCGTCGGTGTGGTCGGGCCGGCGGTCGGCGGAGTGCTCGTCGCGCTCGGCAGCCCGGGCGTCGCGCTGCTCGTCGACGCAGCGAGCTTCGCCGCGGAGGCTCTGCTCCTGCTGCGCCTCCGGATCCCGCCGAGGGTCGACGTCGTCGAGCGCAAGCCGTTCTTCCACGAGCTGCGCCTCGGCTGGAGTGAGTTCCGGCGGCAGACGTGGATCTGGACGACGATCCTCTTCTTCGGAATCAGCAACTTCGCGTACGCGTCGTACTTCGTGCTCGGGCCGGTCGTCGTGAAGCGAGACCTCGGCGGTGCCGCTGCCTGGGCGACGCTCTTCACCGCCTTCGGGATCGGTGCGGTCGCCGGTGGGCTGCTCGCCCTCCGGCTGCGGCCGCGTCGCCCGCTGCTGCTCTCGTGTGCAGCTGCGGCTCCGATCGTGCTGCAGCCGCTCGGTCTCGCGGTGAAACTGCCCGTGCCGCTGCTTGCTGCGATCGCGTTCGCGTCCGGGGTCGGCATGGCGGTGCACCTCGCGTTCTGGTTCACCGTCTTCCAGCGCCTCGTGCCGGAACACGCGCGCTCTCGCGTGAGCGCATACGACGCGCTCGGCTCGTTCGTCCTGATGCCGCTCGGCTCTGCGTTGGCGGGCCCGGCGGCTGCCGTGCTCGGGATCGCGACGACGCTCTTCGTCGTGACGGGCGTCATGCTCGTGTGCCTGATCATCGTGGTCGGTCATCCGAGCGTCCGCGCGATCCGGGCACCCGAGCCGGTTGCCGCGCCGGTCGCGGCGTGAAGAAGCGCCTCGACGTCTTGCTCGTCGAGCGCGGCCTCGCGGAGAGCCGCGCGCAAGCGCAGGCGCTCGTGCTCGCCGGCCTCGTGCCCGGCTTCGACAAGGCCGGCGCCCAGGTGGAGGAGGACGCCGAGTTGACGGTCGAGCGCCTGCCGCCGTACGTGTCGCGCGCGGGGCACAAGCTCGCGAACGCGCTCGACGCGTTCGGCCTCGACGTCACCGGGCTCGACTGCTGCGACGTCGGCGCATCGACCGGCGGCTTCACCGACGTGCTCCTCCAGCGCGGCGCGGCGCGCGTGATCGCCCTCGACGTCGGCTACGGGCATCTGCATCCGCGCCTGCGCGACGACCCGCGCGTGGTCGTCATGGAAAGAACCAACGCCCGCCACGTCACCGAGCTGCCGTTCCCTCCGCAGCTCGTCACGTGCGACGTCTCGTTCATCAGCGTCAGGCTCGCGCTGCCGCCGATCCTGCGGCTCGCAGCGCCCGGCTGGCACGCGCTCGTCCTCGTCAAGCCGCAGTTCGAGGCGGGACGGGCGGAGGCGCAGAAAGGCGTCGTCCGCGACCCGGGCGTGCGGCAGCGCGTCGTGCGCGAGATCGCCGAGGCCGCGCTCGGCTGGGGAGGCGAGACGGTCGGCGTCGTAGACTCGGGCCTGCCGGGGCCCAAGGGCAACCGGGAGTTCGTCCTCCAGCTGGTCCACCGACAGGAGCCCCGCCTTCCCGACGACATCGACAGCCGGATCGCCGCAGCCGTCGCGTAAGCCGGTCCGCCGGGCGGGCCTGTTCGTCCGCGAGCGGAACGGCTTCGAAGAGGCGATCGCGCGCGTGCACGAGATCGCCCGCGAGGCCGGAGTCGAGATCACGCAGGATGCGCCGGAGCTCGTCGTCGTGCTCGGCGGCGACGGGACGATGCTGCGCGCGTTCCACGAGTACCTCAACCGCGCCCCGGTGATCGGCGTCAACTTCGGCCGCTTCGGCTTTCTCGCGTCGATGCAGCCGGACGAGCTCGAGGACGGCCTGCGCCGGGTGTTCGCGGGTGACTACGTCGTGCTCGAGCTTCCGGCACTCGACTACGAGCAGGACGGCAGGAGTGCCGTTGCGGTCAACGACGTCGTTGTCGGGAGCGGCTCGCTCGGACGCCTTGTGGAGCTGGAATGGGCGATCGGCGGCGAGTCGCTCGGCATGGTTCCGAGCGACGCCATCATCGCGGCAACACCTTCGGGATCGACGGGGTACAACCTGTCCAATGACGGCCCAGTCCTGATGTGGGGGATCGACGCGATGGCGGTCAGCTTCGTCGCTCCCCATTCGCTCCACGCGCGCCCGCTCGTCGTGCCGCGCGGGAGCGACCTCGTCGTGACGAATCGCTCCGACGAGATTCCGCTCGCGTTGATCGCGGACGGCCAGCGCGTCGGCGAAGTTGCGCCGGGCGGCGATGTGACCATACGGCTCGGCGAGGCGAAGATCCTCCTGGCGACGCTTCCGGACATCACCTTTCTGACCCGTTTCCGCTCGGCATTCGCCTAAGCGACAATCTCCGGTGTGCTGAGACGGCTGCGCATCGAGAACCTCGTCCTGATCCGGGACGCCGAGCTCGACTTCGCGCCCGGGCTGAACGCGATCACCGGTGAGACCGGCGCGGGCAAGACGATCCTCGCGCAGTCGATCGGCCTGCTGCTCGGCGCGCGCGCCGACGCGGCGATGATCGGGCCCGGCGGCGACGAGACGTACGTCGAGGCCGAGCTCGACGGCGAGAGCGAACCGCTCGAAGACCTGCGCCCCGACGGCGAGCCGGGACTCGTGCTCGCGCGGCGGATCTTCAAGGACGGGCGGACGCGCGCCTACGCGTGGGGGCGGGCGGCCGCGCGCGAGGACGTCGCGGCGGCGGCGGAACAGGCGATCGCGATGTCCGGCCAGTTCCAGCAGCGTCGGCTCGCGCGGCCGGCGTTCCAGCTCGACGTGCTCGACGCGTTCGCCCAGACGAGCGAGCCGCGCGCCGAGCTGCGCGCGGCCTGGCGCGAGCTCGTCGCTGCGCGGCGCCGCCACGAAGAGCTCGTGGAAGGCGCGGCGCGGAGGGCCGAGCGCCTGGGCGAGCTGCGCGCGCTGGCGGAGGACACCGCCGGGCTCGAGCCGGACACCGAGACGGATCTGCAGGAACAACGGGAGCGGCTCCGGCATATCGAGGAGCTGGTCGCGGGAGCCGCTGCGGCGGCCGAGGCGCTCGCGCCGGACGACGGCGACGGAGCCGCGGGCCTGACCGGGCTCGCGGAGCGCGCCGTGGCGCCGCTCGAGTCGCTCGCGCCCGAGCTCGCGCGCGCCGGCGACGAGCTGCGCGACGTCGAGCTCCGCCTGCGCGAGACCGCATCGGAGCTGCGTTCCTTCCTGACGGCGCTCGGGTCGGAGCCGGGACGCCTCGAGCAGATCGAGGCGGCGCTCGAGCGCATCTCCGACGCCAAGCGACGGTTCCGCTGCGCGAGCTACGAGGAGCTGCTCGCGCGGGGGGAAGAGGCGAAGGCCGAGCTCGCCGCGCTCGACGCGGGCGCCGATCCCGCCGACATGGCGGCGCGGGCGCTCGCCGAGGCGGACGCCCGCGTGCAGGAGCTCGCCGGCAGGTTGCACGCCGTTCGCGAGCAGGCGGCGCCCCGCTTCGCAGGCGCGGTCTCCGCCGAGCTCGCCGGGCTCGGGCTGGGCGAGGGCGAGTTCCAGGCGGTCGTCTCGCTCTGCGAAACAGGCCCGACGGGCATGGACGAGGTGCAGTTCCTGATTCGCCCGAACCCCGGGCTGCCGCTCTCCCCGGTCGCCGAGACCGCATCGGGAGGGGAGCTCTCGCGCATCGCGCTCGCAATCGCCGTCGTCGCCGGCGGCGACACGCTCGTCTTCGACGAGATGGACGCCGGCATCGGCGGCGAGACCGCGAACGCCGTCGGGAAAGCGCTTGCGCGTGCCGCGGAGAGCGCGCAGGTCATTACGATCACTCACTTGCCGCAGATCGCCAGCATTGCCGACCGGCACTTCCGTGTCGAGAAGATTCCGGGCGATCCGACGCACACGCGCATCGAGCCGCTCAGGGACGACGAGCGCTCCGCGGAGCTCGAGCGGATGCTCGGCGGCGCCGAGTTCCTGGAGACGCTGAAGCAATGACGTTCCCCTGCGTTTCTGCCCGCGCGTTCCTCGGGCGCCGCTCGCGGTGCGGGGCCGGAGGGAACAGTATGGGTAATACGGGCCCGGAAGGCACCGTGCCGCGAGCGGCGTCAGGCGTCGCCGGAGGCCGGCTCCGCCGGCCGGAAGGCGACGCCGGCGAGGGGCGCGCGTGAGCTTCGTCGAGTTCACGGGCCCGGCGCGCCTCGACCGCAGGACGAAGCGCCTCACGCGGCGCCTGAAGCCGGGCGACATCGCGATCATCGACCACCGCGACATCGACCGCGTCTCGGCGGAGGAGCTGCTCGACTCGGGCGCACGCGTCGTCGTCAACTGCTCCGCTTCGCAGAGCGGCCGTTTCCCCAACCCGGGCCCGCTGCTTCTCGTGCGCGGCGGTGTGGAGCTGATCGACGTCGCCGGCGCGGAGCTCTTCGACGCCGTCAACGACGGTGACCTCGTCTCGGTGCGCGGCAGCAGCGTCTTCCGCAACGGCGACTGCCTCGCCTCGGGAAGGACGCTGCGCGCCGACGAGCTGACGCGAGCGCTCGCCGAACAGCGCGGCCGCGTGACGCAGGCGCTCGAGGAGTTCGCCGAGAACACGATGCGTCACCTGCGGGAGGAGGGCGGCGTACTCTCGGGCGCGGTCGAGTTCCCGGCGCTGCGCACGAGCTTTCGCGACCGGCAGGCGCTCGTCGTCGCGCGCGGTCCCGGCATGAAGCGCGACCTGCGGATCGTCCGCGGCTACATCCGCGACTTCAAGCCGGTGCTCGTCGCCGTCGACGGCGGCGCGGACGCGCTGCTCGAGTTCGGCCGCAAGCCCGACGTCATCGTCGGCGACATGGACTCCGTCTCGGACAAAGCCCTGCGCTGCGGCGCGGAGATCATCGTCCACGCGTACAGCGGCAACGGGAGCGCGCCGGGCTCAGCGCGGCTCGACCGCCTGGGCGTGCCGTACCACACGGTTCCCGCGCCCGGCATCAGCGAGGACCTCGCGCTGCTGCTCGCGTTCGAGAAGGGCGCGGAGCTGATCGTGGCCGTCGGAACGCACCTGAACCTGATCGAGTTCCTCGAGCGCGACCGCGCCGGGATGGCGTCCACGTTCGTCACGCGGCTGAAGGTGGGCGAGATCCTGGTCGACGCGAAGGGCGTCTCCCGCCTCGTCAGCCGCCGCGTCGGCGTCTGGCCGCTCTTCGTCCTCACCCTCGCCGGCTTCGGCGCGATCGTCACGGCCGTCCTCGTCTCGCCTCAGCTCCGGCACGTGATCGAGCTCGTCAGCCTGCGGATCCAGAGCCTGCTCGGGTTGTAATGCCGACGTTCGAGGCAGCGCGCGAGCTGCTCGCCTCGCGTGCCGACGTGTGGGCGTTCCTCTCGGAGCCGTACAACCTTCCCGACTGGTGGCCCGGGATCGGCGGGCTGCAGCCCGACCGGCGCGGCTTCGCGCCCGGGGCACGCTGGCAGGTCGTGGGCGAGAATCGCCCGTCGCTCTTTCGGAGGCCGAACATGAGCGGGATGCTGCTCGTCCTCGCCGTGGAGCCGTACGAGCGCTTCGCCTTCCAGCTCACCGGCGAGCGGCTCGACGTGGAGCTGCGGCTGTCCGAGCCGGAGCCGAGCCGCACGCTCGCGCGGCTGACCGTCTCGGGGCCTCTGCTGATCGGGCTTCGGCGCTCAATGCCGGAGAAGGCGCTCGGCCGGCTCCACGCGCTCGTGCAAACAGCGGCAGACTTGTAGACGCATGTTCGACCTCCGCTACCACGTCGCGTCGCTCGCGGCGGTCTTCGTCGCGCTGATCGTCGGGATCCTCGTCGGCGTCGGGCTCGCCGGCAGCGGAGTGAACCAGGCCGACCTGCTCGTCGCACGGGCGCAGCGCGACGACTGGCAACGGACTGCGAAGGCCCAGAAGGCTCAACTCGACGAGCAGGCGAAGACGCAGAAGGCGTTCGAGCTCGCCTACCCGGCGGTGATGCGAGACCTGCTGACGGGCAAACGCCTCGCAGTCCTCTTCATCGGGCCGAAGGACGGCGGCATCAACCAGGCGATCGAGAGGACGCTGTCGGACGCCGGCGCCGATCCACCCGTGCGCGTGATCTCGCTCACCGTTCCGGTGAACGCACAGGCGCTCGACAGCGTCCTGTTCGACAAGGGACCGCAGTTCGTCAAGTACTTCGGCAACGACAAGCTCGACAGCCTCGGCAGCGCGCTCGGCGCCGAGTTCGCCTCCGGCGGCCAGACCCCCCTGTGGAAGGCGCTCGGGCAGGAGTTGATCGGCGAGCGCAGCGGCAACACGCGCCAGCGCATCGACGGTGTCGTCGTCGCACGCACGGTGAAGCCTCAGCAAGGCGACACCGCGCGCTTCCTGCGCGGCTTCTACGCCGGATTGACGTCGGTGGGGATTCCAGCCGTGGGTGTCGAGAAGAGCTCGACGACGGCGGCCGCGGTGAGGTTGATCAAGCTGTACCGCGACCGGGGCCTGTCGGCTGTCGACGACATCGACCTCACCACGGGCCGGGTCGCGCTCGCCTGGCTCCTCGCCGGAGCGGAGACCGGGAAGTACGGAACCCAGGACGACGCCGACGCCGTGCTGCCGAACTTCCCGGGTGGATGACGCGCTGACGATCCTCGTCGCCGCGCGTGACGAGGAGGACGGCATCGGGGAAACCGTCGCGGCGCTGAGGCGAGCGTTTCCCGGCGCGAAGGTGATCGTCGCCGACGACGGCTCGCGGGACGCGACGGCGGAGCGCGCCGAAGCCGCAGGAGCCGTGGTCCTGCGCCTCGCGCGGCGCGGCAAAGGGCAGGCCCTGTCGGCCGCGGAGCGCGCCGCGCCGCGGGGAGCCCTGCTGCTCGTCGATGCCGACGTGCGCGGCGACCTGACGCCTCTCTTGCCAAGTGACAAAGTGTCACAAGGCCTACGGATCGCCGCATTCGCCCGGTCGCAGGGAGGCGGGTTCGGGATCGCGAAGGCCGTCGCGCGTGCGCTGATCCGCCTCCGCTCCGGTTTCGAGGCGCAGGAGCCGCTCTCCGGCCAGCGGGCGCTCTCGGCGCAGGCCCGCGCCGCCGTCTTTCCGCTCGCGCCCGGGTTCGGCGCTGAGACTCGGCTAACGATCGACGCAGTGAAAGCGGGCGTTGCGGTCGTGGAGATCCGGCTCGAGCTCGAGCACCGGGCGACCGGCCGCGACGCGCGCGACTTCCTCCACCGCGGCCGCCAGCTGCTCGACGCGCTGCTCGCGGCCGGGCCGCTGCGCGTGAACTACCGCGGCACGCGCCTCCCGCTCGTCGGCTGGACAGTCGCGCTGCACGAGCCGCTCATCACCGCGATCGGGCTCGCCGACGACCGCTGGAGCGGGGAGGAGCGCGGCTTCCGCGAGCACCTGCTCGCGCGACGGACGACGGGCGTGCTGAAGCTCGTGGGCATCCCGCTCGTCGCGCTTGCACGCACCCGCTCGCTCTCGGGCGCGCTCCTCGTCGGCCTGTCGGCGAACGCGCTCAACCAGCTCGACACGCGGCCTGGTCGGGCACTCAAGGCGTATCTCGCGGCGGCGCTCGTCGTCGACGCGCCGCTCGCGCTCGCCGTCCTCCTCGCGCCCTACGATCTGCGCGAGATGACGATGCTCGGAGACGGAGGCTCGAACGGTCTGGGCGCGATGCTAGGGTTGGGTTCCGTGAATCGTTTCACGGGACGAGGCCGGTGGATCGCGATCGGCGCCCTCGCAGGCCTCACCCTCCTCGGAGAACGTCGCTCTCTCGGCGAGCTGATCGAGCACACGCCCGTCCTCCGCGAGCTGGACGCGTGGGGACGACGCCCGTGAGCACGAAGTACGTCTTCGTCACCGGCGGCGTCGTCTCGGCGCTCGGGAAGGGAATCGTCGCCGCCTCGCTCGGACGCCTGCTGAAGGCACGCGGGCTCGAGGTGCAGGCGCAGAAGTTCGACCCCTACCTGAACGTGGATCCGGGCACGATGAGCCCGTTCCAGCACGGCGAGGTGTTCGTGACCGAGGACGGCGCCGAGACGGATCTCGACATCGGCCACTACGAGCGCTTCATCGACGCGAACCTGTCGTCGGCGTCGAGCCACACGGCGGGCGCGATCTGGGAGACCGTGCTCCGCAAGGAGCGCAAGGGCGAGTTCCTCGGCGCCACCGTGCAGGTGATCCCGCACATCACGAACGAGATCAAGCGCCGCATCCGCAGCGCCGCGGAGGCCTCGACCGCGGACGTCGTGATCAGCGAGATCGGCGGGACGGTCGGCGACATCGAGTCGCTGCCGTTCCTCGAGGCGATCCGCCAGTTCCGCCGCGAGGCCGGCCCCGAGAACGTGCTCTACCTGCACGTGACCCTCGTCCCGTTCATCGAGGCGGCCGGCGAGCTGAAGACGAAGCCGACGCAGCACTCGGTGAACGAGCTCCGCCGCATCGGTATCCACCCGGACATCGTCGTCGCGCGCTCGAGCGGCGAGCTGTCCCCGGACATCTTCGACAAGATCGCGCTCTTCGCGGACGTCGACGTGCAGGCCGTGATCGCGTGCCCGGACGTGCGCGACGTCTATCTCGTCCCGTCGGCGCTCGAGGAGCAGGGTCTGGACACGCTCGTCCTCGACAAGCTCGGGCTCGACGCTCCGAGCGGAGCCGACGAGGAGTGGCGGTCGCTCGTCGATCGGATCGACATGCTCGACGGCGAGGTCGAGATCGCGCTCGTCGGCAAGTACGTGAAGCTGCACGACGCATACCTCTCGGTGCACGAGGCGCTGAAGCATTCCGGCGTGCACCACGGCTGCCGCGTGCGCGTGCGCTGGTTCGACGCCGAGAACATGACGCTCGAGGAGGCGGCGCGCGAGCTCGCGGGCGTCGACGGCGTGCTCGTTCCGGGTGGCTTCGGCTCGCGCGGCTGGGAGGGCAAGGTGCTCGCCTGCCGCGTCGCGCGCGAGCGGCGCATTCCGTACCTCGGCATCTGTCTCGGGATGCACGTCGCGGTGTCGGAGTTCGCGCGGCACGTCGTCGGCCTCGACGGCGCCAACTCGGCGGAGATGGACCCGGAGACGCCGTACCCGGTGATCGACCTGCTCCCCGAGCAGAAGGAGGTCGAGGACCTGGGCGGCACGATGCGACTCGGCGCGCAGGCGGTGGAGGTCGCGGCGGGAACTCGCGCCGCCGACGTGTACGGCGACTCGCTCGTGCTCGAGCGGCACCGCCACCGCTACGAGGTCAACAACGCCTACCGGCCCGCGCTCGTCGACGCCGGGCTCGTCGTGTCGGGGACGTTCCAGGAAGGACGGCTCGTCGAGATCGTCGAGCTTCCGGACCATCCGTGGTTCGTCGCGTCGCAGTTTCATCCGGAGTTCAAGTCGCGCCCGACGCGTCCCGCACCGCTCTTCCGCGAGTTCGTCGGCGCTGCCCTGGCGCGCGCGCGTGAGCGCGGCACCGTCGCGCTCGCGGCGGCGACTGGCTAGTCCCAGGCCTCGAGCACCGGATAGGCGCTACGGCCGTCGAGGCAGTCGCCGGCGTAGAGCGCGACGCCGAGATCGCCCGTCCAGAGCGAGTAGCGTCCGTGGCCGCGCCGTTCGACCTGCTCGAGCGCGTGCATC
>WNGE01010820.1_pt1 | contig 12473 bp, 11 predicted proteins | sample 5400651 | NCBI WGS metagenome assembly WNGE01 (sample SAMN13153370, study PRJNA577476) | soil metagenome | isolation source: 60 cm soil or saprolite under grassland replicate 2 | place: USA:California | collected 2016-06-15 | reverse complement strand
TGAGGTCGGGATAGTTCTCGGCCACGGCCAGCAGCCGGTTCAGGCTCCGGGTGACCTGGTTCTCGGCGTCCGCCTGGGCCTGCACGCCGGCCGCTGACTGCGCCTGGGATCGGGCCTTCGCAACGTCCTCGAACAGCTCCCGTTCGTGCTCGGCGTACCCCTTGACACTCTCGATCAGGTTCGGGATCAGGTCGTAGCGCCGGCGAAGCTGGACGTCGATCTGCGACCAGGCGTTCTCCACCCGGACCCGCAGCCTGACCAGGCGGTTGTAGACGAGGACCCCGTACAGCAGGACCAGGGCGACGATCCCCAGGACGACCCACAGGGCCAGCATGCGGCCATCTTACCAGCGGCCTTTTCGAAGGCCCGGGCGCGCTCGGATCGCCGGGCGGGCGCTCAGGCCGGGAGCTTCGCCCGCATCGCGATGGCGTCACGGTAGGCGGCCTCGATCTCGCCGGTCACCGTCTCCCAGCGGTACCGTTCGCTGCGGGCTCGCCCCGCCTCGCCGAGCCGCCGGGCCAGCGCCGGATCATCGAGGACCCGGCGAACGGCGGCGGCCAGCGCCCCGGGGTCGCTCGGCGGCACCAGGATGCCATCGACGCCGTCCTCGACCACCTCTCGCCATCCTTCGATGTCAGAGGCCACGATGGGCAGGCCGGCCGCCATGGCCTCCACCAGCACGATCCCGAAGCTCTCCCCACCCCTGGCCGGTCCCAGGAAGAGGTCCGCCGCGGCATGGTAGGGAGGGAGGTCGTCGTGCGGCACCGCGCCCAGCATCAGCGCCCGCTCCCTCAGCTCCGGGGACAGGCGGGCCACCGCACCCCGCTCGGGCCCGTCGCCGGCCACGACCAGCCACAGGTCGGGGAGCTCCCTTGCGAGCTCGGCGAACGCCTCCACCGCCACGGAGAACCCCTTGCGAGGATCCAGCCGGTTCACGAACAGCAGCCGGCGGCCGGGGGGCAGCTCGGCGGGAGCCGGGTCGTGGAACATGTCGACGTCGACGCCGTTGGGAACGATCCGGGCCCGGCTCCGGAACGGGCCGGTCCCGAACTCCGCCGCGGCCTCGGACACCCCGATCATCACGTCGAGCCTGGACCAGACCAGACGCAGGACCGGCGACGCCAACCTCACGGCGAGCTTGCGCTCGGACCCGGCATGGAAGGTGGCCACCACGGGCCCCGGCGCGCTGAGCGCGGCGAACATCGACGTGCTCGGGCTGATCGGCTCGTGGACGTGCACCACGTCGGGCCGAAACGCCCGAAGCTCCCGGCGGACCCGGGCCCAGCTCCGGGGGTCGGGGCAGATCTGTGCCACCGAACGGTTGAACCTGACCTTCACCGACCGGCCCACGATCCGGACCCCGGGGTCGGTGGCGGGCTCGCGGCCGGGGGCGAGCACCAGCGTCTGGTGGCCCCGGTCCCGGAGGTGCGCGGCGAGCTGCCGAACGTGGGTCTGGACCCCACCCGTCGCCTCCCACCGGTAGGGGCAGGCCAGGGCGACCCTCACCGCCGGGACGCGGCGGCCGACTCCGTGGCCGGGCCAGCCTCCGGCCCCGAGGCCGGCTCCCGCTCGGGTAGCGGGGCCTCCCATGCCGGCTGGAACATGTGCCAGTCCGTCGGAGCCGACGCGATGAACCGTTCGAACTGCGCGGCGATCTGCTTCGTCATCTCGGTCACGTCCCGCCGCGTATCGTCCGTTCGCTCCACCTCGAGCGGTGGGTTGATCACGCAATGCCATCCCTCGTCCGTGGTGAATACCGTCGCCACCGACAGAGGCGACCCGGTCATGAGCGACAGGTAGGCCGGACCGGCCGGAAGGAGCCGGGGCGCCCCGAACATCTCCACCCGCACCCCGCGTCCGCTGAGGTCGCGGTCGGCCACCAGCGTGACGACCTCGTTCTGCCCCAGCAACCGGACCAGCGACTCGCCCACCTTGCCATCCTTCGTCAGGGGTAGGATCCCCATCCCGAGGGCACGGCGGTGCCGGAGGAACAGCTCGAACACCTCGGGAGGCCGCAGCTCCTCGGCCACCGCGGTCATCCGGTATCCGTTGAGGGCCAGCCAGTGGCCGGCCGCGTCCCAGTTGCCCATGTGGGGCAAGGCGCAGATGATGCCTCGCCCCCGTTCCACCGCGTGATCGATGTGCTCCACCCCGTCGACCGTGAACCGCCGGTTGACGTCATCCGGGGGCATGGACCGGAGGGCGAACGTCTCGTACCAGTACCGTCCGTAGAGCCGATAGCACTCCTCGACGGCCGCCGCCACCAGCGGAGAATCCTCCGGGTGGCCCAGCACCTGCGCCATGTTCGCCCCCACCACGGCCCGTTGCTCGGGCGACCGAAGCCGCTGCAGCCGCATGAACAGCTCTCCGAGCCGCAGGCCGAGGGGCCGGGGAACGCGCATCCCGACCCATTCCGCGGCCCGAAGGATCACGTACGCGGTCCTCCCCCCGCCCGCGCCCGAGTCCTCCTCCGGCTCCATCATCGTTCGGAGCTCCGCCGGCCCGCGGTGCTCGGTTGCCGTTCGCTTGGCGGACCGGCCCGGCGATCGCCCGCTCGTGTCCTTCGTTCCTGACGGGCCACGTTCCCGGCTCGGACCGCGCTGGCGGACACCGTGAGCGCGGCGAACGCCCACAGGGAGGCCTCGACCCACCCCGTGAGGAGCCCCCCTACCAGGATCGCCGCGCGAAGCGTTCGATACCCCGTTCCCTCGAGCTCCCGGTACCCGAGGGCCTCGCCGCGCGCCCGCTCGTACGAGGCCAGGTACGAGGCGCCCAGTCCGACCAGGGCCAGCACGGAGACCCGGACCGAACCCAGCCTGGCCACCCAGGCCAGCGGGGCCAGGATGGCGCCCTCCAGGGCCCGGTCGAGCAGCCGCCCGGCCAGAGTCAACCGGGGCCTGCGGGCTGTTGCCCGGTCCCCGGTGGGGCCGAGCGTGGCCACCGCGCCGAGCACCGCCGCCACCCCGGCCAGGAGCCGGTGTCCGGCGAGGATCAGCCACGCGGCCGCCCCCAGAGCCCCGGCGCCCACGGCGAGCGACACCACGGGCCCCCGCCCCCGCGTCACCTGATCAGGCATGTCCGGCGCGGAGCGTACCACCTGCCCGAACCCGCTCCGAGCACGGATCGGCCCGACGGGCGACCGCTCCCTGTTTCATATAATCGCGATTCCGGCACCATCGACACCGCACGCCGCGTGCGGTGCGGACCGACCAGGAAGGGATCCATGAACGTCCACGAGCCTCGCACCATCCGCAACGTCGCCCTCGTCGGCCACAGCGGAGCCGGCAAGACGACGCTCAACGAAGCCCTGCTGTTCGCCGCCGGCGCCATCACCCGCATGGGAAAGGTCGAGGACGGCAACACCGTGTCCGATCACGACGCGGAGGAGGTCCGGCGCGGCATCAGCGTTTCCCTTTCCCTGGCACCGATCGAATGGGGCGAGGTGAAGATCAACCTGCTCGACGCCCCCGGCTACGCGGACTTCATCGGCGACGTGATGGGTGCCCTTCGCGCGGCCGACGCGTGCCTGTTCGTGGTCTCCGCCGTGGACGGCGTCGAGGTGCAGCACGAGGTGGTGTGGGAGATGGCCGCCGAGGCGGGGCTCCCCCGGGCCTTCTTCGTGAACAAGCTCGATCGCGAACGGGCCTCGTTCGACCGGACCCTGGACCAGCTCACGAAGGCCTTCGGCACACAGGTCGCCCCCATCCAGCTCCCCATCGGCGAGGAGCACGAGTTCGCCGGGGTCATCGATCTGCTCGATCGGAGGGCCTACCGGTACGACGACGGACCGAAGGGAACGGAGGCCGATTGGCCCGAGGACCTCGCGGCCAAGGCCGAGCCATACCGCGAGAAGCTCCAGGACGCCGTGGCCGAAGCCGACGACGCGCTGCTGGAGAAGTACCTGGACTCGGGCGAGCTGTCGGGCGAGGAGATCGTCCGCGGCGTGAAGGCGGGCCTGGCCGACGCCAAGTTCGCCCCAGTACTGGTGGGCGCGGCGGCCAGGCCGATCGGGGTGGACCGGCTGGCCACGTTCATCGCCGACGCGTTCCCGTCCCCCGCCGACCGGCCGCCGGTCACCGCGCTGGCGAAAGGCGACGCCGAGCGGGAGCTGTCCTGCGATCCGAACGGCCCCCTCGGCGCGCTGGTGTTCAAGACCGTCTCCGACCCCTACGTGGGCCGGATCAACCTGTTCCGCGTGTTCAGCGGCAAGGTCCGGCCGGACTCCACGCTGTTCAACGCGACGAAGAACTCGGAGGAGCGGGTGGGGCAGCTGTTCACGCTGCGGGGCAAGGACCACGAGACGGTCTCGGAGGTCCCGGCCGGCGACATCGGGGCGGTGGCCAAGCTCGCCCACACGGCCACGGGCGACACGCTCTCGGTCAAGGCCGACCCGCTCACCCTTCCGTCGATCGAGCTCCCCGAGCCGCTGTACGCCGTGGCCATCGAGCCGAAGACGAAGGGCGACGAGGACAAGCTGTCGACCGCCCTGGCCCGGATCCAGGAGGACGACCCCACCATCCGGGTCGACCGGCCCATCGAGACCCACGAGACCGTGATGTACGGGATGGGCGAGGCGCACATCGACTCGATGGTCGAGCGGATGAAGCGGAAGTTCGGGGTCGACGTGGTCCACCACGTGGCCAAGGTCCCCTACAAGGAGACGATCAAGGCCAAGGTGCAGGCGCTCGGCCGGCACGTGAAGCAGTCGGGCGGGCACGGGCAGTACGCCATCTGCAACATCGAGGCGGAGCCGCTCCCCCGGGGGTCCGGGTTCGAGTACGTGGACAAGATCTTCGGCGGGGCCATCCCGAACCAGTTCATCCCCTCGGTGGAGAAGGGGATCGTGAAGTCGATGAACGAGGGGGTGGTGACCCCTTACCCCATGGTGGACATCAGGGTCACGCTGTACGACGGGAAGTTCCACACCGTCGACTCCTCGGACATGGCGTTCCAGATCGCCGGCTCGCTGGCCCTCCGCGACGCCGTCCAGAAGGCCGGGGTGAACCTGCTCGAGCCCATCGTCCAGGCCGAGGTGCTGGTGCCCGAGGCCTACACCGGCGATGTGATCGGGGATATGAACTCGAAGCGCGGCAGGATCCTGGGGGTGGACTCGGTGGGGGCGGGGAAGCAGCGGATCCGGGCGCTGGCGCCGCAGGCCGAGATGACCCGGTACGCCATCGACCTTCGATCGATGACCGGTGGCCGGGGCAGCTTCACCATGAAGTTCGACCACTACGAGGAGGTCCCCTCCCACCTGGCCGAGAAGATCATCGCCGACGCGAAGAAGGAGCGCGAGGACAGCTAGCGACCCTGGAACAGCGGTTTCAGCTTGGCGTAGGTCCGCTCGAGCGACTCGGGGAGCACCCGGGTCTCCCCCAGGACCGGCATGAAGTTCGTGTCGCCGTTCCATCTGGGGACCACGTGCCAATGCAGGTGGCCCGGGATTCCCGCGCCGGCCACCCGTCCCAGGTTCAGCCCCACGTTGAACCCCTGCGGCTCCATCCCCGTGGTCAACGCCGCGGTCGAGCGCTGCAGCAGGTGGGAGGCGTCCAGGAGCTCCTCGTCGGTGAGGGCCTCCAGCTCGCCCACGTGGCGGGACGGGGCCACCATCAGGTGCCCCGGGTTATAAGGGAAGGCGTTCAGCAGCACGAAGGCCGCGCCCGACCGGGCCAGGATCAGCGCGGCGGCGTCGTCCCCCTGGCGAGGCTTCGCGCACAGGAAGCACTCGTCCTCCGACTCGTCCCGCGCGCTCTCGATGTAGGCCATCCGCCAGGGCGACCAGAGTCGTTCCACTACCCGGAGCCGCCCCAGGCCTTCAGCGCGTCCACGTCCACGCCCTCCAGCGAGCGAGACGCGGCCTCCTGCGCGATGGCCTCGACGAATGGATCGAACGGGACCCCCCGAACCTCGTGGCCTTCCCGGTCCCGTACCGCCGCGGTGCCCGCCTCGATCTCCCGGTCGCCCACCACGAGCGTGTAGGGGATCCTCATCAGCTGGGCGGCGCGGATCTTCTTCGGCACCGTCTCCCTCGAGTCGTCCACGCCGGCCCGGAGTCCACGTTCCCTGAGACGGCCGGCCAGCTCGGCGGCGTGCTCGGCGTGCCGGTCGGCCACCGGGACGAACCGGACCTGCTCGGGGGCCAGCCACAGGGGGAAGGCCCCGGCGTAGTGCTCCACCAGCACGCCGGTGAACCGCTCGATGGAGCCGAGGATGGCCCGGTGGATCATCACCGGCCGGTGGCGCTGGTTGTCCTCGCCCATGTACTCCATGTCGAACCGCTCAGGGAGCGCGAAGTCGCACTGCACGGTGGTGAGCTGCCACAACCGGCCGATGGCGTCGCGGAAGTGGAAGTCGACCTTCGGCCCGTAAAACGCGCCCTCGCCCTCGGCCTCCCGATACTCCAAACCGCTTCGGACCAGGGCCGCCCGGAGCGCCTCGGTGGCCTTCGCCCACATCTCCTCGTCCCCGATCGCCTCCCCCGGCTTCAGAGAGAGCTCGACCACGGGGTCGGTGAACCCGAACGTTCGGTGCAGCTCGAGCGTGAGGTCGAACACCCCGAGGATCTCATCCACCAGCTGGTCGGGCCGGCACACGATGTGGGCGTCGTCGATGGTCGGCCCCCGAACCCGGAGCAGGCCGTGCAGGGCGCCGGGACGCTCGTACCGGTAGCAGGACCCGATCTCGGACAGCCGCATGGGCAGGTCGCGGTACGACCGGGTCTGCGACTTGTAGATGAGGACGTGGAAGGGACAGTTCATCGGCTTGACGAAGTACTCCACGTCCTCGTCGCGCATGGCCGGGTACATGTTCTCCCGGTACTTCGCCAGGTGGCCGGACGTCTCCCACAGCACGGACCGGGCCACGTGCGGCGTGACCACCAGGTCGTATCCCCGGCCCACGTGGGTCTCGCGGACGTAGTCCTCGAGCTGCCGGCGGAACGCGCCTCCTCGCGGGTGCCACACGGCGAGCCCGGGTCCGAGCTCGTCGGGGAAGGAGTACAGGTCGAGCTGCCGGCCGAGCTTGCGGTGGTCCCGGCGTTCGGCCTCCTCCAGCCGATGGAGGTACGCCTCCAGCTCCTCCTGGGAGGCCCACGCCGTCCCGTAGATCCGCTGGAGCTGCGGGCGCTTCTCGTCGCCCCGCCAGTACGCCCCGGCCAGGGACAGCAGCTTGAACGCGCGGAGCCGGTCCGTGGACGGCACGTGCGGCCCCAGGCAGAGGTCGGCCCAGCCGTCGTTTCGGTACACGCTGAATCGGTCGCCCAGCGCTCCCTCCGACGCCTCGGCCGTCTCGACGATCTCCCGCTTGTACGGCTGGTCGGCGAACCGCTCGAGCGCCTGGGCCCGGTCCAGCTCCTCGCGGACGAACGGCTGCCCCGCCGCGGCGATCTCCCGCATCCGCGCCTCGATCTTCTCGAGATCCTCGGGGGTGAGCGACGACGGCAGGTCGAAGTCGTAGTAGAAGCCGTCCTCGATGGGCGGCCCGATGGCGTACTTCGCGCCGGGCCACAGGTCGCACACGGCCTGGGCCATGACGTGGGCCGTGGAGTGCCGGAGCACGTGAAGCCCGTCCGGATCCGAAAGCCCGACCGGCTCGGCCGAGACGTCGCGGTCCACCGGCCACGACAGGTCGACCAGCTCCCCGTCGACCCGGGCGCACACGGCGTCGCCCGGAAGCGCGTCCCCGATCGGCGCGCCGTCGGGCAGCTCCTTCGTCGATCTGTCGGGAAGGGTGATGTTCGGCATCCTCGCGTCACCTCGAATGGTTGAGAGAACGAATGATAGAGGCCCCGCCGGGCCGCCCTCGATCTCGAGGAGGTGGCCCGGTCAGCCGGTAGTTCGGGTCCGCCGGCCGGCCGACCACGCCTGCCGGGCCAGCAGGGCCCAGCCGGCGATGAAGGCCAGCCCGCCGAGCGGCGTGATGGCCCCCAACCACCGCTGGCCGGTGACCCCGAGCAAGTACAGGCTGCCCGAGAACAGCACGATGCCGGCCACGAACAGCCACCCGGCAGCGGCCACCGCCCGTCCCGGCCACTTGACCGCGGCCCGCGACACGGCGAACAGCCCGAGGGCCTGCGGGAGGTGATAGCGGGCGCCGGTCACGAAGTCGTCGTACCGGTCGGCAGATACGTGCCCCCTCAGGGCGTGCGCGCCGAACGCGCCGATCAGGATGGCCAGCCCGGCGAAGGCCGCGCCCAGCACGAAGAAGAGGCGCTCCCCTCGAGCCTCCTCCGGCGGGAGGGCCTCGGACGCCCGAGGCGGGAGCAAGTCGGCATGCTGCGACATGGTGCACGCGAGGCTAGCAGAACGATCGAAGCTGAAGATCGAAGATGAGGAGATCCAGTCCCGGTGACCTCGGTCAGGGGAGGGTCAGCTCCCACACCCCGGGGTACGCGGCGGCGTGGACCAGAGTCCCCGAAGGATCGACGGCGAGGACGTTGACCTGTTCGCTTCCCATCCCATCGTTCTCGAGGGCCCACGTCCCTCCGCCGTCGGAGCTCACCATCACCCCCCGGTGCCCCTTGTGGTTCACCCCGGCAAAGATGTTCTGGGTATCCGTGGGGTTCACCGCGAGGGAGTAGACCCACCCCGCCCGGAGGCTGGTCCCCGACCACGTCGCTCCGCCGTCCACGCTCTTGTACACTCCGCCGCCCGCCCCGCCCCCCGACCCGGCGTAGAGCGTCTGCGGTGAGGTGGGGTCGATGGCCAGCGACTCGACCCACAAGGTGGTCAGCCCGGTGTTGATGGCGGCCCAGGTGCGTCCGCCATCGGTGCTCTTGTAGGCTCCGTTCGTGGAGCCCGCGTAGATCGTCCGAGGATTCGACGGGTCAAGGGCGATGGCGTACACGATGCCGATCCCTCCCGGGTCCAGTTCCCTCCAGGATCGACCTCCGTCGACGGTCTTGTAGATTGCCTCGCTGGACCCCGCGTAGACCACCGATGACCTCGAGGGGTCGACGACCAGGCTGAACACGCTGGCGTCGGTCAGTGGCGTGGCCGTCCACTGCCGGCCCCCGTCGTCCGTTCGGAACACCGAGTCTCCAGTCCCCCCCATCAGGTAGAAGCCCGCGTACACGGTCATGGCGTCCGTGGGGCTCACGGCCAGGGCGTCGATCCACCCAGGCTGGGAGGATGGGAGCCCGTTGTCGGCGATGGTCCAGTGAAGGCCGGCGTCGAGGCTTCGATAGACGGACACGTAGTCGACGGTCCCCGCGAACAGGGTCTGGGGCGAGGAGGGAGCCATCGCCAGCGCGATCGCCTTCGTGTCTGACTGCTGCCCGTCCGCCTGCACCGTCCAGTGCGCTCCGCCATCCACCGAGCGGTACACCCCTCCCATGGCGCAGCACGTTCCCACGAGGACGACCGAGCTCTCGGGGTCGATGGCCAACGCATCCCCGAAAGCCAGGTGTTGTAGATGCCCTCGCTGGAGGGCGCCCAGGTGATCCCGCCATCGATGGACTTGAACACCCCGGGCACGACGCCCGCGTACAGCGTCGAGGGGAAGCGCGGATCGATGACCAGCGCCCTCACGGTCTGGCCGGACAGCCCGTCCAGGGTCGCCCACGTCGCGCCCCCGTCGGTGCTCTTGTACGCGCCGCCGCTCAGGGTGGAGACGTACACCGTCGCCGTGTCGGTGGGGTCGATGGCGATGGCCGTCGGGATGCTGGCGCCGGTCACGCTCAACCCGGTGACGCGCCACCTGGCCCCACCGTCGACGCTCTTGTACACCGAGACGAAGGAGCCCTTCCAGGTGCCGGCGTAGACGGTCTGGGAGGAAACCGGATCCACCGCAACCACCGTGGCCGAGCTGCCGGTCGGGATCCCGTCGCTCCGGAACCTCCACTGCTGCGCCCCGTCGAGCGTCATGTAGATCCCGTCATCTGTCGCGGCGTAGACGGTCGAGGGTGAAGCCGGGTCGATGGCCAGGGAGTTCGCCACGTCGCTTGCCGGGATCCCGTCCTCCGCCAGCGACCACCGGCCCCCGCCGTCAGTCGACTTCCAGAGCCCGGTCGACAGGCTGAACAGGCTGGTCCCGATGTACAGCGTGTCCGGCGCCGAGGGGTCCTCCGCGATCGACACCACGCTCAGCGGGATGGGAAGCCTTCCGTTCGCCGGTGCCCAGGTGTCTCCCCCGTCGATCGATTTGTACAGGCCATCGCCCCCCGTGCCGTCGTACACGATCGAGGGATTCGTGGGATCGATGGCCAGAGCGAGCCCGTTGCCGCCGGTCGATGGACCGTTGGTGCTCCATGTTCCAGTCCCGGCCGATGCGGTGAATCCGCCCGAAACCATGAGAAGCACCATCGCGCCGATCAGCAACGCGTGGCGGCACCGGCTCCCCCACATGACGGCCCGATGCTAGCCCACGGAGCCATCGCTGAATAGCTCCGGCAGGAATCTCCTCCACCGGGAATCGGGGGTCCTTGATCGCAGCGCCGTCACTCGCAGCCAGATCACCCGGACGACGAGGTCGCGACGGGCTTCGGCGACGTCACCATCCGGCTGTGGGCGCGAGAGGTATCGAACCTCTGACCTCTGCCGTGTGAAGGCAGCGCTCTCCCGCTGAGCTACGCGCCCGGGACTCGACCAAACATAGCACCGGACATAGAGACGGCGGCGCGTGCCCGCGTCGCGCCGCCGTCCTCGCCGGGCCTCGCGGCCCGGACGTCACGCGCCAGTGTGGCACCCGGCGGCCGGACTGCGCAAGCCCTTTCTCGATCCGCGTCGACCCCGAGGCTTGCCTCGGTTGGTGAATCGTGACAAAGGGTCTGAATGGGACGGCCCCGGCAGAGCGGACGGGTCAGCCGAGGGCCCGGGCGGCGATCGCCTCGGCGGTCCGAACGGCCAGCGCCTGGGCGGTCAGCGTCGGGTTCGGACCTCCCAGCCCGTTTGGCAGGATCGAGCTGTCTCCCACGTACAGCCCCTCCACCATGTGGGCCTGGCCGTTCGGGTCGGCCACGCTCGTGGCGGGGTCCAGCCCCATCCGCATCGTCCCCATGATGTGGGTCAGGAGCGCCAGGGCGAACCTGGTGCGGTGGATCTCCCGGGCCCCGGCGGCCCGCAGGATCTCGGCGGCCTTGCGGGCCAACCAGTCCTGCCGCTCCACCGAGGCCGGCGTGGCGTGGTAGATGACCTTGGGGACCGCGCCGTGCTCGTCGGGACCCCAGTCGTCGGCGAGGGTCACCCGGTTGTCGGCGTGCTCCTCGTCGTCGGTGCAGACCAGGACCGAGAGCGTCCGTCGATATTCGGCGATCCGCCGCATCGCCTCGGCCCCGAAGGCTCGTCCGGCCAGGTCCCACGGCTCGTCGCCCGTGTCGTCGTCCCAGAACCCGGTGCCCCCGGCGGCCAGCCCGATGGAGAAGGACTGCGGCCCGAGCCCCTGGACGAACAACGTCCCGTAGCCCGGGAAGTCGGCCCTGGCCATCGTGACCTGGCCCACGTCGGGGCGAACGTCGCGATCGAAGAACCCGGTCACCACGTCCTGGGCGTGGGTGGTGAGGTAGCGCCCCACCACGCCGTGCGGGTCGGGCAGCCCGGAGTTCAGGTACAGGCGCGGCGACTCCACCGAGCCGCCGGCCAGCACCACCACGGGCGCCTCGGCCTCCCGCGTCTCCCCGGAGTCGGCGTCGCGCCACCGAACCCCTCGAGCTCGGACCCGGTCCCCGGACGGCTCCGACAGGATCGCGGTGGCGAAGGCCCCGGGGGCGATCTCGCAGTTCCCGGTGGCCACCGCGGCCGGCACGTACGACACGTTCGTGGCGCGCTTCGCCTTCCGTTCGACGGGAGCCCCGGCCGGGTGCGGGCAGCCCACGAGGCAGTGGCCGCACATGGTGCAGCCCTCCACGTCCGGGTGGCGGAGCGAGGCACCCGGAGCCATCTTCGCGATCGGCAGGATTGCGTTGTGGCACGGGCGCCACACCGGCCCGGTGACGTCTTTCGTCTCGCTCCGGGCCAGCCCGATCCGCTCGCAGCCCTCGGCGAACAGCGCGTCCTTCGGGGCCAGGTCGTCGACCAGACGAACGGGCAGGAACTCCTCGACCCGCTCGTAGAACGGGACCAGGTCACGGTACCCGAGCGGCCATGGCCCGTCCACGGCCGCCGGGTAGGCGCGTGGGGAGATCCCGTTGTAGTGGAGGGTGGTCCCGCCGACCCCGGCGGCCTGGAGGATCAGCCCCACGCCGTCCCGGCGCCTGGTCCAGGGTGGGACGTCGCGGTCGGGCGGTCCCCACCGGAGGCGGCCGTCCACGATGGAGCCCATATCATCCTCCAGCCGGGTGAAGTCGCGGTCGGGGTCGAGCCACGGCCCGGCCTCCAGCATCAGGACCTTCGCCCCTCGCTCGGCCAGCTCCTTCGCCACCACCGGCCCGCCCGCCCCGGCCCCGACCACGATGGCGTCGGGGTTCGAGATCACCCGCCCTCCTCCCGATACCCCGGGCTGCCGGCCACCGGTCCCCGGTACCCGAGCTCCTCCCACAC
>WNGE01006930.1_pt1 | contig 12474 bp, 10 predicted proteins | sample 5400651 | NCBI WGS metagenome assembly WNGE01 (sample SAMN13153370, study PRJNA577476) | soil metagenome | isolation source: 60 cm soil or saprolite under grassland replicate 2 | place: USA:California | collected 2016-06-15 | reverse complement strand
TCGGTCAGCAACGGGCGACACTGCGGCTTCTCCCCTTGCTGACCGATGCCGCAGGCGCAGTGATTGTCCATCACGCCGCCGCCGCGGTCAAGCGGCTCCCGAATACCAAGGTCTGGACGACCAACCCCGCCGCGGCCCGGGCGCGCGACAACGCCCGCGCGCGTTCGCGTCCCTGCCGTCGTCAGCGCGGAAAACGCGCGCGTGTTTGCCAGCACGAGAGTGGCGAACCCTCAGATCCGGCGGTCGAATTCAGGACCAGATCGTTGTCGGATTAGGCGACGATCGCGCGTAAGGGCGCGCGTAAACGCTTGTCTCCACATGGCGCGGTTCGTTGCAGTTCGCTGCAACGACCACCCGTGCGATTTGCAGGCTGTTTCAGCTTCTCGCACTTGGCCGCAGCTTCTTCGGCCGGACTTTTAATCCCAAGGTCGCAGGTTCGATTCCTGCCCGGCCCATTGGAACTTGCAGGGAAAAACGCTAAAAACGGACAGCCGAAAATGGCCGTCTGGGCGTACGAAATGACGTACGGATCGCTTCAGTTCGCTGCTGTCCACTGCCATTTCTTGCAGCTCGTTGCAGCTCGTGCCAGGGGATTTCGAGTCCTATGTCCTCGGCGCTCTCTTCATGGGGGCGCCGGGGCCGTCGTCGGCCTATCGATCGAAGCGCGCGCACCTACGCGGACGCATTCATACGCGCCCGCCCCGCTTGAGCTTTGAGCCTGAGGTGGGGCGAAGCCGGGCTCGGACCCGTGACCCCCAGCTTGTCGAGAGCCGGCGGTCGTCCCACTTCTCGTTCGGCGCCGACGCGGCGAAGTCGCATTCTGGACCGGCGGGCGGGCGCGGCGACCTTGGTCAGCGTGGGCCGCACTCGGCGCGGACAGACATCGAGAAGGCGTCAGCGGGTTAGAGCCGACGGAGATGCAGCTCGGCGTGCGAGCCGTGAAGACAACTGGTGCGTCTCAAGCTCGGCCTCGGCCCGTCTCGGCGGTGAAGCCGATATCCAGCAGCTCGCCCTCCAGCAGATACCGCTCGCCCTCCCTGCACGAGGAGACGCAACGCGGACGACTACTTCAGGACGTCGGAGTACTCCTCGATGTGCGGCCCAAGTTCCGCTCGCTGCACAACTTCCGACGTCGACTGGGCGCGCTGCAGGAGTCGGTCGCCGAGTGTCGCCCGCCGCGCCCAGTCCGGCGGTCTCGGGTGCATCCATTCGGTTCGGCTCCGATCGGGTTCATGCCGAACTTCGCGGCGAAGTAGCAGCGGCAGTAGAGTCGCGTCCGTTCGCTGATGGCAAAGCTTGTGCGTAGAGCCGAACCCGACAGCACACATCGGTGCGGCTGGGTGAGGAGCGGCGGGGTCCACTGGATCGAATCCGATCCGGTCGCCGCGCTCGAGGCGGGCGGGCCGCCAGCAGACGGGGCGGAGCCGGAAGCCGACGGACTGGTGATGCCGCTCGATCCGACCGAGGTTTGGGGGGCGGGCGTCACCTACGAGCGCAGCCGTCAGGCGCGGATCGAGGAGTCGCGGCTCGACATCTACAGTCGTGTCTACGAGGCAGCACGCCCCGAGCTCTTCTTCAAGGACGCGGCCTGCCGGCGCACGGTCGGACCGGGCGCGATGATCGGCGTCCGCTCCGACGGCCGCTGGACCGTGCCCGAGCCCGAGCTCGCGCTCGTAATCGGGCGCCGAGGCCGGATCGTCGGGGCGACCGCGGCGAACGACGTCACTGCGCGCGACATCGAGGCGGAGAATCCGCTCTATCTGCCGCAGGCGAAGATCTTCGCCTGCGCCTGCTCGATCGGGCCCGCCGTGCTCACGCCCGACGAGTGGCCGGAGTCGTTCGAGATCGGCTGCCGGATCCTCGAGGCCGACGGCACGGTCGTCTGGGCGGACGAAACCTCGACCGGCTCGATGAAGCGCACGTTCGACGAGCTTGTGTCGTGGCTCGTACGCGACAATCCGGTGCCCGCCGGAAGCGTTTTTCTCACCGGCACCGGCCTCGTCCCCCCGGACGATGTCGCGCTCGCGCCCGGCCAGCGGGTCGAGATCTCCGTGCCGGCAATTGGCACACTCGTCAACCCCGTCGGCGCCGCCGCCGACCTGCTGAACGACGAAAGGAGCGCCACAGATGACTGAAACAGTCGAGGCTCCGGCCCGCGTCTCCCTCGCGGACTACGTCGGCGGCGAGTGGCGACCGGCGGCCTCGGGCGAGACATACGAGAAGCGCAATCCGATGCGCCCGAGCGAGATCGTCGCCGACGTCCCTGCATGCGACGCCGCCGACGCAGAGGCCGCGGTCGCAGCGGCGCATGATGCCTTTCCCGACTGGGCCGCAACGCCGGCGCCGCAGCGGGGCAACCTGCTCGTGAAGGCGGCAGACATGCTCGAGCGCCGCGTCGAGCAGCTCGCGCGGGACATGACGCGCGAGATGGGCAAGCCGCTGCGCGAGGCGCGTGTCGAGGCGGCCCGCGGCGCGGCCATCCTTCGCTTCTTCGGCGGCGAGGGCTATCGGCCGCTCGGCGAGCTCTACCAGCAGTCGCTCGGCGGCGGCCGCGTCTTCACGATGCGCCGTCCGCTGGGTGTCGTCGGCCTGATCACGCCGTGGAACTTCCCGGCCGCGATCCCCCTGTGGAAGCTGTCACCGGCGCTGGTCTTCGGGAACACTGTCGTCCTAAAACTGGCGCAGGACGCGGCACTCACCGGCCTGCGGATCGCCGAGTGCTTCGCGGAGGCGGGGCTGCCGCCGGGCGTGCTGAACGTGCTGACGGGCTCCGGGTCGAAGGTCGGCGGCGCGCTCGTCCGCGACCCGCGTGTACGCGCAATCTCCTTCACCGGCTCCGTCCCGGTGGGCCGCTCGGTGCGCGACGAGGCGACCGGACTCGGCAAGCGCGTCCAGCTCGAGCTGGGCGGCCACAACCCGCTGATCGTGGTGGCCGACGCGAAACTGGACGCCGCGGTCGAGGCCGCGTACGCCGGCGCGTTCTGGTCGGCCGGTCAGAAGTGCACGGCCACCCGGCGGATCTACGTCCAGGACGCGATCTACGACGAGTTCAGGAGCCGCTTCCTCGCCCGGATCGCGCGCGGCAAGGTCGGCGATCCCGCCGAACCGGACACGGAGGTCGGGCCGATCGTGAACGAGCGCCAGTTCGAGGAGATCCTCGCGGCGATCGGGCGCGGGCAGAGCGAGGGAGGGACGGTGATCGCCGGCGGCGGCCGCGCGGACAAGCAGGGCCTCGTGATCGAGCCGACCGTGTTCGAGGGCGTACGGGACGACGCCTTCCTTTCGTGCGAGGAGGTCTTCGGGCCGGTGACCTCGCTCTACCGCTTCGGCGAACTCGACGAGGCGCTGGCGCGGGCGAACGCCGTCGAGTTCGGGCTCTCGGCGGCGATCTACACCCAGAGCCTCGAGGCGGTACAGCGCTTCCGGAACGAGCTCCAGGCCGGCATCCTGCACGTGAACTCGCAGACGGCCGGCGCGGAGGTGCACGTCCCGTTCGGCGGGATCAAGTCGTCAGGCTGGGGCCCGCACGAGCAGGGGCGGGCCGCGCTCGAGTTCTATACGGAGCTCGTCACCGTCTATGAGGACGCATGAGCGACGAGCGCTGGCTCGTCACCGGCGCGCTCGGATGCGTCGGCGCGTGGATCGCGCGGACGCTGGTCGACGAGGGCGTCGGCGTGGTCGGGTTCGACCTGGGTGACGACGACTCGCGTCTGCGCCTGATCATCGAGCCGGAGCGACTCGAGGCCGTCAAGCTGCTCCGAGGTGACGTCACGCAACTCGAACAACTCGGGCGTGCGCTCGACGAGTACGCGATCACGCACGTCGTGCACCTGGCGGCGCTGCTCGTCCCGCTCGCCCGCCGCGATCCGCCGCACGGCGCGCTCGTGAACGTCGTCGGCACGACGAATGTCTTCGAGGCTGTGAAGGCGCGGCGCGACCGCATCCGCGGTCTCGCCTATGCCAGCTCCGCCGCCGTCTACGACGTCGCCGACGCGGCGGCTGCGCTCGCCGCTGAGGACGCCGTGGGGCACCCCGCCACCGTCTACGGCGTTCACAAGCTCGCGAATGAAGGAACGGCTCGGGTCTACTGGCTCGAGGACGGCTTGCCGAGCATCGGCTTGCGCCCGTACGTCGTCTACGGCCCGGGACGCGACACCGGCATGACCGCCGGGCCGACGCTGGCAATGGCGGCCGCGGCGCGCGGCGACCCGTTTATGATCGGCTGGTCGAGCCGCTCGACGCTCAACTACGCGGCGGACACCGCACGTGCTTTCGTCGACGCCGCCCGGAGGGCGACGGAGGGCGCACCCGCCTACAACGTTCCCGGTGAGACCGTGCACATGCGAGAGGTGGTGGCGGCGATCGAAGCAGCGGCGCCGGACGCGCGGGTCGACTACGAGGACGTCGCACTACCATTCCCGGAGCAATTCGCGACCGGCGGTTTAGTGGCGCCGGTTACGCCGCTCGCCGAGGGCGTGCGCGAGACGATCGAACTGTTCCGCCTTCGGGCGGCGTGAACGCCTCAGGCCGCAACCGGGGCAGTGACGAGCAGGTTTGCGCCGGTGGCGCGGTCGAAAAAATGGAAGCCGCCCACCCGCACCGCCAGCGTCAGGCGGTCGCCCGCCTTCGCCCGCGTCCTCGGGTTGACGCGCGCGTTGAACAGCGACTTTTCCGCGTCCGCGATCAACGCCCGGTCCTCCTCCTCGACCGCGGCGCGCACTTCCTCCGCCTCGACCTGCGGTGTGTCCACCTCGAAGATGACGTGCGCATCAGAGCCGAGCTCCTCCAGGACGACGACGGTGACCTCGATCTGCGGCAGGTTGGAATCCGCGAAGGCGACGTCCTCGAAGTCCTCCGGCCGCACGCCGAGTATCACCCGCTCCCCATCCCCGACCGCCGGACGCCGTGCTGGGTCGAGCGGGATGCGGTAGCCGCCGAACTCGACCGAGTCGTCGGCGACGACCGCCTCAACGAGGTTCATCGACGGTGATCCGATGAAGGCGGCGACGAAGAGGTTGATGGGATCGCGATAGAGGACCTGTGGCTCTTCCACCTGCTGGATCCGACCGTCGCGCATCACCGCGACGCGCTGGCCGAGGGTCATCGCCTCCACCTGGTCGTGCGTGACGTAGACCGTCGTCGTCCCGAGCCGCTCGTGCAGGCGCGCGAGCTCGGCGCGCATGCCGACGCGCAGCTTCGCGTCCAGGTTGGAAAGCGGCTCGTCCATCAGGTACGCCGTCGGCTCGCGCACGATCGCCCGCCCCATCGCTACCCGTTGCCGCTGTCCGCCGGAGAGCGCGCGTGGGCGCCGGTCGAGCATCTCATCGAGCCCGAGCAGGCGCGCCGTCTCCTGCACGCGCCGCCGGACCTCGGCCTTCGGCGTGTGGCGCATCTTCAGGCCGTACGCGAGGTTGTCACGCACGCTCATGTGCGGGTAGAGCGCGTAGTTCTGGAACACCATGGCGATGTCGCGCCCGCGCGGCGGGAGGTCGGTGACGTCTCGATCGCCGATCGAGATCCGGCCGGCGGTAGCCGTCTCGAGGCCGGCGAGAATCCGCAGGAGCGTCGTCTTGCCGCAGCCGGAAGGGCCGACGAGGACCATGAACTCGCCGCTCTCGATCGACAAGCTGACGTCGTCGACGGCAACGACGCTGCCCGGGAAGACCTTCCTCACGCCGTCGAAGACGATCCGGCTCACGCTGGGGCAGGATAACGGCCGATGACAACGATCACCGGCGTCGACGCGCTGGACATCCGCTTCCCGACCTCGCGGTCGCTGGACGGTTCGGACGCGATGAACCCCGATCCGGACTATTCGGCCGCGTACGCGATCGTCCGCACGGACGACGAGTCGCTGGCAGGGCACGGCTTCACGTTCACGATCGGGCGTGGCAACGAACTCTGCACGGCGGCGATCGAGGCGCTCGGCCCGCTCGTCGTGGGCCGCTCGCTCGAAGGGATCGTCGCCGACATGGGCGCGTTCTGGCACGCGATCACCGGAGACAGCCAGCTGCGCTGGATCGGCCCCGAGAAGGGCGTCATCCACCTCGCCACCGCCGCGGTCGTCAACGCCGTCTGGGACCTCTACGCGAAGCGAGAGCGCAAGCCGCTCTGGAAGCTGCTCGTCGACCTCGACCCTGAGGAGATCGTCCGCTGCGTCGACTTCCGCTACCTGACAGACGCGCTCACGCGGGAAGAGGCACTCGAACTGCTGCGCCGCGGCGAGGCGACGAAGGGTGAGCGTGAGGCAGAGATGCGCCGCGACGGCTTCCCCGCCTACACGACCTCGGTCGGCTGGCTCGGCTACCCGGACGAGAAAGTGAGGCGGCTCACGCACGAGGCCGTCGGCGAGGGCTGGACTCACTTCAAGATGAAGGTCGGCGTGAGTGTGGAGGACGACATCCGCCGCGCAGCACTGCTCCGCGAGGAGATCGGGCCCGAGCGCAAGCTGATGATGGACGCGAACCAAGCGTGGGACGTCGGCCCGGCGATCGCGAACATGCGCCGCCTAGCGGAGTTCGACCCGTGGTGGATCGAGGAGCCAACGAGCCCGGACGACGTGCTCGGCCACGCTGCGATCGCCCGCGCGATCGCTCCGATCCGTGTCGCGACCGGCGAGCACGTTCACAACCGCGTCATGTTCAAGCAGCTTCTGCAGGCGGAGGCGATCGGGTTCTGCCAGATCGACAGCTGCCGGCTCGGCGGCGTCAACGAGGTGATCGCTGTGCTCCTGCTCGCGGCGAAGTTCGGTGTCCCCGTGTGCCCGCACGCCGGCGGCGTCGGCCTCTGCGAGTATGTCCAGCACCTCTCGCTCTTCGACTACGTCGCCGTCAGCTCCGACCTGACCGACCGTGTGGTCGAGTACGTCGACCACCTGCACGAGCACTTCGTCTGCCCCGTGGTGGTGCGGGACGGGCGCTACGTGCCACCCGAGGAGCCCGGCTACAGCGCCGAGATGAAGCTCGACTCGCTCGAGCACTATCGCTTTCCGGGAGGCCCGGTTTGGAGCGACTTCCGAAGCGCTTGACCTCACCCCGGCAGGCTCGTATCGTCGGTCCCTCAACGATCCTGGGAGGACTCACAGTGATCCAATCCGGCAAGCGCCAGCGCAGGCATCGCACGACCGTGCTGACAGCCGCAGTTCTCGTTCTCGCCGCCGTGTCGGTTGCGGCGGGAGCCGGAAGTGCGGGCGCGCAGCGCACAACGAAGGGGGCGGGAACACCGGGGTTCGGCGACATGTCTCTCAGCGCGATGATCGCCGCCCGCAAGTCCATCCCGGTGCCGAAGAATCTGCCGAACTTCCACGGCCAGACCGTGACAGTGATGGGCGACGGCGGCCACAACATGAATGTCTTCGGCTTCTGGATGCCGGAGTGGCGGAAGGCGGGCATCAAGTTGAAGGCAATCGAGGTCCCGTTCGCCGACGTCTACAGCAAGGAGAAGGCGGAGTTCATCGCCGGGACGAGCGCCGTGGATCTTGTCGTCTTCTATCCGGCGTACATCGGCGATTTCGCGAGCAACGGGTATCTGCGACCACTCGGCTCCTACATCAAGAAGAGCAACCCGCATCTGAACGACGTCATCACCGCGTTCCGCAAGCTGTACCTCGGCTGGGCCGGTCAAACCTACGCTCTGCCCGAGGACGGCGATGTGCACCTCTTCATCTACCGCAAGGACCTGCTCAACAACCCGGCCGAGCAGAGGGCCTTCCAGGCGAAGTACCACAAGAAGCTGACCGTTCCGAAGACGTGGGACAACTATCTCCAGGTCGGCCAGTTCTTCACTCGCAAGGCGGGGCAGAAGCTCGCGGGCAAGACACTCAAGCGGCCGTTCTACGGCTGCGCCGAGTACGGCCAGCGCGGCTTCTCGTTCGCGTGGTTCGTCGACCGCTGGGCGAGCAGCGGCCAGGTCTACTTCGACAGCAACATGAAGCCGCAGATCGACTCGCCGCAGGCGGTCAAAGCGCTCGAGAACATGGTCGCTTCGGTGAAGACGTGCTCGCCGCCCGACGTGTTGAACTTCGGCTACGACCAGCTTCGCGACTCGCTGCTCAAGAACCAGACGTTCATGGTCGTGCAGTGGAGCGACGTGCCGAAGAAGGGCGCAGACCCCACGCAGAGCCAGGTTGTGGGGAAGCTCGGCTACTCACTGCTGCCCGGGACGATCGTCGGCGGGAAACTGGTCACCCGCTCGATGATGCCGGTCGGTCGCGTGTTGGCGATCCCGAAGAAGAGCAAGCACGCCGACGCCGCGTACTTCATGGCGAAGTACATCAGCGACGACGTCAGCCGGTTCAACGTTTCGACGCCGCTCGACGGGTTGGACCCGTACCGCTACAGCCAGCTCAAGCCGCAGTACTACAAAGAGTTCAAGGCGGCCGACGCCAAGACGTACCTCGCCACGGTCAAGGCCGCGCTCGAGCACGGTTTCCCGGAGATCTACATCCCGGGCGCTGCGCAGTACGAGGACGCGCTCGACCTCGCGGTCAACAAGGCCATCTCCGGTCAGGAAGATCCGGCGAAGGCGCTCCAGGATGCCGCGAAGGCGTGGAACGACATCACGGACAAGCTCGACAGGAAACACCAGACCCAGCTCTGGCGGGCCGCCCTCCAGCAGTACAAGTCGATCGGCTTGATCAAGTAGGCACGCGCTAACCTCCTCCGCCGGCCCTCAGTGGGCCGGCGGAGGAGCGCTGGAGATGGCGACGACGAGGCGACAAGGCACGGCGACCGGTGGTGCGGCCCACTTGCTCGCGCGTCTGCCCCGGCCGCGACGATCGACGGCGCCGCTCTTCGCGTGGCTGATGGTGCTGCCGGCGGTGGCCGTCCTGCTGGCCGTCACCGTCTACCCGCTGATCTACTCGCTGCGCGAGAGCTTCTATCGGATCGAGCTCTCCTTCTCGCCGGTCCCGCACTGGGTCGGTCTTCAGAACTACGTCAACGCTTTCACGAACGACCCGCGCTTCTGGCCGGCGATGGGCCGGAGCTTCTACCTCGTCGGGCTCGGCGTCGCGATCGAGCTGATCCTCGGCCTCGGGCTCGCGCTCGTGCTGAACCGGCTCGGACGCGCGAGGACGCTGGTGACGGCACTCCTGCTCGTCCCGGTGATGATCGCGCCGGTCGCAGTCGCGATCGAGGGCGTCGTCATCTTCAACCACTCCTGGGGGCCGCTCAACTACCTGCTCTCACGCGTCGGCATCGACGGCCCCGTCTGGCTTGGCGACCGTTCTGTCGCGCTCGACTCGATCCTGCTCGCCGACGTCTGGCAGTGGACGCCGTTCGTGGCGATCATCCTCGCCGCCGGCCTGCGGACGCTTCCCGAGGAGCAGTACGAGGCCGCGGCGGTGGACGGGGCAAGCCGCTGGCAGCTCCTCCGCACGATGACGCTGCCACTGCTCCAGCCGCTGATCATCGTCACGGTCCTGATCCGCGCGATGGACATCTTCAAGACGTTCGACACGATCTACGTGATGACCGCCGGGGGCCCCGGCTCGGCGACCGAGACGGCGAGCTTCTACACCTACCTGCAGGGCCTCCAGTTCTTCAGCTTCGGGTACGCCGCGGCGATCAGCTACATCCAGCTGATCGTGATCACCGTGGTCGCGACGATTCTCGTCCGGCGGATGAGGAAGGGGCTCGCGTGAGCCGGCGCATCGCGACGGACGGCTTGACCTGGCTCGTCGTGCTCGTGGCGCTCGCGTTCTTCCTGCTGCCGGTGGTCTGGATCCTGCTGACCTCGTTCAAGGCGCAGGGCGAGGTCTTCCACTACCCGCCCGTCTTCTGGCCGCACCAGGTCGACTTCCGCCACTACTCCTCGGTGCTGAACGGGCCAGGCGGCCACGCGCTCAGAGACAGCCTCGTCGTCGCGTCCGCGAACACCGCGCTCTCGCTGCTCGTCGGCGTTCCGACCGCCTACAGCATCAGCCGCTTCCGCGTCGGTGGCCAGCACCTCGCCTTCTGGATCCTCAGCATCCGCATGTTCCCGCCGGTCGCCTCGGCCGTGCCGCTCTTCCTGCTGTTCCAGAAGTACCAGCTGCTGGACACGTATTGGGCGCTGATCATCGCCTACCTGACGTTCAACGTTCCGTTCGTGGTCTGGTTCGTCAAGGGTTTCTTCGACGACCTGCCCCGCGACCTTGAAGAGGCGGCGCTCGTCGACGGCGCGTCACGCTGGCGCGCCTTCACCGGCATCGCGCTGCGGCTCGCGGCGCCGGGGATCGTGACCAGCGCGCTGCTCGCGTTCGTCTTCTCTTGGAACGAGTTCCTGCTCGCCCTCTTCCTGACCCGGTCGCAGGTGCGGACGCTGCCGGTCGCGCTCGCCAACCTCGTCGGCGGACACGAGATCCAGTGGGGCGAGATCGGCGCCCTCACGGTCGTCGCGATCGTGCCGGTGGTCGTGCTCGCGCTGGCCCTGCAGCGATACGTTGTGCGCGGGCTGACCTTCGGCGCTGTCAAGGGATGAGAGGAGGCAGATGGCTAAGCCGGTGAAGTTGATTGCGTTGCTGAAAGCGCGGCCTGGCATGAGCCGCGACGAGTTCGCGCGTCGCTGGGTCGAGGGCCATGCGCCGCTGACGTTGCGGTTCCCGAACCTGAAGGGCTACCGCATCAACGTTCGCATCGAGGAGTACCAGGAGCTCGATGGCGAGCTGCCGTACGACGGCACCGCCGAGCTCTGGTGGGATTCGCTCGAGGAGATGCACGAGGACTTCGCGTCAGACGAGGCGGCGGCGGCTGTCGCGGACGCGGACACGTTCACCGTCGTCCGCACGCACATCTACACCGAGGAGCTCGTCCTTCGGTGAGGGTGTCCGTCGTCGGCGCGGCGAACATCGATCTGATCAGCTACGTGCCGCGCCTGCCACGCGTCGGGGAGACGCTGCACGGCTCGTCGTTCCAGATGGGCTACGGTGGCAAGGGCGCGAACCAGGCGGTGATGGCGGCGAAGCTCGGTGCCGAGGTGACGATGGTGTGCAAGCTCGGACGCGACATCTTCGGCGAGGGCACGCTCGAGAACTTCCGCTCGCTCGGCGTCGACACGACGCACGTGAGCTTCACGGACGAGGCGTTCTCCGGCGTCGCGCCGATTGCGGTCGATCCAGACGGGCGTAACTCGATCATCATCGTCACGGGCGCGAACGACCTGCTTTCCGTCGATGACCTCGAGCGCGCTCGGTCGGCGATCGCGGCAAGCGATGTGCTGATCTGCCAGCTCGAGCTGCCGGTCGAGACGTCGCTGGCGGCGCTGCGCATCGCGCGCGAGGAGGGCGTGCGGACAATCTTCAATCCGGCGCCGGCGCGCGAGAAGCTCCCCGAGGAGCTGTACCGGCTGAGCGCCGTGCTCTGCCCGAACGAGCCCGAGACGGAGCTGCTGACGGGCACGCCCGCCGGCGAGGCGGCCGCGCGTGAGTTGCTCGCGCGCGGCGCCGGTTCGATCGTGCTCACGCTGGGCGAGCGCGGGTGCCTCGTCGTCGAGGGCGAGACGGCCGTCGAGCTGACGGTCGAGCAGGTCCATGCAGTCGACACGACCGGCGCCGGGGACGCGTTCGTCGGCGCACTCGCCACGTTCCTCGCCGCCGAGCTGCCGCTCGCCGACGCCGCCGACCGGGCGAATGCCATCGCCGCTCGCAGCGTCCAGAGTCGTGGCACGCAGACGAGCTTTCCGAGTGCGGCCGACCTACCGGCAGGTCTGCTTCGTTGATCGAGGCGGCCGAGGCGACGCCGCTCGGGCGGACGGCGCTGACGGTCACGCGGGTCGGGCTCGGCACGGCGCCGCTCGGGGGCCTCTACGCCCCGGTCAGCGACGAGGCCGCCCAGGCAACAGTCGCGCGCGCATGGGAGCGCGGCGTGCGCTTCTTCGACACCGCTCCGCTCTACGGTCACGGGCTCTCGGAGCGACGGGTCGGCGCGGCGCTCGCAGGCCGCCCCCGCGACGAGCTCGTGCTCGCGACGAAGGTGGGCCGGCTGCTCCGTGCAGGCGCGCCGGAGGACGACAGCCAGCTCTCCGGCGGGATCGAGCGCTGGCCGGACGTCCCGCCCGTCAACCCCGTCTTCGACTTCACCTACGACGGCGTGATGCGGTCCGTCGCCGAGAGCCTCGAGCGGCTCGGGGTCGATCGTGTCGACGTCCTCCACATTCACGATCCCGACGAGCACTACGAGGACGCGCTCAGCGGCGCGTACCGCGCGCTCGACCGGCTGCGCGCCGAGGGGACGATCGGCGCCGTCGGCGTGGGCATGAACCAGGCCGAGATGCTCGTGCGCTTCCTGCGAGAGGCCGATTTCGACTGCGTCCTCCTCGCGGGCCGTTACACACTGCTCGATCAGTCGGCGCTCGCGGAGCTGCTGCCGCTCTGTCTCGAGCACGGCATCGCGGTGATCCTGGGCGGCGTCTACAACAGCGGCATCCTCGCCGATCCGCGGCCCGGCGCAACCTACGACTACAGCCTCGCGCCGCCGGAGCTGCTCGAGCGGGTCC
>WNGE01011403.1_pt1 | contig 12478 bp, 12 predicted proteins | sample 5400651 | NCBI WGS metagenome assembly WNGE01 (sample SAMN13153370, study PRJNA577476) | soil metagenome | isolation source: 60 cm soil or saprolite under grassland replicate 2 | place: USA:California | collected 2016-06-15 | reverse complement strand
AGATGACCGTGCTCGCGGAGACCGCGCGCGGCTACCTGCTCAATGGCCGCGTCCTCCGTCCGGCGATCGTCACCGTGGCCGTGGCTCCCGACGCCTCGTCCGGCGAGCATCCGTCGTGAGACAGAGGCCCGGCCTCGGCCTGCATCTGACCGACCTCCGTTCGAGCGCCGGCTCCGCCGGCGCAACCCTGTTCTTGGGGAGGCCTCGGAGGGGGCCGTCGAGGCCCCCTCCGATTGTCCGTCCAGCAATCGTCACCGTGGCCGTGGCTCCCGACGCCTCGTCCGGCGAGCATCCGTCGTGAGACAGAGGCCCGGCCTCGGCGCGTATCTGACCGACCTCCGTTCGAGCGCCGGCTCCGCCGGCGCACCCGTCTTCTACTAGATGATGGCCTCCAAGGACTACTACAGCGTGCTCGGCGTGTCGCGCGACGCGGACGACGCGGAGCTGAAGAAGGCGTACCGGAACCTCGCGCGGACCTACCACCCGGACAAGAACCCCGGGGACAAGAAGGCCGAGGAGCGGTTCAAGGAGGCCAACGAGGCTTACGGGATCCTCTCGGATCCCGAGAAGCGCGCCCAGTACGACCGCTTCGGGACGGTGTCCGGGCCGGGCGGCGTCGGCGATGTCGGGTTCGGGACGATCTTCGAGGACCTCTTCGAAGGCTTCTTCGGCGGAGGCGAGCGGGGGCGGAGGACCCGCGCGCGGCGCGGCGACGACCTCCGCTACGATCTCGAGATCTCGCTCGACGAGGCCGCCGAGGGGCTCGAGACGAAGCTCCAGATCCCGCGCCTGGAGGCGTGCGAGACGTGCCGGGGCTCGGGCCAGGAGCCGGGGACCCGCCCCGAAGTGTGCGGCACCTGCCGCGGTCAAGGACAGGTGCGCCTCTCGCAGGGCTTTCTCACGGTGGCGCGTCCTTGTCCGGCCTGTCGCGGCCAGGGATCGCTCAATCGCCACCCCTGCAAGGCCTGCCGCGGCGAGGGCCGCCAGGCCAAGGAACGGGTGCTCAAGGTCACCATTCCCGCGGGCGTCGAGGACGGGAACCAGCTCCGCCTCTCGGGCGAGGGCGAGGGTGGGTTCCTGGGCGGGCCGCCCGGCGACCTCTACGTCGTCATCCACGTCAAGCCTCACGAGATCTTCGTGCGGCAAGGGCCGCACCTGTTCTGCGAGCTGCCGCTCTCGTTCCCGCAAGTGGCCCTGGGCGACACCGTCGAGGTGCCGGTGCTCGGCGGCACCGCCCCGCTGACGGTGCCGCCCGGCACCCAGGCGGGCCAGCGGCTCACGCTGAAGGGCAAGGGCATGCCCCACCTGCGCGGCCGCGGGCACGGCGACGCGGTGTACGAGGTCGCGGTGGAGGTCCCGACGCGACTGACGGCCCGCCAGCGCGAGCTGCTGGAGGAGTTGCGCCTGGCCTCCAAGGACGAGGCCGGGCCGAAGACGTCCAAGTTCGTGGAGCGGATGAGGAAGCTCTTCGGGACTTGATGACGTTCTGGCAGCTGACGGTCCCGACCTCGCCCGAGACCTCTGACGGACTCACCAACTTCCTCTGGGAGCACGGCGCCCTCGGCGTGGTCGAGGAAGAATCCCCGCGGGAACCGCCGCGGCTGCGCGCCTTCTTCCCCCATACCGCGTCGTCCACGGGACTGATCGGAGCGGTGAGGGTGTATCGAGCCTCGCTGCGATCCCTGGGATTCCCGGTGTCGGCCACGGAGCCCGAGATCACGCCGCTGTTCGACGGCGACTGGGCCCGCGCCTGGCAGCAATCGTTTCCGCCGCTCGAGGTCGGCGAGCGGCTCCTGATCGTGCCGCCCTGGGAAGCGCGGCCGGAGAGCGCGGTCGGCGGGCGGGTTCAGGTGATCATCGAGCCCGGGCGGGCCTTCGGCACCGGGCACCACGCGAGCACGGAGGGGTGTCTGGCGCTCCTCGAGGAAGCGCTCTCGTCCCGCGGCGCGCGCTCGCTGCCGATGCTCGACATCGGCACGGGCACCGGCATCCTCGCCATCGCTGCCGTCAAGCTGGGCACCCCCGCCGCCCTCGCCATCGACGTGGATCCCGACGCCATCGCTGCGGCCCGACTCAACGCCGAGAAGAACGGGTGCGCCGATCGCATCACGCTCGCGCTCGAGGGGCCGGAGACGGTGCCCGCCCGCGAGCCCTTCCCGCTGGTCGCGGCCAATCTCCTGAGCCACACCCATCTCGGGCTCGCGGCCGAGTATGAGCGGCTCGTCGCCCCGGGAGGCCTGCTCGTCCTCGGCGGCATCCTGGCCGACGAGCAGCAGCGCGTGACCGACACCCTCGAGGCGGTGGGCTTCGAGTCGGTGACCTGCCGGGTCATGGACGGCTGGGCGTCGCTGCTGCTCGGCCTGTCCGCGCGCTCGTGACCCGCTTCCACATTCGTCCCGAGGCGGTGAGGGGCGGCCGCGTGACCTTCGATGCGGAGGAGACCCATCATCTCGCCCGCGTTCTCCGCCTGAAGACCGGCGCCGTGGTCCGGACGGTGGATGGGCGGGGGCACGAGCTCATTGTGCGTCTCACCCGGATCGGCGCCCGGGCCGCCGAGGGCGACATCGTGGACTGCGCCGTCCGCGCGAGCGAGTCGCCGCTCTCGCTGACGCTGGCCCAGGGCATCCCCAAGGGCGACAAGCTCGAAGCGATCATCCGCATGGCCACCGAGCTCGGCGTCACGCGGGTGATTCCGCTCCTCTGCGAGCGGACCATCGCGCGGCCGGACCCGAAGGAGCCGTCTCACCGCCTGCTCCGCTGGCGGCGCGTCGCCAAGGAGGCCGCCAAGCAGTGCGGGCGCGCGGTGATTCCCGACGTGCGCCCGCCGATCACGCTCGGCCAGTGGCTGGCCGAGCCGCCCGCGCCGGGGCTCCTCCTCTGCCTCTGGGAAGGCGAGCGGACCCCCCTGGCCATGGTCCTGCCCGGCAGCCCTCCCGCGTGCGCCACCGTGGTGGTCGGCCCCGAAGGCGGGCTCACCGACGAGGAGGCGCGGAGCCTCCGATCGGCGGGCGCGCTCCTGGCCGGGCTCGGCCCTCGCATCCTGCGCACCGAAACGGCGGGCCCCGTCGCTCTCGCCCTCCTTCAGTCACGCTACGGTGACCTGGGCAGCCGGGAGTGAGCGGCGAGGTCGTCGCGCGCGCGGGGACGCTCCCGCAGGCGTTCATCGAGGCCGTGCTCGGCCTGTTCGCCCTCGCGGTCGATCCCGCAGCCGTGGACCCGCGCGAAGCCCGGGAGACCCGGGCCCACGGCGCGAGCCTCGAGGCCCTGCTCGCCCACTGGATCGGCGAGTGCTGCTACGTGCACGAGATGGAGGGCTTCGTGTGCCACCGGATCGATTTCGCGGTCTTCGACGTCGAGCCAAGAGCCGGCGGTGAACCGCTGCGCCTGTACGCGTTCCTCCACGGCGAGGAGATGGACCCGGCGCGACACCGGCCCGCGGGAACGATCACGTCCATCTCTTCTCGAGACATCACGATCCGGCCCGTGCCGGACGGATACGAGATCCGCCTGATGCTCGGGACTTGATGTAGCGAAAACACCACACGCGGTCGAGTGGATCGTCTCCTTTGCGAGACAGATGGGCCGAACGCTGCAAGTCCTGCGGCACGTAAATTCCGAGAATCACGCTTTTCTCTCCTCCGGCCCCGGGTGGCATCAGCCTTGCTCCTTAGTCGCGCCGGGTCATGGACCTCCAACAGACCATTCGCGCGCGGGTGAGCCTGGCCGGAATCGGGCTTCATTCGGGAGTGTCGGTTCGAATGACACTCTCCCCGGCCGCCGCCGATACCGGCATCCTCTTCCGCGCCGCCGACGGCACCTTCATTCCCGCCAGCCCCGATCACGTGGTGGACACGCGCTCGGCGACCACGGTGGGAGCCTTCGGCGTCAAGGTGCGGAGCATCGAGCACCTGATGGCGGCTGTCAGAGCCCTCGGCATCGACAACCTGCTCGTGGACGTCGACGCCGAGGAGATTCCCGCCACCGACGGCAGCGCCAAGCCCTTCGTCGAGCTACTCTACTCGGCCGGCCGCGTCTCGCAGCCCGCGCCACGAGAGCCGCTGGCGATCCCCGAGCCCATCCGCGTGGGCGACGAGAGCCGCTGGCTCCAGATCCTCCCGTCCGACAGCCTCCGCATCAGCTATACCCTCGACAATCGCCATCCCGCGATCGGCCTTCAGGTGGCATCGCTGGAGGTGACCGAGACGAGCTTCGTCGAGGAGATCGCGGCCGCGCGCACCTACGGCTTTCTCAAGGACGTCCCCATGATGCGCCAGAACGGCCTCGCCCGCGGCGGCTCCCTCGACAATGCCGTCGTCGTCGGCAAGCGCATCGTGCTGAACGACAGCCTGCGGTTCGCCGACGAGTTCGTCCGTCACAAGATCCTCGACGTGGTGGGGGACCTGGCCGTCCTCGGGCGGCCCGTGATGGGGCACGTCGTCGGGCGCAACGCCGGACACGCGCTCAACCATGACCTCGTCGTCGCGGTCCAGCAGGCCTGCGCGCTCGAGCGCCGGCGCGCGGCGGCGCGGTCCCGGGCGGGCGCGCCGACCCGGGCCCACAAGGCCGCAGGACGGGAAGGTCTGCTGCCCGGCATCGCTGCCGTGTGACACTCGGCACGGGCTTCGCCCCCTTCCGAACCCTCTCCCGGGAAACCGTGGTTGCGCCGGCAAAGCCGGCGCGTGAGAGCGGGAGCGGGCCTCGACGGCCCCTCCCCCAGGACGCAGCGCACAGCGGGCGCGCGAAGCGCGGTCGCGTCGCCGAAGGCTTTCCAGCAGCTCGACGGGGCGATTCTCTCCATTTGTCCGCCGCTTCAAAGGCGAGCACTTTCCCCCTTCCGCGGCGGGCAGAGGGGCGGGCAGTTCTTGAGCAGGGCCCTCGGGCCGGACGCTATAATGGGCGGGCTGGCTTATGGCTACCGGTCGGAGAGCCTCCCTCGGAGCGGTCCTCCTGGGCGCGGGTGTGTGCTGGGCGCTGGCGGCGCCGGCTCCGGCCCGGGCCGAGCTCAGGATCAGCAACCTCTCGGTCTTCCTGAATGACTTCGACGTCACGGTCCACGTGGTCCTGTTCGGGGCAGTCCCCCAGAGCCTCTCCGAGAGCCTGCACACCGGTATTCCCACTCACGTGCGCATGCGAGTCGAGCTGTGGCAGTACAATCGCTTGCTGCCCGACCGGCGCACTCAGTCGAGGACGGTGGAGCGGCAGATCACGTACAACGTGCTGACCAAGGAGTACAAGGTCGTCTCGCTCCGGAACGAGCACCGGGAGCCGTACCTCACGAAGGACCTGCGGGAGGCGCAGCGGGTGATCTCCGAGTTCAGAGTCGGGAACCTGGTCAGGGCCTCCTCCCTGAACGCCCGCGAGCTCTACTACGTGCGGGCGCAGTCGGTTGTCTCCCTGGGGGGTGTCAACTCGTGGTTCGCCCGGTTCACGGGGGAGGCCGAGGAGACGGACTGGGTCCGCTCGAACCTCCTCACGCTGAACAGGAGCCAGTGATGCCGCTCACCACTGCCGCCGGGAGGGCCGACGAGCAGGAGCGCCGCAAGCGGAACCTGCTCGTCATCGCCGGGATCCTCGTCCTGCTGATCGTCGCCACGGTCTTCGAGGTCGGCATCCGGGCGCCCCAGATCCCCTTCGCGTCCAACCTGATCGTCTTCGCGCTGTTCAACCTCAACCTGATCGTCTTCCTCCTCCTGCTCGTCCTCCTGTTCCGCAACCTGGTGAAGCTCTCCTTCGAGCACCGGCACAAGGTCATCGGCGCGCGGTTCAAGGCCAAGCTGGTGCTGACCTTCCTGGCCCTGGCCCTCACGCCCGGGATCCTGATCTTCATCATCGCCTCCAACTTCATCACGACCTCCATCGAGGGCTGGTTCAAGCCCCAGGTGGAGCGGCCGCTCGACCAGGCGATGGAAGTGGCGCAGACCTACTACCAGACGCTGGAATCCACGGCCCTCCGCCACGCCCGCTACATGGCGCGCGCGGTGGAGAAGAACGGCCTCCTGGACGACTCGGGGCCGGAGGCGATGGCCGCGTACCTCGCCGAGCAGCAGGAGCGGCTGGGGGTGGCCTCCATCACGGTCCTCAACCGGCAGGGCCGCGAGCTGGTCCACGTCAAGAACCAGGTGCTCGCGTCGTCGGTCCCCTCCCGCGAGACGAACCGCGAGCACGTGCGCCAGGCGCTCGGCGGCCACGAGATCACCACCGTGCACGAGCTCGACAACGGCGACATGATCCAGGCCGTGGTGCCCATCCGCGACCCGCAGGGGCGCACCGTGGCCGCCGCCATGGTGGTCGGGATCCATGTGCCCCAGCGCCTCGAGGCGCGCCTGCGGGGCATCAGCCAGGCCTTCCAGGAGTACAAGCAGCTCAAGCTCCTGAAGAACCCCATCAAGGGCATCTACATCCTCCTCTTCCTGCTGATGACCCTGATCATCGTCTTCTCGGCCACGTGGTTCGGCCTCTACCTGGCGCGCGGGATCACCGATCCCATCCAGAAGCTGGCGGAGGGCACGCGCGAGGTCGCCGCCGGCAACCTCAAGTACAAGGTCGAGGTGCGCGCCGACGACGAGATCGGCATCCTCGTGGACTCGTTCAACCGGATGACCGGCGACCTCGCGGCCTCCCAGGCCAAGCTCGAAGAGACCTACCGCGACCTCCAGGCCAAGCACAACGAGGTGGAGCAGCGCCGCCACTACACGGAGACCGTGCTGGAGACGGTGGCGACCGGCGTGGTCTCGCTCGACCCGGCCGGGCACGTCACCACCATCAACGGCGCCGCCGAGCGGATGCTGGGGCTGCCGGCGGCCCGGATCCAGGGCCGGGTGGCCGCCCAGGCCTTCCGTTCGCCCCAGTATGCGGAGATCGCGGGGCTCATCCAGCGCATGGGACGCGCGCGCGATGGCATGCTCGATCGCGAAGTGCACCTGCGGCGCGACGGCCAGACGGTGGCGCTGCTGGCCTCGGCCACCGCGCTCAAGGGGCCGGACGGCGCCTACATGGGCATGGTGCTGGCCTTCGACGACCTCACCGAGCTGCTCAAGGCGCAGCGCCTGGCGGCGTGGCGCGAGGTGGCCCAGCGCATCGCCCACGAGATCAAGAACCCCCTCACGCCCATTCAACTGTCCGCGCAACGCTTGAGGCGCCGCCTGTCGGGGGAGCGCAGTCCCGAGGAGAAGCGGCTCCTCGAAGAGGCGACGGCGACCATCATCCAGGAGGTGGACGCCCTCAAGCAGCTCGTGGACGAGTTCTCGCGCTTCGCGCGCATGCCGGCCCTCACGCTCCGGCCGACGGACCTCGGCCGCCTCCTCGAGAGCGTGGTGGGGCTCTACCGTGAGTCGTACCCCGCGCTCTCCATCAAGGCCTCCTTCTCCCCCGACCTGCCCCCGCTCGAGGTCGACCCCGACCAGATCAAGCGCGCGGTCCTCAACCTGGTGGACAACGCGGTGGAAGCGGTGGGGCAGACCGGCGAGGTCACGGTGCAGACCGTCTGGCTGCCCCAGGCGTCTCGCGCGCGGATCATCGTGACGGACGACGGCCCGGGCATTGCGGTGGACGACAAGGAGAAGCTCTTCGTGCCCTACTTCTCGACGAAGGCGACCGGGATGGGGCTGGGGCTCCCGATCGTGCACCAGATCGTCACCGACCACGGCGGCACGATCTGGGTCGAGGACAACCCGCCGCGCGGCAGCCGCTTCGTGATCGAGCTGCCCGGCGCGCGCATGACGGCGCCCGCGGCCGTCCCCGCCTGACAGTCGTGGCCGCCGAGCACATCCTCATCGTCGACGACGAGCGCGCGATCCAGAAGGCCCTGCGGGGCGTGCTGGAGGACGAGGGCTACCGCGTGAGCGCGGTCGGGTCGGCCCCGGAAGCCCTCACCCGGCTGCAGGACGAGGCGCCGGACCTGGTCTTCCTCGACATCTGGATGCCGGGCATGGACGGGCTCGAGGCCCTCGCGGAGTTCAAGCGGATCCGGCCCGAGACCGCCGTGGTGATGATCTCCGGCCACGGGACCATCGAGACCGCCGTCAAGGCCACCAAGCTGGGCGCCTATGACTTCATCGAGAAGCCCCTGTCGCTGGAGAAGATCCTGCTGGCGGCCACGCGGGCGCTGGACCACGGGCGGCTCGAGCGCGAGAACCGCGACCTGCGCGAGCAGCTCGAGCGCGGGCAGCGGATCGTCGGCAAGAGCCGGGTCATCGAGGAGTTGCGCCAGCAGATCGGCATCGCGGCGCCGACCAACGGCCGCGTGCTGATCCACGGCGAGAACGGCGTCGGCAAGGAGCTGGTGGCGCGCGCCATCCACGCCCAGTCGGTCCGGCAGGACGGCCCCTTCGTCGAGGTCAACTGCGCGGCCATCCCCGAAGAGCTGATCGAGTCCGAGCTGTTCGGTCACGAGCGGGGCGCCTTCACCGGCGCCGTGAGCCGGCGGCGCGGCAAGTTCGAGCTGGCCGACGGTGGCACCCTCTTCCTGGACGAGGTCGGCGACATGAGCGTCAAGACCCAGGCCAAGGTGCTGCGGGTGCTGGAGGAGCAGGCCTTCGAGCGCGTCGGAGGCAAGGAGACCCTCCGCGTGGACGTGCGCGTCCTCGCCGCCTCCAACCAGGATCTCCCGGACCTGATCGCCCAGGGCCGCTTCCGGGAAGACCTCTTCTACCGGCTCTCCGTCATCCCGGTCGAGGTGCCGCCCCTCCGCCAGCGCGCCGAGGACATCCCGCTCCTCGTCGAGCACTTCATCAAGCTCTTCTCGGGCGAGAACGCCAAGCGCCCCAAGACGATCTCCGTGGAGGCGCTCGCCTACTTCCTCTCCTACGAGTGGCCGGGCAACGTCCGCGAGCTCCGGAACATGGTCGAGCGCCTCGTCATCATGACCCCCGGGGACGTGATCGGCCCCGAGGCCCTCCCGCCTCCGCTGCGCCCCCGCGACCCCGCCAGGAGGCGCGGGAGGCCTTCGAGCGCGCCTATATCCTGGGCGAGCTGCGCACCCACGACTGGAACATGACCCGCACCGCCGACAAGCTCGGCATCGAGCGCAGCCACCTCTACCGCAAGCTCAAGATCTACGGCATCACGCCCCCGAAGTAGCGGACGCGCCGGCGGCGGGCGCCGTCCGCGCCGCCGCCGACCGGACGGCCAGCGGATGACAGCCACGCACCCGGACTCGGCGCTGACCGTGATAGTAGAGTTAGGCAACGTCCTGGAGGAAGACCGTGGGACTCGAAGGTGTTGAGATCGTGATGGCAACAGAGGAGACGTTCGGGATCACCATCGCGGATGACATGGCGCAGCAGATACTGACGGTGCGCCAGCTCGTCGACTACGTAACATCGCGCGTGCGAACGACTCCCGAGATGGAGTGCCTCACTCAGCGGCTCTTCTATCGGCTTCGACGCGGCTTCAGAATGCAAGTCGCAGCACTTGTCCCGCGATTCCACCTTGACCTTCCGATGGCGGACGCCCTGCACAAGGATCAATGGCCGCGCGTGTGGGCTGCAGTCCGCGCCAGTGTCGGGGCACCAGACTGGCCGGAGACCGTGCCATCGCCCGGCCTACTGCGGGATGGGCCGAAGACAGTCCGCCAGTTGATTTGGCATCTCGTATGGTCACTGCCACGGCCGGTGGCGACCGAAGGCGCAGCCTGGACGCGGTCAAGAATCCAAGCGGAGGTGCGCCGCATCATCCTCGAGGTCTTGAACCAGAAGGACTACCGGCTCACAGCCCGTTTTGTCGACGATCTTGGTGTCCGGTAGCTTGCCTAATTCCAGAGGTGTGAGTTTCGATTCGTGGTGGGGGCCACAGAACAATGGCGACGGCAAGTGGAACGAGGGTTCGGCACATGATCGAGGCAGCTACTGGAGGTCAGCCACCATCGTTTACCGTGACCCCGCTCTTCACGAGGATCGCCCCAGACTTTACGATGATGCTACCGACTTCGGTGACCTGTCTGGCCTATATGGCGTCTACCTGATCTACGCTTCGCGATGGCCTCGCGACGCGCAACTCGGGGCATCAAGGATCCAATACATCGGTCGGGGGCACCTTGGGCCCCGCCTTCGGTCCCATCTCCACAAGATGGGGCTGGCTCGCCTAGCGAGAGCCGCAGAGCTCAAGTTCGTTGCCTTCCAGGTAGACGACGAATCGAGCGGGTTCGTCTTCGAGTCCATCCTCCTGAAGGAGCACGAAGCCCTCTTCCGGGACCTGCCGCAATTCAACCTGGCCCCGGGAAGTTCAAGCATGCAGGCGTGGCGCAGCGTTCTCCGCATGTCACCCGGGCCGCGCGCGGTCCTAACACAGTACGGGGCATCATGATGGCTGTCTCGAGCATGAACGCATTGCGGTGGTCCATGGACCCGCGCGCGGCGTGTGGGCTCACATTCTTCGGGGGGTAGGCTGACAACCTTCAGAACTACGGGAGTCACTGCGCGGTGTGTGACGTGTGTGATCCACATCTCCTCGTGGCAAGCCACATCGTCCCGTGGGCCGACGTCCCAGACGCGCGAGGTGATCTGGGCAATCTCATTTGCCTGTGCCGTTTCCACGGCGCTCTCTTCGAGAACGGTTACTGGTCGCTAGTTGCCATGCTACGCAGATCTCTATACACGTAGAGGGCAGATGCTTTTCTGGGTGCGACGAATCCTTCTTGCAGCGGCCGCCGGGGCGCTGACGGTGATCCTCATCGGGCCGTGGGTTCTCTATGCGGTAGCGCTGTCCCACGTCGTCGGCCGCCCCTCGCTCACGGATGCTTCAGCTTTGTCCTCAGCCGATGCTGAAGCGGTGTGGCGAAGCCTTCGGGAGCACGGGCCAGTTACCGTGGAACCGCTCACCCCACATGCTTATCTATTCTCTCTGTGGATGGAAAACCCGCTTCCGTCCGGCGCCCACGTTGCATGGCTGGTCGCAAGGGAGCACAACTTCAACAACCTAAAGGACCGCCGCATGATCTGGTGGCACCTTTCGGGCGCCGCCCTCACGGTCTGGCTAACGCGCAACTGGAGTACAGAGCAACTCGTTGCAAAGGCGCGCGAGATCCGTCGCTCTAGTCGGCCCGCCTCTACCAGCTTCAACGGGCCGCGTTGCTCGCATCCGGCCGCTGGGCGGGAACGTTGTGCGGAGTTTATGAGCTCCGGTAGATGTAGGCCTCGTGTACCAGAACGCCATCAACGACGTTGTCGGTGACTCGGATGCCCCTGATCACGCGGCGAGCTGTCTTGACGAGCCGCCTGAGCACTCGATAGAGCGGGTCCTTGAGGCCTATCACGGAGATCATGCCCAATGGAACCTCGACCCGCCCTGGCGGCCGCGCGAGGGCCTTGCGAATCGCCTTGTAGCCAGCGCGCGGGCCTTCCTTATCCACCAGGGGCATCGCCAGCACCAGGAGCCAGTCGGGTGCTTCCGCGAGGCGGAGCCAGGACGCGGCGCGGACCTCCAGCCCGGCCTCGTCGAGAGCCCGGACGACCGCTTCACCCTTCTGAATATCGGGACTCACCAATGTCGTCGCACCCAAGGCAGCACCCCGTCAGGCCGACCCGCGATCGCCCGGTACAGTTCACGCGCCCTGCGCATGTCCATCGCCGCGTCGTATCGGCTCTGCTCCGTCCAGTCTTTCACAAGATCCCAGTTTACTCCAAGCCTGGGGCGGTCCCGCGTCTCCTGATCGAGCGCCCGCTCCAGGTCCGCCAGTCTCAGCAGCTTCTTCAGGTCATGGGTGTAGCTCTCGTTCACAGCCTGCCTGCTCGGAAATTCGTACCGCTGTGTCTTCTTCGCGATACAGGCCTTCAGCGCGCACTCTACCGCGTAACCCGCAAGGTAGTATGCGCCGTGTGGAGCCCGGGCTCGCAGCAACTGACGGGCCTCCCGCACCCGTTGCCTGGCCAGCTCGCGAAGGTCGTATCGGTTCATCGCAAGGATCGTCCAGGGAGGATAGACAAGCCTGCGCCTGCCTCGCAAGAGGAGACAAAGTGATACGCCGGCGCAAGCCGCGCAGAGATCTCGGCTGCCGCGGGCCGGCACTCTCCGCTCTTGAAGCACGATGGCCAAACCGAGTACTCTCGCCCTGGGACGGATTACGGTGGATCTCCGGTCGGTTCGAGTGCTGAGAGCGAGCGCGGACGTCCGGGCGCGCCTGCGGGCGGCGCCGCCGGAAGCCGGGCGCGTGCACTCGGTGTTCGAGCGCGCCGTGAATCTCGCCTGGCACGACGGGCGGCTCTTGACGCTCCAGGGACCGGGACCACTGGTGGCGCCCTTCGCGGCGGCGCTCGCCCGGCTGCCACGTGCCGGCGCTGTCGGCGCGGGCATGCGCGTGCGGCGTCGCGCCGACACCCTCGCGCTCGACGGCGCCATCCTCGAATGGCAGGGCGCGACGATCGTGGACACGACCATGCCGGAGGGCAATGGCGGCCCCGGATCGGCGCTCTCGGCTCTGCTGACCGAGTCGCCGGCCGAAGGCGCTCCTGGGCTCCGCTCGACGCTCGCGCGGCGCGCCCGG
>WNGE01010998.1_pt1 | contig 12479 bp, 13 predicted proteins | sample 5400651 | NCBI WGS metagenome assembly WNGE01 (sample SAMN13153370, study PRJNA577476) | soil metagenome | isolation source: 60 cm soil or saprolite under grassland replicate 2 | place: USA:California | collected 2016-06-15 | reverse complement strand
GAAGCGTTGCGCTACTTGATCTCGAGGAGCTTCTCCCGGACGGCATAGACCACGGCCTCCATTCGGGAGTGCAGGTGGAGCTTCTCCAGGATGTTGCGGATGTGGTTCTTCACGGTGTTCTCGGCGATGAACAGCTCCTTGGCGATGTCCCGGTTGTTCATCCCCTGGGCCACGAGCTTGAGAACCTCCATCTCGCGTTCGGTCAGCCGCGGCGCCGGCAGCTGCTGGCGCTCGTCGGCCCGCTTCGACATGGCGGCGAACTCGGTCAGGAGTTTCGAGGCCATGGAGGGCGAGATCCGGGACTGCCCCGAGGAGACGGACCGTACGGCGTCCGCCACCTCGTCGATCGAGATCTCCTTGAGCAGGTAGCCCGAGGCCCCGGCCTTGATGGCGTCGTAGAGGTCGGCCTCCTCGTCGGAGATGGTGAGCATCAGGATCTTGGCGTGCGGGAGGAGGTCCTTGATCTGCTCCGTGGCCTTGATCCCTGACTGGCCCGGCATGCGGACATCCATCAGGACCACGTCCGGCATGAGCTCCTGGGCCTTGTCCACGGCCTCATGGCCGTCGCCCGCCTCCCCGACCACGTCGATGTCCTCTTCCTGGCGAAGGACCATCTGGAGTCCCCGCCGGAACAGCGCGTGGTCGTCGACGATCAGCACGCGGAGGCGCTCGTCGATCCCCTTGTCCGTACTCGCGGTGCCCGGCATGGTCCTCCCGTCACCGGCCGGTGGGCGGGTAGAGGCCTACTCAGAACTGCCTGATTCCTCGGGACTAGTCCGCGGAGATTGTAGACGATTGCCCCTTCGAAGCCAGCGGTCGCGGAGCCTGCCCCGATGGGTGGAAATCTGGCGCTCCAGTCGGTCGATCACCTGGTCCAGCGCGGACTCCACGTCGGCACCCACCGCCCCCGCCCGGAAGGTCTGTCGGGCCGTGTCACAGGCCACTTCCACCCGGTGGCTGGCGCCGATCCGCGGGTTCCGTTCGAGGGTCACCTCGACCTCGCACCGGATGACCTTCGGGTCCAGTCTCTCGACCTTGGCCAGCTTGTGCTCGGCCGTTCGGCGGACCTGGTCGGTGATCCGAATGCCCCGGCCCTTCAGGACCAGATCCATCCCCCCTCCTCTCCGCGACGCGCATCCCCCGACCGCGCGGTCCACCGTGACGAGGAGGCTCCCGCCTGGCTGACCTGGTCTTTGGCCCCACACTCGCCTGCTGAGGGGATCGCGGCCGAAAGGGCCACTTAGCACCTTCTCCCGGAAGGGTCGCCCCGTCCGGGGCAGGGCTTACATCTAAACCGCACCATGCTCAGCGACCAAGGGTCACCTTACGTGGGTCGTTTCGCCTGCGACTGGCATCGACTACCGGGAGGATCTCTCCCGGGCAACCACAGACCCAAGCGGGAGCCCGTGCGGATTATAGCAACGGGGCGGGAGGGGGCTCCCCAGGGCCCTGGCCGCGGTGACCGTGCCGACTTCGGACGCGCCGGCACGCAGGAGCCTGCCGGCGCATTCCGCCACGGTGGCCCCGCTGGTCAGGACGTCGTCCACCAGCACCACGAGCGGGGGCGGCTCCCCGACGGGTTCGAACGCGCCGGCCAGCGCCAGCCGGCGCTCCGGGCCCGCCCGGCGAGCCTGCGGCGCTGTCTCCACCCGCCGCCGCAGGAGACGGCGAACCGGCAACCCGGCCAGCGGGCCCAGGGCCCGGGCCAGCACCTCGGCCTGGTCGAACCCCCGAGACCGCTTCCTCTTCGGGCCCAGCGGGACCCACGTGAGGACGGCGCCCTCCAGGGGTCCCGGGCTCCACCCCCCGCCGGGCGACAGGGCGCCGGCCATGAACGGGGCGAGACCCTCCGCCAGCGACCGGGACCCGCCGAACTTGAGCCGCATGAGGGCGCGCCGGACCGGTCCGTCGTACAGGAACGGGGAGCGGCACCAGCTCACGTCGCCCGGTGGGCAATCGGCGCACCCCCGGACGCTGCCGTCGAGCGGCCGCCCACACCGCTCGCAGCCCGGCGGGGACAACAGGGCCACGGTCGCCCAGCATCCCGAGCAGAACGGCCGTCCGGAACGGCCGCAACCGAGGCATTCGGCGGGGAACAGCACGCCCAGAAGCCCGCGCAGCACGAAGGGACCCTACGACGGGCCACCGACAGAGGTCCCGTTCAGCGCAGGGGGAGCTCGATGGGCTTCGACTCGGCGCCCGAGGGGGTTCGCATCAGGACGGAGATCGACGCCGCCCGGCGCGACACGGGGTAGAACACGGCGCGGCCGGCGCCCGTCGGAGCGGGGCGGGACCCGAGGGGGCGGGCCTCTTCAGGGATCAGCTCAAGCTCCAGGCCATCCACGAGCAGGACCCCCAGGACGGGGTCGCCTCCGCCCCTTTCCGGAGCGGTGGTGCCCCCGGGCCCGGCGGCCGGCCTCCAGGTCAGCACGGCCGCGTCCGCCCGGAGCTCGACGGACTCGACCTGGTAGGGCCGAGACCCGGCCTTCACGGTTCGATCCACCCGCACGGTTCCCTTTCGGACCTCACCGGTCGGCCAGGGGATGGCGAACCCGCGGCTGGAGAACGACCACGTCGCGCCGGCGTCCACCCGCACCGTCGACCGCAGGGCATACCATCCCGGATCCAGATCTCCGATCGGCATCTCGAACGGGACGAACAGGTCGCGCCCCGGAGCGACGTCCACCCGGGCCTGGCCGACCGGGACCGGCCTGGTCGGGCCGGTGGGGATCCGGTCGACGGTGCACTGGATCAGGTCCACGGCGTGGGGGTTCCCGTCCGCACCCCGCAGCACGAAGGCGCCCTTGATGGTGGCGGGGAACTGGTCGAACCTGGTCTGAAGGTCGACCGGCGCCAAGGTCCGCGCCGGTGCCGTCTCGGCGGATCGGAGGTCGTCCCCTTCCCCCACGGCTCTCAGGTCCCCTGCTCCCAGGACGACAGGTACGCGGCCTGCTCCTCGCTGAGCTGGTCGATCTCCACGCCCATAGCCGACAGCTTCAACCGGGCCACCTCCTTGTCGATGGCCTCGGGGACCGGGTACACCTTTGGCTCCAGCCCCTTCGCGTTCGCCACCGCCCATTCCACGGACAGGGCCTGGTTGGCGAACGACATGTCCATCACCGCGGCGGGGTGGCCCTCGGCGGCGGCCAGATTGATCAGCCGCCCCTCTCCCACGGCGGCGGCCAGGTTCACCAGCCGCCCCTCACCCAGGAGGTTGATCCTCCGGCCGTCCGGCATCGTGTACTCGTCGACGAACTCCCGGATCCGCCGCCGGTTCGTCGACATGCGCTCCAGGGCCTGCTTGTCGATCTCCACGTCGAAGTGCCCGGAGTTCGCGAGCACCGCGCCGTCCTTCATCACGTCGAAGTGCTCCCGGCGCAGCACACCCTTGTCCCCGGTGACGGTGACGAACACGTCGCCGATCCGGGCGGCCTGGTGCATCGGCATGACGCGGTACCCCTCCATCACGGCCTCCAGCGCGACGAGGGGGTCGACCTCGGTGACCACGACCTGGGCGCCCATCCCTCGGGCCCGCGAGGCCACCCCCCGGCCGCACATCCCATAGCCGCCGATCACCACGGTCCGGCCTGCCAGCAGGAGGTTCGTGGCCCGGATGATCCCGTCGACCGTGGACTGGCCGGTGCCGAACCGGTTGTCGAACAGGTGCTTGGTGTCCGCGTCGTTGATGGCGATCACGGGATAGCCCAGGACGCCCTCCTCGGCCATCGCCCGGAGCCGGATCACGCCCGTGGTGGTCTCCTCGGTCCCCGCGATCAGCTCCGGGAGCTGCTCCCGGCGTTCCTTGTGCAGGATCGAGACCAGGTCGCAGCCGTCGTCCATGGTGAGGTGGGGGTGGCGGTCCAGGACCTCGTTGATGTGTCGGTAATACGTCTCGTTGTCCTCGCCCTTGATGGCGAACACCTGGACGTCGTCGGCGCACAGGGCCGCCGCGGCGTCGTCCTGGGTGGACAACGGGTTCGAGGCGCACAGCGCGACCTCGGCTCCCCCCGCGGCCAGCGTGTGCATCAGGTTCGCGGTCTCCGTCGTGACGTGCAGGCACGCCCCGATCCGGATCCCCGCCAGCGGCTTCTCCTTCTCGAACCGCTGCCGGATCAGCTCCAGGACCCGCATCTCCTGCTGGGCCCACTCGATCCTGGCCCTGCCCTTGTCCTCGAGCCCCATGTCCTTCACGTCACAGTCCACTGCCGCCTCCTGTCACCTCGGGTCCTGAATGTCCTGGTCGATCCGCATCCGAGCTGTCGTCCGGCGCGGACAGTTCGGCCAGCACGCCCATGAGGATAGCCTTCAGGTCCCCTGCCGCCTCCCTCGCCGTCCTGATCACGTCCTCGTGGGTGGCCTCGGCCCCGGCCACGTTCGTGATGCAGGACACCGCCAGGACCGAGAGGCCGACCGCAACGCCCCCCACGGCCTCGGGCACCGTGGACATCCCGACGGCGTGGGCGCCCGCCTTGGCCAGGAAGGCGATCTCGGCCGGGGTCTCGTAGGAGGGTCCGGACATCGCCGCGTACACCCCGGTGGCGGCGTCGATGTCCCGCTCCGAGGCGGACCGGGCGGCCGCCTCCAGAAGCCCCGGGTCGTAGACCGCTGACAGGTCGACGAAGGCCGGCGTCCCGTCGGGCAGCCGCCACCCGAACAGCGGGTTCACTCCCATGAGGTTGAGGTGATCCCGGATCAGCATGAGCTGTCCCGGTCGCAGCGTGGGGTCGAGCCCTCCCGCCGCGTTCGTGAGGATCAGGACCCTGGCCCCCAGACCGTCGGCCAGTCGCGGGATCAAAGTGGTCGCCGCGATCCCCCGGCCCTCGTAATAGTGGATCCGGCCGAAGAACACCGCCACCGGGACGCCGTACAGCGTGCCGAGCGCGAGGCGTCCGGCGTGCCCCGGAACCGTGGGCGGGGGGAATCCCGGGAGCGTGTGGAAGGAGAACTGATGGCAGGCGGCGACGTCCGGCCCGACCGCGTCGCCCAACCCGGACCCCAGCACGATGACCGCTCGCGGAACGACCTCGCACCGCTCGCGGATCAGGGCCACCCCTTCCTCGGCGAAGGTGTCGTCCGGACCCGGCATCCCTCCCGGCTCGGGCGGCGGCCGTCCGGTCATGGGCCCAGCCGCCGTTTCAACGCCGTGAGCACCGGGATCGGCATGGGGTCGCGACCCCTGAGGACGCCCAGGTAGCTGGCGACGAAGTCACCCACCATGATCAGCGACATCAGCCGCTGCAGTGAGCTCGTACCGGACCCCTGTACCTGCCGCGCCTCGAGTCCGGACGCCGAGACGGCCTCGATGGTCGCGTCGACCCGGAGGGCGACCCGCGGGTGGTCGCCCGCGTGGCGCAGGACCACCGCCGCGTAGGCCTCGCCGGCCCCCGGCGACCACCCCTCGATCTCGTTGTGGTCGAGCTCCGGGAGCACGCCGTGCCACGCCGGCCCCTTCGCGTTCTCGTTCACCTGGGTCTTCCACCGGAGCGCGGCGGCTTCGGCGATCCCCTCGGTTCCCCAGATCACCGGGGTGCGGCCTCCGATCCAGGAGGCCAGCTGCTTGGCTTCGTTCGACTCGGCCGGCACGTCGGGTCCGAGCCGGCCGGCCAAACTGGGCAGGAGCAGCGCCGCCGCTTCCACCTCCTCACCCGCGGACGGGATCAGCCCGATGGCGTCGAGGAGCCCAATGGGGCCGCCGGCGAGATGACCGATCGCGGCCCGGGGCATCGGGATGTCTGGCGGGAGCCTGACCCAGGGCACCTGGTCGGCCTCCGCCAGACTGGCCAGCTCCCCTCCCGAGGTGATGGCCACCACGCGGCATCCCCGCGCCACGGCCGCGGAGTAGGCCGCGACGGTCTCCTCCGTGTTGCCAGAGAAGGACGAGGCCAGCACCAGCGTGTCCCGGCCGCAGAACTCCGGCAGAGCGTAGCCCTTCACCACGGCGACGGGGATGGGCAGCCGGGGCGAGTAGAGGACCCGAACGAGGTCCCCCGAGATGCCCGACCCCCCCATCCCGCACACGACCATCGAACGCACGCCGTCGCCAGAGGGCGGGTCGGGAAGGGACCGAGCGGCGGTGAACGCCGCGCGGAGTTGGTTCCCCAGGTCGGCCGCCAGGGCCAGCATGGTGGACGGACCCGGCGCGGCCAGGACCGCCGGGTCGTCGAGGATGTTCGCCGCCCTCATGCCGACGCGGGCTTCTGGGCCTCCTCGATCAGCATCACCGGGATGTCGTCCTTCACCGGGTATCGAAGCCCGCACTTCAGGCAGACGATCACTTCCTCGTCCTGACGATATTCGACGTCCCCGCCGCAGCTCGGGCAGATCAAGATGTCCAGCAGCTCCTTGTCGACCGGCACGCTCGCCTCTCCTCTCCCTCTCGGGGATCCTGTATGGCGGATCCCCTGGAACATCTATCCTCCCGCCGCACCCCCCCGGATCAGGGACAGCAGCCGGGCGGTCTCCTCTCGCAGCCGAGCCTCCGTGCGGGCCTCGACGTTCAGCCGGAGCAGCGGCTCGGTGTTCGACGGGCGGACGTTGAACCACCAGTCGTCGAACTCGACGGTGAGCCCGTCGGTCCGGTCCTGCCTCCCCTCGTCGAAGGTCCGGGCTACCCTGTCGATCGCCGCGGCCTTGTCGGTCACCTCGGAGTTGATCTCTCCCGAGTCGTGGTATCGCCGCAACGGCGCCAGCAGCTCGGAGAGCGGCTTGCCGGCTTTCGACATCTGGTCCAGGACCACCAGGGCGGCCACCAGTCCGGAGTCGGCGTTGTAGTGGTCCCGGAAGTAGTAGTGGCCCGAGTGCTCACCCCCGAACACCGCGCCCGTCGTGGCCATCACTTCCTTGATGAATGAGTGCCCCACCCGGGTCCGAACCGGCGTCCCCCCGTTCTCCCGGATGACCTCCGGCACCACCCACGAGGTGATGATGTTGTGCAGGATCGTGGCCCCCGGCTCCCGCTCGAGCATCCCCTTTGCCACCAGGGCGGTCACCAGGGATCCGCTCACGCCCTCGGCCTGCTCGTCCACCAGGAACACCCGGTCCGCGTCCCCGTCGAAGGCCAGGCCGATGTCGGCGCCATGCTCGGTCACCGCCCCCCGCACGTCCTCCTGGTTCCTCGGGTCGATGGGGTCGGCGGGGTGGTTCGGGAAGGTCCCGTCCAGCTCCATGAACAGGGGGACGAGCTTCGCTCCCGGGAGCCGCTCGAACATGGCCGGCACGACCAAGCCGGCCATCCCGTTCGCCGCGTCGGCCACCACGGTGAGTGGGGCGAGCGCGTCGAGGTCGATGAAGGTGAGCAGGTGCTCCAGGTACTCTTCGACGAGGTCGTGGCGATCCACCGACCCGGAGGGACCGGCCGGACTCGGATGCTCCCCTTCGGCCAGCTCCCGGATCTCCTCCAGCCCCGAGGCCTCTCCGATCGGCGCGGCCCGCTCGCGGCAGAGCTTCAGCCCGTTGTACCGGGGCGGGTTGTGGCTGGCGGTGAACATCGCGCCGGGAAGCGACATCCGCCCGGACCCGAAGTAGACCATGTCGGTGGTGGCCAGCCCGATGTCGACCACGCCGACGCCTTCGGCCGTCACCCCGCGGGTGAACGCCTCGGCCAGGGCGGGGGAGGAGAGCCGGCAGTCCCGGCCGAGCACGACACGGTCTGCGGCCACCCACCCGGCGAAGGCTCGGCCGATCCGGTAGGCGGCGTCTTCGTCGAACTCCTCGGGATACAGGCCGCGAACGTCGTAGGCCTTGAAGATCGGTCGAAGCTCGGCCGGCATGGCGGACAGTCTAGCCGACGGTCCTGGGGCGGCCGGGACCGGCACGACCGAACGCCGAGGGCCGAACGAACCACCCCGGGCCGGGCGCCGGATGGCGCCCGGCGGGCCGGGCCGGAAGCGGGCAGAGACCGTCGCTACCGCGTGGTGACCAGGTTGAGCACCGAGCTCAGGGGAAGGCTCTCTCCTTCGTGCTCCCAGCCCTTCCACTCACAGGACACGCAGAAGGCGAAGGCGAGGGCCGACCCCACGAGCGTCATGCCGACGCTCAGCACATCGTGCCCGCCACAGGACGGGCAGTTGGATGAGGAGTACTTCATAGGGGCCATACATGTACTACTCGGCAATCCGCGGCCTCGAAGTGCATAGCAACCGGGCAGGATTTTCAACCACCCGGAAGGACTAGGGTGGCATCCCCCGAAGAAGGGGGGGTGCGCCGGAGGTCCGAGGCCACAGGTCGGGGGTCCCAGGCATGGGGCGAACGGGGGGGTGCCATCGGCCGAGAGGAGGACGGCGAACGCCCGGATCCGACGGACCGGACGGAAGCTAGAGCGTCCAGGTGTCCCTGGCGCTGAAGGAAGGGGTCCCCCCGCCGAAGAGCACAACGTCTCCCCGGGCTTCGTCGAAGGCCATGCTCGCCGAGTCACGACCGTGGGGGGATCGCGCCGGGTGGACCTCGGTCCAATCCTGACCCGTCCAGAACCAGGTGTCCGCGAGCTCGCCCGTGATGGCTTCGCCGCCGAACATCACCACTACGCCGCGGGCCGCGTCGTCGGCGAACCCCGGGAAGTTGCGGGCGGGAGGGATTGTGGACGGAGCCTGTTCGGTCCAGGTTGTCCCGTCCCAGGTCCAGGTGTCGGTGAGGGACGCGCCGTCCTTCAGACCGCCGAACAGCACCCCTTGGCCGATGGTCGAATCCAGCACGGCCCGCGCGTAGGCCCGGTCCGGTGGGCTCGTGGCCGGGAGCGCACGGTTCCAGTTCGAGCCATCCCACATCCATGTGTCGTGCTTCTCCACGTCGTTGTAGCTCCCCCCGAACACGACGACGTGTCCACTGACGGGATCGGTGAACATCGACAGGCCGAGGCGGATGCTGGGTGAGCGGGCCGGCGCCTCCTTCGTCCATCCGGTTCCGTCCCAGGTCCATGTGTCATCGACGTAGAAGTCGGTGGTTCGACCGCCGAACATCACGAGCTTCCCGGTGGCAGCGTCGTATGCCATCCCGCCCGTGTCCCCCACGTCATACGGGACGTCGCCGGTCGGCGTCCATCGAGTCCACGTCACCCCGTCCCACAACCATGTCTCGCCGAAACGCGAACCGGGACGGGCCCGGCCGAACAGGACGACCTGCCCCGTTGGCGGGAAGAACGCCATCGGCGCGCCTGAGTCGGCCGGAGGGGATGTCTGCGGGTGCAGTCGAACCCACGTCAAGGAAGCATTGGGTGTGATCCGAGCGACCCGTGCGGCCGACGTCCCCGGAGCCATCGCCATGATGGCCACGCTCACCAGAGGTCCGATCACGACCATACATCGAGACCTGCGCCTGACCATCCGGCCTCCGTACCGTCGACCGCGGGCCCGATCCTAGGGTTCGGCCTTCCCGGAGTCAATCCACGTCGCTTGATGATCGCTTGGATCCGAAGAATCGGATCGGCTCGGGCGGACCGCGCGTCAGTAGGCGATGATGACGCTCGTCCCGACATCCACCCGGTTGAACAGGTCCTCGGAGTCGGGGATGTGCATCCGGATGCAGCCGTGGGATGCGGCGTGCCCGATCGATGCGTCGTCCGGCGTCCCGTGGATCCTGATCCCGGAGACGTTCAGGTCGAGGGCCCTGGTCCCCAGCGGGTTGTCCGGACCGGGAGGGATGACGGCGGGCTCGTTCTTCCCCCAGGTTTCGAGGGCGGGGTTGACCCAGGTGGGGTTGATGCGCTTGTTCACGATCTCGAACGTTCCGTGTGGGGTCGGATACTGAGGCTGCCCGGTGGCCACGTCGTATGTCTTCACCAGACGGGTCCCGTCGTACAGGTACAGCTTGTTGATGGTGGTTCGAACGATGATGGTCATCGGCAGGGCGTCCTCGGTCACGGCGGGCTCGAGCGTCTTGATGCCGACGGTGACGCTGTCCCTATCCGTCCGAAGTGCCCGAAGCAGGGCCCTCCTGGCCTGCTGCACGTTGGCGGTGGCCCCGGTCCGGGAGTGGACGATCACCACCTGGTTGTCCACGAAGTCGAGGCTGGCGTCCCGCGACGGCCGCTCCACCCGGCCCGCCACCCCCTGGACGAATCGCCACACGGCGTTGCGGTCGTACCGCACGGACACCTTGACGTTCGCCTCGATCGGGCGGTGCAGGAGCCGGTGATAGATGCGGGTCGGCCAGTCGTAGGACGCTTCCAGGGAGAAGGCGCGATCCACCGCGCCGGCCAGATCGACCTTCGTCCCCAGAGACCCCGGGGTGACGGTCCAGTCACTTTGTCCGGCCCACACCTCGATGGAGCGATCGAGGATCCCCCGCGAGACCGGCTCCAGGGCTCGGAGGGCCTGGTCCCGTGTCATCCCCCCCACGTCGACCCCGGCGACCTTCACCCCGGGCAGGATCTTCGAAGCCGAGGCCCGGTCGTACCGGTACCCGGCGTACGCCGCTCCGGCCAGCAGCAGAACCAGGACGCCGGCGAAGGCCAGCAGCACCGGCACCCACCGGATGCCGATCCCGCTCCCCCGCCTGGCGTGCTTCCTGCGCCTCAATGTCGCCTCCACCCAAATGGTACGTGCCGACGGTGCCGGATCGATCGGGCCGCTCGCCCCCCATCCGGCCGGGCCGGTCGGCTCACCGACCGCTCACCATCGGCTCGCCGAGGGTCGCCCCGTAGCCGCCACCGCGCGAATAGGACGCGCTCGCGGCCACGATCGTTCCCCCTCGTGCCGCCACCACCACGGTTATCGGCTTCGAACCCGTGGAGGCGGAGAGGTCCACCACCACCATCCTTCCGGCCGGGACCGTGAGGCTGCCGGCCGGCGCCACCCGGGGCGGGCCAGTCCTGCCGATGAATCCGAGGCTCACCCGAACGGCCGTCCGCCCCGGGTTCTCCAGCAGGAGGAGTCCCCGGCCGCCCGAAGGTGGGAGGCCCGGCATGACCAACCATCCCGCGGCTCCCCCCGCCGCACCTCCCATCGAGGCCAGGTCGCCCTGCTCTCCCACCTCCCGGCGCGCGGCGACGACGGGGACCTGGTTGGTCGACTCCACCACCACGCCGAGGCCGGCGGAAGCGCCCGGATCGAGCGAGCTGACCTGGCCGGCCCCGATCGAGAGGCCCTCGACCCCGGAAACGAGACGCTGCCTCGAGTCGCCCTGGACCACGATGGAGAGATCGGATCTTCTGTTGGTCGGGTTGAAGATGTCGAGGGTGGAGGACCCGGCGTCGCGACCGGCCGGGATCACCCATCGAACGGCCGACGACGGGGCGGCCGCCTCCGCCCGGACGCCGTCGGAGGAGACGGTGAGGCCTCCCACGACGGCCCGCCCGATCTTCACCTGGACCCGGGCCGCGAGGACATGCTCGTCCGGGCCCTCCAGGAGGAAGTCGTTGAGCCGGAGGGCGGCCGAACGGCCTCGCGGGACGACGAAGGGGGTGAGCGGACCGGGCCGGATCCCCGGGCGCTTGTCCGTTTGCAGCGTCACGTCGAAGGCAGTGTCCTGAGAGAAGGGATTCATCACCACGAGGTAGGACGTCGCGCCCCGGCCGGTTTCGGCGTCGGTCACGAACCAGGTCTGGTGGGGCCCCGCCATGCACCGCTCGGCCGCGATCCGCCCGCCCGGGGTCTCGGGCTCGAGGACGGCCGCCGCACCGACCCATCCGTCGAAGTACTCGACCTCGGTGGCGGCGCTCGGCCCGTCCGCCGGCACCGCCCGATAGACCTGCCGCATCCCCGGCACCTCGAAGGTCGAACCCGCCCGCTCCCCCCGGTCCGCGAACGTGGTGAGCCGAACCCGGACCGGACGGGCGTTCGGGTTCGTGATCGCCACCCACCCACGCCACCCGTCCCCGCCGCCGTGCGGGCAGAACCAGGCGCCGCTCTGGCTCAGTTCGGCCGACCCCGCGGGGGCCTCCCTGGGTCCGGCGCCGTGCTGGAGGGCGAACCCGGTGCCGCCGACCAGGGCGGCAAGGATGGCCACGCCGATCAGCCGTCCCCGGAACCGCGGCGGGCGAGGCGACGGACGAGCCGAGGGATCAGCCAATGGTGGAGGGCCGCCTGGTGATCCACAACGCCGCCGCCCACAGGACGGCCAGGAAGGCGAGGAGCACATCCCGGGAGACCTGGCCGCGGAACCGGACCACGAACGGCGGGTGGGAGGCCTGGAGTGGGAAGCCCACCGCCCACCCGAACGCGCGTTCCGGACCGAGCGGCCGACCCCCGGCGGCGGGTTCGAGCCGCCAGCGTCCGTCGAACTGCTGCGAGAGGTAGACCAGACCCCGCGACGAACCGGCCGGGCCGTGGAGCGCGCCGCCGTCGGTCTCGAGCGGCTGCACGCCCGCCGGCGGAGGCAGGGCGGCGATGGAGCCGAACCCGTCGGAACCGGCGGCCCGCAGCCATCCCGACCCCGGTACCACTCCGCCCAAGGGCGCCGCGACGGGATCTCGGAACAAGATAAGCCCGCCGGCGGGAAGCCGGTCAAGGTCGAGCTGCGCGGCGAGCTGGCGGAGCGCGGGGGCC
>WNGE01006926.1_pt1 | contig 12479 bp, 10 predicted proteins | sample 5400651 | NCBI WGS metagenome assembly WNGE01 (sample SAMN13153370, study PRJNA577476) | soil metagenome | isolation source: 60 cm soil or saprolite under grassland replicate 2 | place: USA:California | collected 2016-06-15 | reverse complement strand
CAGGCCGAGCATAATGGAGTAATGCACAGCGACGCCAAATCCGAGCGCGACCACGTAAAGCAAGATCGACATCGGGGTTGGCACCAGCCCAAGCTGCGATAGCGAAACGCAGACGACTACGCCACCAAGGGCGGCGTTGACGATGCTGTCGAGCGCGAATTGTTTAGTGGAAACAGCAAACTGGCTGTCAATGGGTAAAACGAGCAGCGAATCCAGTTTTCCGGTGCGCACCAATTCGGGGATGTTTGCGACGTTCATAAAAAAGAACGCCTGAAAGAGCTGCGCGATAATCTGGTGAGTGCCGACGAGCAGCACCACTTCCCATTTCGTCCAGTCGCCGATGCGATCGACCTGCCCGAAGATGATGCTGAAGAAAACAATTTGCCCACAAAACCAGAGGATCTCGACAATCATCCAGAGCAGGAAGTTCGCCTTGAAACTCATCTCGCGGATAAGCGAGTTGCGCAGGATGATGGAATAGATTTCGATGTAACGGCGCATCACCTTTTCCTGTCACTTACTTATAGGTGCAGTCAACTACCACTCGCATGAAACGTTTTGTCCCCTGGCTCGCCCTCGTCGTTGCGTTGCTCATTGTCGCGTTTGTCGTCCGGCAGTGCCGCAACGGAGGCGCCGCAAACTATCAGACAGCAACGATAACGCGCGGCCCTATTACGCAGGCCGTCACTGCGACCGGCACATTGAATCCCGTGGTCAACGTTCAGGTGGGCAGTCAGGTTTCAGGAAATATCGCGAAGTTGTTCGTGGATTTTAATTCCCGGGTGAAAGCGGGCCAGGTGGTCGCGCAAATCGATCCGGTGCTTTTTCAGGCCACCGTTACACAGGCGGAGGGCGACCTGGCCAACGCGCAGGCTGCGCTTGAGCTGGCGAAATTGAACGCAACGCGCACCCAGGAATTGTTTGCAAAGAAGACTTCGTCGCAGGCTGATGTCGACCAGGCGATCGCCAATCTTCATCAGGCGGAGGCGAACGTGAAGATCAAACAGGGCGCGTTGGACAAGGCAAAGGCCGATCTCGACCATTGCACCATCACGTCGCCGATCGATGGGGTGGTGATTTCGCGCAGCGTCGACGTTGGTCAGACGGTCGCAGCCAGTTTGCAGGCGCCAGTCATCTTTACGATCGCGAACGATCTAACCAAAATGCAGATCGACGCGAATGTCGCAGAAGCCGATGTAGGCGTCGTGAAGATCAATCAAAACGTCGATTTCACAGTGGACGCTTTTCCCATGCAGACTTTTCAGGGAAAAGTCGTCCAGGTGCGGAACGCGCCGATTACCGTCCAGAACGTCGTGACCTACGACACCGTCATCGGAGTGAGCAATCCGGATTTGAAATTGAAACCAGGGATGACAGCAAATGTGTCAATCATCGTCGCGCACAAGGATGACGTGCTGCAAATCAAGAACGCGGCGCTGCGCTATCGCCCGCCGGATGCGACACCGGTTGAGACAAGACGAACGAGTACGAGCCGGCCGGGACGGCCGGGCGGAGGACGCAGTGGCGCTGGGCAGGAGGGTCGCGCTGAGCGGACGGTTTATGTTTTGCCATCTGGCGCCAGCCGTCCGCGGCCAGTGCAGATTAAAACCGGAATCAGCGACGGGATTACCACCGAAGTGATGGAAGGTCTGAAAGAAGACGATCGCGTGGTCACCGCTGAACTCGCTTCAGCAACTATCGCGCCGTCGCCTCCCACAAATCCCTTCAGTGGTGGACGGCGCCGATTTTGATTTTCAGATGGAAACGCCCGCTTCGGAACGATCGACAGGGAAGAATGGCGAAGTAGTCAGGCTAATCGATGTGCACAAAACATATCGCACTGGCGAAATGGAAGTGCACGCTGTGCGCGGCGTTTCCTTCGAGATCCGGCGCGCTGAATTCGTAGCGCTGATGGGCGCCAGCGGTTCCGGAAAATCCACGCTCATGAATATTCTCGGTTGTCTTGATCGGCCGACTTCGGGTCGCTATCTGCTGGACGGCGCCGATGTTTCGGGCCTGGATCGAGATCGACTCGCCGATATTCGCAACCGCAAAATTGGTTTTGTCTTCCAGAATTTTAATCTACTGCCGCGCACGTCGGCGCGAGAAAATGTCGAGTTGCCGCTTGTTTATAGTAAACAGCGCCTGACCAATGCGCAGCTTCGTGAAAAGGCCGATCTCGTCCTTGGGTCGGTCGGGCTGGCAGGCCGCGAAGATCATCATCCGAGCCAGCTTTCGGGCGGTCAGCAGCAGCGTGTGGCGATTGCCCGCGCACTCGTCAACGAACCCGAAGTGCTGCTAGCAGACGAGCCGACTGGTAACCTCGATAGCCAAACGAGCATCGAGATCATGGCAATTTTTCAGCAACTCAATGAGCGTGGAATTACGGTCATCATGGTGACCCACGAGCAGGACATCGCCGCCTATGCCCAGCGCAACGTGGTTATGCGCGACGGCGTGATCCTGGCTGATCGCGCGCTCTCAGAACGCCTGGATGCGAACAACGCAGCTTCAACAAGATGGTAGGGCGTGACCGCCGGGCGCGCCCGGAAGCATGGGAATGGAGTGACGGAGTAACGGAGTAATGAAAAGATTAGTAAGCACTTTACCACTCCAAGACTCCATTACTCCGCTTCTGCTCGTATGAGAATCGCGCCTACATTTAACGTCGCCTTCCGAGCCCTCCGCAGGAACAAAATGCGTTCGGTCCTGACCGCGCTGGGTATTATTATCGGTGTCGGCGCGGTCATCGCGATGGTGGGAATCGGCAACGGCGCGAAAGCGCAGGTCGAGACGCAGATCGCCAGCCTCGGGCAAAATGTGATCCTCATCTTTTCCGGCAGCACTACTTCGAGTGGGATTCGCACCGGTTGGGGCGGCGCGGGCACTCTCAAAATTGAAGACGCCGAAGCAATTCGGCGCGAAGTGCCGGGCGTCATCGGCGTGAGCGAGGAAGTTGTTTCAACCACGCAAGTGGCTGCCGGAAACCAAAATTGGTTTACACGCATTTACGGCGAGTCGGCAGATTACTTTGATATTCGGCAGTGGCCGTTGGCAGACGGCGCGCCATTTACGCCACAAGACGTGCGCAGCGCGAACAAAGTTTGCGTGATTGGCCGGACGACTGCGACACAAGTTTACGGTAACGAAGATCCCGTTGGCCAGATTTTGCGAATCAAAGAGGTCCCATTCACGATCCTTGGCGTCCTCACGCCCAAGGGATTAAGCACGCAGGGGGTCGATCAGGATGATATCGTGATCATGCCGTACACGAGCGCGATGAAACGCGTGATTGGCGGCACGAACTTGCGCAACATCAACGTGCAAATGGGCGACGGGCAGCAGGTTGAAGCGGCCCAGCAGCAAATTATCTCATTACTTCGACAACGGCATAATATTCGTCCCGGGCGCGACGACGATTTCACCGTACGCAATCAGCAGGAAATCGCGGAGGCTGCCACGGAAACGTCGCGCGTGATGACGGTTTTGTTGGGCGCAATCGCGGGCGTCTCGTTGGTGGTCGGCGGGATCGGTATCATGAATATCATGCTGGTGAGCGTGACCGAACGGACACGCGAAATTGGTGTGCGCATGGCCGTCGGCGCGCACGGCAGCGATATTCTCACACAGTTCTTGATCGAAGCGGTAACGCTCAGTTCCGTCGGCGGCGTGATTGGAATCATCTGTGGCATCGGCGCGTCCAAGATTCTGTCGATCTACGCGCATTGGCCGACGCTCATCTCGATCAGTTCGATCGCGATTGCATTTCTGTTCAGCGCAGCCGTAGGCGTCTTTTTCGGATTTTATCCCGCGCGCAAAGCTGCCGCGCTCGATCCAATCGAAGCGCTGCGTTACGAATAGAACAAATTTTTTAACCACGGATTGCGCCGATTATGAAAAACTCGTAGGGCGCGACCGCCGGGCGCGCCGTCTCCCCCATCCTCGCTGATTTGATTTTTCCAATGCGCGTCCCATTTTGCTAGCTAATGTAAACAGGTTTCGAAAAATTGGTTGCGGACGCAAAGAAGAACATCACCGAGATTTCGCCGCAGGATGCGGCGGCGAAAATTGAAAAGAGCCGAAGCGGTCATCGTCGACGTCCGGGATAAAGATGAATGGGCCGAGGAACACATTCCCGGCGCGATTCACATGAGCCGCGGAACCATCGAGCTCGATATCGAAGAGAAAATCCCCGACACGAGTGCAATGATCATTTGCCATTGCGGCGGAGGCGGTCGCTCCGCGCTTGCTGCCGAGAGCCTGCAAAAAATGGGTTACAAAAACGTCTGCTCCATGGCTAGCGGCTTCAAAGCCTGGAAAGCCGCCGGATTGCCGGCGACACATTAGCGCCGATTCGTTACCTACCCTGCGGCGACCGCGCGATAGCACGACGATGAATGAGTTTTTCTTCCTCTACCTTTGAAGAGGGAGGCTGATAAATCGCGGAGGTATTGAAAAGAAAAGCCCCCGATATTCGAATCCGTACGATTCGTAATCAAAGGTCGTGCTCGATTCTGATCTGGCGCGCGTTTACGGTGTAACGACCAAATGCTTGAACGAGGAACTCCGGCGTAATCGGAAACGCTTTCCGGACGACTTCGCATTCCAAGTTTCGGCTCAAGAAGACAAATCCTAAGGTCGCAAATTGCGACCTTAAAGAGCGAACTAGGGCCAGCATCGGGGGACGCTTTCCTCGATGGTCACGCCGCAAATCACGCACGTGTTGCCCCTGGTAGCCAGGACCGAGCCGCTAGCATAAGGTGCGACCCCGAGATCGAAAGCAACCGGGCGCAATTGGTCACTGGTTCGTCCATCAATCCGATCCATAGCGGCAAAGTAGATCGCACACAGCCGCTCGTCATCGACGAGTTTTTCGCGCGGGTCCCTCGATCAAGACGCGCGCTTTGTGCGCAGATCGTTCAGCTTGCGTTGGTCAAAACTGTGCATGACAAATTGCGTTGGCAATTTCATCGATCCGAGCAACAGGCCCGGCGCAGACGAACAAACGGTGCGATGTCGATTTTGATGATCGACCACCACCATTTGCAAGGTGCCACTGCGATCCCCGACGCCGCTCAACTCAACCTGATCGCGAAATCCAATTAGAGCGTCGCAATCGGGAAGACCCAATTGCGCCGCAATTTCCGGTTGCGGCCGGTTCAATTGGGTACGGTGGATGACGAAGTCTCCAGCCACTATTTCAATCTCGCGCACGTTTTCGGCCACCACCCACCCTTCGATCCACTGGCCCGTGACGAGAAGCCAGCCAGGATGCGCAAGGTGTTTAAATCCTGCCGTCGTCTTGAGAGGAATTTCCAACGGAACTTTTTCCAATGGAACGATTCGGCGCACTAGACGGTGAATGATTTGCGCAGCATAACGCTCCACGATTAGCGGTGCAGTTGTCCGGATCTCCTCGCTACGTTTGGTGAGGGCCCGGATCAGCTCCCGATCATATTGAGATCCCGCCGCAACTCCGCAGACCGTATGCGGAAATTCTCGCGAGCCACAATAAAATATTACCACCGAGGAAAACTCTGCGCCGAGCGCTCGAAACGCTTCTGGCGTGAAACGCCAGTAGTCATTCGGATATCCGTGAATCGGAAAGTGCATCGCAGAGCTGTAGATCACGACCCCGTGATCATTAAGACATCGATGGATTTCGGCCATGGCGCGTATAGGGTCGGTCACGTGCTCCAGCGTATCGGCCAGAATGAATGTGCCCACGGATCCGGTCTCGAACGACAATGCGTGGATGTCTTCGATCCGGTCAACTCCGCTTCCCGTTCGCATATCGCATCCGAGATATCGCTTGCCAGGGAAAAGTGGACGCAGTTCGGCGATTGCCTCCTGCCCCGGTACCTGGAATGCACCGATCTCGACGATCGGCTCAGGACACTCGAGCGTCTGCGCGCAAAGTTTTAGAAATTCACGGACGTGAGGACGCATCGCTTCTCAGGTACTGGATTCGATGATCGTTTTGCCGGTGTCTACTTTACGGCCGAAGAAAATGATCGAAACTAACATAGAGATCAACTGCCAGGGCGTCTCAGGAAATAAGGGCGGCGCTGGACCATTTCGTGTGCTGGCCAGTAGGATTGGTTTCATAAAGTTACACGTTGGCGCTGCCTGTGGACCGCGGAAAATCTCCTGGCATCATCCCCGCAAATCGAAACAACGCTGCATGTCATAAACCTTATAGCCGTTGGACTCGAATAGAGGGTGATCGCGAAACTCGGTCGGCCAGGCATAGGAATCGCCTGGATGAACGATGTACCAGCGAATGCCAGTCTCGCGCACACCGCGCTGCAAGTCCGGAACGTTTCTCGCTTGCTGCAGGCTTTGCAATCTCCGTAGTTGCTCCTGATAAGGGGATTCCCGGAAGGCTTTACTTACTCTCATCCACGATTTAGGCCTGGCCGCGAAAGAACGCCGTTCACCCAATCCCCCCAGGACAAGGAGCTCATCCAAACGCGAGTCCTGCACCACAGCATCGGTAGGAGGCTGACCGCGGATGTAATGCGCGCAATCGACCAGACCGCGATCCACACGTAAACTCGAAAGGGCATCCGCTCCTGACCATTTGCCGCGCTCTAGCCCGGATCCATACCGCACTGGAACTAGCATTAACCCAATAATACTAACGGTCACGGCCCAAGCGGGCAGCTGCGGACGACGTCCTGCCGCCAGCGAAAAAAGGCGTCCCGCAGTAAGCGAGCCCACTAGCCAGTACGCCCAAACGAAGGGCCGATGTATTAATTCGTCTGGATTGCCGAACATCGCATTGCCACTCAGACCAAAAGTCATCAGCAATAGAATAGCTACCGCGGCCACCGAGATTCCCTCAGATGCCTGCCACGTTTTGCGCCACGCCGCCAAAAGCCAAACGAGCGGCGCGATTACCGCGAAAATCCCCAAAGCATTCAGCAAGAGTAAACCGATCGCGTGCGCCAGGTGAGAAGGAAACGGATGACTAGTGCTAAAAACCTGATACCAGCTCTCGACGCTCGTACCGCTAGCCCTTTTTGCCAATATCTTCCAATACCAAGCGCCACCGGAGAAATCGAAGTGGACATCCGGTCCGACGTGGAAACGGTTCGCTAGCGTTAGGAGGGCTACCCCGGCCGCCACACAGACACCGAGAACGAGCCATTGCAAGCGCTTGCGCGGAGGCCAGGCCAGAATAGCAAAAGAAAAAAGTAGCGGAAATGCTGCCGCGAAGACGTGAAGCTTGAAAAGAGCCACCAGGGCGCCCACTAACACCCCCGCTACGATCCAGACACGCCGTCCTTCGCGCATGCCCTGTACGATAAGAATCAGCGCTGTTCCGGCGATTGCAACACCATAGAGACCTCCAGGACCAATGTGTTGGAGCCAGAAATAGCTGTAATAAGGGTGGGCGACATTTAACATAGTGCCGTCCGGTATTAAAAATATACCGACGAGCGCCGCCAGTCCCGCCCCGGGGCCCCAGATCACCCGCCCGAGAGCATAGCTGGCCAATGCGGTAAGAAATGATCCGAATGGTGCCCAGAAACCTACTACCGTGTCATAAGCCGCAACGTGCCCCACCTTAGCTAAACACGAGGCGAGGGAGTAGCTCGCATAATGATACATGATTGCGGGGAAGCCTTTCCACTCATAGTTGCCGACTTGATACAAAGTTTGATTTCCCAAGCTGCGTGCGACGATCGTGGCATGGAAAAAGAAATCTTTCCACGGCTTGAACACGACGCCACCCTCGACCGAGCTCGTTGGCAAAATGAGGTCCTGACACCAACCCGTTGCTGCAGCAAGACTCGCAATTATACTTAGCAGTCCCAAGGCGGAAAGCGGGTCACGCTGATGATATGGGAGAAGTTTCGGAATGCCCGCGACCGCGATCAGAAGAATAATCAGCGCAATCCAGAGTGAGAATGGCACGAAGACCTTCCACGCCATCACTCCGACCGAAACAATGGCGACTCCTAACAGGAAATCTAAGGCGAAGAAGGATGGCAGCCGCACCGCCGCCGTAATGATGCCGCCAGCTCTGAGCAAAACCCACGGCAGCACCAAAAGAAACACCGCGGAACGCAGATTAAAGCTTCCGCTTGCGAGTGTGATCCAGACTGCAAGGGAGGTCGAGATCGCAAGGCAAGCTAACAAACAACGGCTGTCGAAAGGGCGTACGGGTTGTTGCTCTTTCTCGAATTTCCTAGTTCGTTGTTGACTTTCACTCATCGCCAGCCTTCGAGTCTCGCGATTAGCACAGGCTGCCTAGCAGCGAAATGCGCGCACGGCTTCAATTACTGCGCTTGTTCCAAATTGCTCATTCTGGTGAAAAACAGAAAACGCAGCAGGCGATCCGCGAGATCGTCCGTGACGGACAGTCGCCTTCGCCTCCCGCAAACCGCAAACCCATTGCGGGACAGATGCAGCGGCAGATAATGAAATACGGCCAGAATCCCGAGACCTGCGAGATGCGAGACCAAGGCCTGCCTGCTCTTAGAAGAGGGCATGATCACATAAAACATGTGGTAAGTCTGTTCGAATTCAAGTGGGACGATCGGGAGCCGGGCTCCGTTCGTGTCGGCCCAGGAAGCTAGTTCGCGCGCGTAGTTTTCTCAAACCTCACGCCCGCACCGACTAAATCTGGTCGCGGTGTTCCAGCTGTGCGCACGAGAAGACCGCCAGCATGTCCGAAGGCAGATAGCTCGACCCGACATCGACCCAGTTGTACTTGTCGATCTCGCCCCAGAAAAATCGGACCCGATCCGTTCCCTTTTCTCGAAGAATTTCGGCGCGCTGATTAAACTGGCCATCATTGATCAGCAGTGCACCGCCTTCTCCGCATGAGAAGTTTTTCGTCTCGTGAAAACTGAGTGCCGATCGGTAGATCCATCATCGAAAAAAATGAAATATCGGGAAACCAAGTTGTCGTAGTGACAGAAGAAATAAGGCAACATTTTTTTCCTCATTCCAGCAGGTTGCATAGAGGTGGACGCTGCACAATCGAGCCTGATCTTGTCATATCATCCGTTTTAGCGCAAGGATTGCGTCCCCTTGCAAGATTTGCTGTTGTTTGGCACCCAACGATCATGTTTGAGCGGCAACCGATCGCTGACCTGGGGAAATTCGACTGAGATTTGACGGTCCTCTACTGGTTGTACCCGGAGAAACGCGCGAGTTAGCTTTCCAAGGAATGATTTTCAGTGAGAAGAACGGGAACAATGAGGAAGTCTTGACTACTTTCGGCGGCCTCATTATGAAAGTGACCATTCCGCAGCTGCTCCTCGGGTCCCCCTTCCAGAAGCAAAGGCTTTACAGTTCGGCATAGACAATCCTTCACTATTTATACACAGTTCTCACAACGAATGAGCCTGCCAGAACAATCACTCTCGACCGGCGTCCAACGGAAAAACGTGGATGTGTTCGATCGTGATGCCGAGATCAATAAAGGTTACTGCTACACTAAGAGTGTTCGACTAAGTTGTCGACTCGCCACGCAGCGTTCGATGGACGCGATTCTCGCTACAGAGCGTCTATGCAATCGTTCGGTCGTGGATGTTGGTTGCGGCGACGGCTTCTACACAATTCGGTTTTGGGATAGAGCCCAACCGAAATCAATGGTCGGCCTTGACCCTGCGGGTCACGCCATCGCGGTCGCGAATACAAATAAGGAAAAACGCCCAGTGCAATTTCTCGTCGGCAATGCCCACCAACTGCCGTTCCGGAACAACAGCTTCGACGTTGCACTTGTCCAAAGCATTTTGCACCATGACGACAACCCGAAGGATGTCATCCGCGAAGCATTTCGTGTTGCGCCCGAGATTGTCATCCACGAGCCAAACGGAAATAATTTGGGTCTCAAGGTCATTGAAAAGCTTTCCCGCTACCATCGAGAGCACAATGAAAAATCCTATACTTCCAGCCAGATGAGACGCTGGATCGAAGAGAGCGGCGGCGTGATCGCTTACCAACGGTTCGCTGGATTTGTGCCGATGTTTTGTCCTCCTGTAATCGCACGAACTATGAAAGCGCTGGAGCCGGTCGTTGAAGCTCTCCCCCTTGTGAACAAGTTCGGATGCGCTGTGACAGTTATCGTCGCACGACGGAGGACGTGAGGCTGACGTTTGGCGACTGGGCTTTTTCTTCACGCCCAGCGATTGCACCGGTTAGTCTTCGCCTAAATTCGCCGACAGAGGTATCCTCGGTTAGCTCACAGTCGCAGTCAGAAATATAGATTGCGCGCATCCTCTTACAACCGGCACCTTCTCCAAAAAATCGCCGATTTTGACTACGACGGAAATCAACCTCGCCGGAGTGTTAGGCAACAAGAAGTCGCGCGTGATAGCGCGTACCTGACAAAAACCCGCAGTGGTGAGTTTCCGTTGAATAAATCTTGGTGTGAATGCCATTTCTTCCGGCTCAAGTCGCGCCATACGCCGTAATGCAGCTACCTTAAAAATTAGAAGGATGTAGGGGTTTTTTAAGTTAGGCTCCCAAAAGATCAGTCGGCCGCCTGGGACCAGCCAACGCGCTAATGTTGGCAGAAAATTGTCCAGCCGGTAGTACAGATGATGTAGGATTCCATTGCCAACGATATAGTCATATTTTTCCGGAGCAGCTCCGGGCGAGGAGTCGCTGAAATCTGCGACGAGGAAGCGAAGATTGGGGTGACGATAGTTGGCACTCGCGTAGTCGATAAACTTTGGGGAACGATCAACTCCCGTTACATACACGCCGGCGATCTTTGCGAGTTCAAAAGCGAGCTCACCCGTTCCGCAGCCCAGTTCAAGGATATGCACGTCGAGATTGCGGCCATGCTCCGCGGGCAGGCGCATTTCGGACACTATTGCTCTCGCTCGCCGCTGCAGTCGGGCTTTTTGCGCAATGCTTAATTGATAACCCTGATTGAACCCGCGTTCGTCAACTATACTTGACATTGCTGCGTGCAGTAGCGGTTTCTCTGCAGTCCTTGATCAGTAATTCGATTTCGGTCTCAGAGCTGATTGTGTCGGCGCCCCTGATTATTTTCGAACGGATGAATCGAGGACGGGCCTTGGCCTCCTCAAGCACTTTGCCAAGGTAGTCGCCGAGAATGCTGAGCGAGAGAAGCTGAATACCGCTCAAACCCAGTATGAGTAATACGATTGTTGTGATGCCTGGCACTCGCGCCGATGGGTGAAAGAGATAGTAGAACAAGTAGAATAGCGCCAAAGCGATGCTGACGGCAAAAATGAGAAGGCCAAACCCCTGAATGTAATAGAGCGGTTTGAGACTGAATGAAAATATGCCCTTCTTGGCCCACCAGACATTCTTTAAAAACTTGTTCGTACTTCGCCCAAACATGCGCTCCGGCCGAATATACGGCACCCCCACCTGTTTGAAACCGATCCACGCCCGCAAGCCGCGGACAAACAGATCGCGCTCGCGAAAACGGAGCAAATGTTCGACAGCCTTCCGGTCGATCAGTGAAAAGTCGCCGGCATCAAGTGGAATTTCGACCTCCGAAAGATGTTGAAAAACGCGGTAAAACGCCTTGTAAAACATCTGCATATACCACGAAGCTTGCCGCTTGATACGTGTCCCGTAGACCACTTCATACCCCTGTTTCCACTGGCGATAGAACGCTTCAATTATTGCTGGCGGATCCTGAAGGTCGCCATCCAGAAGAATAACTGCGTCACCGGTCGCGATCTCCATCCCGCTCAGAAAGGCACTTTGTGAGCCAAAATTCCGCGAGTGGGAAATGCCAATGACATGGGAATCCTGGTCACACAGTTGGCGAATTATCGCTTCATCATTTGCGGGACTGCAATCGTTAACAAAAATGATCTCATAATCTACGCCTAGTTGTGCGAAGATTTGCGTCAGGCGCTCGTACATGATGGGTATCGCCTGTTCGTCCCCATAACATGCGATGATAGCCGAGAGGCGTTCCGGCTTCCGTGGCAAGATGCCGAAACGGATTTGCGAGTCCGCAAGGCGCTCCCATTCCGCGGTGAGCCGAAGCCCGTCCTCGAGGCTGTGCCTGTGGGTCCAGCCCAGCTTTTCATGAGCCAGGCGAGGATCGCCAAACCAATTCGAGAGATCCCACCTGCGATTCGGCATCGACCCGAACTCTGGCTCTTCCGGTATACTGAACAGGGCACGCACCAGCATTACGATTTCGCCGAGCGATGTCTTGCTACCTGTGGCGATATTAAATATTTGTCCGGGCGCCGAGCGGCAGGTGGTGAGCGCAGCACGCACAAAAGCCCTCGTGCAATCATCAACGTAAATAAAATCGCGAGAGAGATGAGGATCGACTAGTGGTGGGTAGCGCCCTTGCAGTCCCATGCTGATCAGGCGGGGCACGAGACGATCACGTTCCTCCCAAGGCCCATAGACTGAATAAACCCGCAGGTGCGTGCAAGGAAAGTTCTCCAATCGACCGTAATAGTTCATGAGATAACTTGTCGCCACCTTCGAGACAGCGTAATCGCTGTTAGGCT
>WNGE01006925.1_pt1 | contig 12480 bp, 8 predicted proteins | sample 5400651 | NCBI WGS metagenome assembly WNGE01 (sample SAMN13153370, study PRJNA577476) | soil metagenome | isolation source: 60 cm soil or saprolite under grassland replicate 2 | place: USA:California | collected 2016-06-15 | reverse complement strand
GGCAGCAGGGCCGCGGCCTCCTCGGCGCCGAACACCTCAAGGGGAGTGCGGCCCTCCAGCGCCCGCGGTGTCCGGCGCCCCGCGACCTCGGCACACCAGCGCAGCGCGTCGGTGGCCATCGCCTCGGCCGACGGCCAGCCCCGCCCGGCGAAGAAGCTGGAGCGGATGTAACGCTGATGCGCCTCGATGCTGGGTTTGTCCTTGGGGTGATAGGCACGGGCGGGGTCGATCAGCACCTCGTAGTGGCGGCCCAGCTCCGCATACGCGCGGTTGATCTTCGGGTCATACAGGTCCGCCTTCACCACCCCCGCCTTGAGGTTGTCCGGCACGACCCGGCGGGGGCAGCCGCCGAAAAACTCAAACGCCCACACGTGCGACTCGACCCAGGCCCGCTGGTCCATCCGGATCACCGGGCGGACGAACAGGTGCCGCGAGTAGCGCAGCACCATCGAAAACGCCCACACCCGGCGTCGGCGCCCCGCCCGAGGGTCGAACCACGCGCCCAGGTAGCCGTAATCGACCTGGGCCTCCTCGCCGGCGGGCACCGGCGGCCGCCACACCTGCAGCCCCGCCTGCCGGGCCCGCTCGGGGAAGTGCGCCCGCACGTAGCGGCGCACGCTGGCCAGGCTGGCCTCCAGCCCCGCCTCGTCGCGCAGCCGCTGGTGGATCACCGACACCGGCACCACCCCCAGCAGCTGCCCGATCCGGTCGTGGTAAACGGCGATCTCGCCCCATGACGGCTGGCGCAGCCGGGTGTCGGCCAGCGACGGGAACCACTGCCGGGCCATCGCCCGCCACTCCCCAGCCGTGACCGGCGGGCCACCCGGCGCCAGCCCGGCCGCCTCCGCGGCCGCCACGTACTTGCGGACCGTCTTGACATCCACGCCAAGGCTGCGGGCCACCCCCACCTTCGGCCGGCCCGCGTACCAGTGCTCCAAGATCTCCGCGACATCCACCATCGTGAACGTCCTCCTCGCCATCTCGCGCCTCCGTCCATCACCGGACGAAGGACAGCCTCAGCTCGAAGGACCACGGTGCGGAACCCCGGCCAGCCCGCGCGGGCAGGCTAGGGAAAACGCTGATCGAGGGGGTAGGGAATTACCTGATCGCGGTCGGCCCTCAGGTAGGGAATTCCGTGATCGTCAGCATCCCAGATTTATCTGGCGTGGCGGTGGGCCCGGGGTTGGGAATGAATGCGACCCCCAGCTATAGATGGCGGTTCCCAGGTGTTGTTGGCGGCTGCTGGGCCGGGGCCCCGGGGGTGTGCAGCTGGCCCTGCCCGCAGCCTCAAGCCAGTCCGATTTCGTGTGGGCGTAACCGTAGCGGGACCGGCTGTAGCCTCGGGTCGGCGGAACCTTGCGCGCAACGGTTGGGAGTGGGCGGCGTTGGAGGAACTGCGGCTTGAGGCGCGGGATTTCGCGGGCCCGGGACTGTGGCGGTGGGTGCTGACCGGGCCGGACGGCATGTTCCTTGCCGACCATGAGGTCCGGCTGGATACGGAATGCTGGCAGTTCGAGGCTTTCACCGGGTTGGCGGAGTATCTGCGCTGGCGTGTATCCCCGGCCCGGCGGGTCGCCCATGAGGCGGAGATCGTCGCCGCGGTGGGCGCTTGGATCGGCGAGCAGGTGCTGGGGCCGGTTGCGACTGCAATGGCTGCGGCCCGGCCGGCAACGGTGCGGGTGATAGTGCCAGCGGGCCCGCCGTCGGCGGCGCAGCTTATGTACCTGCCCTTGGAGCTGGGCTATACGGGAGGGCGCCCACTTGCGGCCGGGAAGGTGACGCTGGTGATGCAGCGCGGTTCGGATGGCCCGGCGCCCGCGGTGGCGCCAGTGGGTGAGCGGCTACGTGTGCTGGGGTTGTTCAGTGTGCCGGCCGAGGGCAGGCCGCTGAACTTGCGCCGGGAGCGACAGGCGCTGGTGCGGCTGTTCGCGGAGATCGGCGGTCTGGGGCGGGCGGTGGATGTGCGGGTTTTGCAGTACGGGGTTAGCCGGCAGCGGTTGCGGGATGTGCTGGAGGAGGGCGAGGGCTGGGATGTGATCCACGTGGCCGGGCACGGCGTGCCCGGTCAGCTAGCCCTGGAACAGGAGGATGGCTCTGCGGACCTGGTCACTGCGGCGGAGCTGGCGGATCTGCTGGATTTGGCCCGGGAGCGGGTGAAGCTGGTGACGTTGTCGGCGTGCTGGTCCGCAGCGCTGACATTGGCGGAGCAGCGGCGGCTGCTACGGCTGCCGGCGCTGGAGCAGCCAGATGGCGAACTTGAGCCCGGGCAGGCCGGCGCACTGGGGGCGGCAGGGGGTCTGGCGGCTGAGCTGGCCGCCCGGCTGGGCTGCGGAGTGCTGGCGATGCGGTACCCGGTGGTGGACGATTTCGCGATCGCGCTGGCGGAGAAGCTGTACGGCTTGCTTGCCGGCAAGGCGCAGCCGCTGCCGCGGGCGCTGGGGATCGCGCTGGCGGACCGGGAGGTGATTGCCGACCCGCCGACGGCGTGGTGCCCGGCATTGTCGGTGGCAACGCCAGCGCTGTTCGGGGCACGGGCAGTGGGACTGCGCCTGCCGGCGCCGCAGCGTAACGATCAGGTCTCTTATGACACGCGGTTGCTGAAGCTGGCGGGGTTCCCGCCGCAGCCGGGCCGGTTCGTTGGCCGGACCGCGGTGATGGCCAGGGCCAGCCAGGCGCTAGCCCCCCGCAGCGGGGCATCCGGAGTGTTGCTTTCAGGGATGCCAGGCGGGGGCAAGACCGCATGCGCGCTGGAGTTGGCCTACACCCATGAGCACGCCTTCGAGCGGCTGGTGTGGTTCAAGGCCCCCGACGAAGGGCTGGATATCGCCGATGCGCTGACCCGGTTCGCCCTGTCGCTGGAGACGGGGCTCCCGGGCCTGCAGATGGTGCACCTGCTGGAGGATCAGGCGCAGCTCGAGGCGTTCTTGCCGGGGCTGACCGAGTTGCTGGAGCGGCGCCGTGTGCTGGTTGTGGTGGACAATGCCGAGTCGCTGCTGCGCGAGAGCGGTCAGTGGCGTGATGCGCGCTGGGCCGCGGTGGTGGCGGCGATGACCGGGCACGGCGGGCTGGGCCGGGTGGTGCTGACCAGCCGCCGTACGCCCGAGGACCTGGACGGGCGGATGCGGGCCTTGGCCGTCGATGTGCTGTCGGCGGATGAGGCGCTGCTGCTGGCGCGTGAGCTGCCGCACCTGAGCACGCTGATGGACGGGAACCTGGCCGGTGTCGCGCCGGATGTGGCGCGGCAGCTGGCGGTCAGGGTGCTGGAGGCCACGCAGGGCCATCCGAAGTTGCTGGAGCTCGCCGATGGCCAGGCCGCCCACCCGGAACGGCTGCGCAAGCTCGCTGACGCGGCGGATGCGGCGTGGCGGGAGACCGGCGGCCTGCCGGCCGGGTTCTTCGCTACTGGGGAGACGCGGGCGGCCAGGCAGGATTATCAGCACGTGCTCGGGGCCTGGACCCGGGCCGCGGCAGCCACGCTGGCGCCCGCCGACCGCGACCTGTTCTATCTGCTGTGCTGCCTGGAAGAAGCCGACCGGATCCGCCCCGTGCTGGCGGCCAGCTGGCCGGCTCTTTGGCGGCGGCTCGGCCGCGCGTGCGAGCCACCTGGACTGGACCGCGGGCTGAAGGGCTTGGCCGCGGCGGGCCTGGCCAGGATCCAGCGCGGCACGCCACAAGCGGTCGGGGAATGCCAGATCCACCCCGCTATCGCCGCCGCGGGCCGGGACCTGGCCGATGGCCGCTTCCAGGAGGTCGTCGACACCGCGCTCGCCGTGTACTGGGGATTGCTTTCTGACCAGGCAAGGGATCGGGAGGTACAGCAGCAGGCCAGCGGGCTGGTGATCAGGGCCGGTCTTAGCGCCGCGCCGTACCTGGTGCGCCTGCACGAGTGGGAGATAGCCGCTCAGGCGCTCGAACACGCGCTGACACGTGACTGTTCCCGGGCTGCGGCGCGGGCGGCGCTGCCCGCGCTGCGGACGGTCGTCGCAGCCGTTGCGGGCACCGATTTCGAGCCCACCGCGACCGGGATGCTGACGCTAGCGCTCGGGCGGATCGACCCTGGGACAGCCGGGCGGCTGACGACCCAGGTGCTGGCGGCGGCGCTCGACCGCCAGGACTACGGGATCGCCGCGGCCGCAGCGCGGAATTTGGTTATCGACTGGGCGCGGGCAGGGCGGTTCGGTGAGGCGCTCCAACTCGCCGAGCAGGCGATCGGCTACAGCCAGCGGGCCGGGCTCGGGCCGTGGACCCAGCTGCTCGACGAGGTCAGGCGCCTGCAGGTGCTCAATTTCATGGGCCAGCCCGAAAAGGCGATCGCCGGGGTGCGGCGGCTGCGGGAGCAGATGGAGACCCTGCCCGCGACTTCGGGGCAGCCGGAGAAGGAGAACGTCCCGGAGTGGTCGCCGCGGGAGGAACTGCTCGGCACGGGCCGCGAGGCGGCGCTGAAGCTGGAACTCTGGGATGAGGCGCTGGAGCTGAACGCTGCGGCAGTGGCATCGATGCGGGCCCGGGGCGCGCCGGAGGCGGAGATCGCCCGAGCGCGGTTCAGCGACCACGGCCCGATGATCATGCTCGGCCACGTGGATGAGGCACTCGAGATGTTGAAGGCGTGCCGCGAGGTGTTTAAGCAAGCCCACGACATCGAGATGCTCGGCATGGTTTTCGATGCGCTGGCCGCCGCCGAGGGCAACCGAGGCCACGGCGATGTCGCAGTGGACCTGGCACGCGAGGGGCTGCGCTACAGCTACCTCGCCGGGAACGTGGACAGTATCCGGATCAGCCACCACAACCTGGGCGAGTATCTTCGCGATCTGGCCGGCCAACCAGGCACAGCGCTAGCCCATCACCTGGCCGCGGCCCTGCTCGGCGCCGCCACCGGCGCCGAAGGTGCCGTGGATGATTCGGCGCTCGCTGCCGCCGAAGACCTCAAGGCCGATGGCGGCACTCCGGTGCCCGCTGACGTGCCGGATCTATGCCGCCGCGTCGCCGCCGTGCCCGGCGTCGACCTGAGTCGGCTGATCGCCGGGCTCGCGCAAGACCCCCAAGCGATGCAGCAGACACTGGAGGAGCTGATCAGGCGCGCCCGCGGGTTACGCTGACCCGGCAGACAGCAAAACCCGGGACGGGCGAACGCGCGGGGAGTGCATGGCCGGCACCGTGGCGGTTATCTTCGAGGCCGAGTCCACCGTGAACACCGACGGCGCGCCGCCGAACTTCACCGCCCCCGCCCCGGTGAACCCCGAACCATGGACGGTCACCCTGGTCCCGATCGTCCCCGAGGTGGGCTGAACGAGCTGATCGTGGGCGGAGCCGCCGCCGGGACGGCCGGCACCTCCCCCACGCCCAGTCAGTACGCTTGTCCGCCATGAATGCGAACGGGTGGACCAGGGGTTGACTCAGCGTTGGCGGGCGCGGCGCAGGCCAGCACCAGCGCCCAGTTCATGGCCCCCCATGCCATCGCTGGACTTGCTGCTCCAGACCCTCATGCTGGAACGGGACAAGCAGCTTGCCCACTTCGACGCGCTCGACACCAAAGCGGGTGTGTTGCTTGCCTTCGATGGCGTGCTGATCACACTCACGAGGTTCATCCGGCTGGCGTTTCAGTGGCCAGGCATCGGGCTGGCCTCCGGTAGTGCGCTATTTGCGTTGCTGGCCTTCCGGCCGCGTAAGTACCCGGTTCTGCGCCCGCGTGAGCTGCGCAAGTACCTGACCTTCGAGGCTGAGAACACCAGGCTCATGCTCCACGACACCATCGGGGAGATGATCACGCGCGGTGGCCGACTGCTGGAGGTGAAGGCACGCTTCCTCACGGTGGCGCTGATACTGTTGCTCCTCGCGGCGATCACGTTCGGCGCCGGGATCATCTACAGCACAAGCACCCCGGCCGGGGGAAGGGCTCACCATGGCAGAGAAGGACCAGTCGCCTCCGCAAGCGCAACCCCAAGCCCCTCCCCCTCCCCCTCCGCAGGTGGACGAGTCGGTCATCACATACATCGAGCGCGGCGACAAGCAGGCTGACATCGAGAAGCGGGCCGAGCGTTCCGGCTAGGACGGCGAGGCCGGGCCGCGGGCAGGCATCCCGAGTTTCATGGAATGCACCACCCCGCCGCTGCCTTCCTGGGCTGACCGGCTGGCGCTCAACGGCCTCAGCGCGCTGCCAGACATTGCCCAGCCATCCATCGAAGTCACAGGAAGCACCGCCAGCGGCGGGATCATGTTGTTCAACAGCGTGATCGACCGGTAAGCCCTGGGCCCTACGCCGCATTCCCTTGCTTGTCTGTCCGGAGGATGGCCGCCCAGGAGTCTCAAGCGGGCCGACCGTCACAACGGGCCGAGCCAGGGCGCCGCCAACTAACCCTGGGAGAAACCGCCAAGTTCCGCTGGGAACATCTGCGAATCCCCAGGTCGCGCGAAGATCATCCGCCAGCTATCGCTGGGAGTCACACCTGGCCACACGCTCGGGTTCTCATCGACTTTTCGTGCGATTTCGCCTCACCGATCTTCGCTTTCTCGGGCGCGTGAGGTTCGTGCCTACCGACGGCGTCGCGGAGTCGCCGGGCGTCATAGCATGGCCTGTAGGCCACGTCGGACGACCGGTCTGCGGCATTATGCGGATGCGTTAGCAGGTCATTGGTCGGCCCCGCTCCACCTGGTTCCTTGATCGAAAGCATCTCGCCCGAACGGGGCCGACAGGGTTTCCGCAATCCGCCAAGCTGTCGGTGGTCGCTGCTACCTTCGCGACCAGGTAGATCGGGATGAGATGACCGCCGTTCCATGCCGCCGGCCGTCGGCCGGGGCACGTCTGCGGCGCCGCAAGAGGGGGGTTACGGATGGCAACGCTCGCTACGCAGTTCAAGCAGGCGCTCGGGGGCATCGAGCCGGGGGACGATGCGAAGAACGCCGCGGATGCCCATAAGCAGGTCAGCGCAGTTCTTGAAGCTGACGGGCGGCTGAAGAATCTTGGCGTCTCATGCTTCCTCATCGGCTCTTACGGGCGGGACGTGTCGATCAAGCGCGTAAAGGACGTCGACGTGTTCGTGCGGCTGAAGAAGGCTACTTCTACGCTGCGGCCGGGCGACATCCTCGACCATGTCACCGAGGTCTTGGAGAAGGCGTTCCCGGGTTGCGTGGAGCGCCAGCATCGGTCGGTGAAGGTAGAGTTTCCCGATTACGACCTGTGTGTCGACGTCGTCATCGCGCGGCCCTGCGTCGATCACCCGGACGACCACTGGCAGATCCCCGAGAAAATCGAGGACGACGGCCGGGCCAGCTGGGTCGAGACGAACCCGACCGAGATGGGCGAGCTTAAGACAGCCGCGAACAAGGAGTTCCTGCTCTCCGACGACGACCCGGGGAGCGGCATGTACGTGCCGATGGTCAAGCTCGTCCGGCAGGTGCGCCGTACCTGGGTCGTCGATCAGCCCGGCGGCTACTACTTTGAAGTTCTCACCTATCACGCGTTCCAGGATCTCCAGCCGAACGAGAACACTGTCGCTGACTACCTCACCGTGATCCTCCGTGAGATCGCCGACCGGCTACCCGACTACGAAGACGAGGGTCCGGCCGATCCCACGCTCGACGACCGCACGATCAAGACGAAGGCAACATCGGACCAGATCGAGGCCGCGGCCGAGCGCATGGCCGAGGCCGCCGATCTTGCGGAGAAGGCGCTCAACGAGGAGAACGTCTGCAAGAGCGCCGTCTTGTGGCGGGAGTTGCTCGGGGAGACGCATAACACCGCTGATCCCCAGCGTGTCTTCCCGCTGCCGGACTACTGCAACGAGGACGGCTCAACGAGGACGGCCAGCACGATCGTGAAGGGCGCTCCGGCCGTGCCCGCCGGCCGTGACCGGTACGCGTGATCGGACCCTTGAGCGCAGACACGGACCTTTGGCGCGAGAAGCTCGTCGCGCTCGGGTTCAGCGATGACGGCGAACGTCTCCGCGGGCCCGTGTCGTGGGCGGCCCCGCCCTCCGGCACGGTGTCGGCGCGCGTGGAAATCACGCCTGGGGAGATGTTCCCGTTTACGCAACCGCGCGTCGTCATCCTCGATGCCGGCACGCCGCTCGAGGTGACCTTCCACATCAACTACGACGGGTCGCCGTGCCTATGGGAGAACGACTGGGCGGTGGACGAAGCTCCGTGGCGTGACCCGCACACGCTGTTGCGCCGCATCGGCGGATGGCTGCTAAACACGGCATCCGGATGGCCGGGCGACGACATCTGCGACCTCGAGCGCTACCTCGACCAGGACCACGACAACCTCGTCCTCTACGACGCGACCGAGCTAGTTCCCGGCCGGGCCGTACGCACCTCGGCCGGGCCGACATCGGCGGCCATCGTCGTGACCAGCGAGCAGCGTCGCGTCAGTGATCTCCGTGATCTTCGTGCGCGCCAGCGTAAGGACAAACGGCTCGCATGGGTTGCCGACATCGGCGCCGTCGAACGCCCACTCCGCAGCTGGGCCGACGTTGCTGCGGCGCTCGGCGCCCGGAGAGATGAGGTAGTCCGGCTGATCGGCTTTGGTGTGATCGACTTGCTCCTGCTGCGTTACTCCCGCGGCCGCACCGACTCCGTCCTCGCGCTGAAGGTCCGCCGGATTCCTGCGGGCATCCAGGTGACCGCGTGCGAGAGCGCCGACATGAGCGCGGCCACGCGCAGCCTGCGCGCCGGGCCGACGGCCCCAAAGCTCGCCGAGGTGAAAGTAGCCGTAGTGGGTTGCGGTGCGATCGGGTCCTTTGCCGCTGACCTGCTGTTTCGGGCCGGCGTGCGGCAGCTGACGCTGTGCGATGGCGAGCGGCTTAGGCCCGGCAACCTCGTACGACACCTTGCTGGAGCGGAGCAAGTCGGCCGGGCGAAGGCGCTTGCCGTGCGCAACTGCCTTGCTCGCGTTGACGCGAACGTTGACGGCGTGAAGTGCCATGCCCAGTCGCTGCTCCATCTCGATGACGCCATCGCGCTCGTGCGCGGCCATCACGTCGTGCTCGACGCGACCGGCAACGCGCGGGCGAGCAGCCTGCTCGCTACTGCGATCGACGTGGTGGGCCCGGGCCTCTGTCACGCGGTCGTGTCCGCTTGTGCGCAGCGTGACGGTGATGTCCTGCGCGTGGACCGGCTGCCGCTGCGTGGCGCGGAGCGGTATCTGCCGGCACTGCCGCTGCTGGACGATGCCGCCCATCCCCGGGAGCAGGGGTGCGGCAATCCCGTCTCACCGACACCGCCCGGAGCTGTCATCGCTGCTGCCGAACTCGCTCACAGGGTTGTCATCGATGAGGCCACCGGCGCGTGCACGCTGCCTGCAACAATCGCGGAGGTCCGCCGCGCCCAGCCCGAACCGCCCTACGACCAGGCCGGGTGCCTCACGTCCGATGAGGCGGCACCCCGGAGTGTAAGTTGAGGCAGGCGCCGCTGGCCGTCGACGTGCACGCAGACGTGACCGCCGGGATTGCCGCCGCGGCGGCATCAGCCCATCCCCGGGAGACCGGGGGCCTCCTGCTGGGATGGTGGGACGATGGGCGGGTCGCCGTACGGCACGCTGTGGAGGTGCCCGATCCGCACGCCACCACGAACTCCTGGAGCCGGGCCGAACTCCGCGCGCAGGCCGCTCTCGATGCGGCCTTGGCCGAGTACCAGCACCCTTGGCTTGGGTATGTCGGTGACTGGCACAGTCATCCTTCTGCTTGCGGTGCGAGTGGACAGGACCTGGTGTCGATCAGACGGGCGTCCCGCCAGTATGAGCAGCCGCTTGTGCTGCTCGTCCACCGTGCTGACGGTGTGGTCGAGACGATTGGAGCCCGCCGAGGGCGCCGACGGCAAGCGATTCTGCTGATGACAACGACGGAAGGAGCAGGCGCGCCATGACGGCACCCCTGCCGGCTGAGGGACCCGCCTCCCGATCCGGTGTCCGCCGCAGCGGCGATGCCTACCAGGATCTCATCGTGTGGGGTGCCGCGATGCGCGTCATTGGCCCGGGTAGCCGGTTCACGCAGGTCGAGGTGGAGATCAATGGCGTCGGCAACGTTGACGACGTCGTCCTGCGCAGCACCGCGGGCGACCGCTTCGGGCAGGTGAAGTGGGCCACGACCACCGCCTCGCAGGTTGACGAGGACTTCCTGACGTCCTCGCCGGGGAATGAGAAGTCTCTTCTGCAGAAGCTGCACGCGAGCTATTGCACGCTCCGAACCGCGGGTGGAACACCCACCCTCGAGCTGATCACGAACAGGACTCTTGACGGCACCCACCCGCTTCTCGGGCACGTCGACGGGCGAACCGACCTGCTCGTGCCCTACGCCGGGCTGGCCGGCCCCACGACCGAAGCCGGGAAGGCCTTGCAGGTGTGGGCCGATCATGTCGGGGTGACCCGTGATGACCTGCTCGAGGTGCTTGGCCATCTCGTGTTCCGCACCGGGCTGAGTGTCAGCGCCGAACGCGACCACGTCCAGACGCTGATGATCGCCGCCGGCCTGGACGGTAGCGATGACGCGCTGCAGCGCGGACTTGACTGTGTCGCTGGCTGGGTCAAGGGCGGCAAGCGCATCGTGCCCGCCGCGGAGATCCACGAGGCCGCCGACCGGCTGGGGCTGCGCCGGTCAGAGCCGGCCGCTGTCCTCGTCGTGCAGGCCATCGAGATCGACCCGCACGCCGACGAGGCGACGATCGCCCTCGATTGGGTGGACCTGTTTGATGGCGATGACCCGAAGCTCCGCTTCCAGCCGCACGACCCCGCCGGGTGGACCCAGATGGACCGCGATCTCATGGACGCGGCAGGTGCTCTGGAAAACGGCGGCTGGAGGTCTGTGTTCGTGCGAGGGGCACTCCGGCAGGCGACGTTCTTCCGCGTCGGCACGGTGTTGCCGGCGGTCCGCGGCCACACCCTTCGATACATTCAGGGCAAGCAGCTGTGGTCGACCGCTGCGCCGAAGGCGCCCATCGCGGCGCCGCAGGCGCTGCCGACGCCCATCGGTGCAGGCGCCGACCTCGCCGTGGCCGTCGGCGTGGCGGTCAACCTGACGACCGCCGTCCTCGGCTATATCCAAGACGCAGGGCTCCCCGTCGATCACCTGCTCACGATCCTGCCTGCCGAGGGCGCGGACGACCAAGCAGTCGCCAGTGCTGGACGGGCCGTCACGTACGCTCAGAAGATCCGCGATCTGGTCCGGGAAGACCTTGAGCGGCACCCGGACACGCAGCGCATCCACCTGTTCCTCGCCGGGCCTGGCGGCCTCGCCCTGCTTCTTGGCCACCGGTGGAACCGCACCCGGCCGACAACTGTCTATGAGCACCTAGGGCCGGGACGCGGCTACACGCCAGCGTTCTCCGCCAACGCCTGACGTGGCGAGATTCGCCTAACCAGCTTGCCATGGCACCGGACGGGCGCTCGCTCATCGGCAGTCTGCACGCTGCGCGTGGCCGAGTTCGGTCAGCCGGTCGAGGGCGTTGGCGACCGCGCCGGCGGAGTTGCCGAGGACCCGGGCGATCTCGTAGGGAGTGAGGCTGGTCCCGGGGTTGGCGTCGAGGTGGGCGCGGACACGGTCGCGGAGCTGGCCGGGCCGCATGCCGGGGCCGGTGCGGGCGGGGCGCCCGCGTGCGGCGGCCTTAGCCAGCCGCCGCGCCTGGGCGGCGCTGTCGCGTGCGGTGTCCAGTTCGGACACCGCTGCGGGGATGTCGCCGGCGGCCAGCGCGGCGGCGGCGCGCTGCGCGGCGGCGGCGGCCAGCCCGGCCAGGCTGGTGGCCTCGGCGGGCACCGCGGGGGCCGCTGCAGCGCCGTCGCCGGGCGTGGGCTCCGCCGCCTGCGCTGCTGCGGGCGGGCTGCTGCCGTCACCGGCAGGGGTGCCGCCGGTGCCGTTGGGTGGCTCCTGCTCACCGCCGGGGGCGCTGGGTGGGGCCGGCTCGGTGGGGGCGTCCGGGGGCGGGTTCCCGGCCGTGTCATCGCCTGGGCCGGCCGTGCCGGTGGCCTGGCTGGCGGGCTCGGCGTCTGCGGTGGCGCCCGGTTCGGCGGCGCTGGCGGGTTCGCTGGTTCCGGGCGGTGGGGCGGCGGGGTGCCAGGTGGCCGGTGGTGGGGTGCGGCCGGTGCGCTCGCCGGGGGCGCGGGTGGCCTGCCCGCTGGTTTGCAGGGCGGCGAGGGCTTTGGCGGCGGCGGATTTGCTGACCCCGGCGGCGGCGGCGATGGCGGCGGTGGTGGCGCCGGGGCTGGCCGTCAGCGCGGCCCAGACCGCCGCTGCGGCGCCGTCGGCCGCGGGGCCGGCGGGCGGCGCGGTGCCGGGGGCTGGGGCCGTGTCGTTGCCGCTGTGCGCGGCTGCGGCGGGGGGTTTGGTGGTGGTTTTCTTCGCGGCCATTGTGGTGGCCTCCTAATGAGTGTTAGCGAGTTGCCATACGGCAGACTCGGTGCCTGGTAGCCGCCGGCAGGTGAGCACTTTTGCCTCCTGGGCCATGAGCCCTTCCGAAAGACCGTGCCCCTGCCGGCTGGCCGGGAGAGTGGATCGC